>Ga0210027_1000146_pt1 | contig 76232 bp, 85 predicted proteins | sample CryGeymeta201510_FD_183978 | JGI IMG/M metagenome (GOLD analysis project Ga0210027, IMG submission 183978) | Groundwater microbial communities from Crystal Geyser aquifers in Utah, USA - Crystal Geyser metaG 2015-10 (SPAdes) (version 2) | ecosystem: Environmental > Aquatic > Deep subsurface >...
TCCGGCACGACCTGTATTGCACCCAATACGTCGGCTACTCCTAACTATTCCTGTCCTGTAAATTACTCGGTGTCGGGTACAAGCTGCGTGACTCCCTCAACAGCGGCGACTGCCAGCTACTCATGCCCTGTCGCTGGAAATACGCTATTGGCAACGAGTTGTTATCCGCCACCAGTCGGTGCGACGGTGGCTTATACCTGCCCAAGCCCTGCAACAGCGGCTACAACAACAACTTGCCAACCTCCAAACACTACTGCCGCAGTAACCTACACCTGCGGGCCAGGTATGACGCTGAGCGGCAGTTCATGTGTGCCGGCTGCAATTGTGACTGAAACTTACACTGATAATTGTGCCAACCTGCAAGCGAAAACATTATGAAAATAACTAATCTCATTTATGGGGCTTTGGTCGCGCTTTTTTTTTCTTTCAATGTGATTGCGGTTCCTCAGTGCTTGCCTCCAACAACAACGTGTGTTGATAGCACCCCATGTAAAACCATAAACGGTTCTACTGCCTGTTTAAGTACAGCGGTTCTTCCTGCCGGGGCTACTCGGTTATCAAAATCATGCTGGGATACTCAGAATAGTTACGTTTGCGATTTGCTACAGATTGATACATGCAAACCGCTTCTGACGCAAGGCTGCACCCAATCAAATTCTGTCTGTAAAACTTTTGATGCATCAGGTAACTGTACTTTATACACAAACACATTTGATTGCCCCACACTCGTTACAGGTAAAAATACAACCTGCAATGGTATTCCCGCATCATGCGTTCTGCAAAGCTCAAACTGCATCACTACATCATCTGCTGGCACAACATTAGCAGGACAGTGCACCGCTACCAGCAAGATTTACGATTGTCCAAACCCAAGCACCACCAGTACCACGGTTACAGATTGTTCTGGGCAGACCTATTGCCAAGGAACGCAATGCACACCGGCTGCGAGCAAGCCAAACCTCGATTTCAATAAAGTTGTTTCGATGATGGAAACTGCTAGGCAAGCGGGAAATTATTTTGATCCGTCAACCGCCAAAGTTTTTGATGGGCACGACAAACGTTGCACAGTACAGCTAGGAGTCATTGGTCTGATCGGCGGTGATTGCTGCAAAATCACGGGCGGCGCGCAAAACAACAACCAGATGGTTGAGGCAATGCTTGGGAAAGGAATGCAAGCGGGATTAGCCGCCGCTGGCATTGAAATCACCAATCCTTCCGCAGCAGGTTCATTACTAGACCAAGCGGTATCTGTTGGCTCATCGGCAGTGGGTACTTATGCCACAAATGCTTTTAATAGTGCCAGTACCTATGTTTATGACAACTTTTTCCCCACTGGAGTTAAAACCGTAGCTGACAGTATGGTGGGTGGAGTGTCCAGCTTGTTTGGAGCATCGAATGTTACAAGTGCTGCTGCTTCCGCCGCTGCCGCCCCTATTGCTTCTGGAGCGGCAGGGGCTGCAACCACCGGCATGACTTCCTTGTTTGGTAGTTTTAGCTTCAGTTTTTATGGTTTAACAATGTCCACTGCACCACTGGCGGCAGGTTCAAGCTCAATTGGTTTGGGTGGTTTTGGTGGAATGAATTTTTCTTTTAACCCATGGGCTTTCGCTGCGGCAGTTGCGATCCAGATCATCATGGAAGCTATCGCATGTTCAGATGATGAAAAAAATTTGATGCAGATTCGAGGTGCAAATCTTTGTCACCTCACAGGTTCATATTGCTCGAACAAAATTGATCTATTCTTTTTTTCATTCTGCGCAGAAGAAACGCAATCGTATTGTTGTTACAACTCCAAGCTGGCTCGAATTGTAAATGAGCAAGGTAGGCCGCAAATAGGTAAGGCATGGGGTTCAGCGGCTGCACCAAATTGCGCTGGGTTTACGATGGGTGAAGTTGCAATGTTGGATTTCAGTACAATGGACTTGTCTGAATTCGTCAATGATCTTGCCAAGCATTTGCCTGACCCAGCAAAATTGCAGGCGGGCGTTAAGGCTAAAATGGATATTATGTATAACAACGCGCCACCATTCTGACGCATGCCTAAGTTTTTGAAATTATTGATAAGGAAATCACCGGATGCATAAAGCATTTTTAACACTCGCTCTTTTCGTTATTACTACAACATCAGCTCATGCTGAAGCACCAACTATTCAGAATGTTCAAAATAAAACTTTTGTTGGAACGGTGGATGACATGAAGCCATTGGTGCTGATGGCATTAAGGGCGGGAGAGGCGCATGGAATACTGGCCGGTGATGCAGCACTGTTCATCAAAAATAAGATGGGGGCAACCACGCCCCTCCGTGTCAATGTGACCACCATTAAAAGATATAATCAGCCGGGATGTGCTCGACTGAATGCACAGTTCCTTCAAGATGCGGTCACGTTGCCAGGGGAGCAAAAAGCTAAAAACCAAGAGGTCGATTTCCAGTTTAATTACTGCATGGATGGTAGCCCCCCTAGAACCGAGGGGAAAGAGTATGTAATCAACAATCCATTTGGCCAAGGGCAGGGTGGCGCAAGTCCAATGTTCGCTCCAGCGCAATAGACGCGCATTGGCGGCGTTCAATACTTAATCAAATGGTAAGGCCGCAAGCGCGTTGTGTCAGTGCGCTGTGCTGCCTTTAACAGAATGCGCAAAACGCAAAAATCCCCTTGCTTTAGCTGGGGGATGGATAGCGCGGACGCTTTAGCGTCCGGTCTACCTTGTTGTTCACGGCTCCTGTTGTTCACGGCTCCTGTTGTTCATAGCCCCTTTACTTTATTGCATAAATAATTTACACATAACACATGTACAGCGCCACTAAAATACGCATCTACCCAACCAAAGCTCAGGAAGAATCTCTGAGTAAAGCCTTTGGCTGTGCGCGGTGGTACTGGAACAACAGTCTTGCGGAAACCCAAAAAGTCTATGCTGAGACCGGTAAAGGCCTGGGGCAATACGCGCTCAATGCGCGATTACCCTCACTCAAGAAAGAGCTTCCCTGGCTGTCCGAAACCCACAGCCAGGTGCTGCAAAGCGTGTCTCTGCACATGTCACGCGCCTTCGTGAACTTCTTCGAGCGCAGAGCGAAATACCCAAGATTCAAATCCAAGCACGATCGTCAAAGCATTCAGTACCCTCAAGGCGTCAAAATCGTCGAAGAGCGCAAGGTGTTCTTGCCCAAGATCGGGCACGTCAAAGCGACGGTACACCGCAAGATAGAGGGTGCCATCAAGACAGTGACGATCTCAAAAGAGCCCTCCGGCAAATACTTCGCGTCCCTCCTTGCGGAGACCGGGCAGGTAGCGCCTGTCGCCTCCTTCGGTGGAAAGATTCTCGGTCTTGATGTCGGCTTGACGCATCTTGCTGTGACCAGCGATGGCTCTAAATACGAGAATCCGCGCCATGTCGCGCGAGCATCCAAAAACTTGGCGCGCAAGCAGAGAATGCTCTCTCGCAAAACCAAAGGCTCGTCCTCAAGAAATAAAGCCAGAATAATCGTGGCCAAGTGCCACGAAAAAGTAGCCAATGCCCGTAAAGATTGGCTACACAAACTATCCTCAAAGCTTGTTCACGAAAACCAAGTGATTGCTGTTGAGGATTTGAGCGTCAAGAACATGATGCAAAATCACTGTTTGGCGAAAGCCATCGGCGATGCCGGATGGGGAATGCTCGCCAACTTTGTAGAATACAAGGCCGCGAAAGCGGGCAAAGGATTCATCAAGGTTAACCGATTCTTCCCATCTAGTAAGGTTTGCTCTTGTTGCATGCACGCTCAAAAAAAGATGCCCTTGAGTATCCGCACCTGGCGGTGCGATGCTTGTGGCGCGCAGCATGATCGAGATGTGAACGCAGCAAAGAACATCAGGGCGGAAGCCCTGAGAATGATAGCGGTTGGAACGACCGCCACTGCTAATGGAGGCTCTGTGAGTCAAAAGAGAGGACGTAAATCCTCAATTTTGCTAGAGCCATTGAAGTTAGAAGCGCCGTCTTTAGGGCGGGGTAGTTCACGGTGTTACTGGTTCTCACCACGCTTCGCAATTTCGTGACGTAGCGCAGCAGCAAAAAACAACTTATAAAATGCGTAGCAATGGGCAACTATCAGCACAACAACACCTGACAAGCCAATCAAGCGAGTTTTGTCCGATCCGCCGACAGCATCTGTCACAAAAGTCATCGTGAAATACCATCCTGCAGCACCCAGCAAAACATTTTTCATGAGCATCCTAGCCCCTTCGTTTTGAGACTCCGCTTCATTACGCAATTCTTCCGTGCTGGCTGGCGTTACATTGTCATCACTCACTGCACAAATCCTCAAGTTTTACACGTTTGCCATTCGGCATAAATAGTACATCCATAATTTTGTTTGCAACCACAGGCTGATAGTGGTGTTTGTCGTAATACCAAAATGGGTTGTGCGTCACGCAATCTGTACCAGAGAAATCCACTACATCACTTCGGATCGCACGTACACGGGAAACAAATTCGTCATAGGATTTGCTTGATACAGTATTGAGCGAATCTTTGTAAAGAGGGTGGATGAAAAAACGCGCATGAATGTTATTGTCATCAAGCCAATGTGAAAACGCTTCAAATTCAGCAAAGCGTTCTGGTACCCAAATCACATTAGCTGGTGTGTTGGTGCTGGGTGCAAACTTTGATTTGATAAATGCATCATGGTCGTCTTTGATTCGACGCTCGTAACCATATAAGCGATATGTGCCATCACCGTCCACATTGAAAAAGATGTCCGGTTGTTTAGCGAGGTGATGTTCGATTCTGCTCAAGCCTTGCCAAAGACCGGATGAAAACAAATAATCTAAATAAAATGATGTTCTGCTCGCCCCGGTTACAAGCGGGTGCATGGTGGTCAGGGGGGTGGTTGCCTTGTCAAGTTCGTAAAAAGTGAAGAAGTCCAATCCGAATAGTATTTCTTTCGGCAGGATCTCTTTGGTTTTTAACGCGCGCAATGTCTGCAACGCTTCATGCGGCGTGCCGGCCAAGAAGCTCAGATTGTAGTAACTCAATCCGCTATCCAATGACGCATGGGCTGGGTCGAACAATCCCATCACTGACGAACCCATTATGAATCCATCGTAGTGCTGTTCGATGTTCAGCAAGTGCTCAACCTTACGGTATCGCTCGTTAACCGAATAGCCACTACGCAAATACGGCTGATTGAAAATCTCATAGGGGTCAACATAATAGTTGAATGCAGCAACCCCCAATCCGCCGAACACGAAGGCGAAGATCACGCTTAAATTCCATGAGCGAAGAGATATTTTCATCAGAACTGGTAATACAGAAAAGTGGTCGGGTGTGACAGCGCAAAGATGCTCGTAATGGTCATAACGGAAATCAAAGCGGCTGTTTTCCAAGTACGCGCTTCCTCAAGCATTTCGTGGACATTCTTTGTGAGCATCACGAACGCAACCAGCACAAGCAGGAACCAAAATTCAATCCCGTTAATAAAGGGTGAGAACTGAACGGTGAATGGCGCTGGCCATCCCGAGTAGAGGATTGGCGGCATGACGAAACCTTTAAACCCCAACATGGTTTTCCATAATGCCAATGCATCACTGAGGCTGGCGGCTCGAAAGAGCACCCATGCGAATGTGACGGCCAAAAATGTGACCACCATCCCAACGGGTCTGCCAAGCGAGAATTTGCTGTTCCACAGGCGGTGTATTGCAAGGAATACACCATGTAACAACCCCCACAGTACAAATGTCCATCCTGCGCCGTGCCACAGCCCGCCCAGCGTCATTACAACCAATGCTGCGCCAGCCGCACGTTTTTTGCCGTGGTGACTCCCGCCTAGCGGTATGTAAAGGTAATCCCTCAGAAAACGACCTAGTGTGATATGCCATCTACGCCAGAACTCAGCGATATTGGCGGCCTTGTAAGGGGAGTTAAAATTGATGGGCAGAAGCACCCCAAAGAAGCAAGCCAGCCCCATTGCCATTTCAGAGTAACCAGAGAAGTCAAAATACAACTGCATTGAATAGGCGATTGCGGCAGTCCAGGCCCCAAGGAATTGAAGTTCTGCGGCATGTGCAAAAGGGAGGTTCACATATTCAGCCAGCCAGTCGGCCACGATGACCTTTTTAAATAATCCGGATGCAAATAGGAAAAGCCCCATTGAAAGCATTTTGTCATCCGGCAGTAAGCTCTGGCGCTTCAGTTGGCTAGTGATCTCCGCGTGATGCACGATCGGGCCTGCGATCAGTTGCGGGAAGAACATAACAAATATCGCAAATCTCAACGGGTCGCGGTCAACCACCAGCCCTCGATGACAGTCAGTGAGATAAGCGATTTTTTGAAAGATGAAGAACGACATTCCAAGCGGCAGAATAATATTCAGCAACGCATACTGTGTGCCGATGACCTCATTCAAGCTCGAAACGAAAAAATTGGCATACTTGAAGTAGCCCAACAACGCCAGATTGCAAGACACCCCTGCAGCCAATATCCATCCTGATGGGCGACGTAGCAACACGCCACCGATCAAGTAATTAACAGACAAGGCCAGATAGAGCAGCAACAGGTACTTCCAGCTCCACGCCCCATAGAAAACCGAGGACGCAATCAGTAGCGCCCACTGAGCCGCACGAACACCCATCCAGCGGTGCGCTGCAACATACATTGCAAGCGCACTTGGCAGGAACAAATAAATAAAGAGGGGTGAGTTAAACAGCACAATACTTACTCGGAAAACAATGGCTCACCAGAAGCTACGGTATCAGCACTAGCCGCATTGTCGGCAGGCTTGTCGAACCAGACGGACTCAGCCGTGCCTACTGCGTTACTTGATGTCGAAGCCCAACAATCAACCGCGACATCTTGTACTGGCTCATGAGCCGTTTCCTGTACCGCGATGTTTTGTGTTGGTTCTGGAGCAACATCGTCCGTGTCCATCATCTTGGCTTGCCCAAGACCACCAAAACTGGAAGGAACCTGCTCTGGCGCAGTCTTGTCGGCCTTACCGGACTTCTCAGCCATCCTGCGAACATGGGCTTCGTGGTTGATTTCTTCCTGATCAGAAATGCCTGACAGACTGAACGCATAACGCGCGCACTGAATCACGGCCTTGTGACGCAGCAAACGGCGTGTTTTGCCATTCCAAGACAGGGTGTCCAAATAGTTTTCTGAAAGGTACTCACGAACGACTACCGGATGGGCGCGGTCTTTACGATGGATGTGGCACTCGATCCATGCTTCGCATGGCTGCGCACGTTGGTTGTGCGACGCAATCAATTCGTCGGAATATGAAAAATCCATGCCATCGAAATTTTGATTGTCATTGATGATCTTAGACCAACCATCAACACTGACTACAGCACTGACCCGACCGAAATCGGCAATCAGGTAGATTTCACGCGAAAGTGGATTGAGATTGTATGTCAGCGCTATCCGTACAAAGTTCTCAATATCTGAGTCTGACACCTCATGTTCGTCATACTGAGCCAGCGCAGTCTCGCGCAAAGTTTGAACAACATGACCCCGCGCGATATTGTATTTAGCAGCGAAACGATCAAATAGCGTGGGTTCAATGCCAAGAGTGAGTGGAACTACATTGGTTTCTTGAGTTGCGGTATTCATAATACTTTCTCCTTGAGAGGCGAGTGCCAATTAGCACTTCTAGTTGAAAGTATAAAGAGTCGCAACGATTCCAAAAGCTCTTTTTTAAATGATTAGATTGCCGCTTGAATGGTGCCTGATGTTTTCTTGATTGCCATGGTAATTTTACCAATCAGTACAATCTGATCGTCATCGGTAGTTCCGTTGCCAGCCAATTTGCTTTGCAGACCGATCTGGTCAGTAGTAGGGAGTAGGATCGTGCCTTCATTGTTGCCATCGAGATTGTCTGAGGTCAGCCTTACCATCTTGTCGTCAGTGGTGACAACGCGGCGAATAAACATCACATCGCCCCTGGCGAAGAGATAGGTACCTTGCGGTTCAAATGTAGCAGTCGCGTCAGACAGTGCGTCAACTAAAATTGTGTCACCCTCGTCCAGTGTTGGCGACATGCTATTACTGGTAACCAAATAAATTTGCAGACCGTTATACTTTAGTCGCATTCCGTTCTCAATCCAGCCAACATCGGCGTGGATTGTAATATTAGATTTTGGGTAAATTCCTGAACCATCAGTTTTTCTGGCTTTTGTTTTTACTCGGCGGCCTTTAAGTTTCACCGCGCGACCCAGTAAGGCATCAATACTTATATTGAGCTTGTCGGCTATGAAAATTAAATTTTTCCAGTCCGGTATGCACTCACCAACCACCCATTTACGGGCTGCTGACGTAGAGATTTTGAAATCCTTTGCGACTTCAACTTGCCTGCCGTAATGAATTTCAGGATAACCGGCTGAATCAAGCGCAAGGTTGAAATTGACGCGGAACATTTCACACGCCTCGTCGAATTTTTTAATCTCTTCTTCGGAAAACTCACGATTAGTCATACAAAATACCTTTAGCCTTAGCTTTTTAAGCTAAAATTCGCGTTCAACAAATCCAGATGTTACTTTTAGTGTTTTTTATTGTGATGGTTTCTGGTAAGATATGCACAACCATTATTATTAACACTTAGCCATGCGAGATATTAAAAACTTCAATGTTCATTTGCTGCACTGTATTCATCATGGACAACAGCTTGAGTTAAACAATGATGTTGTTAACGCCATCATGTCCATGACATTTGAAGAAATAAAATGCGCTGCTGTCAGTGAGTCAACGTATCTAATGGCCAACGATAAAACCAATGAAATGCTTATTTCAAGTCTGGATATTACCTTAAACTCAGATTATTTTTCAAAAAAATTAGTCGCCTCTGAATGTACTATACAAGCGATAAATTATGATTTCTTAGCAACTGCTCGACATCTTGCGGGTAGAAACATTCGTGAGGCGATTTTAAGGATGGGATTAACAAAATCTAGTGCCGAACATCTGCTCACATTATCACGACATGGCTTAAAGGTTCTCGCTCATTCAACAACTGGGCTGATAGGAACCTGCGTTATCACTGAAAAGCTACTCAAAGCAAAATTAAATGGCGGTGCTTTCCAGCACCAGTTTGTATCTCATGCCGGCCGCTAGTCGAGCACTCAAGAAGCCAGTCGCGGTTAAACGCATATCTGCGGCTGCGCGGCATCTTAATAAAAAGCAGCCGAAAAGCGGTGCTGCCAATTCGTACTCATTAACACTCGACAATATTCGCTTACTTGCATGTGCTGCGAGAGCGGCGCAATTCAGTTCCAGGCCACCAATCATTGCTGCATTTACTGGACTGAAAGATACGCTCGTTAAGAAGATTTATTCTGAAGTGACGGGCACCAATCCACCTAAAGGCCAGTTGCCGGGCAACCCTGATTTTTATACCTCATCATTGCAACGCCATGTTGAAAGTATCTGGTTGCTTCAAGCGTATCAAGGCATGATCCACAGCGAAGATTTAGCAGTAGAGAAGATGGAATGTGCGCTGGATATTTACTCGTTGTACCTAAAGAAATTCACTTCTTCGGTTGTTTCCTTCGACCGATTTTTTGTTCTGATTCGACTCTCAATACACAGCAGCACGCTAACCATAGGGATTTGCCCGTCCTGCGATGGTTCGCGGCTTGTTCATCAATATCAGTATTACAATGGAAAAGAAAAATCTTGCCCAGCCTGTGTTCTCCAAAGAAAAGCCACTTTGAGTAAAGACCAGCTTCAAAAGTAAGATAAATCAAATAAGCACTAAAAGTCCTGTTTCTTGAAGCTGCAATATCTGTGAATGTGCTTTAGCATTCACTCATGCTAAATAAAATATTACAGCGAATTTTCCCCGCAAAAAAACTACTCGCATTAGTCACAGAATCGTCACGTCAATCGGCACAAATGTCTGATGTGCCGCGATACCCTCCGTTCGATCGCGGCTTGCCAGCCGTTAGCCCGGAAGGGATCATGCATTCGCAAAGCGAGTTGATCGACAGGATTGAAAGAACAGCCGGTCTTACTCCGCAAGAATACAAAACGCAGATACTTCCTGTGATTAGGAATCTCGCCAGTTATATCCATTTATTGCCTGCTACCAATAACAGTCACCATCGCGGGGCGGGCGGCCTATTCAGGATGTCACTTGAAACTGCTTTGTTCAGTCTGCAAGTCGCCAATTCAACAATTTTCACAAACAAAGGTTCTGTATCAACCGAAACGCGATACAAACTCCACCCAAAGTGGGTTTATGCAACCTTCATTGCGGGCTTGTGCATTGAGATATACCGCCCCATTACAAATATGGTCATCGTGGATGACCAGGGCGAAGAGTGGCCGCAACTTTTAATGCCGTTGCATGAATGGTTGATTAGTCGGAATAAAGACAGATATTTCATTGTGTGGAGTATTCAAGATGAAATTGATGTCATTGGCGTAAATCAATCTAGTACCGCGTACTTGCTAAATTATCTTGTTCCGAGAGAAAGCCTTCAGTTCCTTAATACAGGTTCATCGGAGATCGTTTCTACGATGACCTCATGTATTACCAGTGCGGGTCAAAAAGGGGAAATAAATCAGATCCGTCAGATTGTGATTGATATGCGTAATAAAGTGATCGAGCGCGATATTAAATCCAACAGCGAACGATATGGTTCACACATGGTTGGTTCGCACTTAGAGCCACACCTGATTGATGCAATGCGGCGCTTGGTCAGAAAAACGACCTGGACGTTCAATGACAAAGGTTCGCGGATTTGGTATTCCAAAGAAGGGGTTTTCATCGTTTGGCAACCAGCGGCGAAGGAAATTATTAGTTTGCTGACAGAGGATAGTCAGCCAGGCATCCCGCAGGATGCAGACACCCTTGCTGACATTATGATCACCAGTGGCATAGCGCAACGAAATAGAGAAGATGGCCGGTATTGGGAGATTTGCATCCCGAAAACGATGCAAGTAATGCCAGCATTGAAATTAAGTCGTGTCGAAATACTGTGTTCTGATGGTGATGAAGTGACACCTACACTGGAAACGCTTCTGCCTGTAATGGAAGAAACAGAAGGTGATATTGCTCGTCCAAAGAAAGCTCAAGTAAAGCCAACGCAACCAGCACAACCAGCAACCCCACAACCACAAGTTAAAAAAGAAGCTGCTGTTAGCAAAGAAAAATCAGTCAGAACTCCAGCGCCAGCCGACAAAGTTCAAGAAACACAAAACGCGCAGCCTTCACCAACTGTTCAATTGAATTTGGCAGACAAAGTTACTGATGATTCAACAGCCGATAGTAAACCAACGGTTAAGACAGTGGCAGAGGTCGTAGAGCAGACTCCTAGTAAACCACCAGCCCATCAATCGGCTGAAGACCTAATTCAATCCTTAAAAGCAGAGCAAGCGGAAGCTAAATTAGTCCGTCAGTCCAGACTTGGTGACAAACAAGACAAGTTGCTTGCAAGTTTACCGACTGAGGTTTCTGAGCATTTGTCAGCAATCATTGAAGACTACACCGACAAAGAGTCTGCCGGGCCGATTATTGCGGTTGAGGGTGGGATGGCGGTCTCTATGAAAGAGATGGAGTCGCACGGGGTAAGTAACAACGCCGTGTTGATCAAGGCGCTGTTCGATAAAAACTGGCTGTGGTCAGACCCTGAAAAACCACTGAAAAAAGTACATGACATAGAAGTAAACGACGAAAAACACCGTGCAATCATTATTCGTAGTGATATAGCTCGGTCACTTGGGTTTGATTGGTCTTTGCCTAGAAAGGGAAGCAAATAATGAGTGCTTATGAAATGCCGTGGCGGACGACCTTTGAGTTTTACGCGTCATTAGCTTGGTTGGCTGCGATTGTTTTGTTAGGGATTATCTCGTACGCAGTTGCGTTGCCGATCGCCCCATTCCTTTACATGATGGCCATAGCGTCCGTGTTTTTTTTCATCAACATTAAAAAATCATGGCGAATCTGGTCGCTCAAATTCGCTTTGTCGGGCATTGGTATCGCTTTTTTGACGACAGAATCATTAAGAGAGCGCATCGCAATTGATAAGTCGAAGATATGGTTGGGTTATGGCTTTGAATGGTTGCCTGTCCACACGCAACGCATCTATGAAATGAAAAAACTTGATGCATCCAGCTTTTATCCGCCTGAGTTTTTTTTGCGTATCAAAGAAAAAATGACCGGGAAAATGGTTGGCTCGCTGAATAAGGATGTGCCAGGTGCGCCATGGATTCATGGTGTTGAGCCTGATGAAATTGACTTAATGATGCCATTCGACAACTTGATTGGTAATACGTTGATTTTAGGCACCACGCGTTGTGGCAAAACGAGGATGCTCGACGTTTTGATTTCTCAGTGTATCGAGCGGAAAAAAACTGCTGTTATCGTCATTGATCCCAAGGGCGATAACGACATGGAAGAAAATATGCGTCGTTCAGCAAATGCGGCTGGTCGGGGTAAAAAGTTCTGTAAATTCCATCTTGCGTTCCCGGGCGACAGCATCCGTATTGACCCGATGAAGAACTACAACAATGTCACCGAACTGGCATCACGCGCATCAGCTTTGATTCAAGGTGAGAGCGGAACAGCAGATCCATTCGCGGCGTTTGCATGGGATGTATCGAATTCAATTAACTTGGGATTGCTTGAAGTTGGTGAAAAGCCGAATCTTCTGAAATTACGCCAGTACATTGAGGGTGGGGTAGGGCCGTTGCTGGCACGTTGTTTCGCCGCTTTTTACCAAAAAAAGGAAAAAGAAGTACCTGACTGGAAGCAAAAGCAACGTGACTATATTAGTCGCTGCATCAAGCGCAATCCAGATGGCTCAATGCCGACCCGTGAGCCTTTGGATAAAGAGATTATGTTCGGCAACATAATGATGTACGAGGCCATCTATCGTTCATCTGAATTGCGGGATATGCGTAGTGAGGCGGTCGAGGCGCTGATGAATATCTTCAAGCATGACGTAACTCACTACGGCAAGATGCTGGCGAATTTCAAGCCTGAGCTGGCCAAGCTTACGACAGGTGAACTCGCAGCCTTATTGTCACCCGATCCAACAGACATCACCGATCCACGTCTTGCGACAGACATGATGAGCCTGATTAATAGTGAGAGCATTGTCTATATCGGCCTTAATGCCCTCGCAGACAAAACTGTGGCAGGTGCTATTGGTTCGATGCTGCTTTCCGATCTCGCAGCGTGCGCGGCATCGAGATACAACTTCGGGGCAGGTGATCCCGACCTACGAATCTATCTATTTGTTGATGAATCAGCTCAAGTTGTAAATGACCCTTATATACAAATCTTAAACATGGCAGGCGGCTCAAATTTCGCTAACGTAGCTGCCACACAAACTATTCCCGACTTTACTGCTCGATTGGGTAGCGAAGATAAAGCGCGCGTCATGCTAGGCAATTTCAACAACCTATTCGCGTTGAGATCCAAAGATAGAACGACACAGGATTTCATTACTGAAACCTTTGGAGAAGCGTATGTGTATTCACTGCAAACCACCAAAGGAACAAATAGTACGACCGAACAAAATGTGTCGCATTTTGGCGGGGGTATTTCAGAGCGTATGAGTGAAACGCTAGAAGAAAAATTCCCGGTCGAATTATTGGGGATGCTTCCAAACTGGCAATACATCGCTTCAATCTCTGGTGGCCGCTTGATTAAGGGTCGTGTTCCCATTATTACTTCGGGAGGTCACTAGATGGAAACAACGGGTAGCGCAAACCACGATTTACAGATAACAGTGCATAACACGGCGGCCAGTGCTGATGAAACAAATGACTCTGACAAACTTGCGACTTTATTGTTGGATTTGGTTGAGGGTGCTGAAGGTGCAAGAACTCGCGCTTTAAACTATCTGGATATGGATAGCGGCAGTTCATTGGGTTCTTCGCAGTTGAACAGGCCAACAGACTCTGCTGTTTTATATACAGTAATTCAAAACTGCGGCTTAAAAGAACAAGCGCGTTCCATTTATGTTCTGTGGCCAGATGTTAAGGCATTCACGAAACGTTTTTGTCATTATTTCACACCATTGATTTGCGGTTCGACTAGCGCCCCCTTGATAGAGGAATCATTAGTGGCGGCTTTTGCTGCTTACCAATCTGAGCAAAATTGTGAAATGAAAGTCCATGCGTACACACGAGCTTTGTTTTCAAGCGCATCTGTTATAGCGGGTATTTCTATCAAATCAAAATACCGCCGTGGATTGATTAAATGGCCATTCCTCTCCGGTCCGATAACTGACTGGATGAATGATTATGGTTTGCGCACATTGGTTACGACAAAATGTCAGATGGCTTGCACTGCAGAAACAGCGGCTTCCGTTTTAGCATCACAGATACTAACCATAGATGAAATAAGGTTGGCTAGGCTAGAGATCGTTACAGGGGGTATTCATGATTAAGCATGCGTTTTTTTGGTTGATTCTGACGTTGATTGCAATGTTTATCCTGCCGGCATTCATTAGCGCATCCAGTTATCAAGCGCGATTTCAAAAAGAATTGGCGATGCTGGAACACACTTTTGGTGAACGTGCGGCCAAACAGATCATGGGAATAACTGACAACATTTACGCAAGTATTTTTGAAGATTCTGGATTTAGAAGCTGGACGATGGATATGTACTATGTGTCTAATTCTGAAATTGCTCAAGGCGAATCTGAAGGTGGGATTCCTACTGGGAAAGCAGCGGGGTACTCGCAAAACTATCTTGTATCCCTATTCATTAATTTCTATGAACTGACATTCAGGCTGACGCAGATGGGATTGTGGTTTATCTACACGCTCCCATTTGTTCTCGCGGCTGTTGTTGATGGTCTGATGCAGCGGCAAGTAAAAATGGCAAGCTTTATTTACTCAAGTCCATCTGTATTCAATGCAGCATGGCACACGTTAATTCTAATCATCTTCCTGGGTGTGTGCTATTTCAATACACCTTTCGCGGTTCCTCCAATTATTTTTCCGTTCCTGTCCGGATTGATGGCCTTTACCTTGAGGCTTTTACTATCCAACCTACAGCGTTCAGCTTAAATACCACATTGAATAACTCGCCGTGCCGATCAGTCATAGGATTAAAGACAGCCATCGCCAGATGGAAAAGCGTTTTTTTTCAAATAAGCACATAAAGTCACGTTATTTGAAAGTGCAGAATTTAATAGGCACTGGTAAAGTCACGACATGGGAAATGCACTGAAAATAACATTCGCGATTCTGATGCTGGCTAGTTCAGTATCGGCAGATGCGTATTGTTTTAAAGAGGCCGCAGCGAAATATAAAACAGATCCGCTGCTGTTATATGCAATGGCAGAGCAAGAATCTACATTCAATCAGTACGCATATAACCGCAGCAACAAGAACAAGACATACGACATTGGCCTCATGCAGATTAACTCAGACCATTTAACTGAGCTGATGAAGATGGGAATCACAGAGGCAGATTTAGTTAACAATGCTTGTCTCAATGTAATGGTAGGCGCTTGGTATCTGGCAAGAAACTTCGTTCAATACGGAATCAGTTCTACAGGCTATTGGGAGGCTGTAGGTGCATACAACGCAGGAACTGCAAAAACAAATCTCGCGCATAACGCCCGCATGGAATATTCATGGAAGATATACAAACGTATGGTTAAGCACTCGTCAAAATGAAGATAACGGTCATTCCATTTTTATTGTGTGCAGTGGCGTTGAGTGGGTGTACGTCCATTAAGCCGTTGCCATCAAAGTACGATCTGCCGGTTATGGGGATCACGCATCTGTTCCCGCTGCAAGAAAAACAAGAATTCGTCTTTTGTTCAATTTGTCCTAAGCCGACACCAAAGACTTTGGATATTCCAGAAGAAAAGCCTGTTGTAGTGCAACCCGCTCCTTTTGTTTACACGCCGCCAGTAGCTCCAGTAGAGCCAATTAAAAAACCAGAACCAATTAAATTCATTGTGCCTTTCCGTTTGGATAGCTCGCAGCTTGGTCCTCGCGGTCACAAGGCCGTTGAGCAAATCATTGCCTCGTTTAATGAGGTTGATATAACTAAATACGATGTCGCCGTTCATGGATATACAGACGATTTGGCAGGGCATCAATACAACAAAAAACTTGCTTGGCAGCGAGCGCACACCGTTCTAGGAGAAATCAGAAAAGCGGGAGTGCGAATGCCAATCATGGTAACGGCTGAAGGTGAGTGTTGTTTCATTTCCGATAACAGTAGTAAGCGGAATAGAGCGCCGAATCGTCGGGTGGAAGTGATTATAGTTTTACAACCAAAGTAAGGAGCAAGCAACATGACAAGTAACGTAAGCACTGATTCAGTGGCAGATAAGATTTACAAGAGTTCGCTGCTCCGTGATTTAGCGGTGGCAGCAGCATTCGTGGTGTTGGGAATTGTGGCGCAGAACAGCAGTGATGTGATGCTGGCACATATTTCTGGCATTTCCTTTGGCGCGGGTTTTGGATTTGCCTTGCGCTCAATCATGGTAGCAAAAGCGGCTCGATAGGCCGGTGTCGTAGAAAATGAAAGGGGTTGTTGTTATGAAAAGTAACAATAAAGTTTTTGGGGTGGTCGTTATTTGTGCCGCAATGTTGGCTCCAAGCTTGGCATTCGCAGGTACAACAGGTCAGGAATTTCAGGTTTTATTCAATCTGTTGCTAGGTTGGACACAAGGTTTCCTCGGTAAAACCATTGCTGTTGCCGCATTCCTGATCGGTATGGGTATGGGTATCGCTAAGTCGTCCCCGATTCCTGCTCTGGCTGGTGTTGTGTTTGCGATGTTCGTGGCTTACATCCCTACCGTGATTAACGGCATCGTAACGGGTGTGATCTAACAACGAAGTTTGGTTGTGGTTGTAGTTGTAGTTTTTCTTAAAATCTAAAATTGAAGGAGCAGCACATGAAGTTAGGTAAATTGAATACAAAAACCGTTCTGTTGGCAGTCGCATTGTTGGCTCTGCCAGGTATTGCAATGGCCGGTACAACTGGTAACGAGTTCCAAGCTCTCTACACCCTGTTGCTTGGTTGGGCGCAAGGTTTCCTGGGTAAAACCATCGCTATCGCAGCGTTCATCATCGGTATGGGTATGGGTATCGCTAAGTCGTCCCCGATTCCTGCTCTGGCTGGTGTTGTGTTTGCGATGTTCGTGGCTTACATCCCTACCGTTATCGGCGGCATCGTTACGGGCGTAATCTAACTCGATTATGCGTTCCCCCGAAGGACGTAAAAATAGTCCTTTGGGGATTTTATCTTTCGTGTAAAAAGGTATTTAGATGTTAAACGAAGAGGGAAGATTAGAGATACCTAGAAGGCTTGATGATAGACCCAAGTTTCTTTGGTGGGATTTTGATCAGGCGATGCTAATCATGCTTTTCATATTGCTCGGCATTATGTCAGACAGCTTGGCTGGTGGTGTGTTTTTAGGTTGCGTTGCGGCATACAGCTATAACAAGGCTAGATCAGGTAAACACCCAGCGTTTGCAATACATCTGCTTTATTGGTATTTGCCGGAATACGTTATGCAGTTCAAGGTTTTACCTCCATCGTATCAGGTGGAATTTACGGGTTAATGAATAAGGAGTTTTAGTGTTCAACAAAAAACCATATCCAGCAGAGATTGATAATCTCAGGGTTAATAACCGATTTCTGAGGATTTTTCTTTCCGTGCTGCTTGTTGTCATTTTGATGATGACTTGGGCTTTGTTTCGTTCCATGGGGAACGAAAGAACAATTATTGTTCCACCCGACATTCATAAGAGTTTTTGGGTGAATCAAGAAACAGTTAGTAATGAATATCTGGAACAGATGGCGTATTTCATTACTGGGTTGATGCTGACAGTGACACCTGAAACAGTTAAGTATCAAGGTGACACGTTGATGAAGTATGTTTCGCCAGAAATGCGCGGGCAAATGAAAACGATCATTGCCAATAACGCTGCCAAAATGACGGCAAACAGTGCATCAACAATTTTTCACCCTGCAACTTTGCAGTTCGGTGATTCAAAAAACAAAATGAAAGTCGTGGTAACCGGCGTGCTGACTACATTCATAGCCGATAAGAAAATAAACGATTCAAGCAAAACATACCTGATTGCATTTGCATATCGCTCAGGCCAGATTTCACTACAAATCTTCAAAGAGGTATTACCGAATGACCCGTTCAATGAAAATAGCAAACCAGCTGCTGATCATAACGACATTATTATTCAGCCTTAGTTTTTCGTTAAACATTTCTGCGCTTCAAGTTTTAGACGGCGTTGATGGAGAAGTTCTTGCTGGAAAAATATCCATCAAAGAACCGACTAGAATTTCGGTATCCGGTGCGAAAATAACAAAATGGTTCTTTAATGACGGTGATCTGATCCTTGAAAAAGACCCTGAGAATGGTCAGATTTTTGTCAAGCCAACCCAAACTGATAAGCCGATCAATGCTTTCATTGTTGATGATTCAGGCCGTACTTACACGCTGCTTTTGGAGCCTCTTGACATTCCAGCAGAGAATATTTTTATCAAGGATCGTTCGATTAAGCACGTAGAGCCGAGCACGATTGAGCGTACAGGTTCGTACTCCAAGGTTGTCAAAAATATGGTGCTAGCAATGGCGTTAGAGTCAGCACCAAACGGCATAGAGGTCGTAGAGAAAAAAAACCCTGTACGCTTATGGCGCGAGGTTAGGTTTGTTCTGACAAAGCAATATATTGGCAAAGGTATCGTGGGGGAAACATACCTCATTCAAAATATATCCAAAAAACCTTTGGTTTTGGCTGAACAAGAGTTTTTCAAACGTGGGGTATTGGCTGTCAGCGTTGAGAATATGAATCTGGTGGTTGGTGAAACAACGAATGTTTTTGTTGTGCGCGAGAAAGGCGAAAATGAGTAAAGAACCTGATGCAATCACTGACGTAAGCGATCAATCACGTTCGCAATCGCCGGGCGCAAGAAAAAAGACTCAGGCTGCAATTCTGTGGGGTTTGCTGGCGGTGATAGTAGGCGTGGCAGCCGTTAGTTCGATTTTCTTCGACAAAACGCCTACATCGGCTCCTGTGGCAACTACGCCACAAGCACCTCCAGTAACCATTCAAGCCCCAGGCGGCACGCTGAACGCTCAAGACGTATGGGTTGCACGTTCAGCCGACGAACTTAAATCGCTGACAGAAACGAATAAATCACTGACAGACACCCAAAAAGTTTTGATGGACAGGTTGGCAAGTATTGAATCTGGCGCAACTGTATTGCCACAATCACAGAATGCAACCCCATCTGAACCAAAGCCGTTGATGGATTTCAGTAAAAATCCTATACACGTCCAAATGCCGCAGCAAGCACCGCCAGCACCACCACAGGGAAATTTGCCTCCACAGCCACCTAAACAGATGGCTGATGTTGTAATGCCGCAAGAAAAATTGCCTGCGGGTATCAGTGTCGGATTTATGAATGACCAAGCGGGTGATGGGGCAGCTTCATCTAGACGTAAAGCACCTGAAATACTCAATGCCGCTGCTGGAGATTCAAAGAGCGTAGGGGATTACATTCCTTCGGGTTCATTTGCTCGAATCACCATACTCGGTGGTATCGATGCGCCAACGGGCGGTCAATCTCAAACGCAACCGCAGCCGGTTTATTTCAGATTCGACAACAACGCCTTTTTGCCAAATAAATACCGCTTTCAGGTCAAAGAGTGCATGGGGATTGGTTCTGGTTATGGCGATATTTCATCTGAGCGAGCATACATAAGAGCTGAGTCGATGTCGTGCATCCTTGATGACGGTGAAACAATTGATATACCTATCAAGGGCTATATTGCGGGTGAGGATGGTAAAACTGGAATTCACGGCAGGTTAGTCAGCAAGCAGGGGCAAATTCTGGCAAATGCTTTGATTGCAGGTATTGGGTCGGGTATTGGTCAGGCTTTTCAAAGTAGTGCGAATACACAATCAATTTCGGCACTCGGAACAACAAATACCGTAAACCCAAACCAAGCCTTGCAGTCAGGAGTGAGTACAGGAGTGGGTAAAGCACTCGATAGACTGGCTAACTACTATATACAACTCGCAGAAAAAACATTCCCAGTGATCGAGGTAGATGCGGGTAGGGCAGTCGATCTGGTGTTTACAGGCGGCGTGTCTTTCAAGCATCGCAGCTTGGGTAACGCTGGAAAACAATCTAGCGGAGCGAGACTTCAAAATGAAACAAATGGCAAGCATCCGATCTATGAAAGCTTGGATAAACGAGATAAAGGTTATTACGACTAATTCCGGCGCAAGTAGAAACGCAAGTTAAATTAAATATAAGGTCAATAGAATGAGTAGAATTATCAGTGTAATTTTAGCCGTGTCACTTGCCATGTTGTCTTTGCCATCCTTAGCTGGTGATGCTGTAGTGAAGTCCACAGCGTCTGCAACAGCGACTCAATCAGAAGTAACGGATCAGGAGTTGGATGAGCTAAAGTCGCGTCTTAAAGTGCTATATCCAGCTTCAAGGTTTAATAGTATTTCACGTTCACCAATCGAAGGATTGTTTGAACTGGTCGCTGGTAACAACCTTTTCTATACTGAAAAAACTGGCAAATATTTTGTATTCGGCAGCATCTACGATATGGCGACTCAGCAAGATTTATCTGCTGATCGTAGGGCGCAAATAAGCAAAATTGATATTTCAACTTTACCGCTAAATGACGCAATCAAAATTGTGCACGGTAAAGGTACGCATACGATTTATGTTTTCAGCGATCCTGAGTGTCCATTTTGCAAACGGGCTGAACATGCCTTGCAAGACGCTGATGATATGACCATGTATGTTTTCCTCATGCCTATCGCACAACTGCACCCTGAGTCAGCAAAAATCTCCGAGAGCATCTGGTGTGCATCCGATAAGTCCGCAGCCTGGACAAACTACATGCTGAAAGGCATCGCCCCGAAAGACAAAACTTGTGACAACCCAATTTTACGAAACCTTCAGCTTGCTAAAGGTTTTCAAATTAGTGGTACGCCAACCTTCATCCGTGAGGATGGCAGCATCAAGGCTGGTGCGCCGACAAAAGAACAAATCCCAAGCTTTTTGAATAAGGAGTAATACATGCGCATCGCGTTAGTAATCATCGCTTTATCCGCCTTATCAGGCTGCACCAGTGTTTCAACAGGGGTTGGCGGCACAAGCGAATTGGGTTGCAAAGCACCGGAAGGGGTTCATTGCCAGTCAATTTCGGGTGTTTACGCCAACGCTGTGCATCATAATTTGCCTAGTCAAAATGCTAATTCCAAACCAGCCGAAACGCGCGCAAAAGTTGCTGAGGCAAGCGTAATTCACAACACAATCAATAGTGGTGAACCAATCCGGGCACAGACTCGAATACTTCGTGTGTGGGTTGCGCCATGGGAAGATAGCGAAGGCGATTTGAACGATCAGTCCTATTCTTATGTCGTTGTTGATAACGGCCGTTGGTTGATTGACCACAATCGCCGCAACATCGCAAATGAGTTCGCGCCGATCAAACCATCCACGCATACATCTATGCCATCTGTTAATACGTCAACACTCTCAAGCATCGAACAATATAAACAGAGCGCAGGTCAACAGCAGGGTGCGCCAAAATGATGATGGACGATTTGTTGGCTAAAGTACGTCCTCACACTCAAAAGCTTTTGCAGGCGATGGGTATCGTTGACACGGGTTTTTATGAGCCTGTCAAAATGCAAGAACTACGCGCAGTGATGGAAAAAACTCGCATTGCAGGAATGTTGCCGTATCAAGACTACTATTCTGAAACTCAATTATTCAGACTTGATGAAGGCATCGGCTTCACGATTGAGGTTGCACCGCAAACTGGTGCCAATACTGAAATGTCGCGGATTCTTGCGGGTTTATTTATGTCTTGCCCTGTCGGAACGGGCGTGCAGATTCAAATGTTTGCGGGAACTAACTTCAAGCGAAGCATGGATCAATACGTGCAAATGCGCGAAGTAACCCGTGAGACTGCCCCTATTTATTACGCGATGGCGAAACGTCGTGCTGCATATTATCTGAAGGGTAGTAAGAAGCGGTTGTTTCCGACAAACCCGTATTTGTTGCGCAATTTCCGGACGATTGTATCGGTCACTATTCCCGGCGACATCACCAACCTCGATCACGTTGATAATGCGACCTTACTGCGAAGCAGCATGACTTCTACCTTGAATTCGGCAGGTTTTGCATCCCGCGCTTGGAATGCAGATGACATGCTGCAATGGACATCAACCTTGCTCAACTTGCGTCGTTACCATGATTACGACCACCCTGATGTTACTTATGACCCAGGCCGTCATTTGCGTGACCAGATTGTTGATTTTGATCAATTGGCGCGTGTTCAGGATAGCGGGATTGTATTTGGTCGAGAGCAAGATAACGACCTGATGGAAGCACGTTTCTTCTCAGTAAAAAGCTACCCGCAGTCTTTTGGTTTATGGGCTATGAGAAACTTGCTTGGTGATTATTTCCAAGGGGCTTTGCAATACACCACGCCTTACCTGATCACTTTAGGAGTTCACATCCTTGACTATGAGCAGACAAAATCAACTGCTCAAATGAAGTCGGCTCGGGCCACGACCAATGCTTCTTCCTATATGGCTCAATTCCTTCCTGAGCTGGCTGAGAAGAAGAAGGATTGGGACATCGTGATGAAGTCATTAGGTGACGGTCACAATATGGTTTCGTTGACCCATGAATTGATGTTGTTCGGGCATCCATCAGAAATGGCTCAAGCAGAACAAGCGGCCAAGGCGGTATGGCGTGCGAGGGCATTTGAAATCTGTAACGACCAGTTCGTGCAGATCAAAGGATTGATACTCAGTCTGCCCATGACACTATCAAAATCCTTTATTCAAGACCTCGGCAAAATGGGGGCGATGACAACCAAAACAACTGACAATGCGGTTGCAATGGCTCCGATGATTTCCGAGTGGAATGGCACAAAAACTCCCACTATCAAATTATTCGGTCGTCTTGGACAGGCCATGGATGTGGATTTCTTCGACAACTCTCAAGGTAATTACAATGTGGCGATCGCCGGCGTATCCGGCTCAGGAAAATCCGTTTTCCTTAATAATACCGCAGAGTCATATTTAGGTACTGGCTGTAAAGTCTGGATTATTGACGTTGGCCGTAGTTATGAAAAATTGTGCAAGCATGTTGGGGGCGAATTCATCGAATTCACACCGGATAAAGCAATTTGCATGAACCCCTTCACATTCGTTGTTAATTTAGAAGAGGATATGGCGATGCTGAAACCCGTTATTGCTCAGATGATCGCCCCATCAAGAACACTGGATGACTTTGAGCGTTCTCACCTTGAAATGGCGATTCGTGGGGTTTGGCGTGATAAGCAAAACAGCATGACGATTACCGATGTTGCGGCTTATCTCAAGGCTGGCAGCACGATTGAAAAGGTTGTTGTTCCAGAAGGCCAAAGACGTGGTTCCGATTTGGATCGCCGTGTAACCGATTTGGGTGCGATGTTGTACCCGTTTACAAAAGATGGTCAGTTCGGAAAGTATTTTGAGGGAGAGGCCACCACCAATTTTGACAAGCAATTCGTTGTCCTAGAGCTTGAAGAGTTGAAGTCAAAAAAAGACCTGCAGACCGTTGTTCTGTTGATTATGATTTTGCGAATCTCACAGGAAATGTACCTCGAAAGGGATACTCGTAAACTGGTCATTATTGACGAAGCATGGAGTTTAATGGACGGCGGATCAACAGCAGAGTTCATTGAAACCGGCTATCGCCGGGCGCGGAAGTACAACGGTTCCTTTGTGACAGCAACACAGGGATGGGACGATTTCTACAAAAACGATGCTGCAAAAGCTGCGCTACAAAACTCTGATTGGACATTCATGCTCCGTCAGAAAGAAGAGTCAATCGAATCACTTGTTTCCAACAAACGGATCGTTGATGACGAATACGTGAAGCGGGTGATGAAGTCGTTGAAAACAGAGCATGGCAGCTTCGCAGAGATATACATCGGCTCACAAGTCGGTAATGGTATTGGACGTCTGATTATCAATCCCCTTAGTTTGTTGATGTATTCAACCCGAGCCGAGGACTTTAATGATGTAAATGCAAAAGTTGAAAGTGGCATGTCATACCAGGAAGCACTTGAATCTGTTCTTGAGGATAGGGGGATTGAAGTATGTTAAATGATGAAAAAGGTTCTGTGCTAAAACAGCACTTGGTGAAGGGACTGTACGTTTTTGCAATTGCACTCGTCGCATCAGCGATGGTCAGTGCGGGACAAATGTACTGGAATAAATCGCATCAAAAGGATGTGGTCGTGGTTGATACGGCTGCAATCATGCTGGCAAAACAAAAATGGTTCACAGATGAACTGATGAAGCCGGGTTCGACCGACAAAGACAAGATGCGTGTCATGGAGCAAACCCAGCAGTTCGTAAAAGATTTGGACAAATCGCTGACGCAAATGCAAGCCGATTGCCAGTGCGTGATCTTTGATAAAGGTGCGGTTCTGATTGGCAACTACATCGACAAGACCGATGACCTCAAGAAAGAGTTACATCTGTAAATACCATTTCGGCAAGTGGCATGAAATTGCTAGACTCACAGCATAACGTTTGAGAGAAGCCATGTGTGATGAAAAGTTAATAAAAGAATTAAAGAAGTTCCCTTGCCCGAAATGTGATGAGGTTGGCAATTTGGAGTGCCACCACATGACTGTAAAGGTGGAGCACTTGGGACAAGAAATCGTCGCCGTTGGAGAAGGCTGGATTTGCCGCAGTTGCAATACGAAGTTTATGAGTGATGATTTGACTGAGAGTATCGTGAATCAGGTATCTAATATTGATTCCGCGACTGATGGAGTCGCACGTCAATATATTGAAATCAATCGTTCTACTGGCGAAATGAAAGGTCACGCAATAAATTGAATACTCAAACGGAAGAAACAAACCTGCCACCTGTAGCAGAAGAACTTAGCCTCTATGAGAAATTATTTAATCTGAATAAGCAACTGGCCGTTCACTTCAAGAAGCATTGGGTGAAGTGGGTCATGTTGATGGTGCTCGCATATTCGTTCCAAGCACACTACATCATAGGCTTAAATCTGAGCCATAGCTTGCCAGGACGGTTTTTCCTCATCGCTAAAGGAGAATCTGTGCAAAAGGGGCAGCTTGTGGCTTTCCGTTGGCATGGGCAGGGCGGATTCTATGTTGATCAGAAGACTTTCACTAAAATAGTGAAGGGGGTTGAGGGCGACGTAGTAACTGTTGATGGTGACCGGAAGGTGTTTATCAATGGCGAAGTGGTTGCCACGGCCAAAGATCGTTCCAGCACAGGGAAAAAAATGGAGATCATCGCCCCAACCGTTATTGGTAAAGGTGAAATCTATGTATATGCACCACATGAACTAAGTCTTGATTCCCGATACGCTGATGTTGGGCTTATCCAAACATCAGAAATCATCGGCAGAGCCTATCCAATCTTCTAATGGGTAAGAAGCTTTTCAGTGCCATATTGCCAGTATTAGGGCTATTCCTGCCCTTGCTGGCATCCCCTGCATGGGCGACTACGGATACCTATTGGGACGACCGCGCACGCGGCTGGTTTTGGTACGAAGACCCCGCATCCGAAGCGAAGCCAAAGGAAGAAAAGGCAAAACCAGAACCATTGGCAGAAAAAAAGAAACCGAAACGCATTGAAGATATGTTGAATGCAGAAGAGGTACGTGCCGAGGTCAAACGGCTACTGGACATCGCGTCAGGGAATCCAACCCGAGAAAATGTAAAAGCTTACATGGATGCGAACAAGTACACGCTGGACACTGCCGGTAAATTTACTGAGGTGTGGGCATCCATACTGCGCGAAGAACCGGCACTTGATAACACGCTAAAAGCACCTGTGAATGCACTTGCAGCCAGCACGAAACAAAAGAGCGATCTTAGAATCCGTGCAAAGAAAGTTGCTGATACAGCCAAATCAAACGGTATATTTTTCTTCTTCCGTGGCGATTGTGAGTTTTGTCATGCGTTTGCACCGACAGTCGTTTATTTTGCCAAAATGTTTGATATGGAAGTATTCCCTGTCTCACTCGATGGCGGTGTGCTGCCAGAATACCCAAAGCCTGAAATGGATAATGGTATTTCAACGAAACTCAACATAACAACTGTCCCGGCTATCTTCTTGGGCAACAAGGTGACAGGGGAGATCACAGCGATTGGTTATGGCGTGATGTCAGTGCAAGAAATGGTGGATCGGATTTATACAGTTATCACCAGTGCCGCAAAAAAATAGCCCTCGAAATCAATTCAAATAAACGCAACAAGTGCCTTTTCCTGGAGGTGACTATTTAAGCTCAAATCAGTATGCTTCTGGTGCGTAAAAAACATTCATGGTGTTATATGTTCAAGACTATTCTTCGTAAAATTGTTATCGCCCTTATCTCAATCGTGCTGGTTTTTGCACCCGTGACGGTTTATGCCGTTTCGATGCAGCAAATGTTTACTGGCGTTGTCAATACCACCCCCACAGGCGCATACGAAGGTCAAACACAGAACGTATATACAGGCGGTAGTATGGCGATGCGTATTCCGCAAAAAAACTACCAACTGATGTCCTTTGCACCACCTAGTATCTCCGGAGGGTGTGGCGGGATTAACATATTCGGAGGCTCATTCTCTTTTATCAATGCTCAACAATTTGTTGATATGCTCAAAAACATAGGTTCTGCCGCCTTGTCCGAAGCATTTTTTATGGCCATTGATTCTTTGTCGCCAATGGTCGGCGTCAATTTAAAGCAATTGATGGATAAGCTTCAAAAAGCGACGAATCAGAGTATAAATTCTTGCGAGAAAGGTAAAGAACTCGCCCATACCTATTTTAAAGGTACAGCAGACCAAATTAGAGCAAGCTCTGAAGCGATCGGTTCAGAAATGGACTCTGCTACCAATAAATACACCGACTGGCTTACATCAAAAGAAGCGAATAAAAATAACACAGCAGAACAACATACAGCTAATACTGCGGCAGCTATAGCGGGAAAAACTCGTCAAGGTAATTTGGTTTGGGAGGCGCTGGCAGATCAAAACGCGAGTGCAACAACAGGAACGGATAACGTTATTACAGACTTTGAAGCGCGGTTGATTATGTCATTAGTCGGGACGGTAATTATACGGAATCCAGCTTTACTTTCCGGAGACACCACGACTGTACCGCTTCAAGTTGTTTACCAAAGCGAATTAATTACAGCAACAAATTTAGCTAACGTGATTGGTTTGGATACGACCCCGACATTGCAGGGATTTAAAATTTACACATGCACGGATGGTGATGCAAATCAAGCCAACTCAGGGATTGCATCAACCCAACCAGACCCGCTTAAAAATGCACCACCCAGCTTGCTCCAGTGTTTGTATATGTCCACAGCGCCTGTCGAATCTACAGCTGGTGGGGGAGCAGCATATAAAAGTATGCTTACGCTTGTCCATGAAAGAATGATAAGTATCCAAAATGCGCTTATTGCCGATACTGCCATTTCCGTCGCAGATAAGAACTTCATCAATGCAACAGACGTACCGGTATATAAGATGATTGCCGTGAGTACCGCATTCAAAAACAGTGCATTAGCGCCTTCTTTAATTGCGGCAAATGAACGAGTTATCGCTGCTGAATATGCATCGGCATATTACATGCATCTGTTAGATATTTTAACAACAGCATTGTCGCATTTTGACATGAAAGGTAGTGTTGAATATGCAACTGCGGCAGAACACATTCAGAAAAACATACAAATGGTAAGGGATCAATTAGGCAAGCAACTACTTAAAGAATACCAAGAGAAGCAGAGCATGCAGTCCTTGGCCGAGCAAATAATGCACATGGAGAAAAATTTGCTCAGCAATCTACCTAATACATTAAGCGGTGCAATGTCCATGCGGCGCTTAACCCACTAAATAGTATTTTTGAAATGTACGTGTTTTGCTATATTGCACGTAGAGCGCTAGCGCCAAATAGAAAGAAAAAGATGAAAAAAATTACAGTTGTGCGATTGTTGTCAGTGGCCTTAACTTTAGCAGCATGGAATGCAAATGCGGGTGGATTTTTTGACCTGCTTGATGCGGTAACGACAGGTTCAAAAAACTCAACGACAGCCGTACACACACCGGCTGACGAAGATAAACCAAAAATTTTTCTCGGTCTTGTAGATAAAACCGTTGTTGAGCCATTTTATTCTGTAAATCAAGAGGGGGTTGGCATTGTGAATCCTGAAGTCACAAGTGCAAATATTGAATTACATTCTCTTGATGATGTGCATATTGTTTTTAAAAAGCTGATGTTTCATACCGGCGATGAAAATGAAATGTATAACAAGATGATGTTTAATTATGACTCAGATGCAAACTCAGACGCATTTGCTCAAACCTATATAACGTCAGCCAAGAAGCGCGGGAATATCGTTCGATTGTATAACCCCAAGCTAACCGCATGGGTGAATCAAATGGTGGTGCAGGTTACACACTTTAATGTTGTAAACGATGGTTGGCGTATGTACGATCAAGCTGAAAATGTATTGGTCGAATCGAAGCCAAATGGTGAGTTGGTTTCCATCTTGACACGCTCTCATCAATCCCATGTCACGGTTGGCGTAACGTCATATATGTACCCACAGATCATCTTTGGCAAGCCAGTTTTAAGGCGATTTGAAAATACAATGACACATAAATCGCTTGAAAATCTTTACATCAGAGATTTATAAGCGCCAATCTTAGGCGTAATGAAATTACGCCTTTTTAAACGTAAAATTTATTACTCACAGAGTTATTTATGGCTTTAGCTTACGAAGTTTACTGCTACTACAACGTAGATACCCTCAAAGCCGTTTTTGAGGGTGTTGCGTTGATTTTGAATGGTAGTGGTTATGCCAACTTAATCAAGGTTGTTTTAACCTTGGGCGTGTTGATTATGGCAATGGTTTCTCTTTCGACCGGGAAGTTCGAGGGAATGAAATGGTTCATTGTGAGTTGTATTTTTTACTTTGGTTTTCTCGGGCCAAAAGTCAACATAATGTTAGTTGATAGGGTTGCAGTACAGCCTCCAGTCGTGGTTGCGAATGTCCCTATTGGATTAGCTTTTATGGCGCACTTTACCAGTAGTGTGGGTGACTGGATGACCACAACAATGGAATCAACATTTATCACGTTGCCTTCAACGATGACGTTTCATGGCGCTGCCGGTTCTACCGTTGGCGAAACACATGGACTGGTTTTTGGTTCCAGACTTTTATCTGAGGCACGACAATCCGTTATTGCTGATCCACAGCTCAGAATGGATTGGCAGGACTTTATTCGGAATTGTACGATTTATGATATTGCAGCCGGTCGCGTAGATATGACCGCGCTTCAAAAATCGGCAGATATTTTTGCAACCCTGAGTGTAACTTCACAAGCCAGAATGACCAGCCAGCATGAAACGGGTCAGCCTGCGATGGACTCATGCAAACTTGTAGTGGGCAACCTAATCAGAAGACTTAATGTAGATGTTTTAGCGAACGTTAATTACTTAGGCCGATTCTTAAATCCTAATACGCCCCAACTTACTCCAAATGCAGCGGTAGCGAGCATGTTGAATACACAGTTCGTTGATATGAACCAGGTTGCTTTTGGGGTTACCCAAGGTGCACAAGCAACGATCCAACAAGCAATGGGCATCAATTTGGTCAATGCGTCAGGCGCGGTTATTGGTCAGCAACTGAATGATCCTGCAGCCGTTAGTATTGCATTAGCTCAAGCCCAAGCTGAGGCAACAGCGAACGCAAGTTATATGTCCATGGCCGCCGTTGCTTCAAGCGCGATGCCGAAAATTCGGAACGTGATTGAAGTGGTTATTTATGCGACATTCCCTATTGTGATGCTGATCATATTGATAGCTGGGCACAGGGCAGGGATGCCGCTAAAAGCCTATTTTATGACGATGATCTGGCTGCAATTGTGGCCGCCGTTGTATGCTATATTGAATCTAGTGGTAACAATGGAAACAGCCAAAGAAACGCTTGCCATTGCAATGGCGCAAGGAGGTCTTCCGTTAGGAGGCCTAACGATAGCATCTGCGGCTGATTTGGGCGCAACTTCGCTGTCAGCACAGGCGATAGCGGGTTACATGACAATGCTCATCCCTGTGATTGCCGGTGCGATCACCAAAGGCGGCGAACAAGCCATGACTTCGCTGGCAAGTTCACTTACGACACCTGCTCAACAGGCTGCAAGTACCGCTGGTGCTGCTGTTGCTACGGGTAACGTCAGTCTCGGTAATACGAGCTTGGACAATCATACAGCCCATAACAATTCTTCAAATAAACTGGATACCAATTACAGTTCTGCGACAGGATTGGCATCGTTATCAACCTCATCTGGCGGAAAAGATACTGCGTACTCAACTGGTAACGGAATTGGTGTTGCTGTAGAGCAATTGCAAAATAATGTTTCGATAAGTGCCAACGCTACAGAGTCACTTACACGCTCTAGAACACAGGGCTACGAAACTGCTCAACAAAACCAACAATCTGCACAAGAGACCTTGACGGAAGCACAAGCAGCAACGCTAACTACATTGGCGATGGCCGGTGATAAAGCTACGAATGGATTTAAGTCAACATCGACAGCGACTCACGGTGTTTCATCCGAAGCAATGGAAGCATCAGAGAAAGTGACCGCCCTTGCACATAAATTTCAAGAACAAACAGGTATGTCCTACGGTGAATCCATGGATCTTTCTGGCAAAATTTCAGCCGGTTCTTCGCTACTCAGCGCAGTAGGTGCAATGAGTAAGAGCGGTAGGACAAGCAAGGGGCAATTGTTATCTACTGCATTTACAGAGATGGCAAAAGGATTTAAGGGAGAGGCTGCAGCTCGTGGAGTTTTGAGTGGCGCTTCTAAGAAAGCCATGACCATTATGGATGATAGTTCAGTATCTGATGCAAGAAAATCGGCTAAAAAATACACCGATAAGGCATCGATGGATACAAAAGGTGAAATGAGCAAAGGTTTTGATGCTTCTGGCTCAAATGAGCTGCGCGCACAGAATCAGAAAACAATGCAGGCGCAAACTGCACTTACAGAATCTAAGACGGCAACCCAAACTGCTAAAGATTCACTACAAGAAGTTGCCCAAATTTCTGCGCAACTCCAATCTGACAGCATTAAAGACCCTGATAAATTGCGTCATTTGTCGGAGACAACTAAGGTCAGGAATGCTGACGGAACAGAAAGCTCTTGGACACCATCTGAGCTTGCAAACACCCACAACCTTGCTCGCAAACAAGGTATCCAAGATGCAATCGCCCGTGGCTTGGGCTTTAGTGATGTAGGTAAAAAAGTTGCGGGTTCAATAAAAACTCAAGAGCAGGTCGCAAATCAAGGCGCAGATCGGCTTGCAGCAACTCATACGAATAATGCAGGGCAAGTGGACGCTTCTGCTAATAGATTCAATAGCACAGTCAAAGCACAGCAAAATGCACTTGGCGTAAATCCAGACACTCAAAAACAGAAAGTTGCTGCCGCAGTTAATGAAACACGTTCTGGCGTGAAAGGTATGTTGATCAATATTCTTGGTCAAATAAATGACTCTGGAACGAATCTTGGAAAACATCAAAAGCCTTTTGAAGATGCGGTTCGGGCTGGTAGCGCAGAGGGCGCATTGACAGCACTTGGTCATGCGATCAGTGAAAACAAAGGTCTTGCAATTGCGCTTGGGGCAGGAACAGCCGGTGGTGCGCTCTTGAATGCAATGGAAGGTTATGCGCAAGAGAAGCATCGGGACAGCATGCCTGATGGTGTTGATAAGGATGGTAAATCAAGCGGTAAGGGAGCAGGTGCAGAGCCAGAAGGTAAGCCGGGCAGTAAGGGTGTTGGTAGCGCAGAATCAGAAGTCAAGACAGGCACTAAAGCTGCCAGTGCTGCAGAGCATGAAGCGGCTTCGGTCAGTCGTAACGCAGCAAAGGCTGAAAAATTAGGACGAATTTCCAAATTCAAGGCGGTTTTCCAAACGGCACTTAAAGGTAAAAATGCGATTAGAGCGGCTGAATTAACTCAAGCTGCAACAGGCCCTGGCTTATTGGCAGCAATACCCGAGGCCGTAATTACAGAGTCATTATTCGCTTTAGGTGGCGCTATGCTTGCTGCCGAGGAAGCAGAGGCTAAGGCTATGCAAGGTTCAACGCAGTTAGTAAGCGGCAAAATTGGAGGAAGAAAACCAGAAGTCGAAGGTGGTAACGCATCAGGAAACAACCAAACACCACCAGCAACCAAACCAGTTGCAGATAGTACAAATCCTGATAGTTTCAAAGGAATGCCCCTCGGTGATCAAATTGGACAGCATGTAAATAAAGCAGACCCACTTCTGCCGTCAGACATCAGGGAGAGTGGCAAAGCATCCAGTCAAGGCACATTAAACACAAATATATCTGGCGTACATACGCAACCAATACATTCGATTCCTCAAGAAGTGAATGTGAACTCGTCTGCGGGTTCAAGTCGTGATGCGACTCGTCAACCAGAGCCACCGACTAACGCGCCTACACAAAAAGGTTCAGCAGGAACGCCAGCGCCTGTGTCAGTGACTGTCAATCCTCCAGCCACAAGTGATTCGGATACGGGTTCAAGTGGTGATGCAACTCGTCAGCCAGAGCCAGCAGCTAACGCGCCTACACAACAAGGTGCAGCAGGAACGCCAGCGCCTGTGTCAGTAGTAGTGAACTCTGCATCTGGAACTGATGATTCAGGTACGGTTTCAAGTGGTGATGCGACTCGCCAGCCAGAGCCAGCAACTACCGCACAGACATCGCAAACTGGAACGGCTGCATCAGCGACAAATGCGACAGGTGAAGTTGTAATCAACCAATCTAACTCGTCTATGCTAACGGATGAACAAGCCGTTGCTATAGCCAATCAGACGGACGCTGTGAGTGCTACGGACACAAACAACACAGCACCAAAGATAACAAGACACGCAGATGGGACAGTGGTAGTGGATCAGTCCAACGAAGAGGGGGCTAAATCTCCAGCTGAAAAGGATTCAGTAAAATCTAGCCCCGATAAATGACAGCGGTTTAAAAATCATCAAAATTGATAATTTTTATAAGTATCCAATGACCCGTCCAAAGTTATGTCAACAGAGTCACAGTTTAATTTATCAGTTTCATCAACATTAGAGTCGTGGTGAAACGATGATGAAATTCCACGGTGTTCGGTATCAACCACAGTGGATTGAACATCAACAAATTTGAAAAAACGTACCGCAAGCAATGGCAAGGCTACGATATTAAACAAAAGTGTCCATGATGAAATATAGATAAATGAAAAGTACATGATGGCACTAATCAAAGACATTGCGATAACAAAAAACATGGCTGGTTTCATAATTGTTTCCTTCTGGATTAACTAAATTATAAACTTATTGAGTGTTTTCAAAATATCTAATCACAGCATCTAAAATCTACAAATGAAAAATGTTTCCCTTTTTTTATTCCTGCTGTTAATGCCGTTTTGTGCCTACTCCGGTACGCTCGGTGTTGTTGGCCCGACCTACCCGATTATTGAAACTGACCTTCTGAAACTCATTGAAAAAACAATGCAAGCCAAGGTTGATTCTGGTGAGTGGGCGAAGATGCAGCGCGACAATGAGAAACGTGTACGCAACAGTATTAAAAATCCGAAACCACTGCCAGGAATCAGTAAGTCCGAGGTGTCGAAAACTTTCTATTACGACCCTTCAATTGTTGCAGACAAGACTTATACAGACAGCACTGGTCGAATTATTGTTCCTTCCGGAACGAGGGTTAATCCACTAGACCATATCAATATGACCAAGCATCTGCTGTTCTTCGATGCGCGGGATCAGGCGCAAAAGGACAAAGCGCACGAGTTGTATGTGCATTACCAGGGGCGTATCAAACTGATTTTGACTGGAGGTTCTTATGCGGCATTGATGCGCGAATGGTCAAAAGAAGAAATCCGTATTTATTTTGATCAGAACGGCACTTTGACAACTAAGCTGGGCATCAAGCATGTTCCTTCCATTGTCAGCCAAGAAGGTAAGAGGTTAAGAATTGATGAACTCGCTTTATAAAACGCTTTTAGCACTCTTTACTGTACTTGCGCTGGCCGTTCCTTCAACAGCTTCTGCTGTCTGCGAAGGTAAGTGGGCAAACCCGGTCACTGACTTCTGCTGGTCATGTATGTTGCCGCTCAAGATGGCCGGCATCACCATGCTCTCGATGGGGCAGGAAGATAATACGTCAAGTCCTGGGGGCGCAATTTGTTTTTGTCCGAATCCTAAAACACTGATACCGACTATTGGTATCCCGGTTAGTTTTTGGGAGCCGATCAGGATGGTCGATGTGACAGCCAAGCCATTCTGTATGGTTGGTATGGGCGGAATGGAAATTCCAATGCCCGGGTTTGGTAAAGGTGCTGGTGCTCAATTTGCGGCAGACAATCAAACCAAAAGCAGCACTTATGATGTCCACTGGTACACCAATCCTATCCTATGGGTTTTGGAATCAATTTTGGACAACAACTGTCTGGAAAAATCATCTTTCGACATCGCTTATTTGACTGAGATAGATCCGCTATGGAAAGACGATGAACTCACCTCCATTATCAACCCTGACGTTTACTTGTTCGGCAATTTGGTCGCGCAAGCTGCCTGTGCTGTTGATTGTGTTCGTGCTACGCTCGGATTTGGAAACAACGCAATGATTTGGTGTGCAGGATGTCAGGGGTCGATGTATCCGCTCACCGGCAACGTGTCCGCACATATCGGAGGCGTACAGGCGTCAGTGCTCTTAACCGAAAGAATGACCGCCAAGTTGCATAGGGAAAGAATTCTGTGGTCAGGGCATGGAACAAACGGATTGTGTGGTTACTACCCTGAAATTCAGATGGACAAAACCAATTACAAGTATCACATGCTGTATCCGACTCCAGCCGATGACACCAGTAAAAACGGCAAGTGTTGTCAACCGTTTGGTAGATCAACCACCGTTTTTGAAGCCGCAAAAGAATTCCCCTATAAAGGCGAAGATTTTACTTACCAAGTTATTCGCAAACGTGATTGCTGCCAAGGTATTCTCGATAAATTCCTCTTGTGAGTGTGATGTCAACTACCCCCGGCCTAAAGGGCGGAGCTTGGAAAGGCAGTAAGAAGCTCGGTTGACCAGCCTAAGTTACAAAGCATTGTGACTACGTTGTAACGAGACCTCAAGGGTCTTCGACTTAAAACATAGTCGCGCAAGCGCTCCTTGTTTTGAGCGAAAGTACAAGACGCACCAGCGAATGCTTCCTCAGTTCGCTGCTCTGCAAGAGACAGAAGCAGACAAGCATAGGGTACGCACGAAACGGTCTGTCTCAAGGTTCAGAGCATTGAACCGAAGCTGCGTTACAACATTGGCGAGGGGAGCGAACCGAAAGGTTCTGTCACAAGGCGCGTAAGCGCATTTAGGAGAAACAAAGTGTCTGTTTTTGTAATCGACAAACGGAAACGGCCTCTGATGCCGTGCAGCGAGAAACGAGCAAGAAAGTTGCTTGGGTCTGGACGTGCGCGCGTGCATCGGCTTATTCCTTTTTCGATACGGTTAATTGATCACGAGGTTGCCGGTTGTGCGTTGCAGCCGGTCAAAATCAAGATTGATCCGGGCAGTAAATTTACCGGCGTGGCGGTCGTTAGAGAATCGCAAGTGGTTGATGTGGACACGGGTGAAATCGGGGTTTCGGTGCATGTACTTAATCTTTTTGAGCTGGTGCATCGCGGTCGTCAAATCAGCGAGGCATTGACGGCACGCCGTCAAATGCGTCGTCGTAGACGTGGATGCTTGCGCTACCGTGCGCCACGGTTCTTGAATCGCGGCAATAAGGGCAATGGCTGGCTCGCGCCCAGTCTGCAACACCGCGTTGATACGACAACCGCATGGGTTTCACGCGTTCAACGGCTTGCGCCTGTCGTGGGTATTGCACAAGAACTGGTACGCTTCGATATGCAGCAGATCGAGAACCCGGAAATCTCAGGCGTTAAATACCAGCAAGGCACGTTGGCGGGTTACGAGGTGCGCGAATACCTGCTTGAGAAATGGGGTCGTAAGTGCGCGTACTGCGAAGCCAAGGATGTGCCGCTGAACCTCGATCACATCCACCCGAAAGCGGGTGGTGGTAGCAATCGCGTGTCGAACCTGACGCTCGCTTGCGTACCGTGCAATCAGAAAAAAGGCGCGCAGGATGTTCGTGTGTTCCTGGCGAAAGATACCAAGCGGCTTGACCGGATATTGGCGCAAGCCAAGCGGCCTCTAAAGGATGCCGCAGCCGTCAACAGTACGCGATGGGCGTTATTCAATGCGCTCAAGGGGAGCGGATTGCCAGTCAATACGGGTTCTGGCGGCTTGACAAAGTTCAACCGCGTACAAATCGGGATACCAAAAACACATGCGCTAGACGCGGTGTGTGTGGGTGCGGTTAGTGGTGTGACAGGATGGGGGAAGCCGACATTGGGTATCAAATGCACGGGGCGCGGGAGCTATCAGCGCACGCGCCTGGATGCTTTTGGTTTCCCGCGCGGATACCTGACTCGTGAAAAACGGATTCAAGGATTTCAGACTGGCGATATGGTTAGTGCTGATGTGCCAAAAGGCAAAAAACTGGGGCTGCATATTGGCCGCGTGGCGGTTCGCGCTTCGGGCAGTTTCAACATCCAAACCGCAGCAGGTGTCGTACAAGGCATATCCCATAAGCATTGCAAGTTGATTCAGCGTGCAGACGGGTATGGTTATTCAACCGTGGCAACAAGAAAGGAAATGCGTGACTCAGGTAGCCACAAGGCAGGGAACGCTTCGCGTTCCGCGTTCCACCTCCCCGGCCTAAACGCCGAGGTTTCACGCGCAATCTGATGAAAAAAATTCTACGCAAAGCACTACTGCTCACCGCATTAGGTTTGGTCAGCAGTGCTGCATTGGCTGAAACAACTTCGCCAAAAATGCCTGAGATAACGCCAGAGGCTTTGGCTAAAGCTCAATCAGAATCGGCCGCACTTTTCGGCACGAAAGAATTCGCCAAAAAGGTTGATGAATCAAACAAAGATGCTGGTTCAGTGCTGCGTATGTACGAGAAAAATAATCCCGTTGGAAGCGTGAGCGCGAGTCAAAATAACATGCCTGTTATTGCACCGGAACTTATCAAACAGCAAGACACCAATGATTACACAAAACTTGCCAAACAGTTTTATTCCGGCAGTCAGAAAAATAAAACCGACAGTGATGATTTGGTGGTTTTCGTATCGCTTTCAATGCCGGTGGCCAGTCTCCAGGCGTTAGCACGTCAGTCATCGCAATATGGGGCGGTCATGGTGTTTCGTGGTTTGAAAGACAATTCGCTCAAAGCAACAATGCTGGCCATGAAATCAATCATAGTGAATGAGAGCAAGGTCAACATGCAGGTAAACCCTGTAGTGTTCACAAAGCTGAATATCACAACCGTACCAACTTTTGCAGTCATCAAGGGCAAGTCAGTTTCAGAAGGTGATTCACAGGCCTGCGCCCCTGCATCAGCTTTTATGGCGATCTCCGGTGACGTGCCATTGGCTTACGCACTAGAGAAGCTTGCGGAGGGTTCTCCACCTGATCTGGCGCAGATTGCCACAGCACATATTCAACAAGGAAGCGTGCATGAGTAAGATAATTGGCCTAGTTGCTGTCCTCTCCTTTGGTTCTTTCGCCATTACTGAATATGGCGGGATGTTTGGTTTGACTGCCGATGAAAAGATTGCCATTCAGCAATACAAGGACAAGGGGATCACAAAGGCCGCTGCCATAACGGGACCGGTTGCCACGAAGCAAGACTATCTAGCTGCAGAAGCCGAAATCCGAAAAGTGATGCCGACCGAAGCGGAAGTCATAGACACCATGGACAAAAAAGTTGTCCCGGCTGTTATCAACACAGCAAATAAATTGGGCAAATCCGCTACTGACGGACTTGCCCAACATTCCAAAAATATGCCTAAGCATAGCCAGTAACTATTGTTTGGCAGTCACCCCTTGAATGGTTTTAGCCAACCACTTGGTAGCGGCTATCAAGTGGGGTGAGAAGTCCTGCTGTCCTTGCCGCACGCTGTTCTGTGCCTTCTGTATCATGGTTTCCATCGCATCACCTCTAACGCTTTGCGGTAGCCTTTCGATTAGTGCTTTGCCTGTCGAGCTGGGCTGAACAACTCTTGCACCGTCAACAGACGCAACCAGGTCTTTATACAAGCCACCGATCGCATCCACACGCGTTGCTTCAGTACCAACATTCATATTTACCATACGACGCAGAATGCTCGCCTCAGTGTGACGATCGGGCGCTTGGGTGACACGTCGTTCGACTTGAATCTTTCCGCTGATCTGTTCACCCGACTGAAAACGTCGTTCAGGCTTTTGTATCATTGATTCACAACGGTTGTGAATCGTATGCAGCCACCCACCATGCCGGACATCATCTAGCCATTTTTTCCGACCGATGAAACGCTGGCCGCCGAAATCGAAAACTGTTTTATGCACCATGAGCCTTGCAGCACCTAAGCAATGCCGAAATTCATTTTGTTGAATCAATGAAAAAAGTGTTTGGCCGTCTTCATCCATCCACGATGGGCATGAGCCAGTTGCGATGATGGCATGGTGAGTTGCAAAATCTTGATTGCCGGATGATGGCAAACCAGTGCTACTGGTGCGCGGGTAGCTGATTGCGCCAGCCTCATACAACGACTGAGCTGCACTTGCTCCATCAGCAAGGCTGACACCTAACTCAGCCGCATCACAGAGCAGTGCGGAAAGCGAGTAGGGTGCAGGCGCGTCTTCGATGATAGTTTCCACTTCATCAGAAACACAATAACCAGCATGAACACCCGAAAAAACCTGAGTCGCATCACCATAAAACAATGCTGAATCTTGACCATCCCATTCAAGTCGCAAATCACCCAGCGTCATTGATGCCGCATTAAACCAGACCGGAGCAAATCGCTCGATCTCGCTTTCGCGGTCAACCAGTTCATTCAAGACGCGCGTTTTAACACGACCAATGCGGGAGGTTTTGTTGAAAGCAACGGAGAAAGCACGGCTCAGATTCATGCCGAACAACCAATCAAGCTCATGGCGAATACGACCAGCGCGATAAACTGCGTCTGTGGCTGACAAGGGCATCAGATTCGCAAGCCCTGCTGAAAGAGAGTTCGCATCGAGAGCCGATATCCACAAGCGCTTCACTGGGCCACTATACCCGTGGCTATTCAATATCTGACGACCGATCACCTCACCCTCGTCGTCCGGATCGGTCGCAATAATTACGGAGTCGGCTTTACCCAACCATATCCCGATTTGTTTGAAGTGCTCGATATGTTTCGGCTTCACTTCCCAAACCCATTGTTGCGGCAAAATAGGAAGACTGCTCAAAGTCCACGATTTGTCGCTCAGATAGTTGTCAGGCATTGCAAGGTTCAGCAATTGGCCATACGCATGGATCACGATAACGTCATCACTAACGAATGCGCCATCCTCGGATTTCACCGCGCCAAGATGCTTCGCCAGGACGCGAGCTTGTGAAGGTTTTTCACAGAGGTAGAGTGTTTTGGTATTCATGGTTTAGCCTTTACCAAATAATTTCCATACTTCCAGCAGAATGCCGGAATGTTCGATGACTGCAATCAGTATTGCCGCCATCAAGAACTTGAGTGTGGTTGAAAAGGTATGTGAGCGATTTTTGCCCATACGAGCCTTTAAAGCGTGCTGGTGGGATAGCACGACAGGTTTTTGAAGCAGTTGAAATAGTTTTGGGTTGCGCAACATCAAAAGTCATCCTTGTAGGTTGATTTGATTGTTGCAGAAGATGACGATTTGAAAAGCGTTATTTTTACAGTAAGGGGAGGGGGCGGAGTTTGCTTGAAAGATACAAGGGGTGACTTGGGCTTTTATCAGCGTTGATTTTCAAACAGTAGGGTTTGATGCCATTGTCACGTAGAAGTGATTTGACGTGTTCATCCCTCTCAAGGAACTTGCCATGTGTTCCCCATCCACATATCACCATTGCAGATGCGGTTGCCGACTCAACGATGTGACGGTCATTCTCAATACCAATCGGTGCTTCAAATTGCTTCATGTCCATAGGCTCTGTTGCGCGATACGCGAACAGGTTGGTTATGACCATCCCGCCATAACCCCATGCTTGAGTAAAATTCTGGCACCGGGTTAGGGTGTTGTCCAAAATGGATTCGTCTGCGGTACTCGGATTGAGTATCAACCAATTCACGATGGGCAGATTGGAATCCCATGTTCTCCAGAGCGTAAAGTGCCATTTACGGCACGGTGCAAACAATGCTCCAGACGATTCAGGGAAAAGCTCGAAAGTTGAAACGGTATTGTCTTTAGCCATGATTATTGAAACAGCCCAAGCATATCCCAGATCTCATCTGTAGCATCATCGCTAATGCTATAACGAGGTGATTCCGTAGCAGGTGCTTCCTCGCTATCAGTCGCTGCGATGGGGTTGGGATTTGTTGGTTCAGATTCGGGGTGATGATTTCGTGTTTTTCTTTTAGGCTTTGTATTCGCATCAGTTGGCGTGTTTGATCGTCCAGATTCAATCACCACTTGTTCCAATCCCATCCCAGCACCACCACCGGACATTGCCAATGATGCGAGGGAAACAAGTCTTCTGCCACGATAGTATGCACCAGCATCAACAAGAAACTGGAACAAGTCAGGATGGCTTGCTTTTGAAATTTTTACTTGTAGCTTAATTGATTCCATCAAAGTTCCTCACACTCCAACTGATTGACGACACGAACTACTTGCTTGCGCTCGCTCGGCGGTTTGCGCTGATTAGTTGACGTTCCCCAGCAAGTTGGAATCCCCGTGTGTTCGAGTAAACAGGATTGTCCATCACAAGTATCGTGTGGTGAGGAAATCGCTCTTGAACAGCCGACAGGTAAAATTTCGCACCTCCACCAACCATCACGATGTTGTTGATGTCAGCGCCATCACCCACGCTGTTGACCAAAGCCGTAACCGCGTCATTTATGATTGAGCGTCCAGCGTCCAAGAAATCCTTGGGGTCGTACTCTTTTTGAAACACGATAAACGGCGTGCCATCCCGAAAATGTTCATCCAGCAACTTCAGCAAAATAGACGAATCTGTTTTCCATCCAAATTTCTTTTTCATTGCCTCGACCATACCCTGAAACACTGCATTCATTCCTCGCGGCACAGAATCGCTACGTTCTTCGTTAATAATTAACCCCTTTGAGTTCAGCCAATCACATGTGAAAAACCCAGGATCAATGATCAAATTGTTCTGTTTTTTCATGGTGTCGAACATATTGTTCTCGAAGGCATACTCAAAAAAACCTCCGAGTGGTTGGGGCAGTACGACAACATCAGCAACGGTCACTGCTCGGCCATTTGCCAACTGATGTGATCCGGTAAGCTTTTTCTTTAACCCTTCACGCAAACTTTTATTACAGAAGTTCGACACAGGAAGTCCGGCCATCAGAAGATCAATGTGATTGTCTTTAACCATCGGTGTGCCTCTCTTATCGGTACGGGTCATATAGTGAAGCGCACCGAGGAAGCGTGCCATGTAAGCATCAGATAGGCAAAAATCGTTATCGAGAACCGAAGAGGTGTCATACGTCCCTTGAGCCTGGGCAACATCCTTGCCGACTTCATAAGCCGTACCATTGACCTCAACGATCGTGGTGTCCTTGCGTTGTGCGAAACCAGCAGAAAGTCCTTTGTCACTTGCAACGGGTGACCGCGAGGGGAACATACCGCATTCAATTGGCCCAAAGGCATTGGGGTGGCTGATCGAATACTTGATATTTCCGTAGCCGACATCAACGGCTCGTACCACTTTGCCGCCTAAAGATTCCATTTCCATCATCGTTCCTTTCAAATTAAACGTCACATAGATTGCACTACAAGTGTGATTTTCTCAAATAAGTCGTAACTAGTCACGACTTATTTGCACTGAAAAGAATAAATGGCATTCAGCAGGCTATACGCACGACTAAATTACCAATAAGTCGTAACTAGTTACGACTTATTCAACAAATCGAAATTTATTCGGTCGTTTTACAGAGACTCGGTAACGATGAACGGTAAAAGTCGTAACTAGTTACGACTTATTGGTATTGAACATATGTGGTGTTGTGGAATAGGTATAGGTTTGCGTTCTGCTAAAGACGCTGATTTGCTGCTCTTGATGTGTGCTGTGTATTGGTTAGGTTCGGCGCTGCATGTGTCTATTGGTATTTGACTCTTTGTGATCAGGCGCAAAGGTGGGAGATCGAATGCTGTTTGGAATGCTGTTTGGCTAGAACTCAACCCTTAAAACGTGCTGTAAATTTGCCATGCTCCATAAGAGAGTGATACAGCCATCCCGTAAACACTTATGCTCACATTGGTTTTGGTAAACTGACCAGCGGAATAACTGCTCTCCGAAAAAATTGACACTCAAAGTAATATCTGTTCAAATGGCCTCACTTCTTCTGTATGAAGAGTACGAATGGTGATCGTCTAAATCACTGCGTTTGCCCGTAGATGCTCCAGAAATGGAATATAAGCGAGACTTGCAGCACAACTCAGAAGCAAAACCTGTAATAAACGGCTAGTCACCGTAAATCGAGTAACGCACACGCGCTTCTCAATCGCCTTGTGTAATTCACATGGTTTCTTAGATGGCTCACTTTTCGTGAACATCGTCGCCCCAGTCTTGGGCAAAAATACTCACTGTCTTAGAGATTTCAATCAGTAGAAACAAAGTAACCCCCGATGCGGGCGCACTGACATCCAGAATTCCAACATACGACGCCGATAGGTGATCGTGCCGTTGGCTGGTGATGTTGGAATGCGTGGTGTCAGGCTGTCTGTCGTACTGCCAATCAGTAGATTGGATTTACAGACGTAGGGGGAAGAAATGTTATCGAGGAATGAATTGATCAGGATCAAAGTATTTACAAATAGACAAGATGCATTGCATTACACCCCCCCCACTACCTTGGTAGTGTGTTGAGATTTACATTGTGCTGAGTTAATCGCAGATGTGGGTACGGAGGAAAAGACGGTGCCGAAAGGCTGCAACCCTGGTGGTAGGGGATTGTAAAGAGTGACCGCGTGTGATCGCAGAAAGATTTGAAAAAAATTGGGTAGCACCTTCGGGTGTGAGCTGGACAGTTCAGAACAATGAATTGAGTAACGAAAGTTACGTGCAGTGTGTTGGGAGAAATTCCACACTATGTTGCCCCCCAATGAGACTTACGTACTACCAGCATTTGTCGAACCGACACTCAACCGCCATGACGGTATATTCATGACCAGATCGACTGGCTAACCGAGATAGCAGGCTTGACTCACCTGCTCCCTATTCACCGACAGTCACGTTCCGAGATTCTGTACGCGGAATTTGAGAAGGTGGCTGTTAGATGAATGCCATTTGAAGTAAATCATTTTGGGGAAACAAATGAGTACAGAAGAAATAAAGCCGGGCAGGGTAGATGGAAAGAATTCTGCATACAGGTCAGGTTCACACCGCATTCCAAAACACTGTGCTGCACAAATCAAAGCTGTGCTTCGTGAGAGTGGTGACCAGGCTGCGCATAAGCAAAAGAAGGTTGGTCAAAGTACGTCAGATAAACGAAGCAGCATTATTGAAGGATTTTTTAGCGACCTGTTTTATTTGGGCTACAAGATTGAAAATATCCACAACCTTAAAGTAAAACACTTGGAGGCCGTATTCAAATTTTTAGAAGCTGAAGGCCAATCACCTTCTACTTTGCAAAACAAGATTTCTGTCATGCGTACTTTCTGTGGATGGATCGGTAAGGAAGGGATGGTTAGGGAATCATGGAAGTACGTCGATTCTAAGGCTTCGGTTCGCCGCTCAATGGTTGTGAAGGAAGACAAGTCTTGGGAGGGGAACGGTGTTGTTCTGTTGGACAAGCTGGCTGAGATCGCTGAGAAAGACAAAGTGGTAGCGATCGAGCTGGAGCTTTGCTTGGCGTTTGGTCTGCGTGTGAAGGAAGCGGTAATGCTTCGCCCGGCCGTAGCGCATCAAGGTGATTTTCTGTTACTGCGTGAAGGAACGAAAGGGGACAGGTCGCGTATCGTTCCTGTGACGGATGACGTTCAGCGTGATGTCCTGGCACGCGCCAAATTGATTGCTGACAAGAAGACAGGATTTTTGGGTGGTCGTGGGAAAACGCTGGAACAAAAGAATCGTCGTTTCTATACCGTAATGGAATCGTTCGATATTAACTTGCGTAACGTCGGCGTGAGTGCTCATGGCCTGCGGCACGAATACATGCAGCGTGAGTTCAAGCGCTTGCTCGGGATTGATGCGCCGGTGAAGGGTGGTGACCTGAGTACGGTTGATAAGGATGAATTTCATATTGCTAGCCAGATACTGATGGAGCAGGCTGGCCACACGCGCGTTTCGATTGGTGCTTCCTACTATGGTAGTCGGCGCATTCTAAAAGTGTCGGATGTAGTTGCTGTTGTGCAGGTAAAAGAAGTGAAAGAAACTGCGGAGGATAATCATGAGCACTAAATCGCCGTGCGCAAAATGCGAGCAACTTGAAATGGACAGGGTACATGGTAAGTTCCATTGGGTGTGCGTTCATCCAAGGATCGGTAAGGATTTTGGTACAGCCGCTGAGGTAAGCGCGCATAACTGGTTGGGGTTGCCGTTGCACTGTCCTTTAGAGGTACGTGAAACTAAACAAACAACAGATCAAGACGAAGGTGTTCACGCGTGAACAGTCATTGCTGATTGGATTTAAGTTTCTCTGCCATTTCCAAGTTACTCACCCGTAGTTCGATATACAGAGACACTGGGCGCGGGACCGGTGCATGGTTGTTAGCCCACAATGAAACTGTCTTGGGTGTGACCTCCATCAGAGAGGCGAACTGAGATAGGGACAAGCCCAGCTGCTCGACTGATTGTCTGAATATGCTACTGTCCATGTTTGCATCCTTGAATTAACAGAGATAGTCGAATTGCACCAAGGTTAGTGAGAATGATTTCCTCTCCGGACATCGCTTGCTTGCATTCAGTATCGACCGTGACCATCCCCTTCTTTTCAAGGCCGCGTGCTTGGCGAATATCATTGAAGCTGAATGATATGGCTGTGCCGGCAACGGGTGGCTCAGTGGAGCTCACATATTCATCTGCGATCATCTGCATCATCATGTGTTCGCCTGGTGAGAGTTTGACTTTCTGAGCTTTGAAGTTCAGCAACAGATCCGTGCACTCACCCTCAGAGAGAATGACTTCCGCCGATGCGACAAAGCTGGCCAGCTCACAGATTTTCGTAGTGCCGACCACTGGAACGGATTGGTTAAGCGCATAACGGAAAGACTTCTCGTTCTTGGCTGACAGGATTTGGTATTGCACGCGTGGAGCCGCATGGATGTCTTCTGAGTTGTTCAGTGATATGACACGCCTGATGCCTCGCTTGCCATCATGGTAAATACCGTTTTGGAAAATCTTAGATTTGCTCATCATTGCCTTGTTCCCTTAGTTTGGTTGTCGCCGTTGCCTGCATTCGTGGCATGAAGTGCGACTGCTGAGTTGATAGATTGATTCTACCGAACCGAGTCCTTTACAAAAGGTAAATAAACTATCCAATCTTACGAGGGGCAGAAAGAAGAAAGGTTAAGTTTGCCTATCGCTGACGGCATGCATTGAGTTGTTATGCTTTAGGCGGCGACTTGATCGTGGCCGGCGAACAAAGTCGCGTTCTTCTTGATGAATTTCGGGATCGAGGAAACGCAACCGTGCAAATGCTTCAGCTCCGCTGTTGTCATCTGTGCAAGGCGCTTCTTCTGAGCGATGGAGAAGTACCAGGCGGTGAGGACTTTGTTGCTGTAGAGATCACCGAAGTAACGCTTAGCGAGTTGGTAGATTTTATTCATGAGCGTGATGCGAGTGGCTTGCTCTGTTGACTCATTGAAGGCCATGCGTCCCAGCTTGTCGGCCTGAGTGTTCAACTCGCGCGGAATCCAGACGAAGTTAAGGCTGGTGAAGTTGGCAGAGAGGGAAGCCACTGCTTGCTGTTTTGCGCACAACGTCTGTGAATGAGCTTTACCGAGTCCATTGCACATATCGATCACCGCCCGGGAGTCGCCGTGGATGGTGATGGGTTCGTGATGGAGGTTGAGTTCATTGATGCCTTTAAGCGCCAGGATCAGTGCATCAAATTCGACGGAGCAAGAGCCACAGTCATCTGAGCGCACTTCAACGGATTTGCCTTCCTTGATGATTTGACCTTGATGATCTTTGGCCAGCCATCCGAAGCATTGAGCGAATCCGCCGTTTGGGTGAGGTTTAATGCCGGCATCGAAGTAAATCGAGATAGGGTGTTTCATCTGAATCTCCAGAGCTGAATTCATCATGCCGAAATGGAAGCATTTCAAAAGCACTATTTTTTCAGTCTGGATTTGGAACGGCGTAGCGGGTGGTTTCTTGTCGAGAGCGTTTGGGTGCTGCAGCTGCGTGTTATGCGAAATTCTGTTCCGGACTGGCGAGGAACTTATTGATTGCCTCAGTGATCAGTTCGAGTGCTGCGTCATCGAGGTCTTCATAGTCAGACTTACTGAGAGATTCTGACAACCGGATGTTTTCCTTTTCATAAATAGCCCCTCCGGTGGTGCATCGCATCACGCCTTTGTAGATGAAGAACGTGCCACGGAAAACAGAGGCGCAGACATGAGCAACTGTTCCAGCGGGTTTGCGTTTGAGCAAGGCGGTTAGATTGGCTTGAGCCTCATTGAATAAATCCAAGGCGCTGGGCGGTGGTGAGGGTTCAAGTGTGTCGAGATTAGTTTGCATAAATACTCCAGAAAATTAAGTGCGGTGTTCTGCTATTGTTGATTATTTGGCGATAGCGTTAGCGACTTTCAACTCAAGTTCATCAAGCCATTCTGCATATCCAAAATCAGATAGATCGAAATCGTTGGTGTACCGCTCATCAGCAGGGGTATCGGAATAACCGAATACACAAGCGATCTCTACGAGTGCGCATCATCACGTTCGTTGACTCCAAGTGTTTTCGGATGCTTCAACGGACTCAATAATGCTGTTGTCATCGAGGTCGAGATACATGCGATAGCACATGCGATGTCCGACGATCTTCTTGCTCACAAGACTTGATGAAGGTTTGCCCCTTCTCGGTACCGATCCATCTGGCGATCAGTTCGATGCATTCATAGTCGTCTATTGAGGGTGATACGGTAGGGGGTGTGCCTTTGGGTGTCAAAAGCACTTCGATCGCACGTAGCGCACCATAGGTGAAAAAGCATCGCGTGTTATGCACTGCCCATGCTGCGAGATAGCCGTATCTTGAGCCGGGATAGAACTGCTCAGAGAGGCGTGCCCCTTCAGAAAGATAGCTCATGCCTACATTGGTACCCAGCCAGCAGACGAACGACGCAACAACGGACGCTTCGCGCTGTCCTGGCGCTTTGCCATAGTTGCTGAAGATGTATTCAAACATCTCATCATCTTGGTGCATCAGTTCCGCCCACTTTAAAGCGAACACGCATTCAGCAAGAAAGCTCGCGCGCGGGGGGTTGTATAGGAGTGTGGACTAAAGCCAGATGGTCATCATGGTTTGTGATCATTAAAAATCCTTACGTTTATTGGGAACGCAATCGCTCAAGAGGAAATACCGACCTCTTGAGGACTGGAGGTGTAAGTTGATGATACAGAAGAGAGCGTGATTGCAAAGCGGAAAAGGCAGACGAAAAAAAACCGCCGAACCCGATTGTGTCGGGAAGGGCGGCTTGATTTTGTTGAAGTTACAATGGATTTTCATCCAAGAAGAAGTGTGCTTTCATTTTCGGAAAGGATATATGTTTCCACAAATCACCGGAGGTGTTTCCACCATCGAAAATGATGGCTTCATATTGTTCCAGGTTCTCCATGTTCAGACCTTTGGTGTCGCTCATTAACTCCAAGCGCACCAAAGAAAGGAATGTCTGATTTTCTTCACGAATGAGAGCGTAGGCAGAACCGACCGCATCATCTTGAAGTATGGCATCACAATATTTAGCGACTTCCATTTGGAAGGGCGTAAAGCGTGACGTTTGTTGAGCCTCGAATATCTCCCAATGATCACCGTCAACGTGGTCTTCACCAAACGCTTCGGCAAGCTCATAGTCCTCAAATGGACCATAGATACTCACGCCAGATACATCACCTAAACCATTTTGAAAGGTAGTGAAATGTTGACCGCCAGTTTCCTGAAAGTCGGGATCAAGGACTGTCGGTTTCACCACGTCAAGTGCTTCGACGTGTAGTCCATTTGTGGCGATGGAAGCGGCATATTCTGCTGCTTGCGCATCGTTCACGACATTGACCAACGAAAAACCACCAACAAGCGTTCCTGCGAAAATTGCTTTCATGATTGACTCCATAGTTTGCGGTGCAACCCCGTGAGGGGTGCGGGCCGCGTTGATTAAAATTGTTGTGAGAGAACTTCGACTTCATCATCTGAGAGCTGAGAGCGACCATGTGATGTCACAAAGAACGCCTCGTCTATCTCCACACCATCTGAGTAGTAGTGGATCTCGAATGAACGACCACTGCCAAGATCAATGTTTTTGACTAGGTGCGAATCAACACTGTAGGTGACCAACTTTTCTTCACGAATGTCCTGAAGAAATGCATTAAGGCTGTTGGCCACAATCGGACGTAAGGTTTCAACGCCAAGGAGTGAGTAAGCACACGTTCGTAAAGCGGTAAATACCGGCTCCAATGCAGCATTGCCATCAAACTGCGTGAGTTCATGCAGCAACTGATCGCAGGCAGCTATCGCCAGCGAAGCGTCATTGATTTCGGATCCGTTGGGGATACGTTCAAGAACATATTCGCCATCCTCATCAGCATTGCGGGTAAAAACAATGCAACACTCTTTGAGGATGGGGTTAACGCTTTTGAACTCGAACGTGCCAGCTACGCCATTCTTCTCAAACAACTCCTGCATGAAAGCGGTGAGTATTTGCAAAGACAGGGTGTTAAAAAAATACACAGTTATTTGGTACATAGTTTTCTCCAATGTTAAGCGGAGCAATTCCACAGCGGGATTGCGTTCCCGCGTGGGTTTGTTTAATGAATGGTTAATTCAGGCCGTTGAGCGAGATCGATTCCTGTTTCACCTTTGTAGGCTTTAACAAAATTCTGTTCGCATTCCAGTCTGGAGCAGCCGTAGGCCATGATGCCGTGCTTATCAATCTTCCAGCCATAAAGACCTTGTTCTGGAACAGTGACAAACTTCGGTACCGGGACTGAGGTAATGCCAAGCGTGACACCCCATTCGGTTTCCTTTGGAAAGAGAGCCTTTGCGGTGACGGTTGATGGCAGTTGTTCGTTCATACGTGTTCTCCTGTTGCTGACGAACATCCTCACGGGTGTCTGTCAGCTATTTGGGTTGAGTTATTGACCTTGATTGGCGTTAAGCACAAGCGGAACTACTCGGTAAGTAATTGCTTGGCGTATTGCCGGGTCAGTGACGTTGTGCATGAAGCGATTGAAATAAGCAGCAATTTCAACTGCAGCAGCATTCAGATTGCCTGCGTCAATTGCATCATTGACGGTCGGTCCGATGTTGCGTGCAAGGTAGCTTCCAGAAATGAGTGAAAAGTGTTTACCTTGAAACTCGCCATCACCGCCGAAGCAATCCACTCTCAATTTATCGCACGTCCAAGCACCGTTATACGTCAGGGTGCTGAGTCCGTGGCCATCGTCCATAGCTTGAGCCAGGTCGAATAAGAGACTTAGAGATACTTCATCGTGCTTTTGAGGCATGTACTTTTCGTGCTTGCTCAAGACCTGTTCAACTTCTTTGGTCTTGCCAAGCTTTTCAGCCATTGCGCCGATCACAACCGTTACCGGATCAGATTCGCTGTCGTAGGGCAGCACACTGTTCAAGAACGTGTCATTGATGTGGTCACCTAACGCAGATGCGGAAGCAACACTTTCGTATGAAGCGAGCTTGATATAAGCCTCGCCAACATTCTCATGCTCTTGAACCGAGTAAACACCGAACAGAGCCTCTATAACCGGCGTGATTTTAGTGAGTTGCAACAAGCCAGTTGCTTGATATTGATGATTTGCCATTTGTTGTTTGTCCTTTCGAGACTGTGCAGCATCATTCCTTACGGAAATCAGCCAGTTTGAGATATGACGCGGGTGCGTCGTTTTGGAATGCCTCTTGCGTGAGGCGGCGAATTTCAGCCGTAGCTGAAAAATAGGTGACCATGAATACGGTCGCGGCTGGACGCAAGACGTACAGGCGTGACGACACTCGATGGTGATGTTTGGGGTGCTGAGGTTGGGATGGTACTGCGGTGCTACGGGGGTGCTAACGTAAATCAGCGGGTGAGATTCTGCGTTCCTTTTACGCCCACACAGAGCTGGCGAATTGCGACTACAGTGTAATTCTACTGTTTCTACGAATAAAGTTGTGAAAAAGATAATAAAGTCGTGAAAATAATTCAGCCACACAGCGGGTGATGCCGTGCGTCTGATTGTCTTTAGTTAATATCTGCAAGAAAGAATTGCGGGATCATCAGCAGCAACACCATTGGCGATCGCCATCGCGCGTTGATCGCGTATGTGTACCATCATGTTAAAACATCATGCATTGCCATGTTGAACGATCCAAATATAAAGCTGGCAGAAAAAGGTCTGGATGCTAAATACCACATTACCCATAAAAAGTTGATGGCGAAAGAAGTGGATACCATGCAGTCATGGAGAGATTCAGTAACAAAAATTGCTGTTGCTCTAGCAAATAAACATGGCCACTCTTGGTAATCCAGCCCTCATCAAGTGTTACTTTGAGAAAGAAGTAAATAATCTACCATAGCGTCAAAGCTCAATCAGTTGATCGGGCATATCACGAAAATTGGATAGCAGATGAAAGACAAAAAATTCAACGTAAAAGTAAAAGGCATCGATGTAAAAATCACCGCTGAGAAAGAGGGTGATGCCCGATACATGGTCAGAATGTCTAAAGCCGATAGTGGTTTATTGAGGGTAGGGGTGCGGATTGGCTACCTCACCGGCAATCAAAGGAAGTGGGTGGGTGAAAGTAGCCGGGGTGCGTGTTTGACCGTGCCATCGGATTCGGCTCAGGAAGTTTGCAAAAAACTGGCTGAGCTGGCACTGGGAAGCGTGTTTGTATGATTTATTTATCTTTTCGCTCGGGCATGTCGAGTAAAAGCGATTTCAATGGTGCGCGTGACGCGCGCGTTCCGATCGGCGTGGTGGCGGGAAATTTAACCACTCACCAGTTGGTCATGTCAGTTCCACGTTACCTCGATATGGGTGGCGCAGTCTTTGTTGATTCAGGTGCATTTGGCGCATTCAAGACAGGCGAAGCAATGAATTGGGCGGATATTATGGAACGCTATTCGATGCTGGCGTCCAGCACCTTCAAGCCTGAACGCTTATACGTTGTTGCACCGGACACGGTGGGCAGCCAGCTGAAAACCATGAATCTGCTCGTTGAATGGCGTGAACAAATTGTGTCGCTTATGCGCGCGGGGACGAATGTGATTGTGCCGCTGCAAACGGGTTCCATCCCAGGGCAACAGATGATTGAGAAAATAACCGAATTGCTTGGCACAAACGATTGGGTGGCGGGTATTCCATCAAACCTAGCCGCCATGACCGTTCAGGAGTGCGCTACGCTGAAACACAGCAGATTTCATATTTTGGGTCGCGTACAGATGAATGGAGAGCAGGAATCGCGTTTAAAAGCCTTAAGACGCAAATTGGATGCGCAGCAGGATCGCAATTGTTTCCAAATTGACGAATAAGTTTCGTGAAGAAACTTTAGATGACAGATTTGCGCCACACCCACGCTCGATGGCGATCACCTCGCTGATTGGTAATGATGGATGGGGTGCGGTATTGCAATGAGAAAGGGTAGGTCATGGTAGATAAAACGAAAAACATCAAGTTCGCTTCATGGAGTGTCATCAATAGTTTGGCGGTAAAACAGATGGGGAAGTATGCCGTCTATATTGGCAATGGGCTGGCCATGCTCACGCAGAAAGATGACGCGATATGGGCGTTTGTCATGCAACAAGTCAAAGAAAGATTCGGTGATGATGCCGTCCGGTCGGAGTGGGTGAGCAATCTAATTGAAGGCGGTTTATTCTTCTTTGATACTGAAGCTGAAATGGATGATTTCTACAGTATTTTTACCACTGAATTAACCGACAGTTGCCCGATTTACGCATGCACTTACGATCCAACGGGTGAATGCCTGACAGAAAACACATGAACGCATCCTTTTTTCGGGAAACGAGGGGTATAGATAGATATTGCACCCCTTGTCTGTCGGGCGTAGAATCACACTCGTAGTCGCAAGTCGCCAGCTCTGTGTGGGCGTAAAAGGAACGCAGAATTTCACCCGCTGATTTACGTCAGCACCTCGTATCACCATCAAACATCAATCGAACTGAATCCTGAGTAACGTCACGCTTGCCCGTGCGCTTTTTTGCGCGCGCAAGCGCGACCTGATTCGGGTTTTCAATTTTTCAGCCACGGCTGAAATTCGCCGCCTCACGCAAGAGGCATTTCAAACGTGCATACGCACATTCTTAAACCCGGTGGGCCTTTTCCTACCGGAAGATGCCCACCTCTTTTGAGGTCAATCATGAGCACAACTTTCAATGAAACGCTTTGCATCTTCATTGCGGACTGCATGTCGGTGGTGGGAAAAGAAGTCAACAAACGTGTCGCCATTAAAAAAATGGCGTTTAGTGCAAATTCACTGTTTAAAAAGCTTCCTTCCACGCCAGAGAATGTTTCTGAGGTGAAGGCAATTATTTTGCAGATGATCCGCATGTAATCATTAAGCACAGTCCTGTGTTTTTTAAACTAATCGTATGTCAGGTGTTCCCGTAAGGAAATGTCTGGCATGCAGAATTCGGAGATAAAGATGAAAAAAATCTGCGCAAATGTATTTCAAATTTCAGAATTGTCAGAAGCTGCCAAGCAAGTTGCTCGGCAAAACTGGATTGAAAACAATAACGATGGTGATTGGTATAGCTCGGTGTATGAAGATGCAGCGGATATTGCCGATTTAATGGGGATTGATATTCGTACGCGAATCGTCAAGCTTCACGGCGGCCAATACCGCTACGACGCAATCAATATCGGATTTTCAGGTTTTTCTTGTCAAGGTGACGGTGCGCATTTCCAGGGCACGTATCGCTATGCCAAGAACGCCGCGAAAGCAGTCCGTGAATATGCACCTCTCGATGAAGAGTTGCATCGCATTGTAGATGCCTTACAAGCTGTTCAGAGAACGGCCTTTTATGGGATCACAGCATCAGTTAAGCATAGTGGGCATTACAGCCATCAATACTGCACTGATATTGACGTTTCCATGACAGAAGATCGTTATGGTAACGATCGCTGGCCATGCGAGGATGTTGAAGATACGGTAACTGAACTGCTTCGTGATTTTATGCAGTGGATCTATGGTGAGCTTCAAACAGCATACGAACACTTCACAAGTGACGAAGCAATTGATGAGCGCCTTACTGAAGAAGGTTGTTACTTTGCAAAAGACGGCAAAGAAACGATCGCAATACACTAAACGGCTCGCGCGATACACGGCGGCCATAAACATTTTTCACTAGCGGGTAAGCAGATTGCCCGTGAGGGTGCTGCTCCGCGTAACAAACGGAGTTGAACATGAATGAAAAAGCAAAGTTGGCTCTTCATGCCGTAGAGCTGAGAAACAAATATGACTGTGGACGCTGGGCTATTTCACGTTACGTGAAATAGCATGGTATTGGCAGCCTGTACCGCTTGGCATTGCAGTTGAGTGCCGCAAGCGCGATCAAGTAATTTTTCTAATTGTGGACTTGCCCTTGGAAGAGGGGAGGCCACATAAACAAGGAGTCCAAAATGAATCAAAATCAACTCGTACAACCCATCATCGATGCAATGCTTCTTGAGGTTGCAAAGTATAAACTGGAGATTTTACAACGCTATCCAGCCGACCTTTTGGTTGTAGATCGTGGAGTTCTGGATAAAATTGCGGTGCCGGGTGCGATGTTCGCTTGGATGGTAGGCGACTCACATACGCATTTGACAATGTTGGGTGTTCATCCGGAAAGCAACGGGATGGTCAAATGCCTGATCAATATGTCAGAAAATGATCGTTTCTATGTTTTTTCGGTCACGTCACCTAGCAAGTTCAGCTACAAGGAGCTTACTCGGGATGAATTCCTGGCATTGCAGTCAACGCGGCTTGCTTATGAGCGGAATGGAAGTGTTTCAAACTTCTATCTGTCGAAAGGGAAGTCAGAAGTGGGTTATGTCTCTCTGGAAAATACAGGTACTCTGCGTGAACCTGAAGTGACAGCAACCATAACGCCAATTTACGGCTTCAGTGAATTGGATCGCGCAGCACTCGATGTATGGAGTGGTCAATCCATTATTGAGTTTGCACACACAATATTCGTTAAGCCCGTGCTAGTTTGGGCTGAACCGTACAAGAAAGCAGCTTAACCAGATGTCCCTGATCTCCGTTGTCTGGAGGTTAGGGCATTCTGCAGTACGGTCTTTCAATACGGTAGAAGATATTGCACCCCTCGTCTGCCGGGCGTAGAGTCGCACTCGTAGTTGCAATTCGCCAGCTCTGCGTGGGCGTTAAAGGAACGCAGAATTTCAACCGCTGATTTACGTCAGCACTCTCAGGGCTTCCACGCCCGAAAAAACAACACCCCCATTCTTATATGGATTCCCTTTGGCAGTGCCTATCGGAATGATGGTTTCTTGCGCCCTAGTGGTGCTCTGATCGCTAACCGTAGGTGGTTAGCAGGCTTCAACTTCGCTTCAACTTCGTCAGTTCCGACATTACTTCCTCGTGGAGTGGTGTTTTCTGGCACCACGCCCTGTCATCCGACAGGAAAACTATGTTTTTAAACTGATTGGGTAGCCATTCCCATGCCTTCGGGCGAAGCACGTCTGATGCCTAATAAGCGGATGATGTAAAACTATGCTTAAAGCTTTCTTGAAAATCAATAATGCTGTTGATACCGCAACAAAATATGCTGTTACATCAACTGCATTTATTTGGTGGGCTAAACGCCTACCTTCATCTGCCGAAAATAGCACCATTATCGACATGGCAAAGCGTCACAAATTCTTTCACATCGAAGATGTGACTGAGCTTGATCGTGACACGTTTTGTTTTGTGCAACATCAGGAACATTTTGGCTACATAGATGGCAAGTATCTCGTGCCAATAGCTAAAAAATCATTCGTGACAAAAAGAGCGACAAGAGTTAGTTCTGCCCCGCTTTACAGCACGCTTGTATCGTAACGCTCAACCACAGCCCTTAGCCATCACGGTGAGGGCTTTATAACGAGTTTTTAAACGACGCACCCGCGTCATATCTCAAACTGGCTGATTTCCGTAAGGAATGATGCCTCACTGTCTTGAAAGGACAATCATGAAAATCGAAACATTGTTGAAACGCGCAGCACTCTGCAAAACAGACAAAGACGCTCAAGCGCTTCTTGAAACATTGAAGACAGCCTTTAGCGAAACGAAGCTGTTTGCTGACTTGCGTGAGGCTAATGATGAGGCGTATTTTGAACTTGAATATGCCGCACCATTCGTGCGTTATCAGTTGAGTAATGTAATCAGTGACGATTACATCATAGAGATAAAGCCTGAATTCCGTGATGGAGAATTCTGTGTATATATCGCGATGAATCGTATGCTTGATGGACTCGGTATGAGTAGTCAAAGCTGGGAGTTGGTTGAAGGCATGGAAGATGAACTTCAGCCATATCCAGGTCAAACAGTTTTGTTAATGGCAAGGCGAGCGAAAGAAATCGCCCTGTTGTACCACCAGCGTTTGATAGAGAAAGTTGGCGTGCCTGAGAAGGTCGCTAAATTGGCTGCTAAAAAAAGTTGGTGCAAACTGTAATTCAACCCTACACGGGACACAATCCCGTAAGGGTGCGTGTCTTCGTGTTTAACAGACGGAGAGAACCATGCAGAAAAAATTCAACTTCTATGAAGATCCCGGACACGGATGGATGGCTTGTAAAAAAATCCTCCTTCACGAACTAGGCATCGCAACGAAAATATCGTCATACAGTTACCAACGTGGCGATATGGCCTATTTGGAAGAAGATTATGATTTAGGTCTTTTCATCAACGCGTTTCAAGTAAAGGTTGGAGCACGTCTAACCTTTACGCGTCACGCAACTGATCGGCGTTCAAAAATCAGGGGCTATGAAGGATACGTTTGTGACTCAGCCTACAAGGTGGTCGCAACGCTTGCTGAAAATGACGTAAATCCAATCAAGGAATGCTTCAAGTATTCACACACGGCAGCGGTATTGCAGGCTTATTCGTGGGGCTGCAAAAAGGGCTACTGGGTAAAGGTTTACGATACGGCAACAGGAAAAGTGATTGATCGAGTTAACCAAACAGGAAGTGCGGAAGATGACCTTATGCCATCTTATATTGTGACTTGCGAATCAACCGGTAATTGGGCTGAATATGAAGAACCTTGTTACAGATTAACGTACCAAGTTCCAAATATGGCAGCCGAAAAAATTGCATTTGCTTCAAGTCCTGATTGTTTTGTTGATCTTGCTGCGGAACATGCAAGATCAAAAGGGCACGGGCCAAGCATACAAATGCGAATGGGAAATTGAATCAACTTCCATAGGGATATGCTTTAATCCCATCGGATAGTGTGTATTGATGCAGCGAAGGTGCTGCGTGATGCCTTAAACTTGAAAAGCCCTCATCTTCCTTCTGGAGAATGAGGGTTTTTTTACGTCTATTCCTTCAGTGCTGCCAGAAGGTCGTTAAGCATTTTGGAGAGTTCGCCGGTCATCAGAACAAAGTCCAACTCGAACAGCTCGTCTGCATTGTCGGCCTGTGTGGTGGCTTCCTCTTTGATGATCTCCAGGAACTCGATGCGTTTGATTTGCATTTCTTCCGTGAAAATGAACGATATCCGGTCATTCCACGTCATGCCAAGGCGCGTGGCACGTTTGCCTTCTGCGATGTAGGCCATGATCACTTCACCTTCCAGCGTGTGATTGGCGTAACGCACGGTGGATTTGCTTTCGCCGCCTGAACGCAATACCAATTCCCGGTCGATGGTGAATCCGCTGGCCACGTTGTCACCGATCAGCCAATTGGTCATGGCGGTTGAAGGGGAAATATCCGTTTTCAAAAGACTGGCCGGCAACGCATCCATCGTTTTGTTCAGGAATTCCAGAACCTCTTCGGCTTTTGATGAAGAACCAGCATCCACAATCAAGCGCTTGTTGGCCATATCAAGCCATACGGAGGTCGAACGCTGTACGGGGAAGGCATTGGGTAGCAGTTCGTCAGCGATCGCTTCTTTGATGTCCTTGGCCTCTTTACGTCCTACTTTGTAGCCTTGTTGTTCTTCGATACCGGCAATACGCTCTTTTGCCATCCGGTTGATGTATGAAATGGGCAGTTTCTTCTGCTCGGTGCCGAGGGTGAACAGCATGTGTTCGCCAGCAGCATGAACCAGCGTGCCTCCCGCGCGGCATGGCACCCAGCCACGGGTTTGTTTATCCAGACCGGTGCAAGGTAGCAGGGGTTTGAGGGCAAGAGCGGCTTCGAGGGTTTCCGGAGTCAGGTCGATAGTGTCAGGAAGCTGATAGATGAAGATATTTTTAAACTGCATGTGTACCTCGTTTAGTGGTGGGGTGGGAAGGTGCTGCGTAAAAAATGTTACTGCCGTTCAGCAAACAGTTTCGCGTAGGCTTCAGCAAAAGCCTCAAGCAATTCTTCAGTGGGCATATCGTCAGGCACACCAATCAACTTGGCCACGTCTGAAACCTTCTTTTTGCGTTTCGGCTTGATTGTCGGTTCGACTGGAGCGCCAGTTTCAGCCGGGCTGGGTGCGGGTGCGGAAGGTTCGGAAGTGGCGGTGGGTTCAGGTGGAGGTAACACACCAGCAGGGAGGTCGGAAAGTTGAGCGACTTCTTTGTGTGCACGCTTTTGTCTTGTTTTGCCACGCACCTCATTGATCAGGTCAACAGTGACAGTTTTTCCTTCCTCAATTTCCTTAATCAACGAGGTAGCTGCCTCGGGGTTGGATTCAGAGAGTTTTGAAAGGCCAATCAAGACGCGCGAGTTTTTGACAGTTTTGTTGTCTAACAACGCCTGTACTTCACTGGATAGTCGAGCCAGCGCCAATTTCTCTGACACCCAACCAACGGATTTGCCAATCAGCCCGCCCAGGACGCGCATGGTGGCCTTGTTATCTTCGGCGGCGTGCTGTGAAGCTAACGCATTCAGGTGCGCGGAGAGATCTTCCTGAGATAAATCTTCACGTTGGACATTCTCGATTAACTGTAACTGAAGGGCGTGTTTGCTATCCGCCGTTGTGACCAGACAATTGACATTCTCCCAACCGAGCGAGGTGGCCGCTGTCCATCGACGTTCACCATTGATGATGATGTATTTGCCATTTTCTTCACGCACCAGGATGGTCTGCAACATACCGTTGACGCGCATGCTTTCAGCGAGTTCTTTGTTTGTAACTAGATTGTGTTTCTTGCGGGGTTGCGCGGAATCGGGCTTGAGCGAGGAAACACTTAATAATTGAAAGGAAAAGGTCAGTGGTTTACGAACGGCATCGGGTGTTACGTCAGTAGCAGATGGATTACTCATTTGATCGCCTTGTAAATGATAGGGATTTTTTTATCGGTTGCACCGTAGGAATCCCCGTCCTTCAGGGCGGGGAGGAAGTCAACAGAATATAATCTAGCTTCGCCGTTCCCGCCTCGAACCACCCAGTAATCAGTAAAAAGCGTATGGATGCCATCACTGTGCCGAATTAAGATATATTTAGAGCGGAAGACTTCGGCGCTTAAAATACCGTGCGTGGAAGTTAGTAGTGCTAAAACTTCAGAAGCATTTTCACCTGTCCATTGAACACACTTCGCTCGGTAAGGATTATTCTGATAGCCGAATGAGTCGAATGAGTCGAATGAGTCGTACATAACGTGTTCACGCGTGAATAAACCGCACAGATAATACCAGTAGTGCAAATTATCGCAACTATAGCGTGAGAGTTGTGGGGTTAAAACGAGTCATCAGATGTGAAAATTTAGGGAACTATATACATAAGTCCCTGTAGGTCAGTCGAACCTACAGTCTTGGCAAACAGAGCGTCAAGCCTGTCCATCGTTTTGACCCTGCAATTTCCCTCGTTTAGCTGAATGCGACCTCATCAACGTAGCGAATTCAAGAGGCACCGCATTCCCGTTAAAGAATGAATTTGGCAACCGAGTCCGCTCGGTTGCCAGTTATCGTTAGCCGATAAAAGCATCAATTGCGCTCAAAACCTGTGCTAATTCAGGCACTGCGCTGAACTTTGCGCGGAACGCGGTCAACTCAACACGAGCTTCGGTCAAAATGGCGGCTGAACCGCCTTTGGCTGCGTTGCTGGCAGCTTTGGCGGTGAGAGTGTCATCTGATGTTTTTTGTTCCAGTACGGCCGCATCTATGCGTTCTTGTTGAACACGTACTGCGGTAGCTTCGGCTTCCGCCTCGGATTTTTGACGCGCTTCCAATGCTGCTTGCTCTTGTGCCAGTTTAGCCTGTTCCTGTTCGAGCTTTTCACGCTCGGCGCGCATTTTTGCTTCGGCTTGTTCGCGTGCCAGCTTTTCAGCGTTGGCCTGAGCTTCACGCGCGAGGCGTTCTTGTTCAGCTTGAGCCGCTTGCTTGGCCTTTTCGTGCTCAAAGGCATCACGTTCAGCTTGCAAGGCTGCGGCTGCGGCTTCTTGCTCGGCTTTTGCGGCGGCATCTTTAGCTGCTTGCTCGGCACGCTGTTGCGCTTCTACCTGTTCGCGCGCCAGCTTTTCAGCAGCTTCTTGAGCGGCCTTCATTTGAGCGATATGCTGTTCCTGCATGATCTGTGTATCGTGGAGCTGACGCAATTTAGCGGCAGCAGCATTACGCGCGATAGAGGCTTCGTTGGCGTAACCACCGAAGAATGCCGTATCAATCACAAGAACATCTGTTTCAGCGGCCATTTTGAGAATAGCGGCAGCATCCAAACCAACTGCTTTCAGTGGGATTTCACGAATCTCGGCAAGTTTCGCTTGAATCGCCTGAATGCGAACCTGTTCAGCACGTTCACGTTCAGCACGTTCTTCTTCACGGCGCTGTTCTTCTGCTTTGATAGATGCGTCAATGGGCGTCTCCAACCCCTGAATGACCTCAGTGATCCGCTTGGCTTCATCGTTAATTAAGCGTGTCCGAGCCAACAGAGGTGCATTGAGCGTAACCCGTTTTTTCTCCAGGCCAACGCGCAGGTTTTTCAATTCGCTTCGACCAGATTTAGCATCAGAAAAACCTTGCTCAGTGGAAACTTCAAAGACGACATCACCAAATCGCTGTTGTAAATCAGCGAGGGCAGAAGCCGTATTGTTAAATTCAACAACGGTCGGAACAAAGGTGGCAGTTACAGTTGGAACGGATGGGTTAAGTGTAGGCATGATGTTATCTCCAGTTAGGTTAGTGCCGCCTTCCGGCAGCGGTTTTGTTAAAGGTCAATGACCATAACTGAAGATTACACGTTTCACTCTGTTTCAAAAGCTGAATATTTACCGCCTTGTTTTGAGCGTTACCGGCGTTGGGATTGCTCCTGTGATCGGCCAGCCTGGGGAGGTAGGTTCACATACGCACGCCACGGGTGACGGAACGCATTTGGCCGTCCATTCCCCCAAAATAACTCACGCTTTTCACCCTTTTTAATGACAATGCAGGTCATAAGTTCGCTGGATCGTGCCATCGACACCAGAAGCGTGTTCAGTTTGTCTGCATCTTCATGTTCAAGTGATGCCAACTTAACCAGTTGTTCTAAATCAACAGGCTTTTGTCCTGTGGAGTGTTCGTGTAAGGCCAAAAGAATCCGTTGTTTCATTTGTATTCATCCTTCTGTTAAAGTGAAATGCCATGATCGATCTTCCACACGAACGGCACACGTCCAAAGCCGTACAGAGAGGTACAGCTATTGCAAAGCGATTGGTTTTGGATATGGACGAATTTGATTTCAGCGCCATCGCCAACGCGTTTCAACGAAGCCGACTGTGCGTTGATGTCCACCACGCTGTATTCATCCTGAATAGGCTTCCATTGAGTTCCCTCTTGATACGCAACCGTTAGAACAGCGTGACTCCCATCCACCGATAGTTCTGCGGTGCGAATGAGGGGTTCGACACTTCCCGCTGAAAATTTATCCGGATAGGACTGAAAACATCCAGAAGTGTCAACAACGCAGAGAGAAGGCAAAGTTTTTTGAGTGTCATAAAGTCGAGTCCGGGTGGCGAGTAATTAGGGTTGGGTGTCCAAAAAAGTGGCCTTGCGTATCGCGCCAAACGAAACCTCGATCTCCATGTTGACGCCTAGTCGGCGTATCACGCTAATTAAGTGCCGTACCTATGGCATTTTCTTTTGTGAGCGCGCATAAACCAAATCAGCCGCCTCAAAACTCGCCTCACGTTTAGCCTCGATCCTTTTCATAAAAACGCTGATTTCAGCTTTAATCAATTCTTTGTACAAAAAAGCGATACGCTGCTCAAGTTGTTCAATTGCTTCATTTTCATGGTCACATGGCATTTTACGTCTCTTATTTTCTTGAGGCGGGTTTTTACGCCGCTATTGGCTGGTGATATTTAGGCTAACCGCGAGGGGGGTTCGTTGAGATTGGTTGATACCCATGCTTCGCTCGATTGCGCTCAATTTTAGCAACCTCACGCATAGCATCCTCTTCTTCAATAAAGACCTGCTGTTTCATTCCGCCTCGTCTGTTGGTCAGCCCAAACCAATGTCGTCTGAGAACGTAGTCGCCCAGCCAACTGCGTCATTCCAGCTATTTAGAAGCAGAAGTATCAGGGTTGGCAGTTGTGGCTGCAACAGGTACATCTGTCGCCTTCTCCATCGTGGCAGCGTCAGTCGGTGCGCTGGTCGGTGCTGTTCCTCCTACACTGAAAAGAGGAATTTGGCCTCGCATTAAACCCGTCTTGGTATCAACCGTATTTGCATCAAAAGCCGCCAGAAGCAAGCAGGGCGTGTAAATCCGTCTTTCCAGCGGATCCAGTCAAGGTAGTCAAGGCAGGCAGCATCATCCGGAAACCACGCCAAAAACTCGGCGTAGTTGCGCGGATAATCAACCCCAGCTTTGGGAGTCTTGCGCTGGGAGGTTGTGACCTTTGATCCCATTTCATAATAATAGCATTACCGTAAATAGATGGATACCCCACTTTAAGATTGTCATCAGAACGCTATCCATTTGGCTGTTTTGCGGTATTGCCAAGGCGAGGTGGGGTAAGGATCAGACCACAAGCCAAGCTGTCGAGTTTGAGCGGTTATCTCGGCATTTTCATAACTGGAAAACTCAATGGCAGTCTGGTTTTTACGCGCATAGCTTTTGTAATGCCATGCCATACCGCGTGACACCATAATGTAATTGACATCCTGTCCACCCACAAAGATGGTGCCGATCTCTCGTTCATAGCTGCTACTGCCTTTTAAAACAACATGCACGGTTTTCCCATAGATCAGGTCAGAGAGATTGCGTTTTGCGGTCTTGCCAAACGGCTGGCCACGCTCAAGGCACGCCTCGTCCCTTGCGCTGGGTTTTTTTGCATGGCACGTTGTCTCAGGGGTATCAACATCAGCCAGCCGGATAATGTGCTGCCGGTTATCGCTATCAAGAATTGTAGCGGTGTCTCCGTCTGTGACGCCAACGGTTACACCATCCAAAGTCTCGGCTGCGAAAGCCGTGTTCGCACACAAAAAAGCGATTGGTAGAAGCGCAGTTAGAAGTAAGTTTTTTTGCATATCAATTCGGCTCGAGCAGTAATGTTTGATGTTGAAGGCTCAATGGGGCGCTCGTAAATTGCTGCATGATCCCTGAACCTGCGTGAAAGAGGTGGCCATGTTCTTGATTGACCGGATGGCAAACAACATGGCAATTTCTGCATGTAAGGCGTAAGCCCTGTCCATATCGTTTTTGCACGGCACGGGCGAGGCCAGGGACTCGCCAATCAACATGATTCCAAAGGAAGGGTTATGGAATACCGTGATGCCGCGTTCCGCCAGTTCAGTCACAACCTGCTCGGCCTCTTCCAGAAGAAGAGGGTCGATCGGAAAGGAAATGTTAGGCGGCAAGACGCACCTCTTTCTCGTCAGAGCCGCTGTCGTCATCATCATCTTGCACGGCGTTGGATTGGTAGCCAGCATGCCAATTGTCAAAATCATTGGTCCCGCACGCATGGGGATTGCTGTCTTCTGAAATCCCATCCAGAGCCGCCATCGCACCGTTTTCAAAAACATCATCGGTCACCGGACTTGCTTGAATATTGAAGTCAGTGATGCTGTCGCCAAATTCTGTTTCCATTGGTACATCACGCATCAAGGTATGTGCCAAACAAACCACATCGGCTGTGGAAACCGTCAGACAGTCTGAAAAGAAAGCAACGGTCAGTTCCTGGTTGGCGTCAAAATTAAGCTCAGTCAGCTTATCCTCAAGGACAGCGATGACATCACCGCATGATTTTGCGCGAATGACCATGTGGGAGTGATAGCCATCAACGGACATGACAAATTCCACATCCTCTAATCCTTTAACGGGATCGGTGACTTCCAAGAAACATACGTCCTCTTGTGGTACAGGCTTTCCATTACGGCAAGCAACGAATAGTTCAATTGACATTTATTTCTCCATTACATCAAATCGGCAAAGCCGGTGGTTAAAGAAAACGCTCAGGCATTGAGCATTCTGAAAGGCGGAAGGCTGTTTTTAATCAACCGTCCATAATTTGTCTTGGTTAGGCGCTCATCCAAAATGGTGATTTGACCTGTATCAGATTCCGAGCGGATCAGTCGTCCCGCAGCCTGAATCATGCGCAAACAGGCTTGGGGTACTGCAATCTCGTTAAAATAACTGCGCCCTTGTCCAGACAACCAATCATCAAGAGTTTTTTGAACCGGATCGGATGGAACAGCGAAAGGGATTTTGGTAATTACCACATGCGCGCAATAGTCACCGGGCAATTCGTCGCGGTCGCCCGTCCATTTCCCATTGTTAAAATTGTTGAGTAACTGCGAATAGATTTTGATTTCGCTCTCAAGAGGCTTGCGTTCCAACAACACACTCTCCATAAACAGGTCGCCATCGCCATGTGGATCTCCATCACCAGAAGCGCCGGTGAGTTTGTGGTGGCATACATAGCGGGTGCGACCTTTTGCGATAGTGAAAGTCAACGGCATGCCGGAATTCTTCACGAAAAACGGCACATCACGGTTCTCCAATTGTTCTTGCAGGGCCACCGTAGCCGAAGAAATAACGATGCTGCGCTTCATGGCGCGAGCCGCTACAACAACCCCTACGAGGTAAGCCAAGCTTTTACCGACACCGGTTGGCCCTTGCACCGCAAGAATGCTCTTTCCTGTATTGCGAGCCGGTGGCGTATCCTCATCTGGCGCATTTTCTGCGCGCGACAATACCTCAGCAACCGCTGCAATCATGCGCTTTTGCGACATCCTTGGCAGGTAGCCAGGAAGGTTCGCGGAAATGCGCTCAAGTATTGAGGTGATTTCTTGAATGTATTCTATAGATAAGGCCATTTTTATTCTTCTTTCGTCGCAGTTTTTACAACTGTGAGTAATAATTATACAGCGGCAAACGCGATTTTGAGTAACAAGCTCTCAAGAGAGCCAAAAATCCACGTTCAACGCTTCGGAAACTGCTGTTGCTGGCGCTGGCTGTGGTTGCACAAGGGCATCGCTTGGCGGTACAGACCCAACGTCAGAAACAAGCAACTGAGGGTTGGGGTGCGGGATAGGCTGAATGACCATTTCATCATTTTGCGCGTGAAACCTCGTTCAGGCCGGGGAGGTAGAGCGCGGAACGCGAAGCGTTCCCTGCTTTGTGGCTTACCAACTCACGCAACTCCTTTCTTGATGCCACGATTGAAAAACCATACCCATCCGCACGCTGAATTACCTTGCAATGCCGATGCGATATACCTTGCACCACGCCTTGCGCGGTTTGGATGTTGAAACTTCCTGTCGCGCGCACCGCAACTCGCCCAACATAAAAACCAATCTTTTTGCCTTTGGTAACATCCGCGCTGACCATATCACCCGTCTGGAAACCTTTGATACGCTTCTCCCGTGTCAAGTATCCACGCGGGAAACTAAAAGCATCCAGGCGCGTGCGCTGATAGCTCCCGCGCCCCGTGCATTTGATACCCAATGTCGGCTTCCCCCATCCTGTCACACCACTCACCGCACCGACGCATACCGCATCGAGCGCATGTGTTTTTGGTATCCCGAGTTGTACGCGGTTGAACTTCGTTAATCCGCCCGAACCTGTAGTGACAGGAACGCCGGCTTCCTTGAGCGCGTTAAACAGCGCCCAGCGTGTCGCATTGACCGCAGCAGCATCCTTTAGAGGCCGTTTTGCCTGCGCCAATATCCGGTCAAGCCGTTTCGTATCCTTCGCCAGAAACACGCGAACATCTGTGCGCCTTTTTTCTGGTTGCACGGCTGGCAAGCCAGCGCAAGATTCGACACACGATTGCTGCCGCCGCAAGCTTTGGAATGGATATGCTCAATCTGCAACGGCACGTCTTTTGCACCAAAATAAGAACATTCCCTGTTCCACTTGTTGAGCAGATACTCGCGCACCTCGTAACCGGCCAGCGTGCCTTGCTGATACTCAACACCGGAAATCTCCGGGTTCTCCATCACTTGCATATCAAAGCGCACCAACTCCTGAGCAATCCCTGCAACGGGCACCAGTTGCTGAAACCGATTTACCCAGGCAACGGTGGTATCAACGCGGTGTTGCAGGCTGGGCGCTAACCAGCCTTTAGCCTTGTTCCCGCAATTAAGGAACCTGGGCGCACGGTAGCGCAAACATCCGCGCCTGCGGCGGCGCATTTGACGGCGTGCCGTCAACGCCTCACTGATTTGGCGACCACGGTGCAGCAACTCGAAAGATTCAGCACATGCGCCGTAATACCGACCTCGCCTGTTGCAACATCAACACATTTTGATTCGCGTACCACTGCAATGCCGGTAAATTTGCTGCCGGGATCAATCTTGATTTTGACGGATTGCAATTCGCAATTAGCCACCTCGCGGTCAACCAGCCGGATCGAAAAAGGAATGAGCCGACAAACACGCGCACGACCAGAACCGAGCAACTTTCTTGCTCGCTTCTCGCTACACGGCATCAGCGGTTTCTTTCGTTTGTCGATTACAAATACAGCCACTTTGTTTCTCCTAAATGCGCTTACGCGCCTTGTAACAGAACCTTTCGGTTCGCTCCCCTCGCCAATGTTGTAACGCAGCTTCGGTTCGGTATTTTGAACCTTGCGACAAGCTGTTTCGTGCTTACCCTACGCTTGTCTACTCCTGCCGCTTGCAGAGCAGCGAACTGAGGAAGCATTCGCTGGTGCGTCTTGTACTTCGTTACAACGTAGCCCCGATGTCTGTGGCTTAGGCTGGTCAACCGAGCTTCTTACTGCCCTTCAGGGCGGGGTAGTTGACAACGGCACTTCAAGATAGCCGCCTTGCGTTGCTCATTAGTCATCGCCTGAGCCGACTCAAAGTCCTGCTGGATGCGGTGAGCGTTGCTTTGGTCATATACAAGGATTGCGATCCCGCTGTCGTGTGACGGCATTCTTTCAATCCATCGCACATTGATTAGGTCAGGGCGGTTGGGCTGTAGTTCTGTTTCGAGGTAGAGCGGGTTCGTTTCCATGTCTGTAGTTTAGAGGTTTGAGGTGTTTTCAAAAGCACTATTTACAACCGCAGAGCCGCCAGACAGAGATTTGCCATACAGACACTGCTGCGCCAGCCAACCTGACAGATTCTTGACTGTTCCTAATTACTTCCGAAAGTTGCGCAAAGGATTTATCTGCACTTGGTTGACGCGATTGCCAACCTAACTCAAGCCTATTGACGCTCAGTTGCGCCGGAGAACGCGCCAGTAGAATTCGACGAACTTCCCTGTAGGGGTGTAGCGAGAAATCTCACTATTATCCAATCTTGCTAGCACGTTCAAAGCAGCGTTATAGTCAGCCGGAGCACATCCCCGTTTCCACGATAAAACTTATCGCCAACGCGCTTACCTTTCAGCAAGCCGTTAGTCGAGTCCATCTCGCGATGTATAGGCCGCATTAACCAAGACATGCTTGGCTTTACGCAGCTCAAACATTTTTAGCTGCCGTGGCTATGTCTTCGATGCTTTGCATAAACTTCCTGAGTGCGTTTCAGAAACGGAATATACAAGCAGCGGTTATTATATGGCTGTGGTAGCTGACAAACACGGCGAAGAGTTTTGAATGAGCAATTTTTACACTTAAAGTGCAAAGTATTTAGATATACGAAATTTGGTATCCTTGCTGAACTACACAGGAGATAACATGACAACCCAACCCAGCATCGTAGTAACAGACGCAGCAGGATTTACCAACCACACTGGCCGGGCCTGCATACTGGTTGATATTAGCCGCGAAACCATTGAAAAAAAGGATTTGGCCAGCGTACTTGAGCGTCTGCATGTGCTCAATGACTCAGCCGAAAGCACCCGACGATATGAAAGCTCAATGATGCTGATGTTTAGCGGATATGACGACGATCTGCGGGAAATACCGGAAATACCGGAAGTAAGAGAATTCGTACAATCACTGGTGCAGTTGTGGCCTCATTTCATCTGGTTTTTATCGCGCGGCACAGGCTCAATAGCGTTGCTGATGGCGTTACTGTGTGAAGTCACTGTGATACGAAGTGAAGATGGTTTCGGCACACGCTTTAAAAGAGCCGGAGAGCTTGATGCAAGATTTATGGAATTGGTCAACCGGGGTAGATGCCTGTTCGATCACTACCAGATAGAGCAGTCGGCAGTGGATATGTCGATTGAAAGCGCAATCACAGACTTGTGCTAACACCGGGCCAGCTCACATAGACAGTATTGGGTACACAAACTTGAACTCAGATAAAATTCCACTTGCAACCCAAGCTTTATTTTTGCAACAGAAACTGCAGCGCTGCGCCACGGCGAAGAAATTGAGGACAGCGGCTGCACGATTTGGCTGGGCAAAGAATGTCCGGTCGTGAGTGAAGGGAAAGTAGAGTCCGTCCACGAAGTATGGGTGGAGGATCGAAGAGGACGGTATGCAATTCTCAAAGGCTTCGGGTTAGAGAAGGTCGAGAGAATCATAGAGATAATTGGGAGGGACGATGAAAATTGATTTTTTGGGGGATAGCTCAAAATATGTAGGGGAAATTGCAGAGGGTTCAGAAGTAATTGGCGTGATTGAGCATGAAGGTATTAAAGGCGCGTTGGTGTGTATTACAGATTTTGGATCGTATCGCCAGTTCGTCAGTGCTGAAGAATCGAATTCCTTGCCGCAATTGCAAGTGAAGAAGTTGCTGGCCAGCGATGCTGCGGTGAGAGTAAGTCTGGCCGCTCAAAAGGTGCGAGAAGGCATTCGTCCTGCACGCGTATCCAGAAAGGTGAAGTCTTATCCAATATTGTGGACAGGGGAAAGCCTGAGATATTTGAAGGAAGAATTTCACCGTTCGGAAGAATTCATGTTTCAGGTGGTGACGGCGTTCAGAAATGACAATTTCGTATTCAGACTTGAGGATGTTCAAAACACCAATGGCTTGAACGCAGAAACGGAAGCATTTATCAGCCAAGAAGTCGCCTTTATCTTGCATAAGCACGGATTTGGTTCGGCTGAGTTTGACCAGAAAAAGCTCGGGTATGCGCTATCAAATTTCAAAACGGTCTGGCAGGACTTGGCGTTTACGCTGTCAACATCCTTGAATGACGTGACGTATGAAGAAGGGCAGTTGGTATCTGATCACCTTGAACTGACGCGCGGTGCTGAAGAATGGCGGGTAAAGGTCACTTACGGTGAGAAAATACTGGAAGGCACCATCGTAGGTTTGGCAGAAGCAGAATCATTATCGTCATCGCTCGGTGCAGCCAGAGCCGCATCTACATCACCAGGAACAGTCAAATACCTTTCAACATTAAGTAACGTCAGGCTCAATAAAACCAAAACAGAAAGTGACGGTTCGTACCGGATCAGCAATGAACTGTCTTTGGTCTTTCAGAAACATGAACAATTCATTGTTGAGGACTAACTATCGAGGCTTTGCCAGAACGCGGTAGGCGCGTCTGCAAGCCTCTAGGTCGAACATTCCGAAGTGGCATGCGTCAGGGGTGATACAAAGCTCTGTAGCGAGCCACTGATAGGCTTCACTTCGATTCCGAAAGGTTCTGTTCTTGCCATCCCATAGCGCATTGAACAATTGCTTGGTGGTCTTACGAGCATTGCGCGTTTTTTCGTCAGCCAGCGTGCCTAATGGAAGATGGGTGCGGGGGTGCAAACCCACATAGGCATTGCAGCGTTGATTGGAACACAGATACACCCACGGCCATGTACCGAAGGATTTTCCATACACGGCATCATTGTTCTTGATGTTCACCTCAGCATTGCAATAAGGGCAAACTGACGGAATGGGCAAACTGTGTTTCACACGCTTGAGCGCATGATGGTCTGGATTCCAAGGCGTGTATTTTGTGTCAGGTAACATGGAGATTCGGCTTTATAAAACTTACTCTCAGTGTAAACTTATCGAACGTTCTACCAAACATTTAATCTTAGGTGGGGATAACTAACCTTCCATGGAGCTACCGTGAATCAATGCACTCAACAAAAGAATCTCGACGTAATTGACAGCGCAAATAATTATCAATCACCATTCGGGCCGGCAGATAACGAGTTGTTACAGAGGGAGTTTGTAGATCACCTATCGCAGTCGGTGGAAAAAGGCTTGAATGCCAATAAACTGGGTGCACTTCAGTCCGGTGATCGCACACGAATTGCGTTAGCAATATCAGAATTAGCGTTATTCAAAATCTTGAAGAACTCAAATGGCGCGGGTGAAATTGTGCGTGCGTGTGTGGCGACAAGAAATAAGGGCATCACAGTTTTCTTTAGAGGATTGATGACTCATTATCTCAGAGCAGTCTTATTTCAAAAGGAAAATATTTTCAAAAGGCTGATGAACTAAGCGGCAACATTAAAGGCAATAATTTCGTGCGGCGCTCTTTCGTAAAGTGGAATAACCATTATTTTTATTCCTATGTTGATTTGATAACTAGACCGCAATTCGTTACGGAATCCTGAAAAAAGCAATTAAATCCATTCCGAACCTATGCATCGAGCAGCAACCCTTGTACTGAACAACAATGGGTTTGGTTTACTGGCGCAAGCCATTTGTAAAGCGTTCGTATTCAGACCGAAGGTGGAGTACGGAGAAATCCCCTTTGAAGCCCATGACATCGAACAGCATCTGATCGTCCGCACCCATATTGATCAATTCACCGGCGAAGGTGTTCCGTAAGGTCTGGCCACAGGCCCGAGCATCAATAATTCCAGCGGCATTCAGCAGGGCACGCATACGGCGATAGACGGTGGAGGGGTGCATGGAAGAGGTGAGGGTGTTCTGATCATCACGGCGGTGTCTGACTAGGGCAGGGAACAGCACACGCCCCAAGTCTTTCTCCGCATCCCGATAAGGCATCCAGGTAGCCAAGGCATCAACAGCCAGAGGAAGCAAGGGAATACGACGCTCCATATTGAAACCGGAACGGGGAACAATAATTAGCCCCGGAACAGATGTGCAATTAACGGACAACCGAATAATCTCATTGGTCTTCATTCCCGCCCCAACGAGCACCGCTGCGACCGTTGCATCTCGGCACACCGCCCAAAGGTCAGCATATTTTGCTTTTTCATCTATTTCATCTATTTCATCTATTTCAAACCCCGCCGCCGCATCCTTGGCCTCCTTCAACATCGACCGGACGTAATTTTCCAGCTTTTGCTTTTCTTCTCTATTTAGGAAGCGCATCGGATCGTTCCGGCGCGTATGCACCTCTTGAACCCCCGCAATCCGGCCTGGGTTTAAGACAGGCATCCCAAGTGCAATTAAGTGGTCATAGACTCTCTCAATCAATTTGACGTATCTCCACCCCTGTTCCTTCTCCAGCCCTTCACGGTGCAGGAAACTCGCTACATGGTGTCCTTCCACCTCGTCCAGAGATAGAACAAACATATCGAGATTGCGAAGGAATTTCCCCCACATTGAGATTCGGACGCGACGCGTGGAATCAGCCACGGGTTGTCGGGACAGCCATGACGAGAAAGCTAAGGCAGGGGAAGCAGACCAATCCCCAAGGGAGTCGAAGAGATCAACTTGGGAGGTATTGATAGTTTTGTGGTTGTCCGTTAATTGCACATCAGTCATGGCGCATGCTCCTTCACTATTTTGATTACCTGTTTGCATCGTGTGTTGGGTATAGAACGTTCCGCATTTGGGTTACGAGCGGAGCAGGGCAACCGCTTGCGCGGTTGTCTTGTTCGGCAAGTAAAGGGGGTTGGTGGCGGGCACGATTTACCAACTCCGTGACATCATCCAAGCGCAAGCCACGAATTGTCACCGCTCCAACATGCCAACCATCACCCACGTTGATATGCTGCAACTTCAATGGGCTTGCACTCGATACCCGATAATGAGCGTAACCGTCAGCATAGGGGAGGTGGATGATTGCGCCAACGACCTCACCATCAGGCAACGCCGCAGCTTCCGCGCACAACCGTTCAAAAGCGACATCACTTCTCTTCATAAAGTCTGAGAAATTTTCACCATCTTTTTGAGTAAAGTCAGCCGCTATCTTTTTCGGTGTTACTACGAGTTGAGCCATTTTTGATTCTCCATGAGTTGATGACCAATCTTAGCAAATCAGCACTAATCCAAAACAAAAAACCACTTACAGTTGTAAACTTACCCGTATATTCCATGCTTTACTGCAGCAAAAGATGATTTTTGTAGAATACATGGCGTAGATATTGCACCACTCGTCTGCCGGGCGTAAAATCACACCTGTAGCCGCAAGTCGCCAGCTCTGTGTGGGCGTAAAAGGAACGCAGAATTTCACCCGCTAGCATCCGTTAGCACCTCGTATCAACCTGTAGCATCAATCCATCGAACTGAACCTGAGTACCATCACGCCTGCCCGTGCGCTTCTGCGCGCGCAACCGCGACCTGATTCGGGTTTTCAATTTTTCAGCTACGGCTGAAATTCGCCGCTCCACGCAAGGAGCATTTCAAACGATGCAGATACTCTGCATCAATCTAAACCCATCGCGGGACAGTATTCTCCGCAAGGGGATAACTGTTCTCGCAGAATCTTGGAGAACAACATGGAAGTCAAAAAGATTTCATTCGACGAATTTGAGGAACGTTTTATCCCTCAAAAAAACACACGCACGCCTGAACAAGAGGCGTTTGATGGCTGTATGTACCAATGTTTTGGACGTGATCTGGAGGTTGTTTCAGAAGCAGCAAAGAAAACTCCCTATAACGTATGGACAATCCTGGATGTTGATGGTCGGATTGTTATCTGTGAGGGTTTTCATGTGGTCAACCGCGATGGCTATTTGATCACCAAAAACGCTTTCCAATATGGCGAGATGTTTGATATTGAGGTAGAAGATGATCTCAATGTGGATGACGACGAATCTGCTGATGGCACTAACCAAGAGTTTTTAGTCACCTGGACAATTGATGTTACGGCCAGCGATGCGGTCATGGCTGCAAAACTAGCCCTGTCCTGTATGCCTCAAGATGGCGACCGTGAAAATCTCGCACAGCTTTTTATGGTTTCTTCCGCAGCTGGAATAACCTGCTGTGTTGATCTCAGCGAAGACGATCCTGAAAGCAAAGTGGTTGAACCTACTCTACTGCCTTTTGGGATTACCGTTACAGATAACACACTGCAGTCAAATATCCGCAAGGAATTTGAAATCGATGGTGTGTTGAACGGTGTATTTGAAGAATCCGCAGGGGAAGCCAGTGCAGAGGCTCTGGAATCATTCCTGCTCGCGTTGCATTGCGAAGGTGTTGATATTCACACACCCGCGTTTGCAAAGGCACTTCAGTCGAGCGTAACGGCTGTTGCGGAGCATTTATCATGAAGAAATTCACCGCAGCGTTCACGCTTATTCCAAACGCGGGTGTAAGTTTCGACCAGTTCAATCAAATCATCGAGCAACTGGCCAGCTTGGGTTCATTTGAGTTTCACACGGAATCTAATGTGCAACTCAGAGAGCCTACAGTCGAACACACACAAATACTGCTGGTTTATATCTCGTCTGATGATGAAGTTGATTATCAGGTGGTTGACCATACCGGCGAAACTGAAGGTCGTGAATTATCACAAGATGCTTGGGCAAGTATCCGTTTCCATGGAATTTGCACTACGTTTTATGGCACGTTTCCGCGTCCGGACGTTTACGGTGTTCCGATGTTTGCAACAAACAGTGATTTTGCGGCGGGAGAGGTGAGCAATCACCATTTTGTCGTAAGTCCAACAATGGAGGTTGTCGTTAATTCAACTAGCGATGACAGTCCTGAAGAAATCTGGCTCACGATTGCAATTTCAGACGTTCTGTTCAACGAACTGATGGGTTTGCCAGCGTAGCTGGAGTAATGATGTCGCCTAATTTTGGGTGCCATAAATTTATGCAAATACTTTACGGTGAATGCAAAAACAGGAGGAAATAAAATGGATCGTAGTCTTGATTCAATGCAACACGGTGACGAAGTATTTCAGTCATCCAAAAGTCGAAAGCAAGGAAGGTTCCGACAATGATTGTCTGTGACAAACACAAAGCGGCTAACCCCTAACTTTGTGTGATGTGCGGATAATCACACAGAACCTGCCTCTTTCATAATAAAAAAGTGCCAATCGCGGGGTTCTCGCCCCGTAAGGGGTGCGAGCCTCTCTCTGGTGCTTATAGGAGAGAGAATTATGAGCAGTAAAAAAAGGAGCAGGAACAAAAAGGTGGTTGTTGTAATTAACCAACCGGTAGACAATGGCTTCCAATTCGATAAAGTTTTGGATCAACTGGCTTATGTCGCCGCACCGACCGTTATATGGGCTGGCATTGAAATTAAGCTAGAAATTGCAGCATTGGCTTTTTTTTGGTGGCTACTATGCGTTAGCTGGTCGGTAAGGATAAGGAGGAATTCAAAGTGAGCTTATCCGGCTTGGTTGTTCTCGGTGTTTTACTGACGTTCATCGTTGGTATAGCAGGAGAGTTTTCGGTTCATCGGAAACAATCCAAACACCACATTAAACATCACTAGACTAGCTTGATGATGTTAACTAACTTAAACGTCCTCCCCGAAAGGTGGGGACGTTTCAACTTACAAGGAGCAAATCATGGCACTTGAACGAAGAAATAACATGGTGTTTTGTCCAGCATGCAGGGTGCAAACAATGGACAGGCTTGATGCGCTGCGTGTTAAATAGCAACTTTAAAAAGTTTGAGCAAAATCACCGAAACAGTTGTATCGTCAAATTCATTCTGCAACACATCACTCCATTCATGCACAAATTCAGGAACGACTTCCTTACCTTTAAATGAGGCTGGCATCACTGCAACAAGGATGCCATTGTCATTCAGCATGGCAGAGGCCCGAGTGACATGCGACACAGCACGGCCACCTGAGAACGGCGGATTCATCACGCATCGATCAAATCTTGTTTTAGGGCAAAATTTCTCTGAAAAACCTAACCTACTGAAATTAACCTTATTCCACTCCAAAAAGTCAGCTTGAATCACATTCAAGCCACGCGCCTTGAGTACAGCACAGTGGAGCTGAGATATTTCAACACAGACGGTTCGCTCAACCGGCAGGAATACTGCAATACCGCCTTGTCCAGCAGAAGGCTCTATGATCGTATGGTCATCCCCGATTTCTGCCATTTCAATCGCCATCCGTGCGACATTCTCTGGCGTTGCGTAGAACTGGTGTGTTACTTGTTCAGGCAAGCTACCGGTGCGCCTGAGCGCATTGAGGGCAAGATTGATTTTGTAATCGAACAACCATTCGTGATTCCCGTTTTTCAAACCACCAAGATACTCCATCACCTTGATGGCTGAGGGCAGGGGAGGCTCATTAAAGAAAATTTTGAACCCGCATGAGCTGATCCGACCAGTTCCGATTGATGCGATGGTACTGAAGCTCACTAGGTCATGCTCCATCACATATTCCTTCTTTTTCACCGCCTTTACCGGCTTCCGCCTGAACTCGGCTGGAATGGCGGCTGGATAGAGAAACGCCAACACCTGATTTAGCCTGTATGAAACGTCAGAACTGATCTCTAAGTGTGCTGTGCCTTTTTTGAAAAACTTTGCGCGAAATGCTCCACCATCAAAATAATGCCATTCCCCAAACTTTTCATTTTTTATGAGTAATTCAATGTCGTTATAGGTGATGCCGGAAGGCACGGCACCACGCCCCGAGAATTTGGCAATCACGCAGCGCAAATCGTGGATGAAGGCAACACGCGCACTATTAAGCGATCCGTAGGAGGTCAGCATCCAGGCGATTATCATTCTCCTGCCAAATCCTTGCGGCTCATTAGTAACGTGGCTTTGCGACAGGTTGGTGAAAATACCTTCGACACGTTGAGCAAAGAAGTAGTCCCGCTGGGCGAGCAGTTGCCGAATCGTTGTAATGACATCGGCTGGCTCGAAAGGAGGGGTTTTGTGATCATGGATTTGGTTGTGCCACTCATTGCGGCGGGTCGCATCCATTGCTTCCAGAACATCGGTTAAATTCATTGCGCGTGACCAGAACAGCGCATCGAGGGCGGCGATTGCAGGAACGGGGTCAAACAGATTTTTGGCAGATAAGCTACTGTGACGTTCTTTCTTTTGCGCACCATCCAGAAAAAAGCCAATGATGTCAGTTTTCCCTGTTACGAAAGATGCAATCTTATTGATCTCACTCAGCTTTGAGTGATATTCGGAAAACAGAGCATCCAACGGTGTGAATACAGACAACTGGTTTTGCTGGCTTTCAAAAATCTCAAACATGATTGAACCTCTATCGTTATGTGTAAGAATAACGAAAAGAGCACATTCCAAAAGCTAAAAATTCACCGGCAGCAATTTGCGATATTATGTAGCAGCCGCCATTAGCTATATCTATCAATGCATTACGCCAAGTCTTTTGTGCTCGCGGCGGCACCCAAAATATAACATAGTGCAGCCTCTACGAGCTTAGGGTTTGCGGCGCAACA
>Ga0210027_1000161_pt1 | contig 73109 bp, 61 predicted proteins | sample CryGeymeta201510_FD_183978 | JGI IMG/M metagenome (GOLD analysis project Ga0210027, IMG submission 183978) | Groundwater microbial communities from Crystal Geyser aquifers in Utah, USA - Crystal Geyser metaG 2015-10 (SPAdes) (version 2) | ecosystem: Environmental > Aquatic > Deep subsurface >...
ACAGAGAAGTTAAGCCCGTTAGCGCCGATGGTACTGCATTTGTGGGAGAGTAGGTCGTTGCCTTTTTTGGAAACCCTCCATAGTGATATGGAGGGTTTTTTGTTTTTAACAATTATTTCATTGTTGTTCCTATTTCTTAATGTCCTTTTCTTTTTATGTTATGTAAGTTATTTTTTTTATGTTTTGTAGGGTTGATAACTCAGATTATGTATCTTCATTTTAATTAAAGTATCGTTAAAAGTGAAAGTTAATATTGAATTAGAATTAGCCTGGGAGTTTGTCAATAATACAAATCGATCTATTTTTTTAACAGGAAAAGCAGGAACAGGGAAAACAACTTTTTTGCATAGATTAAAGAAGAATAGTTTAAAACAATTGGTGGTAGTAGCACCAACAGGAGTAGCCGCTATCAACGCTAAAGGTGTAACTATCCATTCTTTTTTTCAAATGCCATTCGGACCTATTTTGCCTGAAACGGACTTAAATAATTCGATAGGTTTTAATAGAAAATTTAGCAAGACTAAAATTGATATCATTAAATCCATGGATGTGTTGGTTATTGATGAGATTAGTATGGTTCGTGCCGATTTACTTGATGGCATTGATAGAACATTACGCCGTTTTAGAAATAGAAATAAGGTTTTTGGTGGTGTTCAAGTACTTATGATTGGCGACTTGCAACAATTATCTCCTGTTATTAAAGAGAATGAATGGGACTTATTAAAACATGTTTATAGTAACGGATTCTTTTTTAGTAGCCATGCCTATCAACAATGTTATGCGATTATCATTGAGTTAAAACATATTTACAGGCAAGAAAACCCTAAGTTTATTAATATTTTAAATGAAATTAGAAACAATGTACTTAGCAAAACAGCTGCTGATGAATTGAATAAGCGATGCTTTCCAGATTTCATACCAGAACCTAATTCTGGTTATATTTCATTAACTACACATAATAATAAGGCAGAAGCGACCAATAGAGCCGAGTTGGATAAGCTCAATACCAAAACGTTTACTTATAATGCCAAAGTGGAAGGAAAATTTCCGGAGTATTCTTTTCCTAACGATGAAGTTGTTACATTAAAAGTGGGTGCTCAAGTAATGTTTATTAAAAATGACAGCAGTCCTGATAAACGATATTTTAATGGAAAAATTGGAAAAGTTGTTCACTTAGAAAACAATGAAGTGGTGGTACATTGCCCCGATGATGATTTTAATATTGAGGCCACACCAGAAATTTGGGAAAACATAAATTATACGGTAAATCCTGAAACCAAAGCCATCACCGAAGACATCTTGGGAACATTTACCCAAATGCCATTGCGATTGGCTTGGTCTATAACCATTCATAAAAGTCAAGGTTTAACTTTTGAAAAGGCGATTATAGATGCCCAAGCTGCATTTGCACATGGGCAAACTTATGTAGCATTAAGCCGATGCAAATCTTTAGAGGGACTGGTTTTAAAAAGTAAAATAAGCTCTAGCCAAATTATTAGCGATAGTCATGTCATGTCGTTTAATAAAAATGCCGAAGCCAATGAGCCCGATAAAACGGTTTTAGAAAACTCTCAAAAAGCGTTTCAGTTAGATTTGATTGCCGAAGTTTTTGAATTTTATGAATTCTTGAATCCCATAAACAGAATCTTGGACATTTATTATAAAAACAGAAATAGTATTGTAGGAAAGGTAGAATCACCTTTGTTAACTATTAAAAATACCATCACCAATTTTTTAAAGGTAAGTAATAGCTTCAATTCACAACTGAAACAACTTACAGAAAAGGAATCATTCCCAGAGTTAAGTGAGTTAATTCAAGAACGGTTTAAAAAAGCGATTGCATATTTTAAAACAGAAACAGAAACAAAATTGGTTTCGCCTTTAAAAGAATTTAGTTTTACTACTGATAATAAAGCTATTGAAGCCGATATTATTAAAAATATAGATGCTATAGAAGAATTGCTAGAAGTTAAACGTTTATTTTTTAATGGATTAACTCAGGGGTTTACAACAATCAGACTTTTAGAATTACGAGCAAAGTCTGTATTTATTTCAAAAGAAAAGCCTAAAAAAACTCGAAAATCTGTTATTGATGGCACAACCAATGTAGAATTATTTGAACTGTTACGAGTACTCAGAAATGAGATTGCTCATAAACATGGTTTAATACATTTTCAAGTATTTACTCAAAAAGCATTATATGAGATGTGCGAAACCCTGCCATTAACAAAAAAAGAATTACTGCTTGTAAATGGCATGGGAAAAACCAGAGTTGAAAAGTATGGAAGTGCTATTTTAAATGTTATTAAACATTATTGTGATGAAAATGATATAGAAACTCTAAATGATAACATTTCTTTTGAAGAAAAGAAACCAAAAAGCAAAAAAATTGACACTAAAAAATTGTCTTTAGAATTGTTTAAATCAGGCAAATCTATTGAAGAAATTGCGAATGAACGCGACTTAAATGAAAATACTATTTTCGGTCATTTGGCTAGTTTTGTTTCTTCTGGTGAAGTAAAGGTTACAGATTTAATTTCTAAAAACCATTACGAAGCGTTAAAGAAACTTATTCCAAGCAAGACTTTCGAGAATCTATCCGATTTAAAACATCAGTTAGATGATACATATTCTTATGGAGAATTGCGTTTGGTTCTCGAAGATTTAAGCAAACAATTTTAATCTCTCAAAATACTCCTCGAGATTACAATTTTTTGAATTTCAGAAGTGCCTTCATAAATTTGGGTAATTTTTGCATCGCGCATCAAGCGTTCTACATGATAATCTTTTACAAAACCATTTCCACCGTGTATTTGAACGGCTTCCACTGTATGTTCCATAGCCACTTTTGAAGCATATAATTTTGCTACAGCACTCGAAATGTCATAATTGTTACCTTGATCTTTATCCCAAGCGGCTTTCATTACTAAATGGCGTGCTGCTGATATTTCTGTATACATGTCAGCCAACTTAAAGGCAATAGCTTGATGATTTGATATTTCTGTTCCAAAAGCTTTACGTTCTTTTGAGTATTTTAAAGCTAGTTCATAGGCTCCTTGAGCAATTCCTAATGCTTGAGATGCAATGCCTATTCTGCCTCCAGATAAAGTTTTCATAGCAAATCTAAAACCAAATCCATCATCGCCAATACGATTTTCTTTAGGTACTTTAACATCATTGAACTGCAAAGTATGAGTATCACTTCCTCGGATACCTAGCTTATTTTCTTTTGGACCAATATGAAATCCTTCCATACCTTTTTCAACAATAAAAGCATTAATACCATGAGAGCCTTTATCTCTATCTGTTTGAGCAATGACTAGATATACGTCAGCGCGTCCACCGTTTGTAATCCAGTTTTTTGTTCCGTTTAGTAAATAATAATCTCCTTTATCAATGGCTGAAGTTTTTTGAGAGGTGGCATCACTTCCGGCTTCGGGCTCACTTAAACAAAAAGCTCCTATAAATTCGCCAGTAGCTAATTTTGGTAAATACTTTTCTTTCTGAGTTTCTGTTGCAAAGGCCTCTAAACCATAACAAACTAACGAATTATTTACAGATACGATAACCGATGCAGAAGCATCTATTTTAGATAATTCTTCCATGATTAGAACATAAGAGATGGTATCCATACCACTTCCTCCATATTTTGGATTTACCATAATACCTAAAAATCCTAAAGCGCCCATTTTTTTTACTAACTCGTCCGGAAAATGTTGGGTTTCATCACGTTCAATGACACCAGGAAGTAATTCGTTTTGAGCAAAATCGCGAGCAGCATCGCGTATCATGATATGTTCTTCAGTAAGAGTAAAATCCATAATAAAAAAATAAACTATTGATTTGATAAAAAATACACACAAATATAGGTTTTTAATAGAATATTTTCAATATTGATTCTTATTTTTACTTATTATGATAAAAAACGAATATAGCATTATTGGTGTGATGTCTGGCACTTCGCTGGACGGTATTGACATGGTTTATACAACATTCAATTTTGATAAAATATGGACTTTTAAAATAATTTTTTCCGTTACCGTTCCCTATGAAATAGAGTGGATTCAGAAGTTAAATGATTTAGTTTTAATGTCTAAATCTGAATTAAGACAAATAGATGAAGCGTACACTAGCTATTTAGCACAAAACATTAATAGTTTCATGAAGACTCATAATATTCATGTCATAGATGCCATTTGCTCGCACGGCCACACGGCATGGCATCAGCCCCAAAATAAGTTAACCTATCAAATTGGAAATCTGCCTAAATTGGCAACCTTATTAAAGCAAACGGTTGTTTGTGATTTTAGAGTTCAGGATGTTGATTTTGGTGGACAAGGAGCTCCTTTAGTTCCTATTGGCGATGCTTTGTTGTTTTCAAAATATGAGTATTGTTTAAACCTTGGTGGATTTGCTAATATTTCTTTAGGCATTGATAATCAGCGTATTGCTTACGATATTTGCCCGGTAAATATTGTTTTAAATTATTATGTAAAACAATTGGGGTTTGAGTATGATAATGATGGTATGACAGCATCCACAGGAATGATTAATATGGACTTATTAAATAAATTAAACGATTTAGATTTTTACAGAAAACCGTATCCTAAATCTTTAGGCTTGGAATGGGTAAAGTCAAATATATTTCCTTTAATAGATTCACATAGTTTAGCAATAAAAGATGTATTAAGAACCTTTGTAGAACATGTAGCCATCCAAATTTCTAAAGAAATAAATTTAAAAGAACACGCTTCGGTATTAGTCACTGGCGGTGGAGCCTATCATGGCTTTTTAATGAACAGGATAAATGCCTTAACTAATAATACCATTATTAAACCTTCAAAAGAAATTATTGAATATAAAGAAGCCCTAATTTTTGGCTTTCTTGGTGTACTAAAACTAAGAGCAGAAAATAATTGTTTAAAATCGGTCACTGGCGCACTTCACGATCATAGCTCAGGAAAAATTTTTCACCACTAAAATTATTGAAAAAATAATCTATTAGGATTTTTAGTTTTTTATATTTGTTACATCGATAACTTAATTGATTTATAAAATGAATCAACGCTGACTTTTCATCATTACATTTAAGAGTTTAAATTAATTGAAAAATTATTGAATAAAAATGATGAAAGATTTATTAAAAAAGTACGAAAACAAGAATCCTGAGATTGTATTTAATTGGAAAGATTCTGAAAGCGAAGCTGAAGGTTGGGTGGTTATAAACTCATTAAGAGGTGGAGCCGCTGGTGGTGGAACCAGAATGAGAAAAGGATTGGATATGAATGAAGTTTTATCATTGGCTAAAACCATGGAGATCAAATTTACAGTGTCAGGTCCAGCCATAGGTGGCGCCAAATCGGGAATTAATTTTGACCCAAATGATCCCAGAAAAATAGAAGTTTTAGAACGATGGTATAAAGTGGTGTCACCGTTACTTAAAAGCTATTACGGTACTGGCGGCGATTTGAATGTTGATGAAATTCACGAAGTTATACCCATTACGGAAGAAAGTGGTGTTTGGCATCCACAAGAAGGTGTGTTTAATGGTCATTTTAAACCAACTGAAGCCGATAAAATAAATAGAATAGGCCAATTGCGCCAAGGTGTTATCAAAGTCATTGAAAATCCTATATATTCCCCAAGTGTTTCAAGAAAATATACCGTTGCAGATATGATTACTGGTTTTGGCGTTGCTGAAGCTGTAAAACAATATTATCATGTTTATGGAGGCGATATTAACGGAAAACGTGCTGTTATTCAAGGGTTTGGTAATGTTGGTGCAGCAGCTGCTTTTTATTTGTCTCAAATGGGAGCAAAAATTGTTGGAATTATTGATGTTGTTGGAGGTCTTATAAATGAAGATGGTTTTACTTTTGAAGACATTACCAATTTGTTTTTAGCAAAAACAGGAAATACCTTAGTTAGTGAAAATTTAATACCATTTGAAGTCATTAATAGTAGGATTTGGTCGTTACAGGCAGAAATATTTGCCCCTTGTGCGGCATCAAGACTGGTAACCATTGACCAAATTGATCAACTTATTGATAGTGGTTTAGAAGTTATTTCTTGTGGTGCTAATGTGCCTTTTGCTGATAAAGAAATATTCTTTGGTCCTATTATGGAACATACAGACAATAGAGTAAGCTTAATCCCAGACTTTATTTCTAACTGTGGAATGGCTAGAGTTTTTGCTTATTTTATGGAGCGAAAGGTGCAAATGACGGATGAAGCTATTTTTAATGATACTTCAAACATCATAAAAGAGGCAATAAAAAAAGTATATAATAAAAAACAAAGTAAAACCGGAATTAGCGCAACAGCATTTGAAATTGCGTTAGATCAATTAATTTAATAACAATTTATGGAAGCAGCAATCATTTTGGTATTTGTATTGGGATATTTAGCCATTACGTTAGAGCATAGTATAAAAATAGATAAACTCATCCCTGCATTGGTTATGATGGCCATATGTTGGGCTCTGATTGCTTTGGGTCTTGAAAGTTTTCCTCAATGGTTTGATTCTGCCAAACATTCTTTGCTTGAAGGTTTTGGAGCGTTTTCTTCTGAAGAGAAAACGCATCTCATGGAGGAAACCTTGTTGCACCATTTAGGAAAAACAGCCGAAATTCTGGTGTTCCTGTTAGGAGCCATGACCATTGTTGAGATTATTGATTATTTTGATGGATTTTCAACCATTAAAGATTTTGTAAAAACTAAAAAGAAGGTCAAAATTTTATGGATTTTCTCAATCTTGGCGTTTACATTATCCGCCATCATAGATAATCTTACGGCTACCATAGTGCTCATTTCAATTCTTCAAAAAATAGTAAAAGACAGAGACGTTCGTCTTTATTATGCTGGTTTAATAATTATTGCTGCTAATGCTGGTGGTGCTTGGTCTCCAATAGGAGATGTAACCACAACAATGCTTTGGATTGGTAAAAAGGTAAGTACCGGGCATTTAATTGGGTATTTATTTGTGCCATCGTTTTTATGTATGGCAGTGCCATCGTTTATAGCTTCATTTTTACCAATATTTAAAGGAGATTTAGAAATTGAAGAAGTAGTAGAAGAAAAAAAGAAATCAAGGTTTAGTGCAACTATGCTTTATTTGGGTTTAGGAGCCATTGTTTTTGTACCCATTTTCAAAATGATAACGCATTTACCACCTTATGTTGGTATGATGTTATCTTTAGGTATTGTGGCAATTTTTGCTGAAGTTTACAGTAGTTCTAAATTTAGTATGACTGAATTTGATTCAGAGGAAAGCGAAGCTCATGCTTTGCATAGCCCAGTTCACCATTCACTTTCTAAAATTGAATTGCCAAGTATATTGTTTTTCTTAGGAATTTTAATGGCTGTAGCAGCTTTAGAATCTCTCGGGATTTTGTTTGAATTTGCTACCTCTTTAAAAGAAACGATGCCAATGCTTGGTACAGAAATGAGTTATCCTTATGAAGCACATACTGTTTCAGATTTAGTGATATTATTGCTTGGTGTAGGTTCAGCAGTTATTGATAATGTTCCATTAGTTGCCGCCAGTTTAGGAATGTTTTCTGAACCTATAGATAATGAATTATGGCATTTTGTAGCCTATTCGGCAGGTACAGGCGGAAGTATGTTAATTATTGGCTCCGCAGCTGGTGTCGTAGCTATGGGAATGGAAAAAATTGATTTTTTCTGGTATATAAAAAAGATCTCTTGGCTAGCTTTAATTGGATTCCTTGTAGGTGCAGCAGCATTTATGTTCACAAGAACATTATTTTAGAATACTTTAATAAAAAAACAAGCGTTATATAAACGGTAAGAAATTAATACTATATGTTAAATACATTGATACAAAATGCACAAGAAGGCCTTGATATACTTCAAGAAGGTGAACCAGTTGAAAAAACACTATCCATCATTGAACTTATTAGCAGTGGCGGACTAGCAGGACAATTAATAATAGCAGTCTTGTTTTTAATGCTAGTCTTAGCAATTTATATTTATTTTGAAAGACTGTTTGCTATTAAAGCAGCCTCTAAAATAGATTCAAATTTCATGAATCAAATTAAAGACCATGTAAGCCATGGAAAAATTGATTCAGCTCAAATTTTATGTGCACAAGTAAATTCTCCTGTATCCAGATTAATAGGAAAAGGAATTTCTAGAATAGGTAAGCCTTTAGCAGACATCAATACGGCTTTGGAAAATGCCGGAAGATTAGAAATTTATGGATTAGAAAAAAACGTGAGTATATTAGCTACCATTTCAGGCGCAGGCCCTATGATTGGATTTCTTGGAACCGTAATTGGAATGATATTAGCCATATTTGAACTTGCAAATGCCGGCGGAACTATTCAAATGGATGTTTTAGCTAGCGGACTTTATACTGCAATGACCACAACAGTTGCCGGATTAATTGTTGGAATTGTAGCGTTTATGGCTTACAATCATTTGGTAGTAAAAACAGATAAAGTCGTGTATCAAATGGAGGCTAATTCATTGGAGTTTTTGGACCATTTAAACGAACCTACCTAGTATGAACATAAGAGGAAGAAATAAAGTATCGCCAGAATTCAATATGTCTTCCATGACAGATATTGTGTTTCTGTTACTTATATTTTTTATGATTGCTTCAACCTTGGTTTCCACAAGTGCTATTGATATTTTATTGCCAAAAGCAAGTGGTAAAACTGAAAATAAAAAATCTATAGCGGTTAGCATTAAGAAAGACTTAACCTATTATATTGATCAAAAACGTGTTGGAGAAAGTGTTTTAGAATCAGAACTTATTGCAGCACTTTCTTCTGAAGAAAAACCAACCGTTATTTTACGTGCAGAAAAATCGGTGCCTGTTGAAAATGTGGTTAAAGTTATGGATATAGCCAATAGAAACAAATTCAAAGTTATTTTGGCTGTAAAACCCAATGATTAAAGATTAGATGAAGTACTTCAAAACGAAACATGAAAGGAATTCTGCCAAACTAACAACATTAATTACCATCATCTTAATTTTGTTGCTATTTGTTGTGGGTGCACCTTATATGGATCCGCCAATAGAATACGGCGTTGCAGTTAATTTTGGTAATACAGATTTTGGGAAAGGAACGGTGCAACCTTTAAAACCGGTAAAGTCAGAACCTTTAAATAAAGAAAATCCTCCAGAGGTTGAGGCTTCCAAGTCGGAGCCCACTAAATCTTCTGAAACAAAAGAAGATGTTTTAACTCAAGAAGATGCGGAATCTATAGTAATAAAAAAACAAAAAGAAGCTGTAGCCAAAGAAAAAGCAGTTGCCGATGCCAAAGCGAAAGCAGAAGCAGACAAGATAGCCAAGGAAAAGGCAGAGCAAGAAGCAAAAAAGAAAAAACTAGACGCTTTAATAGGTGGTGTAAGTAAATCTGAAGGTAGTACCACTGGAAGTGAAGGCAATGACAATAAAGCTGGAGATAAAGGTCAGCTCGATGGTGACCCTTATGCGCCAAGTTATTTTGGCGATCCTGGTACTGGTAGTGGTGGCGTTGGTTATGGATTAAATGGACGAGGAAAAGCAACCTATCAAACATTAAAACAAGATTGTAATGAATCAGGAATGGTTATTGTGAAGATTATTGTAAATAATAGCGGTAACGTTATTGAAGCAGTTCCCGGGTTTAAAGGAACCACCAATACAGCACCCTGTTTATTGGAACCAGCAAAAAAAATAGCCTTATCGCATAAATGGCGGCAAGATTCTAACGCACCATCTAAACAAATCGGTTTCGTAAAAGTTAACTTCACTTTAGGGCAATAGAATGACGTATTTGGATACTTTAAATTGGATGTTTTCCCAACTCCCAATGTATCAAAGACAGGGTAAATCTGCTTATAAAAGCGATTTATCAAACACCATTAAATTAGCACATCATTTAAAGAATCCAGAAAAAAATTTTAAATCTATTCATATAGCAGGCACCAATGGAAAAGGTTCTACCAGCCATATGTTGGCTTCCATTTTGCAAGAAGCCGGTTATAAAGTTGGATTATACACTTCACCACATTTAAAGGATTTTAGAGAGCGTATTAAAATTAATGGCAACATGGTGAGTAAATCATTTGTTATGGGGTTTATTAAAAGAAATAAAGCTTTTTTTGAAAGCCAATCATTGTCTTTTTTTGAGATGACTGTTGGAATGGCTTTTGAGTTTTTTTCAAAACAACGTGTAGATATCGCAGTTATTGAAGTTGGTATGGGAGGAAGACTGGATTCAACCAATATTATTACTCCCGAAATTTCGGTAATTACTAACATAGGATTAGATCATACACAGATTTTGGGAAATACTTTAGAATTGATAGCCATTGAAAAAGCAGGCATTATCAAATCAAATACGCCTGTAGTTATAGGAGAAACCCAATTGGAAACAGCATCTATTTTTAAAGGAATTGCAGAAGAAAATAATTCTAAAATCATCTTTGCAGATCAAGAAAAGCAAGCGTCCTACAACAGCGATTTAAAAGGGAGTTATCAATCCAAAAATATCATAACGGTCTTGCAAGTTGTTAAAGAACTTCTCTTAAAAGGCTATAAAATTACTCCAAGACATATTGAAAAGGGGTTGCTTAGTGTTATAAACAATACTGGATTAATGGGAAGATGGCAACCATTAGGAACCTCGCCCAAGATAATTTGCGATACTGGTCACAACAAAGAAGGCATAAGCTATGTTATGGATCAAATTTCTAAAGAGACCTATGAAACGTTACATATGGTTTTTGGAGTGGTTAATGATAAAGATTTAAATACCATCAAAGACTTATTGCCTAAAGAAGCCATTTATTATTTCTGTAAACCTGATATTCCTCGTGGTTTGGAAGCTGATGAATTGCAAAAAACAATGAATAGATTTGGATTTCAGGGCAAGGCTTATAAATCTGTCAGTGAAGCATACAAGCAAGCTATAACCCAAGCAAAGCCAAACGATTTTGTGTTTATAGGTGGAAGTACTTTTGTAGTAGCCGAAATAATTTAATTTTTTACTTAAAAAGTTTTTGCGAATTAAAAATCTAAGTTATATTTGCAGACCAATTGAAAGGGCAATTAGCTCAGTTGGTTCAGAGCATCTCGTTTACACCGAGAGGGTCGGGGGTTCGAATCCCTCATTGCCCACAAAATCCTAAGGTATTTACTTTAGGATTTTTTTTTGAAGGCATTTAAGTTATTTTAAAAAAGCTTTATATTTAATCTTTGTTTTTTGGGTCATTAACTCAGTTGGTTCAGAGTGTCACGTCGACAACGTGGAAGTCACTGGTTCGAATCCAGTATGACCCACAAAAAAAGTCCAAAATTTTAATTTGGGATTTTTTTGGTTGGTAAATTTTAAAGGGATCCATATTATATTTCAAAAAGTCTGGTGGACATGGTAAAATTTATTAGCTCCCCAACTGTTTTTAAATTTAATTTCTTCTTAATATTTTTTTTGTGCTGTTCTACTGTGTTTATTGAAATATTGAGTAAATCGGCAATTTCTTTGCTAATTTTACCCGTTGATAAAATGATAAGTATTTCTTTTTCTCGACTTGTTAAAAGTGTAAGTTTAGATGTGTTTTCTTGATTTTCTGGAATTAAATCTACATCTTTTTTAAAATTAAGTAATGCAAGATTGATAGTTGCTTTTAGCTGGTTATTATTATAAGGCTTTAAAATGTAAGCAAAGGGCATTGTTTTTTCCGCTCTCTTAATTATATCACTGTCTGAATATGCTGTTAAATAAACTACAGGTGCTTTATTTATTTTACTAAACTCGGTAATAATATCGATGCCATCTTTATCGGAGTTAAGATTAATATCAGATATAACCAAATCATAAGAGCTTCGTGAATAAAGACTTATTGCTGTATCAAAATTGTTGGCCACATCAATTTCAGCAAAATTATTTTTGTTAAGTTGAGTTTTAATATCTTTAGCAATAATAAACTCATCTTCAATAAGTAGAATTTTAATCATTGATAAAAGAGATGATTTTTTATAAAATTCAAGATAGATTTTATAAAGGAATATCAATAATATTTTTCACACCATTTGTCGAATAAATTTGTATTGTACCGTTTAATTGACCTACCATTTCAGAAATGAGTTCAATTCCTAAAGATTTTTTTGATAAATTATCTTTTAATACATAACCCTTACCATTATCGGAAATTATAATTTGGAGAGAATTATTAATGATTTCACAGCTAATGTTTAATCTGTTTTGTGGGTTAAATTCAATAAAAGCATATTTTGTAGTGTTGGTTATTAATTCATTTAAAATTAAACCAATCATAGTTGTGTTTAAATTTTTAACACTTACTGAGCATAGATTATATTCTACTTTGAATTTAAGTTGTTGGTCATCAGATAAAGCTCCAATGATATTGTCACTTAAATCTTTAATAAAATGACCTATGTCAATGCTTTCTTGGTTATTAGCAATTTTGTTTTCAATATTTGAAATTGTTAGGATTCTATTTTTTGCCACCTTTAAAGCTTCTTTTGCATCGGGATTATTTTCTAAATTGGAAGCTTGAATATTTAATAAACTAGAAATAATTTGAAGATTGTTTTTAACTCGATGGGTAAGTTCTCTCATTAAAAATTGAATGTTGTTTCTTTGTTTGTCAGCTTCTGTATATACCTTTTGTAAATCTAAATTTTTATCGTTTAATTCTTTGGTTCTTAGACTTACAAGGTTCTCTAGTTTTAGCTTGTCCTTTAAAAACTTATTGGTTTTGTATTTGTAAAATGAAATAGAAAAGAGAATAAGAAGTAGAAATACAAAAATTTTAAAAGGGAGGGTATTATACCAAGGAGGTATAATTTTTATATCTAAAGTTTTAGGAGTTTCATTCCATATGCCTTGATCACTGCTAGCCTTTACCTTAAAAGTATAATTCCCAGGATCTAGATTAGTATAGGTTGTACTCCTGTTTTTTGTAATAGGACGCCAATCAGTATCAAAACCTTCCATTTTATAAGTATAATTACACTTTTCAGGGTTTAAATAATTAATGGCTGAAAAATTGAAGGTCAAGACATTTTCATGGCTCTTAAATTCTAATACATCAGCAAATAATTCATTTTTTAATAATGGTTTATTAAATAATTCTACAGATTCTATATAGATTTTAGGAACAAAAGGATTTTCCGAAATTTTTTCAGGGTCGAAAATATTTATGCCATTGATGCCTCCAAAGTAAAAAATTCCGTTTTGATCCATATAACCTGCTTTTCCATTAAACTCGTTGTTTTGCAGACCATCTCTATGGGTGTAATTTTTAAAAGAATTGGTTTGTGTATTTAGTTCAGAAATACCATAATTAGTACTTACCCAAACGTCATTTTTTTTGTCAATTAAAACACTGTATATAAAATCGTTTGGTAATCCATTTTGTTTGTAATATAAAACCGTATTATTTGTGTACGGATTTAATTTAGTAAGCCCAGTACTTGTGCCTATCCATATATTGCCAAGCGCATCTTCTTTGATGCTAAAAATTCTATCACTGCTTAGTTTTTTTGCATCAATACTAGTAGAATTATATATGGTGGTCCTGTTGTCCTTGGATATTTTATAAATTCCTTGGTCTGTGCCTAACCAGATATTACCATTTGAGTCCATTAATGATGATCGGGCTCTGTTGAGTCTTTGTCCTTCAATTAAAACTTCATTAAACTCTTTTTTAGCTATGTTGAGCTCATGAATGCCTCCAGACCAAGTGCATACCCAAATTGTGTTTGTGTTTATGGGGATAATTTCAACAACATCATTGTCTGGCAAAGTATTGCCAATACTGATAAATTTCTCAAAAGTATCTAAACTAGGATTGTATCTTAATAATCCAGAGGTAAATCCTCCTGCCCAAATAGTATTGTTTTGGTCTTTGGTTATGGTGTAAATTAACATGGGGTTTTTGGAGTTGTATAATTTAAACCGCTTATTTATAAAGTTGTATTTAATAATGCCAAAAGTACTTCCAATCCATAAAGTAGAATCGGTGTCTTTAAGAAACTGAAAAGAACTTATATTTTTTTTGTTAGGATACTCATTTAGGGCAATTTTTAGGGTATTAAATTTTTTTTGATAGGTATTATAATGGATTAAGCCATCTGCTTCTGTGCCAATCCATAAATTCCCACTAGCATCTCCAAAAATAGAATTTATATCGATGGTTTTAAAAGAGGTGTTTTCATCAATCTTAAAAATTAAAGGAGTAATGTCATTTCTCTCTATGTTAAACAAAAAGACACCCGTTCGTGTACCAATATAAAATTCAGTATCATTTTTAGCATAAAAGTATTTAATGATTTTATTAAACTTTAATTTTTTTAAAGATTCAGATTCTAAAGCATAAGTAAATAATCCACTTTTAGTCCCAATAAAAAGACTTTTTTTTGTTTTAAAAAAGGTAATGTTAAGTTCGCCTTTTACTTTACTTACTGGGCTAAGCGCTAATGTTGAGGCATCATATTTTAGAACTCCTAAATTGGAAGTAGCAAACCAATAGGTGCTTTTGTTTATTTGTAAAACATCGGTTATATAGCTTTCTTTTTGGCTTACCTTTAAAGGTATAATCTTACTCTCTTTGGTTAATCTATTGAATATAATAATGTGGTTTTTTACAGAGAATAAAAGATTATTTTGTTCCATCTTAAATATCTTATAAGCCGTATTCAAGTCAGGGTTTGTTAACGGCAAATCAAGACCAAAAAACGTGTTTTTCGATGGTAAAAATCCTTGAATTCCATCAGTATTAGTGGCCATCCATAACGTGTCTTTAGTAAATAATAAATTTCTTATATGATCATCTTTTATAGATGTATTATCTTTTGGATCATGCAAATAAGCATTAAACTCATAGCTATTAAATCTATGGAGTCCGTCTTCCGTGCCAGCCCATAAATATCCCAAATCGTCTAATGCCATAGCCTTTATATTCTGTTGTAAAAGACCTTGCTCTTGTCCAAGATAATTAACATACAAAGTATCTTGATGTTTAATTTCCTGAGCAGATAGGCCGAAAAAAGTAATTAAGAAAAGTATCAGAATAGTTCGATGCATAGCGCAAGTAGTGTGAAATTAATCAATTAAAAAAACTTTGGTAAGATACCAAAAATATACTCATACAAAATACCAAGAACTTGGTATTAACTTAAGATTTCTAAAGGAAACGGTGTGCTTAAAATATATTGCCATTTATTATTGCAATTCATTGATTTAAAAAGAGATCTTTAATTTTAACTACAAAGCACTAAATACTTCGATAAGTTGTAAAAATATACCAAGTTCTGGGTATTGTGGCGTGCATATTTAAACTTTAGTTTTACCATGCTATTAATTAAATTCTCAATAGGGATAACTAAACAAGTGTCTATGCTTTAATAAAAATAGTATGGGCACTTTTTTGATTTTCAAAACATAAACTATTAGCCTTATTTCATGATAATTAATTTAGTAGCTACCCCAAATATACTATAGAATCTATATGTCTATTTTATTGGTGAAAATGTATTGTGCATTTTTGAAACATATGATGTTAACTAAAAACCAACTATTATGAAAAAAGTATTACTTGTTTTAATTCTATTAATCTTTTCCCACCAAAGCTACTCTCAGGACATTGTTTTAACCTTTGATGGCGTTGTTGAAAGTACAGGAACTAATGCCACATTAGACAGAGTTGTTATTGAGAACTTAACTAGAGGAGGTTTTGTTGAGTTAACAAGTTCTTTTGTGTTTAACCTCACAGGAGCTCTAGAAATTCAAGATGTTGAATTGAAAAGCAACAAACCAGGATTTCAAAAAGTGTATCCAAATCCATTTACTGATTCCGTAAATCTTGAGTTTTATTCTGAAGGAGTTGGAACAACAACTGTAAATTTCTACAATTTACTTGGTCAACAAACTGCAAGATTTTCAGAAAAATTAAACAAAGGCGTTCATAAATTAAAATTTGCACCTAATGCATCAGGCGTTTACTTAATTTCATTAAATGACAATGGTAAGAATTACTTTAATAAAGTAATAGCTTCTCAAAGCAATAATAACCAAAAAATACTTTCTTATATTCCAAATGTTAGTCCATCTATTACAGCAAAAAACAATAGTAAGGCTAAAGTTAATTCCTTTTTTGCAGAAGGTGATGCTCTAAAATATACTGCATATTCGGGTAGTCTTATTGATGTGATTTACGATTCGCCTACGGTTAGTAAAACGGTGACTTTTGAATTTGCAGATGCTTACTATCGTTTTGAACCCTATTTTATAGAATCTAATTTTCCAAGCTTTGTGGATATTATGTTTTCAGTTACAGACGCTAACAATAAAGGGGTTGATTACCTAGATAATCCAGATTTTGATGTACTTGAAAATGGGTCTCCGGTTTCTCCAACAGAAACGTTTAGATATGTAAAAAAGTTAGATCAAGTACCATATTTTCAAAAAACGGTGATTATGCTTGATAATAGTTCGAGTGTTGCGGTCAATCTAACTCAAATTAAGGCTGCGGCTATTTCTTTAGTAAATAAAATAGTAGCTGATCAAGAAATAGCTATTTATTCCTTTTCAGATAATGCGGTATTACTTCAAGATTTTACCAGCAATGTAGCCGATTTAGAAGCAGCTATAAATGGTATAACTACCGGCTTTCCTTCTACGAACTTGTATGGGTCATTAATTACAGGATTAGATAGTTTTACCAATTTATATAGTTTAGATCGTATAGAAGAAGGCTATTTAATAGCCTTAACAGATGGTGATGATACACAGGGATCTAGCACCTTGCAACAAGTCATAGATGCAAGAGGAAAAAAACGTGTTTTTATAGCAGGTTTAGGTAATGAATTAAACCCGGCACCTTTAATGCAAATAACGTCTACCGGAAATTATTTTCCTGTAACCACAGCGGCAGAACTTGATGCTAATTTTAACCAAATTTGGCTAGACATTCTACAATATTCAAATAGTTTTTATTGGTTAAACTATATGACGCCTAAACGTACAGGAACTCATGATTTAACGGTTGAAGCATTAAATAATACCAATATAAATAGCGATAAAAATATTACAGGAACTTTTCCTGCTGATGGTTTTCAATCTGTGTTTTCTGGTGTGTATGCCAATATTTCTCCAGCTAAACCTTATGGGGTTGATTGGGTAGTCTTAGTTAATTCAATGCCTGGCATAGATTTAAAAGCAGTAACCTATTGGGCACAAGATGTACCAGACTATTCATGGAATTTAATAGATGCTTCTATTGGAAGTTTAAATTTAAATCAATTTGATAATTCAAAAATGGAAATATCAACTAATAATCCAAATAAATATCTATTTACTCAACTCACTCTTAGTGATATTGTTAATGGTTATACGAAAGATATAGACGTTTATACTGGAGACTTTAATGTAGGTGTAAAATCACTCCCAGCTACTTTAGTTGCAGCGCACAGCGCACAAGTTAATGCTCTTTTTGTTCCTGCGGCTGATGATGACCCTACTATCACAATTCGTCAAATATATGTTTCTAAAGTTGAAGGGGGAGCTTCAATAGCTAATTTTATAGATTATGAAGGTCCCGGTAAATTATCACATTCAATAGTTGGTCTTACTCAAAATACCGAATATAGTGTTAGAGCAGGAGTGGGTTATGGTGGCCCCATATTATATGATTACTCGACCTTTACTACGGGGCCAGATGTGCCTATTGTTAATACTAATTCTGTTGCAACTAACTCTAATGACTTTACTTCGTTGAATGTTAGCGGTAAGTTATTGAACGATGGAGGGGTTACTGGAACAAAAGGATTTGTTTGGGATACCAATCCAAACCCAACAATAGCATTGCCAACTAAGATAATTAATACGAATAACTTAGATGCGAGTTTAAATTATAACTCTACTATTACAGGACTTACAGCTGGTATAACTTATTATGTTAAGGCATTTGCAACCAATAGTTATGGTACGGTTTATGGCGATGAAATAATTCAAACAACTCCTGCCTTTGAAGTACCGGCACTAACTACCAAAGCTATTACATCAATAGGGCAACTAAGTGCTACAAGTGGCGGTGATATAACTAATGATTTTACAAAAACTATTTTAGAAAAAGGTATTGTTTGGAGTACTTCTCCAAACCCAACAACCACATTAAATTCTAAAACAGCAGACGGACAAGGTGATGGTAGTTTTATAAGTAATATTACTCCTCTAAATTATGGTACAACTTATTATGTAAGAGCTTATGCCATAAATGAAATTGGAACAGGATATGGAAATGAGTTGATTTTTACTACATTGCCAGGAATTCCAATACTTACTACTTCTGCGATAACTAATATCACATCGCCAGGGGCAACTAGTGGCGGTAATATTACCTTTGATGGAGGAAGTACAGTAACAAGCAGAGGAATATGTTGGAGTTCTTCACCCAATCCAACGATATCTTCAGAATTAACAAATTGTGGGCAAGGAACAGGTAATTTCATATGTAATATAACAGGTGTTGATGGTAATTATCCTCCCGGGATTACAATTTATATCAGAGCTTATGCTACAAATAATGTAGGTACAGCTTATGGCAATGAGTTAAGTTTAACTACGGTGAGTGAAAATTGTGGTAATATAACCGATTATGATGGCAATATTTACCCTACAACTACAATAGGTGCTCAGTGTTGGACAACTAAGAATTTAGATGTATCACACTACCGAAATGGTGATCCAATTCCACAAGTGACAGATCCAACTGAATGGAAAAACATTACGACGGGTGCTTGGTGTTATTATGAAAATAACACAGCTAATGGACCTGTTTATGGTAAGCTATATAACTGGTACGCAGTAATTGATCCACGCGGCCTAGCTCCGGTGGGTTGGCATATTCCCAACGTAAACGAGTGGATTACTTTTGTGGACTACTTAGGAGGTGAAACTTTAGCGGGTGGGAAATTAAAAGAAACAGGAACAACACATTGGCTTAGTCCAAATACAGGGGCATCTAACATAAGAGATTTTACAGCCCTTCCTGGAGGTTACCGTACATGGGATGGTTTTTTCACAAATATTGGTGCCCATGCTGAATTTTGGAGTTCTTCACCGGCCACTTCTACAAGCGCTACTCGTTTTCAAATATGGTATAATATAAATTTAATGGATAGGAACTATGAACTTAGAAATTTTGGGTTTTCCGTACGTTGCGTTAGAGATTAGAAACAAAAAAACAGTGCTAATATTTTAAAAAATAAATAATAATGAAAAACACATATTCAAAATATTTATTACTCCTGTTTATGAGTTGCTCTTATTTAACATATGGGCAATGTCAAGAAGACCCAAAAGTCTTAGAGATGATAAACCGTAGAGATAATGTTCCCCGATTTAGTAATGATGGTAGTTATGAGGCTTTCGAGCTATGCAGAAAATACTACTACTATGTTTGTTTATCTAAGATGGATTATTACGAAGAAGATGGAGAAAAAACCCCAGTAACCGAGTATGACGCCAAAAAAATTGAAGATGCAGTAAGAAGCATTATCGATTCTTATAACCAATTAGGTAATAAAAAATGTGGAGAATTAAAACCAGTGACCGCTAAGTATCGAGACAGTATTTCAAACAGAAAAGATATGGTGGTTGGGTATTGGGTGAATAAAGATAATATAGGCGGACGTGTAAATTACACCGATTTTTATTTTGGGAATGATCAAGACTTTAAAATGAGTTTATACCCATATAAGAAGCAAAAGGCAGCATGGAAAAAAACAGGTGATAATACCTATGCCATTACATTTCAGAGCTATTCAGATTTTTATGATAAATGGAATAATCCAGAATATTCAACCTTTACCATCAACCCTTCAAACTGTTCTGCTACTTATAGTTTTAAAGACTATCAAGGAAATACAAAAACCAGCACTTGGTATTTTAAAGGACGTGCTTTTAATCTTTATGGTAAAACCGAGGAAGAAATTCTAAAACCTGAAAATTGCAAACTATAATTTCTAATACATCATAAAAATTTAAACAACTAAAAAACCAACCATTATGAAAAAAACAATTAGAATATTTAAACTACTAACAATAGCATTATTGTTGGTTTCATTTACGAGTAATAATGAATTGAAAAAAAATAACAATTATCAAGATAACTGGAAGCAAGCAACGTGTTATAAATATTTATACTATAATGTTATAAAAGACAGTTACCCTGGAAAATGGTATATAGAATTTAAGAATAATTACAATGCCAACATTACAATGAGTGTTGAAATTATAGATGGTTACGGTGGAGGTCGATTTTCAATTGAATCTGGTCAAACAAGTAGAAGCTATTATTATACTGATAATAAAAATGCATCAAGTATTTATTTTAATGTGAATAAAGTAAAATTTAATGATACTAGTTGGGGAGGTCCATATTATAACTGTGATTTTTAAAAATTTAAATAACTAAAAAACCAACTAATTATGAAATCAAGAATTCTATTATTTACACTTTTAATGATAACTGTAATGTTATCTTGTTCAAAAGATGATCCTAATACATCACCAGATCCACCTGTAATAGGGACAGCCACAGCAGGAGATACAGAAGCAAACATAACATTTACAGCGCCATCAAATGACGGTGGTTCAACATTAACAAGGTATACAGCTACTTCAACTCCAGATAACATTGCTGGTATTTTAGAGCAGACTGAAAGCGGAACAATTACGGTAACTGGACTTACCAATGGTATTGAGTACACCTTTACGGTAACCGCAACAAATGCTATAGGCACAAGTATGGCAAGTTCAGAATCTAATGCTGTTACACCAGCAGCATCTCCTGAATGGCATTATAACTGCTATCCTGTTTATGATAATCAGGGTAATTATTTGTATGATGATTGTTATTGGGAATTTTATTAAAAGAAGAAGAATTTAAACAAAAACCAACCAAGCATGAAAAAATCACCCTTTTTATTAGTCCTAGTATTCTTATGGCATTACACAATAAAAGCCCAAAGTTATATTGGTTACACTCATGATAATTATTCAGGTATTCATGGTGTAACTATTAACCCAGCCAATATTGTCGATTCTCCTTTTAAAGCTGATATTAATATAGCTTCGGCTAGTGTTTTTGGTGGAAGTGATTATTTAGGAATTAATGTGAGTGATGTAATAAATTCTAATGGAGGATTTGATTTTGATTTAGATACTGAAAAGTTCCCAAAAAACGCTAATAATTTCTTTTTAAATGCCGATATATTAGGACCATCGTTTATGTTTAATTTAAATAAAAAGAGTAGTATAGGATTTACTTCAAGAGTACGAGCATTTTTGAACATTAAAAATGTTAACGGCGAATTATATGAAAGTTTAGCTGATGGTTTTGACCAAACCAACGATTTTGATTTCAATATGGCCGATTTTAATGCTACCATTCATGCTTTGGGAGAAATTGGAGTAACTTATGGTAGAATTTTAATAAAAAATGAAAAACATTTATTAAAAAGTGGTGTTACCTTAAAATATTTGCAAGGTGCAGGTGCTGGATTTTTTAATGCACCAACAATGTCTGGACAGTATAATGCAGCTGCCAACACATTAACGACTACGGGTAATTTAAGCTACGGGTTAAGTCAGGAAGATTTTGATGTTAATGACCTAGACTATAAAAATCTCACTTCTGGTTTTGGAGTTGATATTGGGGTTGCCTATCAATGGAATGAGAAAACTCAAGATGTCGTTAACGATTCCATAAAAATAAATTACACAAAATATAAACTTAAAATAGGAGCGTCCATTACAGATATTGGAGCTATAAATTATAAAGAAGGCGAAATAACCCAATATGATTTAAATAATACCGTTGATGCAACGATTTTTGATGAAGGTGATATTGAACAAATATTAAAAGATAATTATGATGGCGTTACAACACAAGCTAGTGCTAAAATAAAGTTACCTGCCGCTTTACATCTTTTCTTAGATTATAAAATTAGAAATAAATTGTTTGCCAGTTTGTCAAGTTCGTTTTCACTAGTGGCAAATAATGCAGAAACTTCAAATAGTATTATAAATACGGTTAGTATAGCGCCACGTTTAGAAACCAAATGGTTTAGCATTTATAGTCCTGTAAGTTTTAGGCAATACGGCGATTTGTCTTGGGGTGCTGGCTTCCGTTTTGGTCCATTAATGGTAGGTTCTGGCTCTGTATTAACCAATTTATTATCAGATTCTTCAAAAACTACCGACGTATATGTAGGGCTTAAAATACCTATTTATAGGAAATTTGAAAAGAAAATTAATTAAACTAACCCAGTTATGAAAAGTATTAATTGTAATTTTTTAACTATAATTTTATTGCTATTTAATATTTCAATTTTATATGCTCAAGTTCTAATTGCTGCTGATATTAATGACGCTTTCGCAAGCTATGTATTTGTATAAAGCAGTAATATTTAATTTTGTAGTAGATAGGATTAATTGTCTTTTTAAGTAAACATAAACACCGAATTATTAAAAATTTAAATTATTTAACAAATGAAATATCATTACAATTTATTATATCTAGCAATACTTGTCTTTTTTAACATAAACTTGATATATTGCCAAAATGATTTAGCAATTTCTGGTACTACCTTAGCTCAAAATAAATATACAAAAATTCCATTAGCTCAAGTTTCGCTTATAGCTACTGGGGGTATTATAGAAAACATAGGGACAGCTGAATCCACAAATGTAATATTAACCGTTTCTGTTTTTGATTCATCATCACTTGTTTATACTGAGTCAAGTAACCCACAGACCATAGTTGCTGGAGCAAGCCTACCTATTAACTTTAATGGGTTTAAACCAACTTTTGTTGATACCTATACAACTATTTATGATTTGACTTTTACAGAAACGGATCAAGACCCTTCCAATAACAAAGTATCATCAACTATAGAAGTTACATCCAATGTCTATGCAAAAGATAATAACATTACTTCCATTTCATTAGGTTATAATGGTATTACAGGTAAACTTGGACAGCAATTTGATATTATAAAGATTCAAGATTTAGTATCTGTAAGTTTTCAATTAATAGGTAGCAACCCGGGGGAAATGACTTTTGTATCTATTTGGGATATGGTAGCTGATTCTCCAAATACTAAAATAGCCGAAACTAATCCCGTAAATATTATTAGTGGATCTAATCTATATACTGTAGATTTAATAGGAGGCCCATTAACTTTACAGCCTGGGCAATATGTTTTCATAGTTGAGCAAACAACAACTAATAATATTGGACTTGAAGCAACAAGTGAAATATTTACAACTGGAACGACATGGTTTAAAGGAGACACTGCTGAAGTCTGGGACAATTTGGAAAACATTGGTTTTGAAATTGCATTTATTATACGGCCAAATTTTCAAGATGATTCATTAGGTGTTTCAGATAATTTTTTAACTAATAAATCAGCTCAATTATACCCAAACCCAGTAAAAGATATTCTAACCATAAATGCAACACAACCTATTGATAATATAACCATGTATAATGTCATGGGGCAAAAAATTGCATCTTATAAGGAGTTAGCAAATAACAAAATAAATGTTTCTCTTTTATCAAAAGGATTCTACATTTTAAATATTGAAAGTAATGGAGCAATACAATCAATTAAATTTTTAAAACAATAATAAACTATAAATTATGAAAATAATACATAGAGTTTTAATAACAATATTAGGAATATGTATTGTATTTTCCTGTTCAAAGGATGAAGGCGGGTCATCAAATAATGTTGATTCAAATTTAATTCTTTATAAAAATCAAACGGGCGATATTAGTGCAAACGCATTACAGGCTCAATATAAAGATTCACAGGGCGTTTTAAATTTCTATGGTAATTTTGATGCCGAGTCAAACCCAACTTTAATACGGACACTAACATATCAAAAAACGAAAAACGATACTATAGTTAATTTAATTATAGACCCATTAACTGGTAGGGTTAATTCTTCATATACCTCAGTTAACGGAGTTAAAAGTGATGTAGTTATAAAGTTTGACTATCCCAATGACACACATTTGAGTGTTTCAATTCATCAATTTGATTGGGAAAATAACACGTCTGAGATTATTTATGGTGCAAATCTTGAAATACTTATTAGCACTACTAATAAGAGTAGTAATACTAAAAAAGGTATCTCATTAACTTCTTCTGGAGATGGTATTTGGAAAATTGGTTCGCTATTAACGGGCTTAGTTGTTGCAGAAACCGTTGGGACTATTGGAGGTGGATTTACTCTAGGTTTATTTTCAGGACTATCAGCTGTTGCAGCCGCAGCTTTAGCAGCGCCTTTGTTTGCAGTTACAGCAGCAATTGTGGCAGCTTCACTAATTATCGATTCAGCTAATGCATCAGAGCTAGCACCATCAGATTTGCCATATCCCGATGATACACCAATAGAAAACCCGGTTACTACTGAAGAAGACCCAACACCAAATCTTACGCCATTTGATTGTTCAGGAACTTTAATTTCATTTAAACCAAAAATGTATCATGACGGTACCATAGTTATAGAAGATATTAATGGGGGCGTAGGTCCTTATCTTTATTTGGTTGAAACAGAAATTAGAGATTTTCAAATTTTCCCAAATAATTACGGCGATGGTGGTTATGAAATTTGTTTAAGAGACGCCAATGGATGCATAACATGCACTAATAGTTTGCTAGAAAGACCTAAAGATTGTGATAATACAACCTTATCTGTAACTGCCACCATTACAGGTAGTAGTGCAACTGCAATGTCTACAGGAGGCCAACCCCCTTATAATTATTCTTGGAGTAACGGAAGTAAGGGAGCAACTGCAACAAACCTTATAGGAGGAACATATTTTGTTAGCGTTACAGACCAATTAGGATGTACTAGTTTTGCTGTTGCAGCTATTGGTGATGTTACGGATATAGATGGTAATATTTATCCTTCAGTAAAAATTGGGGAGCAATATTGGTTGCAAAAAAATCTTAATGTATCCAAATATAGAAATGGAGATCCAATCCCAGAAGTTAAAGACCCAACAGTCTGGGCAGGATTAACTACAGGGGCGTGGTGTTATTATGAAAATAATACGGCAAATGGATTAATATACGGCAAGTTATACAATTGGTATGCAGTAAATGACCCACGTGGAATAGCCCCAGAAGGTTGTCATGTGCCGAGTTATTCAGAATTCATTACATTAACTAATTTTTTAGGAGGAATAGAAGTTGCAGGAGGAAAAATGAAAGTCACCACGAGCTCGACTATCCCTAACATAGATGCGACCAATAGTAGTGGTTTTACCGGGCTATTAGGAGGATTTCGCATCAATAGTGGATTATTCAGGAGAAATTTTGGTAGGGATGAAGTCAGAAATTTCTGGTGGAGTGCTACTTATGGATTCCCAAACCAAGCTCCTAATGCCACGTCCCTACAGCTAGGTAGTCATTTTGGCGGCGTAGGTTTTCAAAATTCGGGTTGTACACTTGGTTATAGTGTCCGCTGCATTATGGATTAAGAACTAGCTCTGCGAAGTTTGCAAATTCATAAAATTTGTTAGGGTTTTAATTAAAAAAATATAATGGGTATTGTTAATATTTTGTTTAGTTGAAGGTCATCTAAAATCAAATAATTATAATAAGTCTAAAACCCGCTCCAAAGCCATCCCTCTTGAGCCTTTAATAAGAATTGTTGCAAATTCTAATTCTGATGGGTTGAAGTTATTCTTAAAATCCTCAAAAGATTCAAAACCTTCAATCTTTGGCGAAACAATTTTGGTTTTGTAAAAATTGGCACCTATCAAAATAATTCTATCCAGTAGGAGCGTAGAAGCTAAATCAACGATGTTTTGATGTTCTTTTTCAGCGTCTTGTCCCAGTTCAAACATATCTCCCAAAATGGCGACTTTTATTTTATCATGAAGCTTTTCAAAATTCAACAGGGCAGCTCGCATACTTGTGGGGTTGGCGTTATACGCATCCAGAATAATTTTATTTGACGATTTTTCTAAAACCTGTGACCTATTGTTGTTAGGGATATAAGTTTCTATGGCTGCCTTAATATCGTTGCCTTCAACTTTAAAATAATTTGCAATAGCAATGGCCGCTGCAATATTGCTAAAATTGTATTCGCCAATTAACTGGCTGTTAATGGTTAAGTTGTTATAGCGTGCTTTTACATGAGGTTGTGCTTCCATAAAATCAATTTTCAAATCAACATTAGAGTCATTTCCAAAGATAAAAGTATTAGCTTGTTTCGTTTTTTCTATTTGTATAGGATCATTAGCATTTACAAAAACAGTTTTATTGTTTTTTATAATGAAATCATACATTTCACTCTTCCCTTTAATAACACCTTCAACGCTTCCAAAACCTTCTAAATGAGCTTTTCCAAAATTGGTAATATAACCATAGTCTGGTTGTGCAATGGAGCATAGAAATTCAATTTCCTTTTGATGATTGGCGCCCATTTCTACAATACCAACTTCAGTATGTTTGGTCATAGAAAGCAAAGTTAAAGGAACACCAATATGGTTGTTTAAATTTCCTTTTGTTGCTGTGGTTCTATATTTTTTTGAAAGGGTTACATTGATGAGTTCTTTGGTGGTGGTTTTACCGTTACTCCCTGTTAATGCTATGATTGGGGTATTTAAAAAAGTGCGATGATAGGATGCCAACTCTTGAAGTGTTTCTAGTACATTATCTACTAGAATGGTTTGGGTATTTTTATAATATTCTGCTTCATCAATAATAGCATATTTTGCACCCATATTAATGGCTTGTTCTGTGTAAGCATTTCCATTAAAATTATCGCCTTTAAGAGCGAAAAACATATCATTTTCTTTTATTTTTCTAGTATCTGTGCATGCTGAATAGCATTCTAAAAAAAGCGTGTGTAGTTGTTGAATTTTCAAGAGTAAAACTTTTTAATTGTAGAATTAAATGTATAAAAAAAGTCCTAACATTTGCTAGGACTTTTAAATATTATAATAAACAAGATTATTAATTTTTTGTTTTATTTTTTTGTTTCGATTTTGAACCTACACGCGACATGGCACATCTAAATCCAATATAATCGGTTGCCATATCTTGTGGGAAGTAGCGTCTTTGGGCTGGGTCTAACCAGTATTCTCTATCTTTCCAAGAACCACCTTTATAAACTCTAACCTTATCATTAATTAAAGAGGTTCTATTGCTAGTTTTATCATATTCTCTAATTAGGTTTCCTAAAGAGTCTCTGGTTACAGAATGTCTGGGCGAATTGTACATATCTTTGGTCTCAGATTCTGGATTAACTTCATTTTCTTCATCACCAAAATTTTGATCAAATCTTCTAGAAGAACGTTTATCGCCATCTCTAAAGTTTATTTCATTACTTCTGTCGAAATTGGTTCTTAAATAGGTTTCGTTTTCATCAACAGGAACTTGTAATATTTCGCCAGGTAAATTTCTTGCAATAACCTTTCCGTTTGAAAGTGTATCGTAAACTATCTCTTCTGGAGTAACAATTTTAACCGAACCATCATCGTTTATAGCGTTTTTGGTGTAAACGTTTCCACGATAATAGTTAAAATCGTTAAATTCATCGTCTACAATAGGTCTGTAAACGTCGGCAACCCATTCGGCAACATTACCTGCCATGTCATACAAGCCATGATCATTTGGGTCATAAGATTTTACTTTGTTGGTAATATCTGCACCATCGTCAGACCAACCAGCAATCCCGCCATAGTCACCTTTACCTTGTTTAAAATTAGCCAATTGATCGCCTCTTACCTTTCGTTGATCAGAACGTGTATATTGCCCATCCCAAGGATATTTTTTACGGCCTCGGTATAAGTTATAACTTCTAATTTCTGAAAGTCCTAAGGCTGCGTATTCCCATTCAGTTTCGGTTGGGAGTCTGTATTTTGGAGAAATGATGCCTGTTTCTCTGGTTGCAAACAAATTACTTTCATTGCCATCGGCATCTACCCTAACGTTTCTTCTATTTCTGCCATCGGCATTTATAATCTCTTCGTTCCCTCCATAGGTTGTGGTTGGAGCATTAATGTAAGTGTCTGTATTAAAATTTGATTCTGCATTAACATCTGTAATTCTTGCATCTCTTTTTAAATATCCAGATCTTTCTAAGTTAAGTTCATTCACTCTATCGGTTCTCCAATTGGCAAACTCAACGGCTTGAATCCAACTCACTCCAACAACGGGATATTCTGCATATCCAGGATGGCGTAAATAATTTTCAGTCATAACCTCATTGTAGCCTAAGCGGTTTCTCCAAACAAGTGTGTCTGGCAGTGCACCATTGTATATGGCTCTAAAGTTTTCGTCTGTTGGCGGATAAACTCTTTTAATCCAATCCAGATATTCTAGGTACATCATGTTGGTCACTTCGGTTTCATCCATATAAAACGATTGTACATGTTGTTGGCTTGGGGTATTGTTCCAATCGTGCATCACATCATCTTGTACACGGCCTTTAGTGAATGTTCCGCCTTCAACAAACACCAAACCAGGAGAAGTTTCCTGTTCTTTAAAATCTGTGTTGTATTGAAAACCGCCTTCTCGGTTATTTATTTGCCATCCAGTGGCTCTAGAACTGTTTTTAGAGCTGGTAGATTTTTTACAACCAACCGTGGCTAAAGATAACGTCAAAACTAATAAAGTCTTGAATGCTAATACTCTTTTCATATCCATATGTTTAAGTAAGCTAATAAATTTTGGTGGTGCAATATAAGAATTAAACCCAATACTGCAAGCGATTTTTCACATTTTAACGAAAAAATTGTGTATTTCACCCTATTTTTTAAACATTACAACGATGATTTGACTGTTTTTTACCGTTGCTTTGCTTGTTAATAACGCTTATTTTAATTAAATATTATTGTATTTTTGAGGTGTTTTTTAAAATTGTTCTTATGTTAATACTAACAATCAATAAATGACGTTAATTTATCAATGAAAAAGAAATTATTACTAGTTGTTTTTTTTACATCAGCATGTGTTTTTTCACAGCAGAAAAAATTTACTGTTGATTGGAATGGGTTTCAAACACTATCTGCTCAAACCTTTTCGGTAAATGTTCCTTCTTTTAACCGTGAAAATTTTAGTTTTAGTTATGAAGAAGGCTTACAATTTGTCTCTCAATGGAAATCAAGCGAGTTTATCGATGAAACCAAGGTTAATTTAACTAATGTTACTTTTTCTAATATTTCAAAGGCAGATTTAAAAGATCTGGATGTTAATAAAATACCCAATACCTGGGTGTTTGAATTAAAAAATGCTCAGGCAAGAGACGAGCAATTTCTTTTTTTAAAATTATCTCCTATTATCAAAGAAGCAAATGGAAGTTACAAGAAAATAACGTCATTCACCATAAACTACAATAAAAAAAGTTTGAATTCCGTATTCAATAAAACAGGAAAGGTCTCTTTAGGATTATCGAACTCTGTATTAAATTCTGGGGATTGGTACAAGTTTTATATAGATACTACGGGTGTTTTTAAGATTTCGAGAAACTTTTTGCAACAACTAGGTGTTAATGTTAATAATGTTGACCCAAGAAACATAAAGCTTTTTGGCAATGGTGGTGATATGATTCCATATTCCAATACAATTTCTTATCCATTAGACATTCAAGAAAATGCTATTAAAGTTGTTGGAGAAGAGGATGGGGTTTTTAACAGTGATGATTACCTATTGTTTTATGGCGTTGGGCCTAAGGGATTTCAAGCAGAAAGCAACACGAATATTAATAGTTATACAGATAAAACCTATTATTTTATTAATGTAAGTCCTGGAAATGGAAAACGTATTCAACCATGGGCTCAACCTACTGGCTCTGTTGACTTAAACATAACAACCTTTCAAGATTATAAGTTTTATGAAACAGACGACTATAATGTAGCCTCTTTGGGCAGGCGTTGGTTTGGATATCGGTTTGACGTAGAAAACGATAAAACTTTCGAGTTTGATTTTTCTGGATTAGTAACCACCGAACCTATCAATTTAAAAGTATATGTTGCTGGTGTATCTTCGTCTCAAACGTCTATGCAACTTAATGTTAATGGAAATTCTGTAAGAACATTTTCGTTATCGGGTTCAACATCGCCCATAGTTGGAAGTGAAGCTTCATTTGTTGGTAATCTTAATGTAAATACGTCAACCATTTCTGTAAATTTAAATTTTGATAATCAAGGAAATCCGAGTGCCTTGGCGTATTTAGATTATATTTCTATTGAAGCCACTAGGAATTTAAATTTTAATGGGGAACAATTTCAATTTAAAAATAATGCAACAGCCTTAACTTCTGGAATAGGAGAATACACCATTACAAATGCTTCAGGGATTTCCGAAATTTGGGATATTACAAATCAATATAATATTACCAATATTTTAAACCCCGAAAAACAATCAAACTTTAGTTTTACGTCGACCTTAGGAACCTTGAAGGAGTTTGTAGCAGTAACGCCATCTGATTATTTTCAGCCAAAGAATGATGCAAATACCTTAGTAAGTAATCAGAATATAAAAGGAACCATATTTTTAAACAGTCAAGGGCAGTTTCAAGACGTAGATTATATTATTGTGACACCAAATAATATGTTGAGTGAAGCACAGCGTTTAGCTCAAATCGATAGAGATATTTATAACTTAAACGTAAAGGTTGTAACTTTAAATGACATTTATAATGAGTTTAGCACAGGCAATCAAGATGTTGGAGCTATCAGAAATTTAATAAAATACGTGTACGATAATGCCAGTACTCCTGAAAAAAGAATTAAATACTTATGCTTATTTGGAGATACTTCTTATGATTATAAAGATAGAATAGCCAACAACAACAATATTGTGCCTTCATGGCACGCTTATAATAGTTTTAGTTTAACCAACTCGTTTGTTTCTGACGACTTTTATGGAATGATGGATTCCAATGAAGGTACCATGGCAAACAATGATAAATTGGATATTGCCGTTGGAAGAATTCTTGCCGATACACCCCAAAGAGCCAAAGAATTAATTGACAAGATCGAATCCTATTATAAAAAAGAGTCTTTTGGCAGTTGGAGAAATAATTTTGTGGTGGTGTCTGATGATGTTGATGCCGATTGGGAAGGCATTTTACAGGAAACAACCGATAATGTTGGAAACCTTGTTATGCAAAATAAACCGTTTATGAATGTGGTTAAAATCCATTCAGATGCATTTAAACAAGAATCAACAGCCGGAGGAAATGCTTATCCTCAAGTTAATGAGGCCATTGCAAATGCTGTTGATAATGGCGCTTTGGTTCTAAATTATTTTGGGCATGGAGGCGAAGATGGATTAGCACAGGAGCGCATCTTATTAAAACCCGATATTTTGGGGTTTAGAAATTTTTTTAAACTTAATTGCTTTGTAACCATTACCTGCGAGTATACCAGATTCGATAATCCTTTAAGGGAAACGGCTGGAGAATTTACCTATTGGAGTAAAGATGCTGGTGCGATTGGTTTAATTACAACTACACGGCAAATTTTTGTAACCACTGGCATTACCTTAAACAATGAATTAGGAAAATATTTGTTTTCCTATAGTCCTAATGATGCTTATGGAGATTATGAATATCCATCCATGGCCGAAGCTTTAAGGCTAACTAAAGTAGATCCTTTAGTGTCCGGTATTAATCAAAGACGGCTAGTGTTTTTCATAGGAGATCCTGCAATGAAACTGGCATTTCCAAAACCTAATATTCGACTAACAAAAATCAATGATATTCCTATAGGTCAATCAACAGACACCTTAAAAGCACTAAGTTATGTGAAACTTGCTGGAGAGGTTGCGGATTTCGCTGGAAATGTATTAACCAATTATAATGGATCGCTTTCCACAACCATTTATGACAAAGAAATTAATAGGCAAACACTGGCAAACGATGGCGTAAGATTAAACGGCCAGCTCGTTAAGTTAGATTTTAAAACCTTGGGCGTCATCATTTTTCGAGGTCAAGCTACCGTTACAAACGGACAATTTGAGTTTGATTTTGTGGTACCCAAAGATGTTGGAATTCCAGTAGACTTTGGAAAAGTGAGTTTTTATACCGAAAAAGAAAATACTTTAGAAGATCAATCGGGTGCCGCAGTTAATATAGTAAAAATTGGAGGTGTTAATGAAAATGTTCCAGTTGACGATACAGGGCCGTTGATTACACTTTATATGAATGACGAAAATTTTGTTTCGGGCGGAATAACCAATGAATCACCAACCTTATTAGTGAAATTAGAAGATTTGAATGGCATTAATACCGCAAGTGGCATAGGTCATGATATGGTAGCAATTCTTGATGGTGATGAAACAAATCCTTTTATATTAAACGATTATTATCAAACAGAATTGGACAATTACCAAAAAGGCGTAGTCAGTTTTCCTTTCAGGGATTTAGAACCAGGACTGCATACCTTAACCGTAAAAGCATGGGATGTTTATAATAACTCATCCACGGCCGAAATTCAATTCATTGTCTTTGATAAAGATCAAGCCTTGGTAATCAATAATGTGTTAAATTACCCCAACCCGTTTGTAAATTACACAGAATTTTGGTTCAATCACAATAGTTCAGACCCTTTAGACGTTTCTATTCAAATATTCACAGTTTCAGGAAAATTGGTAAGAACTTTAAATGGGCAAACCTCCGGAGGCGCCATTACCAACAGTTCACTGTCCAGAGATATTGTTTGGGACGGGCGTGATGATTTTGGTGATAAAATAGGAAAAGGTGTCTATGTGTACAAACTTACAGTTAGGTCTCCAATTCTTAATAAGAAAGTTGAAAAAATTGAGAAACTTGTTATACTGTAATAAAAATTTATATTTGTTAAATTAAATAATCTAAATGAAAAAATTTGTAATAACCCTTGCTATAGTATTACTAATAATAAAAGTAAATGCCCAAACCACCATCATTCCTAATGCCAATGATAGTCGAGTTATAACCACAGGAATCCCTTTTGTTTTAATCGCGTCCGATGCTAGGGCAGCAGCCTTAGGCGATATGGGGGTTGCCACTTCTGTCGATGCTTATTCACAACAATGGAATTCATCTAAATATGCATTTTCTGAAACCAAATCCGGTATTGCGGTTAGTTATACGCCTTATTTAAGTAAACTGGTTAATGATATATTTTTAGGAAACGTTACTTATTTTAATAGAATTGATGAGCGTAGTGCTTTTGCAGCAAGTTTGCGATATTTTTCATTGGGTGATATTGAGTTTGTAACCGATGAGTTCTCTTCAGCATTAATACAAAGACCTAACGAACTTACTATTGATGCATCTTATGCATTAAGACTGTCAGATCAATTCGCCATGTCCGTGGGTATGCGTTATTTGCGTTCAGATTTAAGATTGGACGGCGTTGATGGAGACGCAACCCCTGCCAATACTTTTGGGGTTGATATTTCTGGATATTATCAAAGTGAAGAAGAAGCCTATGCCGATTATAACGGTCGTTGGAGAATGGGGTTTGCCATTCAAAACTTAGGGCCAAAATTTAAATATGATCAAGGTGGACAAGAAAATTTTCAACCAACTAATTTAAGATTGGGTGCTGGGTTTGATTTTATCTTTGATCAGTATAATAAGGTTTCCGTTACAGCAGAAGTAGCTAAATTATTGGTGCCAACACCACCAATTTATGGCGATGAATATAATTTTACAGACGAAAACGGTAATGGCGTTTATGACGAAGGGACAGATACCTTAGGTACTATAGTAACACAAGATGTGATTTTTAAAGGCCAAGACCCTAATGTTGACTTTCTTTCAGGCGTTTTTCAATCGTTTGGAGATGCTCCTGGTGGTTTTAGCGAAGAGTTAAAAGAATTTACCTGGGCTTTGGGCGCAGAATATGAATATCAAGATTCCTTTGCATTCAGAGCTGGGTATTTTAACGAAAGTGAAGAAAAAGGTGCTAGAAAATTTTTAGCGCTAGGGGCTGGTTTTAAATACAATGTCGTTAATATTGATTTGTCCTATCTGTTTTCAGCCTCGAAAATTCAAAGTCCATTAGAAAACACCTTGCGTTTTTCATTAACCTTTAATATTGGAGCAGGAGAGTATAACGAATATTAAACTTAACAAATCAAGTTTAAACAAAACTATTGTTCTATCATGGAACCATAGTTTTTTTGTTTCAAATTGTTTCTTAACTTTATACAAGGAATTACGATATGAAGGAAATAAAAATTGAATCTTCACTTTATGTGTTTGAAAGTTTAGATGAGTTGCCAAAAGAAGTCTCAATATTAATGAATAAGGCTGTGGAGGCAAGAGAAAAAGCTTATGCACCATATTCTAATTTTTACGTAGGTGCTGCTCTTTTGTTAGATAATGATGAAATCATTACAGGTAGTAATCAGGAAAACGCATCATACCCATCCGGATTATGTGCTGAGCGTACTGCTATATATTATGCCCATTCACAATTTCCTGAAGCTAAAATTGTTAGAATGGCCATTACAGCTGGCTCAAAAAAAAACCAAACAGCTTCACCCATACCTCCATGTGGCGCTTGCAGGCAAGCCATAGCAGAATACGAAGTGAAACAAGCATTGCCTATTGAAATTTATTTTATGGGAGAAATTGGTAACATTGCTAAATCTAACTCTTTGGCTAATTTATTGCCTTTCATTTTTGATAAATCAGTACTATAACGATTTAGTTGTCCAATTCATTTTTTTAGCTTCTTAAATAGGTGTGAAAAAGCTTAGTTTTTGCATTTTTTTACGCTTAATATGGATTTAGGTTTTTGCAATAGAAAGCAATGTATTACTTTTGTCATTCGCTTAATTAAAACATAATATTAGTCGATGCAAAAAATCACTAAAAATACATACCTAAAATGGTATGAAGACATGCTGTTTTGGAGGAAATTCGAAGACAAGTTGGCAGCAGTTTATATCCAACAAAAAGTAAGAGGTTTTCTTCACTTATACAATGGTCAAGAAGCTATATTAGCAGGTGCGTTACATGCTATGGATTTGACCAAAGATAAAATGATTACCGCTTACAGAAATCACGTGCAACCTATTGGTATGGGCGTTGATCCCAGACGTGTCATGGCAGAACTCTATGGAAAGGCTACCGGAACATCACAAGGCTTAGGAGGCTCCATGCATATATTTTCTAAAGAACATCGTTTTTATGGAGGACATGGTATTGTAGGAGGACAAATTCCATTGGGTGCAGGTATGGCATTTGGCGATAAATATCACGGAAGTGATGCGGTTACCTTATGTTGTTTTGGTGATGGAGCAGCTCGCCAAGGGTCTTTACACGAAACATTTAACTTAGCCATGCTTTGGCAATTACCTGTTGTATTTGTTTGTGAAAATAACGGCTATGCCATGGGGACATCAGTAGCTAGAACCGCAAGTCATACCGATATATGGAAATTAGGCTTAGGATATGAAATGCCTTGTAGCCCTGTAGATGGGATGAACCCTGTTAAAGTAGCAGAGGCTTTTGATGAAGCCATTCAAAGGGCAAGAAAAGGCGGTGGGCCAACATTTTTAGAACTAAAAACGTATCGTTATAGAGGGCATTCTATGAGTGATGCTCAACATTACAGAACCAAAGATGAGGTTGAAGAATACAAAAAAATAGATCCTATCACGCAAGTGAAAAAGGAAATATTAGAAAAAAAATACGCTACAGAAGACGATTTAAAAGAAATAGATAAACGCGTTAAAGACTTAGTTGCGGAGTGTGAAAAATTTGCTGAAGAATCGCCATTTCCAGATAAAAACGTTATGTATGATGTGGTGTACGAACAAAAAGATTATCCATTTATACAACATAAATTATAAGCTATGGCAGAAATAATTAATATGCCACGTTTAAGTGATACCATGGAAGAAGGTACCGTTGCTACATGGTTAAAGAAAGTTGGCGATAAAATTAGTGAAGGCGATATTTTAGCTGAAATTGAAACGGATAAAGCAACCATGGAATTTGAATCATTTCATGAAGGCACTTTGCTTCACATAGGTGTACAAGAAGGCGAAACCACTAAGGTAGATGCTTTATTGGCCATTATTGGAGAAAAAGGCGAAGATATTTCCAGCCTTTTAAAAGAAGGAACAACTTCAGCATCCAAGCCAGATGTTAAAGAATCTTCAAAGGAAGTTAAAGAATCTGTAACGAAAGAAAAAGCAGAATCTGTCAAAGAATCTTCAAATAAAACTAAAATTCCTGAAGGTGTTACCGTAGTAACCATGCCACGTTTAAGTGATACTATGGAAGAAGGAACCGTTGCATCATGGTTAAAAAAAGTTGGCGACAACGTAAGTGAAGGCGATATTTTAGCTGAAATTGAAACGGATAAGGCAACCATGGAATTTGAATCCTTTCAATCAGGTACTTTATTATATATTGGAATCAATGCTGGCGAATCTGCAAAAATAGATGCGTTATTAGCCATTATTGGTCCTGCAGGAACGGATGTTTCTGGCATTGCTGCTAATTTTTCAACTGGCTCTAAAGAAGACACATCAAGTGAATCATCTAAAGTTGAAGTAACTCCAAAACAAGAAACTCCAAAAGAAGAAGAAAAAAAGGTTGTAACACCATCTATTCAAATCACTTCTAACGGAAGATTATACGTATCTCCTTTAGCCAAAAAAATGGCTGAAGAAAAAGGGATTAATTTATCTCAAGTTCAAGGTTCTGGAGAAAACGGTAGAATTATAAAGCGTGATGTTGAAAACTTTACGCCAGTTGCTGCGGTGTCATCTGCAGCTGCCGTTGGTAAGTTTGTGGCTTCAGGTCAAGAGGATTTTGATGAAAAACCAAACTCACAAATGCGGAAAGTCATTGCTAAACGCTTGGCTGAATCTAAATTTACGGCACCACATTATTACCTTAATGTAGAGTTTGATATGGAAAATGCTATCGCATTCCGTGAGCAATTCAACTCCATTCCAAATACTAAAATATCCTATAATGATATGATTGTTAAAGCCTGTGCTTTAGCATTGAAAAAACATCCACAGGTCAATTCGCAATGGTTTGCAGATAAAATGCGTTTAAATAACCATGTGCACATTGGAGTTGCTGTAGCGGTTGAAGATGGCTTGGTAGTGCCAGTGGTTAAATTTGCCAATGAGCAAAGTTTACCTCAAATAGGCGCCGCCGTAAAAGATTTTGCAGGAAGAGCTAGAAATAAAAAGCTAACGCCAGCAGAAATGGAAGGAAGTACGTTTACGGTGTCTAATTTAGGTATGTTTGGTATTGAAAGCTTTACCTCTATCATCAATCAGCCAAATTCTGCAATTTTATCCGTGGGAAATATTGTAGAAAAACCAGTGGTTAAAAACGGACAAATAGTAGTTGGTAATACCATGAAATTATCATTAGCCTGCGACCATAGAACCGTTGATGGTGCTACTGGATCTCAATTCCTTCAAACATTAAAAGGATATATTGAAAATCCGGTAACGATGCTTATTTAAATTTGCCCTAACCTCTGTTGAAGGGTCCCTTTATATTAAAACCTGTTTCTCCTAATTACTATCGGGATTGAAGCAGGTTTTTTTTTATCTTTAAACTCAAATTTAATTGTTTATGAAAAAAATAGTGGTTTTAGTTGGTGTACTATGGTTGGTTGGCTGTAAATATTCGGTTAATAGTCAAGTAGAAAACATTCAAATTACCGTAAATCAAGTTAAGGAACATGTTGAGTTTTTAGCTTCAGATGATTTACATGGGCGAAATACCGGAACAGAAGGCATTGAAAAAGCGGCAAAATATATTGAAAATATATTCATTAAAAATAATATCAAGCCCTATTTCCAAACCTATAGAGACTCCTTTAATGCAAAAGATGTTGTGGGTTATAATATATTGGGTTATATTGAAGGCAACGACCGTAAATTAAAACATGAGTTTGTTGTTCTTGGGGCACATTACGACCATATTGGTACTGGAAAGCTGGTAGATGGCGATTCTATTGCTAATGGTGCTAATGATAATGCTGCTGGAACAAGTGCTGTTATAGAATTAGCTAAGTATTTTGCCTCTACAAAAAGTAATAAACGCAGTATTCTTATAGCACTTTTTTCAGCTGAAGAAATGGGGCTTTTAGGATCCAATCATTTGGCCAAAAAGCTGCATGGTCAGAACATAGATTTATACACGATGCTAAATTTTGAAATGATTGGGGTTCCATTTAAAGATAGAAATTATGTATCGTTCGTAACAGGTTATGAGTTGTCTAACATGTCAGATAAAATAAATGAGTATGCAAGTTCTAATTTCACAGGATTTTCTGAAGTATCTAAAAAATATAATCTGTTTAGGCAATCCGATAATTATGCTTTTTATTCAGAATTTAAACTACCAAGTCAAACCATTTCAACATGCGATTTATCAAACTATGACTATTATCACCACGTAGATGATGAAGCCGATAAATTAGATTATGAACATATGGCAAGTTTTGTAAATAAGGTCATTCCTGCTATTGAAGCCATGTGCAATACAGCAACTAAAGAAATAAAAATGCATGAATAATAAAACGGTTGTTATTACAGGAACCAGCAGAGGTATTGGGTTTGAGTTAGTTCAATGCTTTGCTAAAGCAGGTCATCATGTTTTGGCATTGTCTCGAAATGATATGCCTGTTAAAAATCTGAAACTAGAGAATGTTACAGCTTTACCATTTGATTTGTGTAAAACCACTGATTACCAAAAGATAGAGCAGTTTATTAAGCGCCAATGGACTCAAGTAGATATTTTAATTAACAATGCTGGTGCTTTGCTCAATAAACCATTTTCTGAAACCAATAGTCAAGAATTTGAACGTGTTTATAAAACCAATGTGTTTGGGGTTGCCGAATTAACCCGAGTGGTTTTGCCTTTTATGAAAAAAGAAAGCCATGTGGTTACCATCAGCTCCATGGGCGGCGTTCAAGGGAGTATGAAGTTTCCGGGATTGGCTGCTTATAGTTCCAGTAAAGCCGCAGTGATTACACTTACCGAGTTGTTAGCGGAAGAATATAAACAAACCGGACCAAGCTTTAATGTGTTGGCATTGGGTGCCGTTCAAACCGAAATGCTTGAAGAAGCCTTTCCAGGATATAAAGCTTCTTTATCAGCTTTAGAAATGGCACAATATATTTTCGATTTTTCGCTTCATGGAAACAAATACTACAACGGTAAGTTGTTGCAGGTTTCTAATTCTACACCATAGTTTATGAGCCAATATAAATGTGTAATTTTCGATTGTGATGGTGTATTGGTTGATAGTGAGCCTATAAGCAATCAAATTTTGGCCAATATGGCTAATAAGTTAGGTGCGAATACGGATTTAGATTTTGCTATGAAGCACTTTAAAGGCAGTCATTTTAAAGACTGTATAAAAATCATTGAAAGTCGTATAAATCAACTCGTTCCAGAGACGTTTGAAACCGAATATAGAACTCAAAGTTTAGAAGCTTTTGAAAAACATTTAAAACCTATTAAAGGTATCAAAGAGGTAATAGAGCATTTAACCTTGCCTTTTTGTGTGGCATCTAGTGGCATGGAATCTAAGATGAGGTTTAATTTAAACTTGGTAGGGTTATTGCCTTATTTTGAAAACAAATTGTTTAGTTGTTATACCATTCAAAAGTTTAAACCAGAACCCGATGTCTTTTTATGGGCCGCCAAAACCATGGGTTATAAACCTCACGAATGTATTGTTATAGAAGACAGTGTTTTAGGCGTGCAAGGCGCTGTAAATGGTGGTTTTGATGTTTTTGGGTTTACCCAACACGATACCAATAACGAGCTGGAAGTATTAGCTACAAAAACCTTTAACAACATGGATGATTTGTTAAAGATGCTGTATTAAGTGTGGTTTATGTAAAGGTTTCTAATGGGTTTAAAACCATAGGCATGTATTACTTTAGGATTGTCTTACATTATTTTTTTTACAAATGTTTACTAATTAGGGTCAGTAAATGGTCTTTATGTATGGGTTTGCTTATATAATCCATACAACCGGCGTCCATAGCTTTTTGTGTTTCATCTTCCATGGCATAAGCTGTTTGAGCAATGACTTTAATGAGAGGTTTTAACTCTTTTATTTTGATGGTTGTTTCATAACCATTCAAATCGGGCAAGCGAATATCCATAAGTACCAAATCTAAAGGTTGTTTTAATGAAATTTCTACAGCTTCTTTGCCCAATGAAGTATGAACCACATGAACTCCACAATGAGTTAGTATTTCTTTAAGATATTCAGCATTATAAATGTCGTCTTCAACAATTAAAATGGTTTTATTGATAAGGTTGTGAAACTTGGACAATTTAGAAGTAGATGAATTTTCCTCTAAAGGTTGAACCGTTTTATAGGGAAAAGAGAAAAAGAAGGTGCTACCTTTTCCGGGTTCTGATTCCAAAAATAATTCACCACCTAATAAACTTACCAATCCTTTAGCAATGGATAAACCTAAACCCGTGCCGGCATTTACTTCTGAATTTTGTTGTAATTGGCTAAATCGTTCATAAATAATTTGTTGTTTATCAAAAGGAATTCCAATTCCTGTGTCTGAAATATAAAAGACAGCCTTCTTATTGTCATCTAATTTGCAACCACCCATAATGGAGCCTGTATTGGTAAACTTAAAAGCGTTGCTTATTAAATTTATAAATATTTGTTTCAACTTCACTTTATCGGTATAAATTAAATGCTGGTCAGTATCGTTAAACGCATGTAACGAAAACTTAATGTGTTGTTTGCCCATACGATTTTGATATTCAACAAAAAAGGTTTGCAGTTCTGCAAATAATGCTTTCAAATCACATACGTGATGATTAACAGACAATTGCCCCGATTCTATTTTTGAAATGTCTAGGATATCGTTTATAATATCCAATAAATCATGGCTTCGTTGTTTTATAATTTCAGAATATTTCTGGAGTTTGGTTTTGTCATCAAAAGTATCGGCCAATAAACTTGAAAACCCCATGATGGCATTCATGGGCGTTCTTATTTCGTGACTCATATTTTGTAGAAAGGCCGTTTTAAGGCGGTCGCTTTCTTCAGCTTTTTTTTTGGCCGTTTTCAATGCTTTTTCGGTTAACCGCAATTGTTTTAAGTGCCTTTTGATGTAAATAAAAAAGAGTAGTCCGGTTACAAAAACATAAAACCATCCTTTATAGGTTTGTATTTCGGTTAAAATATTAATGTCTTGAATAATAGAATTAAGAAACCAATCCGAAAATAAAATCCAGAAACCACCTATAATGAAATAAATTATGGTAATGCGATATTCAAATTTTAATCTTTTCATCATCTCTTATAACCACATCTGGGCTTTTTGGCCAGCAAAAAAACAATCTTTTGTTAAATAAAACCAGAACAATTTTATGCACTATTTTCTTTTAATATTTTAATAGGACGTTATGGGTTGTTTTTTATATTTTTCCTTGGTGTTTTGGGTCGAAATCTACCATCCATTCTATACCAAATTGGTCTCTAAACATACCAAAATATGAACCCCAAGGGCTGTCACAATGGGTATTTCTATTTGTCCACCTACTGAAAGGCTCTTGAATAATTTGTTAGCTTCTTCACAACTTTCGGCACTAATTGATATTTTAGAACGGTGCTCAAGTTCATTAACGTGTCCCAAACTTTCAGGCACGTCATTACCTATTAAAATGTTTTTGCCTATGGGCAAAGCAATGAGCATTATTTTATTGGCGTCTTTTTCTTCTATGGTAAATTCTGGACTAGAAGATCTTTTAAACGTATAATTTTCGCGAATTCGCCACTAAAAACCAACTTGTAAAATGTAAAGGTCTTTTCGGCGTTTCCATTGAAATTTATATAATAATTAATTAGTGCCATAAATTGTTTTTTAAAGGTTAGTTTGTTTTCTTTTATTCCAAATGCGCCATGCTTTGCATTAAACGGTAAGTGGTTGGGGTTTTTTTAATGGTAACTGAGTCCAACCCATGCCTTGTTGTTTGATAATAAAGGTATTAAATTTAAGGATATAAATATGGAAGAAAAAAAAGAGGTTTTTTCGTAAACTTTTGAAACCAAATTTATGAGGACTTTCCGAGAGGAAAATAAGTGGCTTTGATGTATGGCTCATAACAGAGACTAGTTGTTTCAAAGGGCTAATGCGATTTTAAACGACCCAGAAGCCGCAAAATATTTTTGGGACACAGGATTTCATTGGTATGAAGATTGGAAAGAAAGATGGCATACCTATGTATAACGCGGTTAAGAGCGTTTAGGAAGCCTATCCAGATAAAAATTTAATTTTCACAGAAGGCTGCAATGAAAAATATGATGTAAAAAGAATAGAAACCGAAGACCCAAAATTGGCAGAACGTTACGGCAAATCCATGATTAATGATTTTAACAATGGCAGACTGGCTTGGACAGATTGGAATATTTTACTTGACGAAACAGGCGACCCAAATTACGTTGGGAATTTATGTTTTTCACCAGTCCATGGCAATACCCAAACGGGAGAATTAACCCTTACAAATACCTACTATTATATTGGGCATTTTTCAAAATTTATTCGCCCTGAAGCCAAAAGAATAACAGCTTTTTCAAGTTTTAATACCTTATTGAGCACGGCATTTGTCAATACTGACGGCAGTTTGGTAGTGGTTATCATAAATCAAGGAGAAACGGAACTGGATTTTAGTCTTTCAATAGCTTCAAATACTGCTCATTTAAGTGCTTTGGCTCATTCCATCCAAACCATAGTATTAAAGTAAATGTAAAGTTCTTAAAAAATGCAATGTTAAAACATGAATACTTAGCTTATTAATAATCTCTCGGGCTAGTTTTTCAAAACAAAGTATTGAGTATGTTAAAACCATAAAATTGAGAAAAATCATAAAATTTGAGTTTGTTATTTAGTTGATTAATTTGTGGCTAGTGCTTTCTTAAAATATTTTTAAGAAGCAGTGGTTTCAAATGTTCCGTAGAGTTTAATTGCTAGAGGACAATCACGTTTTTTATCATGCTAAAGCCAAAATCACTAATAATAAATTGGTAATTTATAGTGAAAATGTAAAATATCCAATTGCTCTACATTTTGGATGGGCTGATGATGCAAGCGATAATAATCTATATAAAAAAGAAGGTTTTCCTGCCGTACCATTTAGAACAGACCATTGGAAAACTATAACAAAAGATGTTAAATACAAACTATAAGATCACTTAACATATTCTAAAAATTTCTCTAAAATAGGGTTGGTGTTATTTTTATTCCAAACAACAGATAGTACAGTTCTTTGCGATATTTTATCTAGATCTATAAATTTTATGAGACTATTTTCATTTAATTTCAATGAGTTAGGAACGATTGAAATTCCAAAACCGTTTTCAACCAATTTGTAGATAGAACCAGCATGAATGGTGTTATGCGACACTAGTGGGCTAAAACCGCTATCTTGAAAAATATCCATGACTTTTTCATAATAGGATGCACTATATTCAGGGTCAAATAGTATAAAATGTTCGTCTTTTAGTTGCGATAATTTTTTAAAGTTTGTAGCATTAATAGGATGGTTTTTAGGCAACACCAAACAAAAGAATTCTTTTAAAATAGGAAAGGATTCAACCATTTTTGGAATGCGTTCCAAGCGTACAAACCCGATATCAATATTCTGTGCAATTAACTCTTCAATTTGCTTTTGATTATCCATTTCTTTCAAACTAAACAAAATATTTGGATGATTTTTTGTAAATTTTAACAACAATTCTGGAATAATCTGTTGCATGGCAGAACCAACAAAACCAAAGTTTAACTGACCATCTTTTCCATCTTCAAGCAATTTGGCATGATGTAAAATGCTTTCTAAATTTTTGATATTTTTTGTAAGCTCTAGCTTAAGATACAAACCTACATGCGTGAGTTTTACGTCTCGGTTATGCCTATCAAACAGCTTAACTCCAAGATTGTTTTCCATATCTTTTATTTGTCTGCTTAGACCTGGCTGCGAAATAAAAAGTGTTTCCGCAGCTTTTCTAAAGTGTAAAGTGTCTGCTACAGCTAAAAAATATTTGATGTGTCGTAATTCTAACTGATAACTCATTGTTATTAATAGTATGAAATAATGATCTTATTGTATATCAAATTTATCAATAAATTTGTATTGAAGAGATATAATATGTAACTAATTATCAATAAAATATGTTTGCTTACGGAACGGATACATTAACGGTAGATAAAGTAATGGCTATCGATAAAGGCTCATTAAAAGGCGTGCTTACCAATGATGCCATTTCAAAAATAAACGATTCTAGACGAAAAGTGGAAGTTATGGTACATTCCAACAAGGCTATTTACGGCATAAACACCGGATTTGGCCCGCTTTGTGATGTTAAAATATCATCCGAACAGACGAATCTACTCCAAAAAAACCTGTTAATGACGCATGCTGTTGGTGTTGGAAATCCCATTTCAAAACAGGTGTCAAAAATCATGATGATTTGTAAAGTACATGCCTTATGCAAAGGGTTTTCGGGGATAAGATTAGACGTCATTGAACGCATTATTTATTTTATTGAGAATAATCTTTTACCTGTTGTGCCGGAGCAAGGTTCTGTAGGGGCTTCGGGAGATTTAGCGCCTTTATCACATTTGTTTTTACCTCTCATCGGTGAAGGTGAGTTTTGGGATGAAACAGAAATAGTTTCAGCAAAAATCATCTTAGAAAAGCATCATTTAAAACCCATAGAATTGGCTGCCAAAGAGGGTTTAGCCTTAATTAACGGTACCCAATTTATATTGGCTCATACTATTGTTGGGTTACATAAAATGGCTTATTTATTAGATTTAGCCGATGTTGCTGGCGCCATGAGTTTAGAAGCTTATCAAGGTAGTGAATCGCCATTCAAGGCATTATTGCACAGCATTCGCCCTTTTAAAGGAAATATAGAAGTGGCTGATAGAATGCGTATGTTATTCAAAGATTCAAATAATATCAAATCGCACGAAAACTGTGCTCGTGTTCAAGATCCTTATTCTATGCGTTGTATTCCGCAAGTGCATGGTGCCTCAAGAAATGCTTATCATCATCTAAATGAACTGGCAGAAATTGAAATGAATTCGGTAACCGATAACCCTATTGTGTTAAGTGAAACTGAAGCTATTTCAGGCGGGAATTTTCATGGGCAACCCTTGGCAATGGCTTTAGATTATTGTTCTATTGCCGCATCAGAATTAGGTAACATCTCAGATAGAAGATGCTATTTATTACTTGAAGGTAAATACGGGTTACCGCGTTTATTAACGGCAAGTGGCGGATTGAATTCAGGTTTTATGATACCGCAATACACTACTGCAGCTTTGGTAACCGAAAATAAATCGCTGTGTTTTCCAACTTCAGCAGATAGCATTCCTACCTCGCTAGGGCAAGAAGACCACGTGTCTATGGGAAGTATTTCTGGACGCAAATTCAATCAGATTTTAGGGAATATTGAAAAAATATTAGCAATTGAATTGATGTATGCTGCACAAGCTATGGAATTTAGACGGCCAAATACATTTTCAGCAATTCTTGAGAAAAACTTTAAAATAATACGAAGTAAGGTTGATAAATTAGAAGAAGACCGCATGCTAAAAGACGATATTAATGCGTTAATTCACTTGGTTAAAAATCAAGCATTTATTGTAAAATAGAAAGTTATGACGTTTAAAGAACAAATATTACAAGGTATTCCAAAGGAGTTACCACCAAAATACAACTATCCAAAAGGTGCTAACCAGGCGCCAAAGCGAAAAGATATCTTATCCAAAGAAGAAAAACAGTTAGCCATACGTAATGCGTTGCGCTATTTTCCTAAGAATTGGCATGAAGAATTAGCATTAGAGTTTACTCAAGAACTTCAAGATTTTGGCAGAATATATATGTATCGTTTTAAACCTTCTTATAAAATATATGCTAGAGGCATTGAAGCTTATCCAACAAAATGCTTGCAAGCTGCAGCAATCATGTTGATGATTCAAAACAATTTAGATCCAGCTGTGGCACAACATCCAGAAGAATTAATAACGTATGGTGGCAATGGAGCCGTTTTTCAAAATTGGGCTCAGTATCTATTAACCATGCAGTATTTAGCGACTATGACGAATGAGCAGACCTTACATATGTATTCTGGTCATCCTATGGGCTTGTTTCCATCATCTAAAAATGCACCAAGAGTTGTGGTTACTAATGGTATGATGATTCCTAATTACTCAAAACCAGATGACTGGGAAAAATATAATGCATTAGGGGTTACCCAATACGGACAAATGACTGCAGGTTCTTTTATGTATATTGGTCCGCAAGGCATTGTACATGGAACCACCATTACCATTATGAATGCATTTCGTAAAATATTGCAGAAAAATGAAAAACCACATGGAAAAATCTTTTTAACTGCCGGTTTGGGCGGTATGAGTGGAGCACAACCAAAAGCTGGAGACATTGCTGGTTGTATAACCATTTGTGCTGAAGTGAATGCTAAAGCGGCAACTAAAAGATTCAATCAAGGTTGGGTTGATGTGTTAATAGATACTTTGGGCGATTTAGTTACCAGGGTTAAGAAAGCCCAAGAAACAAACGAAGTGGTATCTATAGCCTTTATTGGAAATGTGGTGGATGTTTGGGAACATTTTTATCATGAAAATATGTTTATTCATGTAGGTTCAGACCAGACCTCGTTGCATATTCCTTGGACAGGCGGTTATTATCCTGTTGGCTTAACCTATGAAGAATCCAACAGATTAATACGAGAAGACCCACAAACCTTCAAACAAAAAGTGCAAGAATCATTACGGAGACATGCTGAAGCCATTAATAAACACGCTGAAAGAGGCACGTATTTTTTTGACTATGGCAACGCTTTTTTATTGGAAGCTGCGCGCGCTGGAGCCCATGTAATGGCAGAAAACCAAATCGATTTTAAATATCCGTCCTATGTTCAGGATATATTAGGGCCTATGTGCTTTGATTATGGTTTTGGACCATTTCGTTGGGTTTGTACTTCAGGGAAACCTGAAGATTTAGATAAGACCGATGAAATAGCCATGAATGTCCTTCAGGAAATTATGAAAACAGCTCCAGAAGAAATTAAGTTACAAATGCAAGACAATATTACTTGGATTAAAGATGCTAAAAAGAATAAAATGGTAGTAGGCTCTCAGGCAAGAATATTATATGCCGATGCCGAAGGGCGAACAAAAATAGCTGAAGCTTTTAATAAGGCTGTGTCCAATGGTCAAATTGGACCAATAGTTTTAGGGCGTGATCATCATGATGTAAGTGGAACTGATTCGCCATATCGTGAAACCTCAAATATTTATGATGGTAGCAAATTCACAGCCGATATGGCCATTCAAAACGTTATTGGCGACAGTTTTAGAGGTGCTACTTGGGTATCTATCCATAATGGTGGTGGTGTTGGTTGGGGTGAAGTTATCAACGGTGGTTTTGGAATGCTGTTAGATGGCACCAAAGAAGCTGAAGATCGTCTTAAAAGTATGTTGTTTTTTGATGTTAATAATGGAATTGCACGCCGAAGTTGGGCCAGAAACGAGGAAGCGTTATTTGCTGTAAAACGCGAAATGGAACGCACTCCAAATTTAAAAGTAACTTTGCCTAATCTTGTTGAAGATAACATAATAGATAATTTATTTTAATGACTACACTATTTAAAAACATTAAAGAATTAATTCAGGTTAGAACAGAGGTTACGGCTTTTGTTTCTGGAAAAGACATGAATAAACTTCCAACCATTAAAAATGCTTTTTTAGTAGTTGAAGATGGACTGATTGCCAATTTTGGAAACATGGAAAATTGTCCGAAACAACCTTTTTCAAAAGTGATTGATGCGAGTGGAAAAATGATGTTGCCATCTTGGTGTGATTCTCATACACACCTTGTTTATGCTGGTAACAGAGAACGTGAGTTTGTAGATAAAATTAAAGGATTATCTTATCAAGATATTGCCAACAAAGGTGGTGGGATATTAAATTCAGCAAAAACACTTCAAGAGACTTCGGAAAACGATTTATACATTCAAAGCAAAGCACGTTTAGAGGAAGTCATGGCTTTAGGAACTGGAGCCATAGAAATTAAATCAGGTTACGGATTAACGGTAGCATCCGAATTAAAAATGCTTCGTGTTATTAAACGATTAAAAGAAAATTATCCAATTTCAATTAAAGCCACATTTTTAGGGGCACATGTCGTTCCTTCCGAATATCGAAACAATAAAGAAGATTACATTAAATTATTAATTGAAGATTTGATGCCTAAAATAGCCAAAGACCAGTTAGCAGACTTTGTAGATGTATTTTGTGAAACAGGTTATTTTTCAGTTGAAGATACTGAACGTATTTTACAAGCGGGAAAAGATTACGGTTTGGTTCCTAAAATTCATGTCAATCAATTCAATTCTATTGGTGGTATACAGGCAGGTGTAAAGTATAATGCTCTTTCAGTTGATCATTTAGAAGAAATGAAGGATGAAGATATTGAATCACTAAAAAGTACTAAGACAATGCCAGTGGCATTGCCTGGTTGTTCTTTCTTTTTAGGGATTCCATATACACCGGCAAGAAAAATGATTGATGCTGGTTTGCCTTTAGCTTTGGCTACCGATTATAATCCTGGGTCGTCTCCTTCTGGAAATATGAATTTTGTGGTTTCTTCAGCTTGTATCAAAATGAAATTAACACCTGAAGAAGCTATAAATGCTGCTACTATAAATGGAGCATATGCTATGGGTATGCAAAATGAAGTTGGAAGTATAGCTAAAGGAAAACAGGCTAATTTAATTCTAACCAAACCAATTAACTCATATAGTTTTATACCGTATTCCTTTGGAGCAAATCAAATTGAAAAAGTATATTTAAAAGGAAAAGAGATTAAGTAAAAAAAACTTGGCTATCAGTCATTCAAGGGCATTAAAATCTAAACATTTTTATAAATAATAAACCCACTAAACATTAGTGGGTTTATTATTTATAATGCAATATCAATTATTCTAAAAATGGATATCTGTAATCTGTTGGAGGCACAAAGGTTTCTTTAATGGTTCGGTTATTTACCCAACGTAATAAATTCCAAACAGAACCCGCTTTATCATTGGTGCCTGATGCTCTGGCACCACCAAAAGGCTGTTGCCCTACAACAGCTCCGGTTGGTTTGTCATTAATGTAAAAATTACCAGCGGCATTTTCCAATTTTTTAGTCGCAGTTTCTATAACATAACGGTCCGAACTAAAAATAGCCCCAGTTAAAGCATATTCACTTGTGCTATCTACAAGACCCAGAATTTCTTCCCATTGCTCATCTTCATAGACATAAATGGTAATAATCGGCCCAAATAACTCAGTACACATGGTTGTGTATTTTGGGTTGGTTGTAACAATAACAGTTGGTTCTATAAAGTATCCTTTAGAATCGTCATAACCTCCGCCAACTATAATATCGGCATAAGCATCTTTTTTAGCTTGGTCTAAATAACCTGATAATTTGGTGAAGGCTTTTTTGTCAATAACCGCATTAATAAAGTTTGAAGGATCTTCCGGACTTCCCATTTTAAAGGAATTGATATCAGTAATAATGGATGTTTTAATATCGCCCCATAAACTTTTTGGAATGTAAGCACGTGATGCTGCAGAACATTTTTGACCTTGATACTCAAAAGCACCTCTAGAAATGGCTGTAGCAACTTCTTGAGCATTTGCTGAAGGATGTGCCCAAATAAAATCTTTACCTCCAGTTTCACCAACAATTCTTGGATAAGACTTATAATGATTTATGTTTTTACCAATTGTTTCCCAAAAACTATTAAATACAGCCGTAGATCCTGTAAAATGTACACCAGCAAAATCTTTATTTGATAAAATAGTATCCGTAATCATACCAGAATTTCCAGTTACTAAATTAATAACACCATCAGGTAACCCAGCGGCTTTAAACAATTCCATGATAACATAGGCAGAATACACTTGTGTAGCAGCAGGTTTCCAAACCACAACATTACCCATCATGGCTGGCGCTGCTGGAAGGTTACCAGCGATAGCTGTAAAATTAAAAGGCGTAATGGCATAAACAAATCCTTCCAATGGTCTGTATTCCATTCGGTTCCATATGCCTGCTGATGAAATAGGTTGATTGCTATAAATTTCAGTCATAAACTGAACATTGAAACGTAAAAAATCTATTAATTCACAAGCTGAATCAATCTCTGCCTGAAACACATTTTTTGACTGTCCCATCATGGTAGCAGCATTCATTCTGTATCTAAATGGGCCAGCCAATAAATCTGCGGCTTTTAAGAAAATTGCTGCACGATGTTCCCAGCTTGTTGAAGCCCATTTTACTCTTGCTTCTGCTGCTTTTTCAATAGCTAATTCTATATGTTCTTTGTCTGCAGTATGATATTTTCCAACACAATGTTTGTTGTCATGAGGCGGATAAATATTTACGGTATTGCCCGTTTTATATTCTTTGCTGCCAACATAAAAAGGAATGTCAACCTGTTCGTTGTACATCTTTTTGTAAGTTGCCAGTACGCTTTCTCGTTCAGCAGAACCAGGAGCATAAGATTTAACAGGTTCGTTTATAGCTTTTGGTACATTAAAAAATCCGTTTCCCATGTCTTTTGTGTAATTTATTGTTCTTTTAATAAAAAATTCAGAAAATATGGTACAAATTTACGAATAATTTAACGATACCTAAAATGCATCGCTATTAAAACCGCGTTAAAATTGTTTATTTTTTGTAAGTTGCCAACAGCTTTAAAGACTATGTTTTTATGTGTACAGTAACCATTATTCCTAAAGGAAACCATGATTTTATTTTAACCTCAAACCGTGATGAAGCACCTCACAGAGCGTCTTTGGCGCCTAAAGTTTATACCATCAATAATACGCGATTGTTATTTCCGAAAGATGAACTCTCTGGAGGAACATGGTTAGGCGTTAGTGAAAAAAAAAGTATGGTTTGCGTATTAAATGGCGCGTTTGAGTTGCATAAAAGAAAACCGAGTTATAGGTTGAGTAGAGGTGTGGTTGCTACAGATTTTTTAACTTCTGAAGACATACTAGCAACTGTAAAATCTTATAATTTAGAAAACATTGAACCTTTTACCATGGTTATTGTTGATTGGAAAATTCGTTTAAGGTTTTTAGAACTTGTTTGGGATGGTGAAAAAAAACATGAATCAGAGTTGCCTTTAGAACCTAAAATTTGGTCATCATCTACCTTGTATAATTCTTCGATGAAACTTGAAAGGCTTAAATGGTTTGAAGATTTTAAGAAAAGCAACGAATTAAATAAAGAAATCATTTTACAGTTTCATAAAACTGCTGGAAATGAGCATAAAGATTATGGTGTTATTATGGATAGAGGTTTTGTTAAAACAACGAGTATTACTCAAGTGATTAAAACTTCTGATTCTATCAACATGAACTATGAAAATTTACAAACGGAATTAGTAACCTCCACTCAATTTAATTTTCATCAAGCAGTTAATGAGTAACAATGGAATTATATTAACATTGGCTTATCCAGACACTATTGTAATGGTGTCTGAAGAATGGTTTTCTCCTTTTTTAAGGTTTTTAGGTGTTGGGAAAAAGAACTATTTACGAGCTGGTCATGCCGCATTGGTACTTATAAATAAGAATACTGGAGTTTTAGAATATCATGATTTTGGACGATATATTACTCCAGAACCTTACGGTCGTGTAAGAGGAAGTGAAACGGATAATGAATTAAAAATTCCTTTTAAAGCTGACATTAAAGATGATTATATTGTTAATCTTAATGAGATTTTAGAGTTTTTAGGAACGCATCCAAAACTAACACATGGTGATGGTAAATTGGTAGCTTCTGTTTGCAATGCCGTGAATTACGAAGCGGCTAGAGAACACATTACGAAAATGCAACAAAAACACTTTATTAGGTATGCTGCTTTTATAAAAAACGCCTGTAACTGTGCCAGATTTGTAACCGATACTTTGATAACTTCCGTAACCAATAAGAAAATAAAGAGAAACCTGATACAATCTAAATGGTTTACTCCAAGCACCGTTGGAAATGTGCTTATGGCCAATACCGAAACACATATATTTGAAGTCTCTGAAACTGGAAGAATAGTCACTTTTAAAGGGTCGCAAACCAGAGAAAATATGCGATGTTTTTTAGACAATCTTAAAACTCATGAATCAAGCTTTATTGGAACTTTAAAGCCAAAATCGGTGGATGTTTTGCACGAAAAGGCCCAATGGTTATCTGGTATTGCCGCAGGAGCATGGTTTGAACTCCATCATATTGGACATGATATAGAGTATTTGTTTAGAAGGATTTCACCACATGGGCATATTGATGTTCATGATATTTTTATGGTGGAAGATCATACGTTTGATTATAATCAAGACTTTGAATTTGTACATGATTCAAATTGTAGTTTTCTCCATATTAAACAATCTGGGAAAGTGTACAGATTTAAAAGAAAAACAGCGAATTAATTTATAGCAAAAGGCGCGCTTAACTTAAAGGTTGGAATGGTTACTTTAAAATTTTTGGTAGTCGTAAAATTTACCATATCATAATAACCTTGCATGGCACCAAAAGGAGAAGTTAATAAGCATCCAGATGTATACGTGTGGGATTCTCCTGGTTTTAATACAGGTTTTTTGCCAATAACACCTTCACCAGAAACAATTTCTGTATTATTTAAGGCATCATAAATTTCCCAATGGCGAGCATTTAGCTGAACGGAGTCTTTACTTTGGTTTTCAATCGTTACTTTGTAACCAAAGGCAAATTGTATCTTATAATTTTTATAAAAGGAACCCTCAAAAGTTGTTTCTACAGATACTTTAATACCCCTTGTTACTTGTTGAACCATGTTATGTATTGATATACAATGTGTTTTACTTGCAAAAATAAGGTTTTTTTTTGACCCTATTTTAATTTAACTTCATTATTCCGATTAATTGGAGATGTTTATCGAGGATCCTTCTCCCATTCCAATAATCCTATCGTATCTTTTTCCTAAATCTCTATAGTACGCTAAAACCTTGTAATTATTTTCTGTTTGATAGAAATTACCGCTAATGCCACCTTCATTTAAGTTGCCGTTATCATCTATTGTTACGAATTTATAATTGTAAAATCCTTGTTTTAAAAGTATAGAACATTTAAAAACCTTATCCAACTCATCATACCTCATCTTCGTAAAATCATCTATGCTGTAATTATTAAAATTACCGTAAACATGGACCGTCTTATTTTCAATTTCCGAATTGGATAATAACGAGAAATGAATCCAAACATAATCAGCCTCAATATTAGAATTCTCAGCGTCAATAGAAGTAATCAGAAAATTTCCATTAATATCAGGATTGTAAGTATAAGGTCTGTTAACCCTAGGGTAATTTGTAAATAAATAATTATGATATAAATCTTTTAAATCTATATACTGTACGCCTGTATTGGCGGCACGAATATCTTTGTTTTCAAAAAACAAATACTCATTGCCACCCCAAAAACTAGACTCCAAATCGTACTTGTAAATTAACTGATTTCCAATGGTGTATTGTGGTACTAAATTAGATATTGCCGTTTTTAAATTGTTATTTTGAACCACTAGCAGTTTTACGTTTTGCTTTGGGTTGTTTAATAAAATATTATTGGGTGTTATGCTAATTTCAACCCGTTGTTTATAGTCTATATTGGCAATATCTCTGGAGCGTTTGATAGCAACTCCAATAGTTGACATGTTTTCATAAATCATAAACTTCCTTGAAAATAAAGGTTCTTTGTTGTTGTTAAATACATGGATCATATAGTTTCCAGATACTTTAAGTCTTTTTGTTTGTTCGTTTGGAATACTAAGTTTGTAATGCGAATATATTTGATACGTGTTGAAAGAATTTTCATAAGTTCTAATGCGTTGATTATCAATACCATCTAAAAATTCAGATTTTACCAATACGGAAGGCGTCCAATCAAGATTGTAATGTTCAATAGTATAGTAATAATCATCTTCATTTCCATTTAAAGCATCAAATTCTAAAATAATATAATCTCCTAATTTTAAAACGGGTAATTGGCTTTCATTGGTGTTGCCTTTAAAGTAAATTGTTTTAATATACTCGGGTGGGGTAATTTCGTCAATCTGGGCAAAAATGTTTAAAGAGATAAAACTGAAAAATAAAAGAAAATAAAGCAAAATTCTCATTTATGGACTGTTTTTTTGTAAATATAATCAAATTTTACGACTAAAAAAGTATGTAAAAAAACAGGTTTAAATTTCTGTGTTAATTATTATGAAATCTGCATTTTTAATTTGTAAATTTGCAGCGTTTTTAGACAACTAATCTCAATAAATCAAAATATGTCAAACGACATTCGTGTTAAAAAAGGTCTAGACATTAAATTAAAAGGTGAAGCCGAAAAAACCTTCGACCAGGCAAAAGCAAGCAACTTTTACGTTCTAAGACCTAAAGATTTTCATGGCGTAATACCTAAATTAATTTCTAAAGTTGGAACCAAAATAAAAGCAGGAGAACCAGTTTTTTATGATAAATCCAATGAGAGTGTAAAATTTGTTTCTCCAGTTTCTGGTGAAATTATTGAAATTGCACGGGGTGAAAAAAGAAAAATTTTATCCATAAAAATTCAAGCAGATAAAACAGATTCTTATGTTGAAAATCCTGTGCTTAATTTAGAGACTGCAAAACCCCAAGATGTTAAAGCGCTTTTGTTGGCATCAGGTTGTTGGCCTTTTATCAAACAACGTCCTTATGATGTGATTGCCAATCCAAACAAAGAGCCCAAAGCCATTTTTATATCTGCACACGCATCGGCACCTTTAGCAGCCAACTACAATTATACTTTACAAGGCAAAGAAAAGGAGCTGCAAGCTGCAGTTACAGCATTAGGAAAACTTACAAAAGGGAAAGTACATGTTTCTGTGGGGAAATTTGGTAGATCACCCATGTCAGATTTGTCTGGTATTAGTTTACACAAAGTATCTGGGCCACATCCTTCAGGTAATGTAGGAACTCAGATTAATAAAATTGACCCTATTAATAAAGGAGAGGTAGTTTGGACGATAAATCCGCAGGATCTTGTCATTATGGGTGAGTTATTATTAACAGGCAAGTTTAATGCAGAACGTATTGTAGCGTTAGTAGGCTCGTCTATTGAAAAGCCAAGATATTTTATTACCAAATTAGGGTGTGAAATAGCTACGATGATTTTTGATCAAGGCATTGAAAAAGATGCGAATGTTCGTATTATTTCTGGCAATATATTATCAGGTCAACAAGTAAAACCTGATGGTTATTTAGATTATTATAGTAATACCATTACAGTCATTCCAGAAGGCGATGATTATGAATTTTTTGGATGGACTACGCCAGTATTCAATAAAATATCTACCTCAAGAGCATTAACATTCTCATGGATGTTTCCAAATAAAAAATACGATTTAAATACCAATACCAATGGTGAACATCGTGCTTTTGTGACCACAGGAAACTATGAAGAAGTCTTCCCATTAGATATCTTTCCCATGCAAATATTAAAAGCTTGTATGTATAATGACTTAGATGAAATGGAAGCCTTAGGAATGTACGAAGTGGCACCTGAAGATTTTGCTTTAACCGAGTTTATCTGTGTGTCTAAACAGCCACATCAAGAAATTATAAGAAAAGGTTTAGACGTAATGCTTAAAGAAATTGGATAATCATTTATTGATTGAAGTGAAAAGAAAATAATAACACATGGGTTTAAAAAGTAAATTACATCAACTAAAAGAAAAATACAAAGGAACCAAAATGGCTCCTGCGTTTGGTGCATTGCATACCTTTTTATATTTACCAAACGAAACAACACATAACGGGACTCATATTAAAGCGGCTGATGATTTAAAGCGCACCATGAATACGGTTATTTTGGCTATGATACCTTGCTTGATTTTTGGTATGTTCAATGCCGGATATCAACATTATTTAGCAGCAGGACAGATTGATGCTGTAATGGGAGGTTTTTTTAGCAGCCAGTTCTGGACTTTGGATAATTTTGCATTAGGATTCTGGAAAATTATTCCTTTAGTCATCGTGTCTTACGGAGTAGGTTTAGGTATTGAGTTTTTATTTGCAACCATTAAAAATCACGAAGTAGAAGAAGGTTACCTAGTAACAGGAATGCTAGTACCTTTAATTATACCTATTGATATTCCATTGTGGATGCTGGCTGTAGCTGTAGCTTTTGGAGTGGTTATTGGCAAAGAAGTTTTTGGAGGAACGGGCATGAACATTTTAAATCCTGCCTTAACCATCAGAGCCTTTTTGTTTTTTGCGTATCCAACATGGATGAGTGGCGATAAGGTCTGGGTTCAAGGTGCCGTTGAAAGTGTAGGTAAAGTAGATGCCATTTCAGGAGAAACTATTCTAGGAGGTTTAGCACAAGGTAAACATTTGGGATATACGTTTTGGGATATGTTTTATGGCTTTATTCCGGGTTCAATTGGAGAAACTTCAACGTTATTAATTTTGCTAGGAGGTTTGTTTTTAATTTTTACTAAAATTGGAAGTTGGAGAATCATGTTATCTTCTGTTATTGGAGCCATAGTCATGGGATTAATTTTTAACAGTCTTGTTGATGCAAATGTCATTGACCAAGGAAGTAAATTTTATACCTTAATGAGTACGCCTTACTGGCAACACTTAATTATTGGTGGTTTTGCTTTCGGTGTAGTTTATATGGCTACAGATCCAGTTACTGCATCTCAAACAAATAAAGGAAAATGGATATATGGATTTTTAGTAGGACTAATGTCTATACTAATTCGTGTATTCAATCCAGCTTATCCAGAAGGTGTCATGTTGGCAATATTATTAATGAATGTGTTTGCACCTACTATTGACCATTATGTGGTTAAAGGAAATATAAAGCAAAGACTTAAACGTCTAAAAGTTAAAACTGCTTAATGATGGAAAATAGAACAGATAAAAATTCATACACGATATTATTTGCCGTTGGAATGGTACTAGTCGTTGGAGCTTTATTAGCTTTTGCTGCAGAATCATTAAAACCTAAAATCACTGAAAATAAGCGTTTAGAAATTCAGCAGAATATTTTATATGCTATGGGAGTTAATGAAAATGATGAAAGCAGTGTAAATTTTGTGCCTACAGATAAAGTCGCTTCAGAGTTTTCAAAATATATAAAAGAACAGTTGGTCATTCAAATTGAAAATGGTAAGGCAAGTGCCCTTAATAGACAAGAATATATGGCAGCTAATAATGGTATAGAACCATACTTAATAGATATCAAAAAGGAAGAGTCAAAAGCGTCGAATCCTAGTTATACAAGAAAATTACCCTTATTTATAGGAGAAAAAGATGGCGAAACATTTTATATTATCCCAATGAGAGGAAAAGGGCTTTGGGATGCCATTTGGGGTTATGTAGCACTTGATAAAAACTTAATAGTTTATGGTGTCTTTTTTGATCATAAAGGAGAAACTCCAGGTTTAGGAGCCAATATAAACCAACGTTTTTTCATGGATGATTTTAAAGGTGAAAAAATTATGGATGGAAATACTTTTGAAGGAATAGCGATTGCCAAAGGAAATAATGATCCCACAAATCAAACCAAAGACGATTATGAAATTGATGCTTTAGCAGGAGCAACCATTACAGGTAATGGCATTACGGCTATGATAAAGAAAGATTTGAACATGTACATTCCTTACCTAACAACTTTAACGAATTAGAATATGGGACTTTTATCGAAAAAAGATAGTAAATTAATATTAGATCCATTAGCAGATAATAACCCAATAACTATTCAGGTACTTGGAATTTGTTCTGCATTGGCAATTACGGCCGAATTAAAAGCAGCCATTGTTATGGCAATTTCTGTAATGGCCGTTTTAGCCATCGGTAATGTTGCTATTTCTCTTTTAAGAAATATAATCCCTTCTAAAATCAGGATTATTGTTCAATTAGTTGTAGTCGCCGCATTGGTAATTATTGTAGATTTAATATTAAAGGCCTATTCTTATCAGCTAAGTAAAACACTATCGGTATTTGTTGGGCTAATTATTACCAATTGTATCATTATGGGACGCTTTGAAGCTTTTGCTTTAGCAAACGGTCCTTGGCGATCATTTTTAGATGGCATTGGTAATGCAGCTGGTTATGGTTTAATATTGGTTATTGTTGGGTTCTTTAGAGAATTATTAGGATCTGGTACATTGCTAGGTTTTAAAATTTTAGGAGATCCCATAGAAAAAACAGGATTGTATGCTATTGGCTATGAAAATAATGGGTTTATGTTACTATCTCCAATGGCATTAATTGTTGTTGGAATTATAATTTGGGTACAACGTAGCAGAAATAAAGCGTTAATAGAAGATCATTAATTAGTGTACAGTTGGCAGTCGCAGTAAGTAGTTACTGAACACTTAACACTTAACACTTAACACTGAATACTAAACATATGGAACATTTAGAATTATTTTTAAAATCAATATTTATAGATAACATGGTATTTGCTACATTCCTTGGAATGTGTTCTTACCTTGCGGTATCTAAAAAAGTATCTACAGCCGTTGGTTTAGGCGCAGCTGTTATATTTGTATTAGCAATTACCGTCCCTTTAAACTGGTTATTGGATCAATATTTATTACAACCAGGAGCTTTAGCTTGGCTTGGTGAAGACTATGCAGATTATGACTTGAGTTTCTTATCGTTCATCATGTTTATTGCTACTATAGCAACTATGGTACAATTGGTTGAAATTGTGGTTGAGAAATTCTCCCCTTCATTATATAATTCATTAGGTATTTTCTTGCCTCTTATCGCAGTAAACTGCGCTATTTTAGGAGGTTCTTTGTTTATGCAATCGAGAGAGATTCCTACATTAGGATTGGCAACTGTTTATGGAATAGGTTCAGGAATTGGATGGTTTTTAGCCATTCTTGCCATTGCCGCTATTCGTGAGAAAATTAGATATTCAAATGTTCCAGCACCTTTAAGAGGTTTAGGTATTACATTCATTATTACAGGTTTAATGGCCATTGGGTTTATGAGTTTTGGTGGCATGCTAACGGGTGATAATGAAAAAATTCAAGACGAAAAGCAAGCAGTTTTGCCAAAAGAAGACATTAAAACACTTCCATTAAAAGATAATGAGAACTCTGATGAAAAAAAAGAAGAGAAAGTGTTAGCTAACAACATAAAAAAGTAAATGAGTCACATGATTTTAGCAGCAGGTACATTAGGAACCATCATAGCTACGGTAACAGCTTTTTTAATAATTACTATCTTATTAGTAGTGTTATTATTAGTTGTAAAACAAAAACTATCACCATCAGGCCCCGTTAAAATTACTATCAATGGTGAAAAGGAAATTGAAGTGGCATCTGGAGGTAGTTTACTTTCTACATTAGGTAACAGTAAAATTTTCTTACCATCGGCTTGTGGTGGTGGTGGAACATGCCTTCAGTGTGAATGTCATGTATTGTCTGGTGGAGGTGAAGCCTTACCGACTGAAACACCTCATTTTACAAGAAAAGAATTACAACATGGAGCGCGTTTGGCATGTCAGGTTAAAGTAAAACAAGACATGAATATCACCATTCCTGAAGAAGTTTTTGGTATTAAAAAGTGGGAAGGAACCGTTGTTAGAAATTACAATGTAGCCTCATTTATTAAGGAATTTGTCGTAGAAATTCCTGAAGACATGAATTATAAAGCAGGCGGATATATTCAAATTGAAATTCCACCTTGTGAAATTAAATACTCAGATATTGACATTACCGCACATCCAGAAGAGCATGAAACACCTGATAAGTTTCAAGCTGAATGGGATAAATTTGGACTTTGGACCTTGGTAATGAAAAATAATGAAACAGTTGAAAGAGCCTATTCAATGGCTTCTTACCCAGCAGAGGGAAGAGAAATTATGCTAAACGTACGTATAGCAACGCCGCCTTGGGATCGTGCTAAAGGCGGCTGGATGGATGTAAATCCTGGGATTGCATCTTCATACATTTTCTCAAGAAAAAAAGGAGATAAAGTAACAATTTCTGGACCATATGGCGAATTCTTTATCAATGAATCTGATTCAGAAATGCTTTATGTTGGCGGTGGAGCTGGTATGGCACCAATGCGTTCTCATTTATATCATTTGTTTAAAACTTTAAAAACAGGAAGAAAAGTAACCTATTGGTATGGTGGTCGTTCTAAACGTGAATTGTTCTATTTAGCCCACTTTAAACAATTAGAAAAAGATTTTCCAAACTTTAAATTTTATTTAGCCCTTTCTGAACCTATGCCGGAAGACAATTGGAAAGTTAAAGAAAATATTGATGCACCAGGTGATGGTTTTGTTGGGTTTATTCATAATTGCGTTATTGATAATTATTTAAATCATCATGAAGCACCAGAAGATATAGAATTATATTTCTGCGGACCACCATTAATGAACCAAGCCGTTCAAAAAATGGGTGAAGATTTTGGTATACCTGATGAAAACATTCGCTTTGATGATTTTGGAGGATAAAAATCCTAAACATTATATTAAAGAAAACCGATATGAAAATATCGGTTTTTTTATGTTTTAAACTAACTGAAAGTGAAATTCTTCATTTTTAACCTCAAAAAGCTTGGTGTAATCCATAACATTTGGAATGTTATCAAGCTTGCATAAATAGGTTACAACTGCGGTTAGTCCTTCAAATAAAACATCGTTATCTGTTGGGTTTTTAGGTTTTTTGTTTTTATGATGAAGAGGTAATTGATAACCACATGCTTTTAAAAATCTTGCTTCAATGTGAAGTAATTCTAAAGGGGAATACCCATTAAATTTTCTACCTAACATTTGGTGAACGTTTCCGATATAATTTAATTCTAAAGCACCATGTTCATCTGAAAGATGCTTCCAACTATCGGTATTATCTAAAATGTTTCCAACGGCACATTGTTTGCAACATTCGGGGTGCAATTCATTATTATGAAATGCTGTATAAAGCTTTTTTATAGCAGACTCTAATCTTTGGGAAGTTTTCATCGCTTAAAATTTTATTTCTAAGTTATTAAAAACATAGCACTTTTCCAATAAAAAATTAAAAAATCAATCCGATAACAAACTGAAACATAAGAATTAATAACCCTGCAGAAATCAAATTAATTACAATACCAAATCGCGCCATTTGGCTCACTTTTATATAACCACTAGCAAATACAATAGCGTTTGGCGGTGTTGCCATTGGTAACATAAAAGCACAACTACTGGCTATGGTAACTAGTATTAAAAGGTAAAGAATAGGAATGTTTAACCCCAACGCAATTCCTGCGACAACAGGTGCTAAAACGGCTGTTATGGCAACGTTGCTCATTAATTCGGTCATAAAAAGCACCACTACAATTAAAAGCGATGCAGTTAGTAAAAAATTAATATTACTTGTTGAAATTTCAGCTGCAATCATAGCAACAATACCGCTATCGGACATGCCGTTTGCTAATGCCAAACCACCGCCAAACAAAATTAAAATACCCCATGCCAGTTTTTGGGTATCGTTCTATTGTAAAATAAAATCGCCTTTTTTTAAATTAAACGGAATAGCAAAAAGTGCCAAAGCTCCAAAAAGGCTTATCATGGTGTCGGTTAATTCAAGATTTGGAATAAGGGAGTTGATAAGCGTTCTGAAAATCCATAAAAAAACAGTAATAGCGAAAATGGTTAAAACCCGTTTTTCTTTGGAAGACATGTTGCCTAGTTTAAGTAATTCATCATTAATTACATCTTTTGAAGCATTGAAAACCAAGCCTTTATTTGGAAAAATCCATTTAACCATAACCAGGTAAATTACACCAATTAAAATGATTGAAAATGGCAAGCCAATAAGCATCCATTTAAAAAAAGAGACTTCAATATGGTATTGATTTTCAAGTAATCCAATTAAAATTGAATTAGGTGGCGTGCCAATTACCGTGGCAATACCGCCCGCATTTGCCGAAAACGCAACCCCAAGCATCACGCTTATTTCAAAATTGCTGTCGGTTTTAGTAAAACCGTTAGCATCATTAACCAATAATTGGATAACGGACATGGCAATGGGAAGCATAAATACTGTACAGGCTGTATTGCTTATCCACATGCTCATAAACCCCGTAGCAATCATAAACCCAAGAATGACTTTATTGGGTGTTGTGCCTGTTTTTTTAATGATATTTAGGGCAATGCGTTTGTGAAGATTTACTTTTTCAAGTGCTAAAGCCAACACAAAACCGCCAAAAAAAAGGAATACAATAGGGCTTCCGTAATTGGAACCAACATCGGCTATGGGCATGACTTTAAAAAGCGGAAATAATAGTAACGGAAGCAATGCGGTAACTGATATTGAAACGGCTTCGGTTATCCACCAAAAAACCATCCATAAAGCTGTGGCGATTACAATATCAGCTTTTTCAGAGATAATTTCAAAAGGTAAAAATTGAACGATGATGAATAAAATGGGGCCTAAAAAAAGCCCTATTATTTTGGAAAGTGGTTGCTGGTTCATGGTTGATTAACAAGTTGGTGGCTAAAGTTAGGCAATTTTGGAGTTCGAAATCTATAAAAAAACTTGCTGTTCATAAATGCTTCATTGCCTTTAAATAGTTCTTTTTTAATTATATCACACTACATGTTCGGGAAGGATGATTAATATAAAATTTTGGATGAAAATTATGTTTTAGTTTTTAGTTTTTCGGAACAGAAAAGCAATCAATTAATTTTTGTAGATTTTTTGTTTTTTTTAATCATTAATATAATAAGAATAATGCTTAATGCGGCTAAAAACCAGTACAATATGTTGGATGAAGACTGTAAATCAATGGGTTTAGTGTCACCAATAAGTACCAAACCCGCCCAATAGTGCGGGGCAATGGTTCTGCCTTCTGCAGTTGCAATATAATCTAGTTTTGCCTGTTGCAACGCTTTATCTTTGGCATACCCTTTTGAAATATATTTATAAAACAACTCTATAATTTTTGCGCTCGATTGTTCGTCAATTTTCCAAAGGCTCGTTAAAATACTCTCACTACCCGCGTAATTAAAAGCGTGCGCTAATGATATCATCCCTTCACCTGCTTGAAAACTTGGTTTTCCTGTTTCGCAAGCCGTTAAAATGGCGAGGTTGGCGTTTAGGTTTTGATTGTAAATCTCGTAAGTATAAAGTGAATTATCCTCATCTGGATTGTTTTTTGCGAAAATTAAACGCGAAAGTTCGGGCGAAATGTTGTTGGATTCAGCATGTGTACCAATATGGATTATTTTATGCTCATTCGCTTCATTTTTAAAAATTTGTTTGGAAGCTTTTTCATTTATAAAGGACGTACCGTTAAAAACTTGCGAGTATTCCTTAGCTAAATCTACACTAAAAGGTTGCGGTAGTAGGCTTAAATATGTTTTGTCAATTGAAATGGAATCTTTAATGGCAATACTGTAGTTGTGCTTCATTTTATCGTTAAACTCGGGCGCAAACGCTACAAAATCTTTTTTATAGTTTATGGTTTTTCTGTTATCATCTAACAAAAGCAAGCTGTAATTATATGAAATTATGTATTTTGAAAGTAAACTTTTGGTAGCCAACTCTTTAAATGAATTTATTTTTTGGGGCGTTAAGGTTTCAAAACTTAAATTGAACAATTCGGCATCAGGAAAAATAATCACATGTTGGGTTGAAATCTTCGATTCAAAAGGTTTCCAAAGTTTTTGGTACAACTCGTAAAATTTTGAACTGGCGGTTTTTAGGTCTGATTGGTTTTCTACCAATTCCCCAATATCCTTTTTTAAACTGGTACTATGTAACTTAAAAATATGCTTTTCCTTTTCGGTAATGGTAAAGGCGTATAAAGTTTCATCAATAAACAAATAGCGTACAATGGTTGTGTTTTTAGGGGTATTTTTTTGAAGCTTATCCAAAGGTTCTTCAATACTGGCATAACGCATTTTATAATATTTTGGATAGGTTTTTTTTAAAGTTTCTAAATAGGAATTCCACTCTGCATTGGCTTCAAAAAAAGTTTTAAAACTACCATCATTACTATTTTGAACGGCGTTATTGAGTTTATCTTTTATGGTATTTTCCTGTTTTATAATGGATTGAGGAATACCTGCAAAAACAAGATTATTTTTTAAATTTAAGCGCGAACGGATGCGATTGTACAAGCTTGATTCGTGAATAGTTAATGCTTTATCTAAATACGACACCTTGTTGGTAAGATTATACAAATCGATGAGTAGTTGTTTTGAAAAATTAAAAAGTTCGTTGTTATCAGTAATTAATAAACTTAAATCGTCATGCGATTTTATAATGGTTTTACGCTGGTTTAAAATAGCAATGCCGTTTTGGGTTTGTTTTAGTAAATCGGTTAAAAATGCTTTCGTTTTATTGGAGTTTAAATAATAGTTGGATTTGGCATTAATTAATAAAGCAGTTGGTTTTCTGTATTGTATTTGAATGGAATCCTTAAACGTTTTGTTTTCAATTGTTCCTTGATTTAAAAATGCGAGTGCTTCGTTGCTGTATTTTAAGGCTTCTTGGTAATTTTTTAATCTAAAATGAACTTCACTTAAATTGACAATGTGATGAAATGCCTGAAGACTCTGTTTAAAATCGCTAGTTTTTATAAATTCATAGCTTTCTTCCGCTAAAGAAATGGCTCTTTCAGCATTATTCATAGAAGCGTAAAATTGCGACATGTTAATTATTTCATCTAAAAAATCTCTGGTGTAATCATTATTGCCCAACGATTTTTTAAACAAATCGTAGGCTTCTTGATAGTACTTACCAGCAATTTCTTTATCGCCTAGTTCATTACTTATAGTTGCTTTGGTTGAAAGCGCACTGGCATGCCAAAAAAACTGTGTGTTTTTTTCTTTGTTTATGCTTGCTATAGCTTTATCAATAAGATTGTTAGCCGCTTTAAAGTCTCTCAAACCAATTTTTGCTTGTGCGGAAATGATTTGCGAAATGGTTATGTTGATATCGTTTTCTGGAAGTTTTTTTTTCTTTTTTTGGTATGAATAGGCAATCAATTTATCGGCGCGTTCAAATTCGCCCATAGAATGATAAAATGACCCCAGATTATCAATAGCCGCCAATTGATTTTTTAATGCGCGTAATTTATACGATTCGTCCTTTGAAACATCAATAAATTTTTGATAGTTGTTTATTACTTCTTTTGAAGACTCAATAGCTTCATCTATTCGTCCTAGCGATTGATTTAAGACCGCGATATTCGAATTCACCAATGCTTTTCTATAAAAAGTATTAATGGGTTTTTTATCTGTTTTATCTAAAATTTTAAGTGCTTTATTAAAAAAGTAAAGACTGCTATCAAGTTTTGCAGAATACCACATCATGCCACCTAAAGCATTATAAGTTTTATGAAGATTCTCATAATCTTTGCTACTAGATGCTTGCATCATTTTTATGGATTTGGCATAGTGTTTTTTTGCCAAAGCATAATCGCCCATATTAGAAGCTAAATACCCAAAATTATGATAAATGATACTGAAACTGGCTTTTTTAGGGTCTTTAATAGTTTTTGCAATTTTTAAGGCATCTGCAACAAGACTATAAGCTTTTTTGGTTTGGCCAGCATCATCATAAATCCAAGAGAGTTCTAATAAAAATTCTTTATCAACATAAGCACTGTTGCATTTTTTTAACTCTGTACCAAAGATTTCGGCATTTTTAATGGCGGTACTGTGGCTGTTGTTTGCTAATTTTAAACTGCCTACCAAACCAACATATTTAATTAAACTATCGGTGTTTTTTTGTGCTCGGTAATAATTAAGTTGGTGCTTTAGTTCTTTTTCCGCTTTTTTTAAGGAATCGTTCTCAATTAAATTTTGAATATAGGCAACGCCATTAACGGCTTTGTTTTGGGCATTAAGTTTTAATGCGTTACAAACTACGATGATTAGGAGCGCAATTTTTATATTGATTAACCGCTTAATCATACAAGCTAGGGTTTAGTTTGGTAATTTTGAAATAATAGTTTTGGCAACATCGGTATCGCTTAAAGTAAGATATTTTTTTGCAAGGTTTATGTTGCCTTCTTTTATATAGGCCAAACCCAAATAATAATAAGCATCTTTTAAAAAAGGAAATTCTGGGTTGGTGTTTTTAGTTGTTTTTTCCAGATACGGAATGGCTTTATCCATGTTTTTATTTGCCATGTGCGCTACGCCTAAAAAATAATTTAAGGTGTCGTTACTTGGATTCTTTTGACTTAAGATCGACCATTTTTTTATGGACAAATCGTAATTTTTATGTTTGTAATGTACCATGGCGTCATAAAACTCAAAATTATCTGTACTGCTCATGGTGGTTGCCAACCCTGGGTCTGGTTTAAAATAGTTGGCGTATATTTTTTGGTTTGGTGAGCCGCTAAAAAACCAAATGCTACCCATAGCAATAATAATGGCTGCCGCAGCGGCTATTTTACTAAAAAATAGGTAATGTACTTTTTTAAATTTGGGATTTTTAGTTTCGGGTTTAGAGATTTCTGCATGAAATGTGTTTAACTGCTCTTTTAATGATTGCTCTTCAATGCCTTGGAATATGGTTTTATAATCTTCTACTTGGGTTTTAAATTCAGAATCAATTTTAAGGTAGTCGTTAAAATCCTTTAATTCACTTGCTTCCATAGTGCCGTTAATGTAGCGTTCTATGGCTTCAAATAATTCTTGCGATATGTTGCTATTATCTTTCACTGTTTGGGGTTTTTATATCTAAAACTTGGTTGCGTAATTTTTCCATACAACGGTATTTTTTATTACGGACTGAAGCTTCATCCAAACTTAATTCAATTGCAATATCCCGTAACGATTTCTTATCAAAATAAAACGTTGTTAATAATTGTTTGCAAGGTTGTCCTAAGTTTTTAAAGGCTTCCATAGCCTTATTTAATTTTTTGTTTTCTATTTCATTAAAATCGTTGTTTTCTTCTTTCTTAAGAAACGCCATACGTTCTGGCGTTAAGGTTTGTGTTTTTTTAAATTGTTTTGAACGTACAATGTCCATCCATTTGTTTTTTGCTATGGTGTATAAATAACCATCAAGAGCAGACTCATTTGTTGGTGTAAAAGCATCGTTTTTTACGTTGTTCCATAAGGCAATAAAAGCTTCCTGATAAATGTCTTTTGCATCATCTGTACTGCCATTGTTTTTTAAAACCAAGGCTTCAATTTTAGGATAATTAGACACGTATAATTCTTTTAAAGCAATGGCGTTGTTGCATTTAATAGCATTGATAAGTTGGTCTTGATGTTCGTGAGCATTCGCGTGTTCCATAAATTATAGCAAAACACGAGAAATATACAACTATTTCAAATTAATACAAATACTACACTATTAAATGGTTTATTATTCGTTTATCTACTTTCATTATAAGTTTTAAAGCCTTTCATTTTTATATGCTTTGAAATTCTATTTAACAAAAATAGCATGTGCCCTCCCTAGTTTTGCGCCATTTGTAAGATTGGTTGCGACCCCATTTTTCCAAACCTTTGCAATATCGCTTCCATTTGAGCCGCTTTGTTCTCGCCCAGATACATAAACATCATCTCCTATTACAATTATACCAGTTGCCTTTGCATAATAGGTGCCATCTGTAAGATTAGTGGCAACACCATTTTTCCAAACCATAGCAATTAAATTAGAAGTGTAATTAGCTTCCGCACTTTGGAAACCAGCAGCATACACATCATTATCTTTAACAAAAACCGAAGTTATATAAGCTGGTTTTATGCCATCAGATAAATTAGTTGCTACGCCATTTTTCCATACTTTGGCAATGGCTGTTTGATTGGAAGTGTTGTTAACATATTCATATCCGCCTACATATACATCGTTACCTGAAACAAATACAGAGTTTGCAGATGCTTCTTTTAAACCATTTGTAAGTTTAGTAGCCACACCATTTTTCCAGATTACAGCCATAAAGGTTGATATGTTTAATTGTACGCCAGCCACATACACATCGTTGCCCGATACAAATACAGAGTTTGCAAAAGATTGTAAACCATCTGAAAGATCTGTAGCGACGCCATTTTTCCAAACTTTGGCATTAAATCCAATAGATCCTTCTTCACTACCAGCTACATATACATTGTTACCAGCTACAAAAACAGAATAAGCATTAGCGCCTTTAGAGCCATCTGTAAGGTTAGTAGCTACCCCATTTTTCCAAACTTTAGCGACATATTTTGAACCACCAATCAGCTCTTCTCCAGCTACATATACATCGTTCCCTGAAACATATACAGACTCTGCCATTGCCGATGTAGAACCATTATTAAGGTTTGTTACTTTGCCATTTTTCCAAAGTGTGGCATAGCTACCACTATTATAATCATTGCTTTTATTTTCAATACCCGCAACATATACGGTAAGTCCTGTAGGGTTTTCTTCTTCGTCTTGATTATTATCATCTTTACTGCAAGAGAAAAATGTGGTAATAAAAATTAACAGTAATAGCAATCCTTTTTTAATTTGTTTGATAATTGGGTTATTCATATTTATAAATTTTAACTGTTTTTAGAACATCGATTTACTTCTGAAATATCATCATAACTTCAACTTTTAAATGTGTTTTAAATCTAAAAGTTGAAGCTGAAATAGTCTTGGTTTTAATTGAAATAATATCCTAACGATAATTGAAAAACAGAATTTTTATATTTAAAATCGCCGTCGTCGTTTTTCGGTGTATCCGATAAGCCCATAATATATCGTACTCCTACGTTCAAGCCATTGTTCAACAAATAGCTTGCCCCAAGAGCTAATCCTAAATCAAAAGATTTAAAATTTTCCTTAATATCTCTTGAATCTGCTTGTGCTGCTTGCGCTAATTGTGCTTTGCTGCTAGTACTACTTTTAGCCGAAGCTTCAATGTTACCGCCACCACCATCATCTTCATTTGATTCATCTTTTGCTTTGGCAGATAGCAGATATCCAAATTGTGGACCTGCCTCAAGACTGAAATTTTCAGAAACAGCGTATTTTGCCATAACTGGTAGTGCAAGATAGTTTAGGGCCAAGGTCCCATCAGAAAATTTGGCGCCTTGGGCAGAATAAAGTAATTCAGGTTGAACGGCAAAGGTTTCTGAAATTTTAATTTCTGCCATCCCACCTAGGTGAAAAGCGACTTTCATAGAATTGTCTTCTACGTCTCCACTCATGTTTGCTAAGTTTAAACCAGCTTTTGCTCAAAATTTAATTTCTTGAGCTGTTATTAATTGGCTAAAGCCTAAAACAATTACGATTGCGATACTTAGTTTTTTCATTTTTTTCATTTTTAATTGGTTATTTGTTATAATTTGTGTTCATCGGGTAAATTGTGATATGTCATCATTTTTACATAGAATTTTTAAAAATAAAAAACATGTATTATCCTTATAAGGCTGATTTCTAATAACATAAGTGCATGTTTTTTGACTAACTTAAATAAAAGCTATTGCTTATTTCCACTCCAAGTTCCGTTTATTCCAGCTTTCGTATTTGCCCAAGTTCCAGAGCCAGTTGTGCCAGACATTTTTCCGTTAAATTCCGCACTGTTTGAAGCAGATCCAGCTGTAGCTATAAATACCCCGCTAGAAGATACGTTACCGTTTAAGCTAAGTGATATTTTTAAAACAGTAGAGTTTGTGGTTCCCGTTAGTTTGCCATTTGAATCAATATTGGCTGTCCAAGTTCCATTGTCCTGGATTCCTGAGAAAGTTCCTGTCCAGGTTCCTTGATATTCAGAGTCTTGATCATCATTCTTCGAGCAGGATAATGTCATAAGTCCTAAAATAATGGTAATAAGTAAAATTTGTTTTTTCATGTGTTTGGTTTTAAATTAATTATTTGTGCTTTATTTCTAATAATCGGAATGTTTTTAAACTCAATTCTATGTTTTTAAAATGTTAGCTGTCTATTTTTTTTAATCGTTTATAGACTTGTTTTTAAATACATCGTTTTAATTACAAAATGTCATCAGTTTTTTCTTTGATATAGTTAAAATAAAAACATGCACCATACATTATTTATGATTGTTAGTTATTGCATGTGTACATGTTTCCTGACTAACTCAAACTATTTTTTTAAAGCCTTAGCTTACTTATCCACTTTTTTTACAAGTTCCCAAGTTTGATTGTTTAAATTCAAATCGCCATTAGGATTGAAAAAACTATCGTCTGTTTTTATGTATTCGCCGTTACTGTTCATCCAATATCTATCCGAATGTGCTTCAACCAAATATTTTTTCCCTTCATCATTTAATACTACTTGTTCCTCCCGTATCATGTTTATAAACTGGCGTTGGTTATCATCTGCCGAATTTGATTCAACATAACTACTACCTCCTCGAATATTATTTATAAAGCGTTCATGATTAGCGTCATTTGCGGCATAGCGTTCTTTCATCATGTTTTGATGCGATTCAAATTGTGCTTTTTGATCCTGCATGCGTTGTTGGAAATAGGCGTATTGCTGGTTGGCACGATCGTTCTGCATTTTTAACTTGCGGTCTGCCTCAATTTGGCGTTCGCGCATGGTAAAAGTTCTATATTCTTCCCATTTAGGGTTTTCTTTATAGTTGATAGCGGTTGCTATAAAAGCAGTTTTTTCTTGTTCGAAAACTTTTTCAGGAGCGAATAAAAAATCGGTTCCATAATTCCAAACAACATAACTTGGGTTGTTTGTGTCGGTGGAGTTTAATACAAATTGAACCAAAATCGTCATCGCTTTTTTGCCAGTGTTGTTAGTCCATTCACTAACTAAAACTGCAATAGTGCTGTTGTTTTCAAAACCTCTTTCTGATAATTTTTTATAGAAAAAATCACGAATTTTTTCTTCTGAATAGGTTTTTTGTTTGGTGAAACCTATTTTTTGCATGGCAGGAACCAATTCCTGATTTATAATTGTAGTTGCATCTACAAAAGGTTTTATATTTTTTAATCCATAACTTTTCATCATTTGGGCATAATTAGCATCATCATAGCTTGTAAATTGGCGCAAATTGGTATTAAAACCTATTAAGCCGTTATCACTTTGAATTTTATACTGAAAGGTTGGTAAGTAAGTATCCAAATCGTAATTTGGTTTAGAAATCACATTCCATTCGCTAGGAAATTTTTTTTCTACAACGGTCAATCCCGTTTTAACATCTACAAAAGCGTGCATTTGCAATGTGTTGATTTGGTTTGAGTTAACTAATAGTTCTAATGTGTTCGTTTTCTTTTCATTAACGCATGCTGATAGAATAAAAGACGTTGCAATTAATAAAGTGATTGTTTTCATAAGGGTTGTTTTAATTAAAACTGAAACATTTAAAAAATGGATATGATTAGATTACGGTTAGGTTCTTGAAAGTCTTGGGTCATCATAATAATCATGGGTTGTAGTTGGTTCGTTCTTAAATATTTCACCAAGAGGCACACGCTTTTCCACTTTTTGCCCAACCACATCTTCTGTATAAATATTAAGAAAGAGCACGCCAGTTTCAGTAAATTCAAATGTGCATGTTTCACCGTCAGCTTGCATATCATCGAGTTTTTTAGCATAAGGAGAATTGACAGCGCTGTACTCTAGTGTTTTACATGTATAGTTAATATGGTGATAGTCATTGCCTTCATAAATGCTAATGGATATTCTATCTTCATCAAGACTACCGTTAACTATTGTTATTTTGGTTCCATCAGGAAAAATTAATGAACGCCTGTTACTTGAAAAATCCTTAATGTGTTTGGCGTTAAGACCTTCATGTACTATACCCCAAAATTCAATTTTAAAAAGAGAATAGTCTTTATGGGTAATGGTAAGTAAATGTTGGTCCATTACTATTTTACCGCCACCGCTAGTTTCATAAGTAAATATTCCTTTACTTAAATCAATAGAACTAAAATTGCCTTTAGGACTCACAGATTTACAAGTTCCTAATTTAGGAACGTCTTCATCTTGATTGTCATCGTCTTTTTTAGAACATGAAGAAAGTAGCACTAGAATAACAAGAATTTTTATACTATTATGTTTAAAATATTTCATAAGATTAATTTTTAGTTAGTTATTGATTAGAAGAGAAAATGGATTAAGTGCGTGATAGTCTTGGATCATCATAATAATCATTGATTCTGGTTGGGTCGCTATTAAATATTTCACCAAGAGGTACACGCTTTTCCACTTTTTGCCCAACCACATCTTCTGTATAAATATTAAGAAAGAGCACGCCAGTTTCAGTAAATTCAAATGTGCATGTTTCACCGTCAGCCTCGGTATCATCAAGCTGCTTTGTGTAATCTGAGTTTGCTGAGCTATATTCCAAAGTATTGCAGGTAAGATTGATATGATGAAATTCGTTGCCATCGTGAATACTTACCGATACAAGCTGCTCATTTAAACCAGCGGCAACCATGGTTATTTTCGCTCCGTCTGGAAAAATAATGGAACGTCTGTTCCCTAAACGATCTTTAATGTGTTTACTATTAAGACTTTCTTTGTTTGCAGAGTTTAAAGTTTTTCCGTTAACTACTAAATTACCCCACAGTTCAATTTTGAAATTTTGATAATCCGCATGTGTGATAGTAATTATCGTATTTTTTTGATCCATCACTATTTTACCTCCGCCACTGGTTAAATATGTAATGGTGTTTTCAGTTATAGTTTGGCTTAAGTTGCCAGTATAAGCTACTTGTTTGCAGGTTCCTAGTTTTGGAAACCCTTCATCAAGTAACTCTTCATCACTTTTACATGATGAAATAATAATCAAAATGATTATTATGGCAATTTTTTTTGTTGTCAAATAGCGTAAGGTTTTAACAATTTTTTGAACTGAATTCATAATGGATTATTTTATTGTTTTTTAATACATCGAAACAATTATAAAATGTCATCATCAATCGAAACATTTATTTTATTTTTGTAATATGGGTAAAGCACTTACAGAACAAGAATTGCATAATTTGGCCATGAACCATGTTGGTAAAGATTTGGAACAACGTGGTTTCGAGTTTATCGCCATAAATAGTAA
>Ga0210027_1000168_pt1 | contig 71741 bp, 65 predicted proteins | sample CryGeymeta201510_FD_183978 | JGI IMG/M metagenome (GOLD analysis project Ga0210027, IMG submission 183978) | Groundwater microbial communities from Crystal Geyser aquifers in Utah, USA - Crystal Geyser metaG 2015-10 (SPAdes) (version 2) | ecosystem: Environmental > Aquatic > Deep subsurface >...
TGCTCAAGTCTTAATTTTAAATTTGAAGTATATCCGGTATAAAATTTATAGTCAACTTCGCTTTGCAATACATAAATATAAAAAAATTGTTGCATAAAATTTAAAATTATTTGACAGGATAAACATAATCAAAACTATAACCGCCACTCATCGTTGGGGTGTTTTTTACATAGCCCTCGGGGGTGGGGAAAAACTGTAGTACATTATCAAAATAGGGAAAGCCGTTTATGTAATGGGTGGTGGACAAACTGTCTATGTTTTTTATGATTTTTTGAATTTTCTCGCCGGTGGCGTTATAAAGATAGGAAATATATTGGTTGGCATCGCCGTTAAAGGTAATTTTTGTGGGTAGGTTGAGATGGTTGTAAGTAATGGCGGTGATATTTTTGTTGCGGTCTGTTATGAGGTTGCCGTGACACACACGATGCCCGTCTTAATTTGCTGGTTAAACATTCCAACCTTCGGTGGGTAGGCGTGTGCTAGTGGAGTTTGGTATCGGGGGCAAATTTTCTAGAAGAAATAAAAACTTTCAACGTTCCCAATTAAAGAATAAAAAGTATATAAAAATCATAAAAATATCAAGTACAATAAAATATATTCCATTTTCTAAAATTAATCTAAATTTATAAATACCTAAAATATATATAACTATAAAAGTAATCGAAGTAGAAAATGAATATCCAAAGATTTTAGATTTTGGATTTAATTTAATTTTTTTGAAGTTTAAACTATTGTTTTTAAAATTGTAAACTAGTGATAATAGTAATAGAAAATTTGAAATATAAACCAACAATAATTTAGCTAAATTATCTATAAAAAAGCTACTATAAATGACAAATAATAATAGAAAGCATAAACTATCTTTTATAAAAACAATGATTTTCTCTTTTTCTGATATAGCCATATCTTAATAAATCTTTTTACTGATATTTTTTTGATCAAAAGGTGCAACTAAATAATAACTCCCAAACCCACCAACTGTACTTACTGCCGCTTGGGATTTTAATGAAAGTCCTCTTGTTGCAAGAGCAGAAACCCCACTAACTAATCCACCAAGAATAGCGTTTCTAAAATTTGCCGTTTTAATTAATGATGAAAAACCATTAGCCTTTTTGAACGAAGAAACTGAATTTACCGCTTCTTTTTGCATTTCACTTAATGAATTAAAATCCCGTTTAATATATTGTGTATTATCTTTATTAATATTACTTACATCTATAAGTCTAGTAACAATTTCATCATATAGTATTTTACCTATTTCGTCAATTTTAACAGTAGTAGAAGCAGTTACAGTATTGTAATGGTTATTTCCATCATTATCAACACCCGATAATGAATAACTAAAATTTTCTGTTATTACATCTGTACCTGTATCCATATCTATACCATCATCGTTCTTATTTGGAATGAAAGTATGATAACCAGAGGGCTTGATATTATTATTATTATTATTGCTTTGACTACTATCACTTCCAACATTAAACCCAAACTGACTCGTGGCTGTACCACCGTCACCATATATTTTCACGCTACTGACAATTGCAAAACCGGTTTTATTATGATCAAATTTTCCGATACCCATTGTAGCAAGACCAACACTTTCACCATCTGAGTTGGTCCCTCCAATAGTTGTAGCACTTTGATTTTGTTGTCCACCACTGGTACCACTAGCACTATTGGACTCGCCTTCCATCCCATCAGGATCAATAAAATAGATGGGGTTGTTAAATGCATAATTATAAGGGCTGTGACGCCGCATTTTCTCTGCCAACGGGTCAATGTTCATCCACCTTCCCAAAGCAGGGTCATAATTACGTGCCCCGAAGTCGTAAAGGCCTATGCTGAACTCATCTTGGTACTCCATACCCCCGAACTTGTACAGTAACATCCTATATGCACTTTTTATATTTTCATATAATGCGAGAGTTTTTAAATTATAGTTTTGGATTATTTAAAGTATTTTTTGAGAGAGGATTCAGAATGAAAACATTTTTTAATGCATCGTGTGCAAGCTCAAAAATGGTAATGCTGAGAAGTCATACTTTATAATATCTTTATACAAATCAGATTTTAAAAAAATAGGGTTATATTCAAAATCTGAAATAGGCATTAATATTTCTCCTTCATATCCAATATCTATTTCTGTATTTTTATGTTTTACTTCACAAGTACAAAAAATTCCATTAACAGGAGTAACGAAAACTGTAATCTTCTCTCTTATGCCCGACTTCCATTTTTTATTAATTGTTTGAACTTTTGTTCTATTTTCTTTAACCAAAGATAATAAGTTGTTTTGGGAATGTAAAAAACCATCTTCAAAATCAAAACTTTCTGAAGTAGTTGGATTAAAAAGTATCAATTCTTTATTCACACAACATTCATCCAAATCTGTTGCGGAAAACCCCTCAATATTTAAAGGATATAATGATTTTTCATTTGGATTTGTCCAAGAATTAACAGATACTACCCAAAAATCATTTTGAAATTTGTGTAGACCTTTATTTTTTTCTACCTCAATTGAAATTATCAAAAGCTCCTTATAATTTTGAGAATTTGCTTCAATTATATATAAAGCAAAGATTGAAAATACAAGATATTTCATATTTTTTATTATTTAAATTATTCGATTGCTTTTACTGAATCTTCAATCATTTTATCTACTTCAAAATTCCGGACACCTCCTGGCGGATCATCCATAAGTCCTCCTGTTCCGGGTCGGTTTTCTTCATCTGAACGCGTCATTAGTGTATGACCTACTTCATGTCCGATGTGACTATCTTCTTCAGTTTCAATTTCAATACCATTTGTAAAGCTTTGTCCCGTAGGATTTGTTGTAATAATAGCAGCTGGAGCAATATCGTTTGGTCCTCCATCAAACTTAGGTGCACCTTCTAAACCATTTTCAAGTGCAATTTTTGCCTGTTCCCTTTTAGATCCTACTGTTTTTGTATTTTCTACTTCCATTCCAGAAACATTAAATTTAAATTCTACAGATTCTCCTTTTGAATTTTTAGCATTTGAAAAAGAATTATTTAATTCAGATTTAACAGTTTTTACTCTATTAAAATTATTTCTGGTTATTCGAGAGTTCTTTTTATCTGAATAATTTGAGTTAGTTTTTTGAGTCAAAACTATTATATTCTTTTCAATCACATGACTTCTATTTCCTGCTTTATCAGTTTTGGTATGATGTAGGCCCTCTAACCCTTCCAATTCTATATGACTAATCACCATATTCTCAGCAAAATTATATGGAGATTGATAACTATATTTTTCAGCTAATGGATCTACTACCCAAAACCGTCCCAGATCAGAACTGTAGTTACGCCATTTAAAACTATCCCAATTCAATCCAAATTCATCCTGACGTTCTTGTCCTTGGTACTTGTACTTATACCCCGGATTCTGCAGCGGCAAGCTTGGTGGGGCGGCTTCTTTTAAGGTTTTTAGTTCTTCTTCCCGGTCTATTTTGGTTTTGCCAGCGCGGCAAGCTGGCTCGTTCGCTAAAACAGCCCACCGGGCTGTTTTTTATTGCTCCGCCCTAGTTGTTCTTGTAAAGATAACATCATTTTTAGCAATCTGTTTTTTACACAATATTAATTTTGTTTATTAAAAAAATCATTTACATCTTTATAAGAGCTTAAATACCATTGGTTATTGTCATCTAATCTAAATATGTAAGAAATGTAAGCCATTAAAGTATCAAAATAATACCCCTTATAAATTCTAAAGTGCATATACCTATAATTATTATAATATACCTTGTCTCTTTTAAATTTATTTATTTTGTAATTTAAAAGAAAGTTTTCGGCTTTTTCCCATTTTTTAATTTGTTTGTTTTTTAGTTTAATTTTATCATTAAAATTAATTCGTGATTTTCTAAAATTTTCATTGTTAATAAATTTTTGAAGAAAAAGCTCAAAATCTTCAAAGTTAGAATAGCTTAAACAATCATAACTCAAACCTAATTTGTTGATATTTAAACTGTCAATTTTTTGGAAATCCATAATCATGATTATACCAAAATTTCCTGAAAGCCTTATATTATCTTGTATGAAATCTTCATTTTGTGATGGTTTAGCCATTATGGATTCTGATTTATAGCTTATATGATAATATTCATCTATTTCGAGAGAATTATTTTGTTGAATCAATGGTTTTTTTTCAAGCACTATAAGGGTATCTGCCATACATCGTTCAAATTCAACATATCTATATACATAATATTTAGAAGTGGATTCTACATCAGTTATTTTAATGTTCATTGAGTCAAGTTTATTGTTATTTTGACAATAAATAGTTGTACAAACAATGAATAAAAAAAGAGTAATAAATTTATTTAAATTCATAAAGCTTAGTTATTTTTTATTTGAAAATTAACTTTTTGAAGGGGTACTATTTGATTATTGTCTAAATATCTAATTAATTTGATTCCACCTATAATTTCTGAGACACTCTCCCTAAAATTAGAACCCTTTAAATCAGCTGCTCTTTTGTGTGCCGCTTGATATGCTGGAGTGTTTCCCGGCAAATTTATTCCGAGTTGTGCAGCAAAAAAGCTTTCTAATATTTCATGACCAATGCTATAACCACTTTCTACCCCTCCGTTTTTCTCTAAAGTACGTGAATGATTTAAATTGAGAAATTGAGTTGCCATGATTTTTCCTTCAGTTCCTTCATTTTTTGTTCCTTTTCTTGACCCTCCATAAGCTCCAACAGATATATCTCCTAACTTTCCACCAACAGCCACTTGTTCATTACGTGTGGTTTTTAAATTAACTATAGTGGAGGATCCACTATCTATGGCTTTATTTAGCTCTTGATCATATTCTGTATCCGCTTTGGTGCCTTTTTTTATTTCCAAATATTCTGTGTTTCTATTTCTTGTAATACCTAAACTTGATTTTTCATCTAAATCTTTTGTTGCTTCATCTGCATCTACTCCTGTTATTTTAACGCCTCCAGAAATAGCAGTTGTTCCAATCTGACTACTCCCAAAGGCACTATTCTGCACCGTTTGTTGGGTTATTTGTCCAGAGCCCATCATAGCTGCTCCCATACCTTCCATCCCATCAGGATCAATAAAATAGATGGGGTTGTTAAAGGTGTAGTTATAGGGGCTATGACGCCTCATCTTTTCTGCAAGAGGGTCAATATTCATCCACCTGCCAATTGCCGGATCATAATTCCTCGCCCCAAAGTCATACATCTCCACGCCAAACTCTGTTTGCAACTCTTTGCCACCGAACTTGTACAGTAACTCTCTACATGCACTTTTTTAACTTTCAGCAATTTAAATATTTGAAAATAATATATCAACACATCTTGATAGATTACCAATTTAAAGCCACTACTAATTTACCCCATTAATTATGGAGTCTTTAACATATATTGGAACTTCAAAATAAAAATCCCTATCTGAAAAAATTACATCTAATTTCTCTTTATTTTCTTTATTTTCAGATGTAATCATCAATTTTTCAATAAACTTTCCTCTCAAAATATTATCTCCTGTTTTAGAGAATTTGAAAGCAAACTTGTTACTATTTGTATAAAAAGAATCTACTTTTATTTCATTTAGATTGCTATAATCTTCTTTAATATTTTCACCAACTATAATTACTAAAGATTTATTACTCATATCATTTTCTCCTGATTTATCAGAGTTGAAATAAATTGTTCCAATGTCGTATTTTCCTACCACAACTGAATCCGGTACTACTATTTTAAAATAATAACTTTTTTCTTTTATAGTATCTCCTTTTGAACCATATGTAATCATAGTATTAGTATGATTTTCCTTACCATAAATATTCTTCAGGATATATTTGTATTTCAAATCATTCTTTATATCATAAGTTTTAATCCAACCATTTTTGCTATTTGCTTTGCAAAAAACTCCTTCCTTAATTACCTGCCCATCACTATCATAAAATACACTATAAATACTATCCATATGCTGATATTCAATATTTTCAAGAGCTCCGTCTTGATAATAAGCAAAGACTGTGTCAATAATCTTATCTTTTCTATAAGTTGCTTTATCTTTCAAATTTCCATTTTTATAGTAAACCAAAGTTAAACCATCTCTAAGATTATTTTTATCCAATGAAACTACAGAATGTAACTCTCCTGTGTCATAATACGTTTCTTTTATAGTTTTCTTATTTTGACAACTTAATATTAATAACACTAAAAAAAATTGTAAGTAAACCTTCATATTTTATAATTTAATTTCCCCTGGCTTTTTTCTTTTCTTCCATTACTTGATCTAGTAATTGATCTGATTGTTGTTTCATTTGAGCATTTTTGGTGTTTATAGCATTATCTAAACTATCCAATTGGTTTTTATCTACTGTAATTTTTTGATTTCCTGGCCCCAATTCTACAACTCCTCCTTGATATGGATTATCACTTGGATAATGCGTCATGGTTTCATAAACTGTTCTATCTACTGTTGTATCAGTTTTTTTATCGTTTCCTGTTAACTCATTTACAGCATTCCCTGCATCTTTACCTTTTCCAAATCCAGCTAATAAATCTGCTCCATATTGAATGGCATCTTTACCACTTTTATATGTATTTCCCCTGAGTTGTGGACCCATACTATTACCTATCTGAAGAAATCCATCAACATTATAATGATTATCAGCAGGTCCGTCAGTAGTTGGATTGTTACCGCCCCCATCCTTTGACCTTAGTGAAGTGTCTATTGACTTCGAACTTCTTTTTGGTTCACCTGATATATTTGGAGGTTCCATTCCTAAAAATTTCGCAATTAATTTTCCAGCTTTTAATAATGCAGTTGGATCTATATTAGGGCCAGAGTCTGGCCACATCCCATCTGGATCAATAAAATAAATGGGACTATTAAAAGCATAAACATAAGGTGACCACCTACGACCTTGTTCAGCCAACGGATCAATATTCATCCACCTAGCCACTGCAGGATCGTAATTCCTTGCGCCGAAGTCATACATCTCTACACCGAACTCGCTTTGCAGTTCCTTTCCGCCGAACTTGTACAGTAATTCTCTATACGTACTTTTATCTATTTTGCTCTAAAATAATACATCGCCATTTATAAAATTTACTTTTCCATGATTTAAAAGCAAAAACAAAAAGCACAATTTTGGATATTAAATACTCAAAATTTATTCTACGATTAGAACCATTTCCTTCAATTTTTTAACTGATTTATCAGGAAATATTTCATACAAATAAATTATACGTTCGTTTATTCTCCAATTTTCAGGAGTTATCTCAACAGCAACTTTATTATTATATACCTCTGTAATATATACTTTTAGACAAGCTTTGTCGCTATCGGAAAGTTTTTCAAATTCCTTAAATTTTTTATTGATTGGTGTATTTTCTCCGAAACAATTTTCGTTTACATAATCACTAATATCCGGATAATCAAATACAAATACGCTTCCAACAAAACAAAAGTCGTATAAATAACCTGACACCGTTAGGTCAGTACAAATTTCTTTTTCCTCCACAAAGTCTATAAATATTTGGGAATATTTTATATCATTTAAGATGGCTCTGTGACTATCTATATCGTTGCAAGAGAAAACTTGCAAACTAATAAAATAACATAAAAATACGATTGATTTCATACTACTGCGTTACTTGAGTTTTTGTTGTAGCGTTGGTATTGTTTCCTCTCTCATTTCTTATAGTAAAATGCATAGTTGCTCTTATAATAATACCTCCATTACCTGGAGTTGATGTTCGATCTGTACCCATATAATATTTCCGCTCACCATATTGAGTACCGTTACCCATTGTTCTATTCAAAGGATTGTTATCCAACTGTTGTCTTATAGTGTTCATTTTTTCAACGGTTGGCCCTTTCCCATAATCAATATTAGTATCTGGAAGTCCTCCCCCTATTCTGGTGTGATATGTTTCATGTAAAAAGGTCATACCGTAGCCAATAGTTTTGGAGTTCAACCCTGCTGAAACATTATTTATATGACTATTTATTTGAATAGGATCTAAATAAATTATGTTTGAGCCTCCGGGTACGCCCGAGCCTCTGTTATTTGGTCTCAAACTTACTAACGCACGATCAGTATCATCAATCATATTTGTCAACTGATTTCTAGCATCAGAACTTCCCATTTGCACTCCATCATTCTCCATAACAATCGCGTTTCCATTATCATCCTTAGCATATTCTAATGTAAATCTGTCATCTGAATTTTTTATTGATAAAGATAAACCAGTTTGCTCTGAAAGATCAAGTAAAGTATTGATGGCTGTTTCTACCCCTTCCTCACTTTTAAATAGTTGAGTCACATCAACACTCATTCCATCCGGATCAATATATACCACAGGATTATTAAGAGTGTATGAATAGGGTGATTCTGAATAATATTGCTCAGCTAAAAAATCAATATTCATCCATCTGCCAAGTGCAGGATCATAATTCCTTGCGCCATAATCATATAAATTGATGTTAAACTCATCTTGAAATTCTTTGCCATTGAACTTGTACTTATACGTCTCCTTCCTACTAGGCGTAACAGGAGTTAACACAACGGTGTTGGTACCATCATTAAATTCAAAAATTTTATGGTCGCTGTTATAGCCGTTGTGTTTTAACCCAAAAGGATAGTAATGATTCTCTTCTAGTATGGTAAGCCCTTGGGTTTCGGTTTTGGTGTAGCGCAGGCGTATGTTGCCTAAATGATCCGTATAGGTAAATACATAGTTAAAACTAGAACCTCCTCCAACCCCTTGTGCGCTTACTACTTTTACATAACCTTCCTTATGTGGAAAAAAGTCTAACGCCTCTTGGGTGTATTGAAAACCATCCAGATAATGCGTGTTTTGTAGGTTTGTGCCCTCTGTCATGGTTTTTTTGAGTTTTTGTCCGGTGGCATCGTAAAGGTAAGTAATAGTGCCTTGTGTTCCAAATGTAATTTTTTTAGGGAGGTTCAAGTGGTTATACGAAATTTCGGTTATGCCTTTATTTTTGTCGATAATCAGGTTGCCATAGGTGTCATATTCAAAGTCATTGACAAAGGTTGTTTGGTGGTTATTTCCTTCATTAAAGCCGGCAGAATAATTTGTGGCATCTGTAACATTCAATAGTTTATTGCCTAAATCATATGCATAAGTTAATTGGTCTATTGTAAAAACCGGGTGTTTTTTACATAACCCTCCGGGGTGGGGAAAAACTGTAGTACATGGTCAAAATAGGGAAAGCCGTTTCTATAATGGGTGGTGGAATAGATGATAACTTGCATTTTATTATGAAAAATGGTATTCACTTGAATTACTGTTTTTTTCCGCGCGGCAGGCTGGCTCGTTCGCTAAAACAGCCCACTGGGCTGTTTTTTAACGCTCCGCCCTGAATTTTCACGCCGGTGGCGTTATAAAGATAGGAAATTGTATTCTGTCTGTCTTGTCCTAAAAAAAAGATACTCCATAGATACTCCATAGATACTCCATAGATACTCTATGGATAGTGTATGAAAAATAAACCTAAAAATGTACCCCTTTTAGTAGTTTTTACCTATTTAAAAATCACTTTTTCAAGCAAAATAAAAATACCAAGAAAATTAAAAATATATTGGTTCGTCCTTATTTAATTTTCAAGAAATTAATAGCTTATCACTCTCCCGCAACAGCGATAGGAGCGGCATCCTTTTTTTGCTTTTCGCAAAAAAAGATATAGCGGATAGCGCGGTCTTTTAAAACCTTTTTCGGTTTTAAAAGAGTTGCCCCTATAATTCTGCTTATTTTTGCTGCTTATTGTATAAAAAGGCGCACACAAATAGAAAAGAAAGATTTTATAACCGGCAATACAGAAGTATTACAAAAAGAAGGCAGTTTTTTGCCCAACCTTTCTATAATGGATGTATTATTTAACGAAGGAACTCGCGCCCTTTCCTATCTAGAAAAACAAAAACTATGAGTATGCAGTTTATCGTTCATTACGGAATGCATTTTATCGTGCCTTTAGCCATTGCATTTCTTTTTTTTAAAACAAATAATTGGAAGGTGTATGGTATATTTCTATTAGCAATGCTTATAGATATAGATCATTTACTTGCCATACCCATATTTGAAGCCGGTAGATGTAGTATTGGTTTTCACCCGCTTCACTCCTATTTTGCCATTTCAGGTTATGTTATTCTATTGTTTTTTAAGAAGGCTAGAATAATTGGTTTAGCACTTCTTTGGCATATTGTTACCGATGCGGTAGATTGTTTGTGGTAACTTATTATTGGGCAACGTTATTTAGTTCAGTGCTCAGTGCTCAGTGCTCAGTGTTCAGTGTTCAGTGCTCAGTGCAGCGACTTATGACTTACGAAAATATAATTACTTAAATTACTAAGATTCATCATTTTCAATTTTTAGTCATACGTCTTAAGTCCTGCAATCTTAAGTCGTATTTTTTCCCTTTACCAACTCAAAACTGCACTTATAGGAAAATGATCGGAATAGTGTACTGTGTGTGTATTAAATTTTTCTACGGTTAACTCCTCATCGGTTAAGATAAAGTCAATGCGCAAGGGTATTTTTTTAACGGTGTAGGTCTTTCCTAAACCCTTACCCGATTCAGAAAAGGCATCTTTCATGTTTCCTTTTAACTTTCTATATACATACGAAAAAGCAGTATTATTTAAATCGGCTGTGATAATGGTTTTGAATTTTGAATGGTTTTTATGAGCAACTACCTGGTTTATTTGGTTTTGTTGAATTTTAAAGGATGCGGCAATACGCCTAAATAATCGTTTGGAAGCTTCTTGTTTAAAATCGACATCATCTTGGTTGATTTGTAAAGATTCTAAATGAATATTGTACAAACGAATGGTATCTTTCTCTTTTACAATATCGGCAAAAATGGCATTATTCCCTGTGTTTTTAAAGTCTAGCGAACCAGAATTTATTATTGGATATTTTGAATAAATAGCTTGTCCAAAAGAAGGAGATTCACCTTGTAACTTAATGTATTTATAAGGAAATTGGGTTAAGGAAACTTTTGTTTTTGAATAATATTCCTGAAAGCTAATCACATCTGGATTTTCTTTTTTGATAAAGTCTTCTAGCTTTTGTTGTAAATTGTCTTCTTCAATCCAATGATACAGATTAAAAATGCGAACATTATAACTCATTACTTTTAAATGATTTTCATGGGTATTCGGTTTTTTTGAAAAATCAAATTGATAAAACTTATTAAATTGAACAAAACATACTACCAGCACAAACAAGGACAAGAAAAGTTGTTTTTTTACGCGAAGTAACCAAAATAAAAAGAAAATTACATTGATTACGAGTAAGGGTGAAACCACCAAACTAAGCACGGAAAGCAGAGGAAATCGTTCGGGTGGGATATATAAAACTAACAACGATAGCAACAAGCAAAGGGCAAAAACAGAGTTGATGAATACAATTAATTTATCGATGAGCCCCAATCCTTTCATATCAATCTTCTTTACCGGATTTAAATAAAAAATCTTTTTCGTCTTTACTCAAACTATCGTAACCGCTTTTACTTATTTTATCTAAAATAGTATCGATTTTCTTTTGGTTAAAAGCATTTTTATTTAAGGTAGAAGTAGTAGAAGTTTTCGTTTTGTTTCTATGAACATTTCGAAATGGTTTTTTCTTTTGAGTAGCAAACAAATTTACAAACCAATCCATAAAATTTTCCCACCATTTACCAATATCCTTTCCTTTATCTAATTGTTTCACATAAAAATAGCCAAGAAAAGCACCGCCCAAATGTGCCAGAAAACCTCCGGCATTACCTGTTGGGATTCTTATAATATCCAATACCACAAAAAAGGCAGCAATATACCAAAGTTTAATGGTTCCTATTAGTAATAACCGAATGCCTAAATTTGGGACTCTTGTTGCAATACCCACCAAAATAGCCATAACTCCTGCCGAAGCGCCTAGTAAATAAGACCTTCCTGTACCTGCAAAAGCGGGAAAAAAATTATAACTCAGCATATAAACCAACGCTCCTACTATTGCTCCTAAAAAATAAAAATTCAGTAATTTTTTTTGCGTAAAATAGGTTATAAAATAAATACCAGAATAATACAAAAGCAACATATTTCCTAAAAGATGCCAAAACCCACCATGTAAAAATGCATATGTAATAATACTCCAAGGTTTGAAAAGTAAATCTTCCGGGTCTTTAGAAAACACCAACCAATCTAAAATAAAATTTTCTTGAAAATTAAATAAAAATGCTATTGCCTGAAAAACATACATCAGCACAAAAACAATTACATTAATAGCAATGAGTTTCTCGAGCACATTGGCTGTATGGTATTTGTATTTTGCTTGTTCGAGAAAGGTCATTTTTTAGATTTTAGATATGAGATTTTAGATATGAGATTTTTCTGAATTTTAAAATAGTCTTTAGTCCCAACGGTTTTTATTAAAACTATTTTTTTTCCAGTACCACATGATGATAAAACCAAAAATAGCACCGCCAATATGCGCCCAATAGGCAGTATTTGAAGGTCCCGCAATACTTGTTCCAGTAATAGCGGAATACACATTTAAAGCAAAATAGGCTCCAATAAGATATTTTGCTTTTATGGGTACTGGAATAAACATCAAAAATAAGGGTAAATTTGGGTACAATACGGCAAACGCTGCCAAAACCCCAAATATTGCTCCGGAAGCTCCCACCATAGAGGATGCATAATTTGTGTATAATTGCTCTATCACCTCAACAGAAACCCCTTCTATCGGAAAATAACTTCCTTTGGTGGTTATCATAGTAAGTGTATTATGAATTTGTTCGGGAGTGGCTCCTGTTTCCAAAATAGTTTGATAGGCATTTTGATAGCCTAAATAAACAAATAAAAGTTGCAATGCGGCAGCTCCAAGGCCTGCTGAAAAATACAAAAAGAGAAACTTCTGTCTTCCCAAACTAAATTCTAAATGACTTCCAAACATGTACAACATGAACATATTTAAAAAAATATGTCCTATACTGCCATGCATAAACATGTGCGTTACTAATTGCCAATATTCAAAATTTTCATTTTGTGGATAATGAAGAGCAAATAAATCATAAGCCTTCATTCCTAAGGACATGGTTCCTACAAAAAACAAGATGTTTATAATTAAAAGTACTTTTACACTTTCCGATATTCTTCCCATGAAATTTATGTTTTTTATTTTTTTAATCGCCTAAAACTCGACAAATCTGTTACAAAATTCTCTACTAACTTCTAACTTTTCTCTATTCAAACCCCAGTATGAATCCCGCGCAAAGCCGCAAAGTCGCAAAGAAAACCATAAACAAATCTTAATACTTAATACTTAATTCTTAATACTTAATACTTAATTCTTAATTCTTAATTCTTAATTCTTACTCAAAACTTCTTATCCAAATCGCTTAAAGGAATCGTAACAAATGTAGGCTTATTTGTTGGTGATACTGAGGGTTCCTTACAAGCAAAAAGGCTGTTAATCAAATGTTCTTGTTGTTCTTTAGACAGAGAAACTCCTGTTTTAATTGCCAAACTCTTCGCCAAAGATTTTACCATAACATCCATTTGACTATATCCTGCATCGGGCAATTCATTTTGTAAATCAGAAATGAGTTGCTCTAATATTATTTTTATCTGACTATCCTTAACATTCACCGGAATTGCGGAAATAGAAATTATTTCCTTTTTAAAACTTTCAAAAACAAAACCTGTATCTTCCAGTTGTTCTCTATATTCTTTTAACAAAATCACTTCCTTTATGGAAAAATGAAGCGTTATGGGAAATAGTAACTGCTGGCTTATAGCTTCTTTAACGGTAATAGTACGTAATAATTCTTCATACAAAATACGCTCGTGTGCCAATTGCTGATGAATGACTAAAAACGCATTTTTTATCGGGGTAAGAAGATATTTGTTATGTAATTGAAAAGTAATAGATTTTGTCTCTTCAGCTTGAAAAAGAAATCCGGTGAGTGGTTCGCTTTCAAACTCTACGGTATCAAGGTGGGTTTCACTATCTGAAAATATGATTTTATGTTCCTTTTCTAGTCCGGAATATAAACTTTCCCAAGAAGCAGTTTTTTCTCGTTCAAAAGGAAAAGTGATATTTTTTTGTTTTGGCACATCCGCTTCAAAGGGATTAAAATTTCTATCGACCTCTATTTGTGGCATATTGGGTGTTCTTTTTTGATAATCATACGGCGTATCCAAATTTTTATCTCTTTCAAAATCTAAAACAGGACCAACACTAAATTGCCCTAAACTATGCTTTACGGTAGAACGCAACATGGCATACAGAGCATGCTCATCTTCAAACTTTACTTCGGTTTTGGTGGGATGTATATTAATATCTATCGTTTTAGGATCTACTTCTAAATACAAAAAATATCCTGGTTGTGCACCTTCTCTTAAAAGCCCTTCAAAAGCAGAAAGCACCGCGTGGTGCAAATAACCACTTTTAATAAACCGGTCATTAACAAAAAAATACTGTTCGCCTCTACTCTTTTTTGAATATTCCGGTTTTAAAACAAACCCAGTAATCGATAAAATTTCTGTAGTTTCTTGAACAGGCACTAACTTTTCATTGGTTTTACCCCCAAACACATGAACAATACGCTGTCGTAAGTTACTAACAGGCAAATGAAAAACTTCAGCACCATTATTCAGCATTACAAAACTTACCGAAGGATGTGCTAATGCCACACGATGAAACTCATCTATAACATGACGAGTTTCTACCGGATTAGATTTTAAGAAATTTCGACGTGCAGGTATATTATAAAATAAATTTTTTACAGAAATAGAAGTCCCTTTTGGTGTTGCAACTACTTCTTGTGAAATTACTTGGCTACCTTCTATTTTTATGGAAGTACCTACTTCAGCATTCTCGGTTTTGGTTCGTAATTCTACATGAGCTATCGCCGCAATAGATGCTAGGGCTTCACCACGAAACCCTTTGGTATGCAATTGAAACAGATCTTCGGCAGTTTTAATTTTAGAAGTGGCATGCCTTTCAAAACAGAGCCGGGCATCTGTAACGCTCATTCCGGCACCATCATCAATTACTTGTACAAGAGTTTTACCGGCGTCTTTTATAATCAATTTAATAAGTGTTGCCCCAGCATCAATGGCGTTTTCTAACAACTCTTTTACCACTGAAGCAGGTCGTTGCACTACCTCTCCGGCAGCTATCTGATTGGCAACATGGTCCGGTAAAAGCTGAATAATATCTGCCATCTAAAAAAGGGCTTGAGTAAATATTGTAAGATCAAAATCGATGATGAATAAAAAAAGGAGTATAAAAAATAAAACAATAAACAAGATAACTTTGTTTGTCTTTTTGTCAGAACTATTTTTAAAATCATCCCAAGCATTAACCAATTTTCCTTTTAATCCGGTGGTTTCGCCGGTACTTTTTCTGAATTTATCAAATTTACCTTCTATATGAAAAGGAGAACCTTCTTTATCGCTTTTGTAATAACGAGGTTCATAACCAAATTTCTTATTTTTTTTTGTCTTAAATATTCCCATAACATCGATTTTCAAAGATACTTAAAAACAAAAAGAATGTAGAAAGTCTTACGCTAAAAATTGTTAACTTTTTTTTAGAGTAATGCGTAAATGGCAGGTTATAAAAAAGAGGTTTCTTTATGTTTACTTCAGCTAGTGTCTAACTTCTAACATCTCTTTCCTAACCCAAGTGTGTATTTCACGCAAAGCCGCAAAGAATATTGTAAGTCATAATCGACATCTTAATACTTTGTACTCAATACTTAATACTTATTTTCCAACTTCTAACTTCTAACTTCTTAAAACTTAGACTCTTTTTTAAGTTGTGCCATTTTTATGGCCGCCACAGCAGCTTCTGTGCCTTTGTTGCCATGTTTTCCTCCACTTCGGTCAATGGCTTGTTGCATGGTTTCATCGGTAAGTACACAAAAAATGACAGGTATTTCTCCTTGTAGGTTTAGAGCTTTAATGCCTTGGGTTACTCCCGCACAAACAAAATCAAAATGTTTAGTTTCTCCCTGAATTATGCTGCCTATAGCAATGATGGCGTCTAGCATATCGTAGCTTTTCTGCATGCGTTTGCAGCCGTAAATTAACTCAAAACTCCCGGGAACATTCCATCGCACAATATTATCGTTTATAGCACCGTGTTCTTTTAATGTATCAAAAGCGCCTTGAAACATTCCTTCTGTAATGGCTCCATTCCATTCAGAAACAACAATTCCAAAACGAAATTCTTTTGCGTTTGGAACTCCATCTTTATTGTAAGAAGATAAATTTTGATTTTTAGTAGCCATAAATGTATTTTAAAAGTACAAAAAATAAATTCCAAATTCCAACAACTTAATAAAAGTTGGAATTTGGAATTTGGTATAAAAACTTAGGAAGTGAAAACTATAGCATAGCTTCCGCTTTGCCAATATGCATTTCTAATTGGTTTGCTTCTAAAGCAGTTGGATACTCTGTTTTTATTTTGTTTAAATGAATTAATGCTTCTTTTGCATTATTCAATTGTAAAGCAATAATCGCTGCTTTTAAAAGATATTTTGGCGTTGTAAATTCATTATCGTTCATGGATGCAGCTTGTTTATAATATTTTAATGCCTCCTCATTCTGTTTTAATTGAACAAAAGCATCACCAATTGCACCTTTGGCCATAGGTCCTAAAATGATATCATCACTTTTAAAAGCGTCTAAATAGCTAATGGCTTCTTTATAGTTTTTAAGATTCAAATAAGCCATCCCGGCATAATATCTTGAAAGATTAGCGGCATCTGTGCTACTGTAATTTTCAATAATATCTAAAAAGCCGTATTTACCTTGTCCACCTTTTAAGGAAAGTTGAAATAAAGAGTCTTTTTCACTTGCATTTAATGCTTGTTCAAAATAAGACTGTGCTTGAAACATTTCATTAGAAGCTTCTAATTGTTTTGGTTTTTGAACATATTCTTGGAATGCTAAGTACCCTAAAACAGCTACTGCAATGATTCCAACCACTATTATGATATATTTTTGGTTCTTTGCAACCCATTCTTCTGTTTTTGAAGCACCTTCGTCTAAGGTGTTAAAAACCTCTGCTGTTGCACTTTGAGCTTCAATAGCATCTTTTTTCTCTTCTTTAGTCTGAGGCTTATTCCCTCTTTTTTTATATGTAGCCATATTGTAACTTTAATGTGGGGCAAAAATAAAATTTTTATTACAATATAAAAGATAAATTATTTGTTATTTTTCAATAATTTGCACTTCTTTCCGATAGTTGTAAACCCAAAATAAGAATTATATAAAGAACACATTTTTAGTTACTTATGATTTTAACATCCCTCTCTTTAGTAAATTATAAAAATTTTGAAGCCGAAAACTTTACCTTTGACCACAAAATCAATTGTTTTGTAGGGAATAATGGTGTCGGAAAGACGAACGTTTTGGATGCCATTTACCACCTTTCTTTTGGAAAAAGTTATTTTAACCCAATTACAAGCCAAAACATCAAACATGACGCCGATTTTTTTGTGATTGATGGTGATTATTTTAAAAAAAACAAAAAGGAGCGTGTTATTGTTAGTGCAAAACGAAATCTTAAAAAAGTAATTAAACGCAATGGCAAAGTGTATGAAAAATTTTCAGAACACGTTGGGTTTATACCTCTTGTAATTATTTCACCTGCTGATCGTGATTTAATCACCGAAGGTAGTGATACCAGAAGAAAATTTATGGACGGTGTCATCTCACAAGGCGATCAGAAATACCTTCAAACGCTTATTAACTATAATAAAGTGCTTCTGCAACGCAATGCACTTTTGAAATATTTTGCGCTAAATAACACCAATAACGAAGATACTTTAGCTATCTATAACCAACAACTAAGCGAGTTTGGTACTAGCATTTACCAAAAACGATTAGACTTTATAGCACAATTTTCGCCTATTTTTAACAAAAGGCATCAATCTATTACCAATGCTAAAGAAGAAGTGAAATTGGTGTATAAAAGCCAATTAGAAGAAGGAGTATTAGCACAACTATTGAAAGAAAATATAGGAAAAGATCGAGCCTCACAATACACTAATGTAGGTACACATAAAGATGATTTGGTTTTTGAAATATCCGATTTTCCAATAAAAAAATTCGGTTCGCAAGGGCAGCAAAAATCCTATTTAATTGCTTTAAAACTCGCGCAATTTGATTTTTTAAAACAATTAAGTAAAGTAAATCCCATTTTGCTTTTAGACGATATTTTTGACAAACTGGATGAAAATCGTGTAGAACAAATTATAACTCTGGTTCAAAATGAAAATTTTGGACAATTATTTATCACTGATACCCACGCCGGCCGCACAGAAGATATTGTAAAAAAAGTACACCAATCCTATAAAATGTTTCCTTTAAGCTAGGTGTTTTTGATTTGAAATATGTACATTTAGTATCTTAAACTTTCCATAAAAACTTTTTATAATGAAACTCCCCTTTTCCCTTCTATCGTCCCTAATTTTTATGGTTTTACTCTCCTGTAACCAGCAAAATCCGAAAGAAAAATTAGCACATCTAAACGGCTATTGGGAAATAAGCAAGGTAGAAATGCCTGATGGTACGGTAAAAGAATATACTATTAGCACTTTAGTAGATTATATCGAGATAAAAGACAGTGTTGGTTTCCGAAAAAAAGTAGCTCCAAAATTAGATGGAGGATTTATTATAAACGATGATGCCGAAAAGATAACCGTAAAAATAGAAAACAATACATTGAATTTGTATTACAGTACCCAATTTGATAGTTGGAAAGAAACAGTCTTAGAAGCAAACGAACAGCAATTGGTGGTATTAAATAAGGATGATAAAAAATACACCTACAAAAAATTTGAAAAATTTAATTTAGAATAATGGCAAAACGACACGGAGAAAACATTACCATAGGAGATGTATTGAAAGATTTTGTTAAAACAAACAAACTAAACAAAGGCTTAGATAAAGTACAGGTGATTGAGGTTTGGAAAAGCCTAATGGGCCCTGCCATAGAAAAATACACCACAAATATTAAATTAGAAAGAGAAACACTTTATGTAGAATTAAGCTCATCGGTTTTGCGGGAAGAACTCCGTTATGGCAAACAAAAAATTATTGATTTATTGAATGAAGAATTAGGCAGAGTACTGATAAAAGAATTAGTATTGCGATAAAAAAAACCGCTTTAAACAAAGCGGTTTTTTGAGTTTCAACCCTATTTTTACTAAAACATATCTCTTCCCGAAAAATGAAAAGCACCTTCCATAGCGGCATTTTCATCGCTATCACTTCCGTGAACAGCATTTTCGCCTATGGAGGCTGCATATAATTTCCGAATAGTACCTTCTGCAGCATCTACAGGGTTTGTAGCACCAATTAATTTTCTAAAATCTTCCACAGCATCTTCTTTTTCTAAAATAGCAGCTACCACTGGACCTCTAGTCATATATTCTACTAATTCTCCATAAAAAGGGCGAGCGCTATGCACTGCATAAAATGCTTTTGCATCTGCTGTTGTCATTTGTGTTAATTTTAATGCCACGATGCGAAAACCTGCTTTATTAATCATTTCAAGTATTGCTCCAATGTGCCCTTTTTCAACACTATCGGGTTTTAACATGGTAAATGTTCTATTTGTTGCCATTTTCTTTTTTTTTAAATTCGGTGCAAAAGTAGCTGTTTTATTTCAATTTTTTTCTTGGAAAAGTCAAATAAATAGGAAATCACACATCATCTATTGAATCTCGTAAATTTTCAATCTTATTTGTATCTTCGCAGTCTATGAAAAAGAAAGATATCCAACAATTAAAAAAAGAATTATCCACAAAAAAAAAGATAGTTATAGTCACCCACAAGAATCCGGATGGCGATGCTATAGGATCCTCCCTTGCCTTGTTTATTTATCTAAAAAAACAAGGACATAACGTGCAGGTAATAGTACCAAATGAATACCCCGATTTTTTAAAGTGGATGCCGCAAAATGAATCCATACTTATTTATGAAAAGCACAAAACAAAGGCAAATCAAATAATTCTTGAAGCAGAATTACTTTTTACACTAGATTTTAATGCCTATGCTCGCGCAGGAGACATGCAGGAAATTTTAGAAAAAGCTACTGCACCTTTTGTATTAATAGACCATCACCAACAACCGGACAACTATGCAAAATACACCTACAGCGATACTGCCATCTGTTCCACAGCACAAATGGTATATCACTTTATAGAATTTATGGACGGTTTAGACGTTTTGGATAAAGAAATTGCCACAACTATTTATACAGGAATAATGACCGATACCGGTTCTTTCCGATTTCGCTCCACAAGCAGCACTACCCATCGTGTGGTAGCTGATTTAATTGACCACGGTGCAGATAATGCGTTTATTCATGAATCTGTTTTTGATAACAATTCTGCCGAAAAAATAAAACTTCTTGGTGTAGCATTGCGTAATCTAAAAATCATTCCGGAATATCGTACCGCTTATATCACTCTTTCGCAGCATGAATTAGATGCAAATCATTTTAAAAAAGGGGATTATGAAGGATTTGTAAATTATGCCTTATCTGTTGAAAACGTTATTCTTGCTGCTATTTTTGTAGAAAGTAAAGAAGATGGCTTAATAAAAATATCTTTCCGAAGCAAAGGTCGTTTTTCTGTAAATAAATTTGCACGAAACCATTTTGAAGGAGGCGGACACGATAATGCTTCCGGCGGAAAAAGTAATCGCTCTCTAGAAGATACTATTTCCTATTTTATTAGTAAATTGCACGCCTATAAAAAGGAACTCACCAATGAAAAGTAAATTATATCTACTACTTTTTTCCCTTCTTTTTGCTTGGAGTTGTAAAACTCCGGAAGCAAGAAGACCTGTAGAAGTTAAATCGGGTAGTTCCATTAATGAGTCGGTGGAACGCAACAAAGAAAGATTTGCTCTAGAAGAAAAAGACATAAACCAACTAATGGAAAAAGATTCCCTTAACCAATACATTACTTCAGAACAAGGATTTTGGTATTATTACAATATACAAAATCCAACAGAAACGGAACTTGCTGATTTTGGTGATATTGTTGAATTTGAATATGAAGTAAAGGACCTCAACGGAAACAGTATTTACACCAAAGAAGAATTAGGAAAACAAAAATACCGCATGGAAAAAGAAGAACTTATTTCCGGCTTGCGCGAAGGTCTAAAAATTATGAAAGAAGGAGAAACAGTCACTTTTATATTTCCCTCTTATAAAGCATATGGTTATTATGGCGACCTTGAAAAAATAGGCGTTAATATGCCAATAATTAGTACTGTAACCGTTTTAAATATTGAACAAAACAATTAAATCTAAAATAAAAACCAATGAAAAAAATAAGTTTATTATGCACTATTTTTGCATTAACCCTTGTAGCTTGCCAAGACAAATATCCTGACCTTGAGGATGGTATTTATGCTGAATTTATTACAAACAAAGGTACCTTTGTGGCAAAATTATACCAAGACAAGACGCCTATTACTGTTGCTAATTTTGTAGATTTAGCACAAGGTACAAACACTATGGTGGATAGTGCATACAAAGGAAAACCATTTTTTAACGGATTAACCTTTCACCGAGTGATTAAAGATTTTATGATACAAGGAGGTGATCCACTAGGCACAGGGGCCGGAAATCCAGGTTATCGTTTTCCGGATGAATTTGACGAAACCTTAGTTCATGACCGAAAAGGAATTTTATCTATGGCTAACTCCGGTCCAGGCACCAATGGAAGTCAGTTTTTTATTACTTTAAAAGAAACCCCAAACCTTAACGGAAGGCATACTGTTTTTGGCGAAATTGTACTAGGAATGGATGTTGTAGATGCTATCGGTCTTGTTCCAACTGAACCAGGTGATAAACCAATAGATGCAGTGATTATTCAAGAAGTAAACATCATCAACAAAGGAAAAGTAAATGTCAATTCTTTCGACAAAGAAATGGAAGTGATTGAAAAAGAAAGACTTGCCACTGAAGAACGTATAAAAGTTGTAAAAAATGAAACCGTTTCCTCTATGGAAAGCCAAAAAGCTAACGCCGAAGAATTACCTTCCGGTTTAAAAATTGTTTTCCTTACTAAAGGCGATGGCGAACAACCCAAAGATGGTGACCAAGTTTTAATTGACTATGAAGGGTATTTAGAAGACGGTAGCCTTTTTGATTCTAGCAGATTAGAAATTGCCCAAAAATATGAAATGGTAGATGAACGAAGAGAGCAAGCAGGACAATATGCTCCTATGCCGGCTCCTTATAGCCAAGATGCGCAACTTATTGCCGGATTTAAAGAAGGTATGTTAAAAATGAAGGTGGGTGATGAAGCTATTCTTTTTATTCCATCCCATTTAGGTTATGGTGAACGTGGAGCAGGTAATGTAATTCCACCTAATGCTAATTTGATTTTTAAATTAAAAATAACAGGTATAGTAAATTAATTTTCAATATTTTTCAACAAAAAAAAGCCTCAATTAAAAAGAGGCTTTTTTTTGTTTTTATAGATTTCTTATTTCTTCGGAATATTTTTTAGAATTTCTAATACAAACTCCCAATATTTTTGCAAAGAAGAAATACTGGCTCGTTCGTCGGGTGAATGCGCTCCTTTAATGGTTGGTCCAAAGGAGATCATATCCATATTGGGATAATTATGCCCAAGAATACCACATTCTAGTCCTGCATGGCAAGCGGCAACATGTGCTTTTTGCCCGTGCATCCTTTCGTAAATTTTATCTAAAAGTTTTAAAATAGGACTGTCCATATTTGGTGCCCATCCAGGATAATCGCCTGTAACATCTACATCGCAACCCATCAATTCAAAGGAGGAACGCAGTGCATTTACCAAATCCATTTTTGAACTTTCTACGGAGGAACGAGTTAAACAACCTATATGAATAGTGCCATCTTTAACAAGTACTTTGGCAATATTATTTGAGGTTTCCACTAAATCTGCAATGGCTGGGCTCATTCTATACACGCCGTTATGCGCCGCATAAAGAGCTCTTAATAAAAGGTCTTGCGAATCCATATCTAAAATAGTTGCCGGCGCAGCAGTTTCTTTTATACCGATTTGCAATTGCGGATCGAGGCTTTGATACTCCTTTTTAATGTCGTCAATAAGTTTGTTTATTTCAAATAAGAACACTTCTACTTGTGGTTTTTCAACCACTACAATTGCATTACTTTCTCTAGGAATGGCGTTTCTCAAACTACCGCCATCAATAGAGGAAATACGCAAACCAAAATCTTGTGATGCTTCAAAAAGAATTCTATTCATCAGTTTATTTGCATTGCCAAATCCTTTATGAATATCCATCCCACTATGACCACCTTGCAATCCGTTTATTGTTATGCAAAAAGGTATCATGCTTTTTGAGCAGACTTCTTGGTTATATTTTCTAGAAGCAGTAACATCAACACCACCGGCACATCCCACTCCTATTTCATCATCTTCTTCGGTATCGAGGTTTAAAAGAATTTCACCTTCTAACAAACCACCTTCTAAGCCTTTTGCTCCTGTCATCCCGGTTTCTTCATCTATAGTAAAAAGTGCCTCAAGTGCAGGATGTGCAATCGTTTTACTTTCTAAAATAGCCATAATAGTTGCTACTCCCAAACCATTGTCCGCTCCTAATGTGGTTCCTTTTGCTCTTACCCAATCGCCATCTACAAGCATTTCAATGCCTTGGGTATCAAAATCAAAGTTGGTATCGTTGTTTTTTTGATGTACCATATCTAAATGCGACTGAAGAACCACAGCTTTTCTGTTTTCCATTCCGGCAGATGCGGGTTTTTTTATGATTACATTACCCACTTTATCTACCAAAGTTTCTAGACCCAAATCGTCACCAAACTTCTTCATAAACGCAATAACGCGTTCTTCTTTTTTACTTGGTCTTGGCACAGCATTCAAATCTGCAAATTTGTTCCAAAGATTTTTTGGTTCTAAATTTCTTATTGGTTCGTTCATTATAACATTTTTAATTGTTACAAAGGTAAAGAAATGTTTGCTTTATTAAAATTCCTGTAAATAAGTTTCCAACTTTATTTTTCTTTTTGTGAAATTCAAAAAAATACCTGTATTTTAGGTGTCACTATGCACAAGAAAACAAAACTCATTTTAACCCTTCTTTTAATTGCTCAAATTATTGGACTTCGCATACTTTCTTATTTTCCGGAGTTTGTAGAAAAACAGTATAGTCAAGGACTATTCCCTTTTCTATCTAAAATGTCAAGAACCCTTTTTGGTTGGGTTCCCTTTTCAGTGGGAGATGTTTTATACAGTGCACTTTTTATTTTAATCATTAGGTGGTTGTACTATAATATTAAGAGAATTCGCAAATCTCCTATTTCTTTCTTTTTAGACATTACAGCCGCACTTTCTATCGTTTATTTTGTTTTTAATGTTTTTTGGGGATTCAATTATTATCGAATTCCCCTACACCAAACCCTGAATTTAGAAAGAGATTATACCACAGAACAGCTAATAACTTTAACCAACAGATTGATTGAAAAATCGAATGCACTGCATCGGGAATTAGGATATGCTGATTCCATAAAAGTAGAATTACCTTACTCACAAAAAGAAATTTTTGCTCTTTCCACAAATGGATATAAAAATTTAAGTGAAGACTACCCTACTTTTAAATACCAACCAAGCAGTATAAAAAAATCCGGCTGGAGTTTGGGACTCACCTATATGGGATATAGTGGGTATTACAATCCTTTTACAGCAGAAGCACAGGTAAATAATTTGATAAAAAACTCTCGTTTTCCAGTGGTTACTTGTCATGAAGAAGCACACCAACTTGGTTATGCCGCCGAAAATGAAGCCAATTTTTTAGCCTATTTAGCGAGTACAAATAACGACAATCTTTATTTTCAGTATTCCGGCTACATCTTTGCCTTGCGGTATTGTGTAAACGAAATTGCAAGACGAGATATGGACACGTATGATGAAATCATAAAAACCGTAAATTTCGGTATATTAGAAAGTTACCGCGAAACACGAGAATTTTGGGAAAGCTATGAAAATCCGTTTGAAGTGGTTTCAAAAATTTTCTTTGATTCGTTTCTTAAAGCAAACAATCAGGAAAAAGGCATTGATAGTTATAGCTATATGGTGGCACTTTTGGTTAATTATTCGGATGGCAAATCCTTTTAAAAACCATTGTTAAAATCTTAAAAGAATGTTAAACTTTAAATGGGTGAACTAAAAAGTCATCTTCATTCTTATCTTTAGAAAGTAATTAATCAACCACAAAAGAATGAAAAAAAACCCACTCTTAATTGCAATACTTTTTTGCAATATTTCCCTCTTTGCACAAGATTATTTCCCGAAAAACGATGGTGTAAAAAACACAAACCACAATTTTACTGCTCTCACAAATGCCAAAATATATGTAAGTCCAACGCAGGTTATTGATGGCGGAACTTTACTTATCCAAAATGGAAAAGTAGTACAAGCAGCAAAATCTGTTACCATTCCGGCAAATGCCGTTGTCATAAATCTTGAAGGGAAAACCCTGTACCCTTCCTTCATTGATTTGTATTCTGATTTTGGTATTGAAAAACCTAAGAGATCCACCATGCGAGGTCGATCACCACAATATGACCCTACCCGATCCGGCTACTACTGGAATGACCACATTATGCCAGAAACAAATGCGCTTACCACCTTTAAATTTGACGATAAGAAAGCCGAAGAACTTCGTGCGGCAGGTTTTGGTGTGGTAAACACCCACCTTCAAGATGGTGTCGCTCGTGGCACTGGTGCTTTAATTGCTCTAAACTCAAACGGAAACGACAGTGAGAGAATTCTTTTAGAAAAAGCCTCTCAACATTTTTCATTTACAAGAAGTGCAGCTAAAAATCAGTCTTACCCAAGTTCTATCATGGGAAGTATGGCACTTTTACGCCAAATGTATTATGATGCAGATTGGTATAGCAAAGGAAACAGCACCACAAAAGACTTAGCTTTAGAAGCATTAATCGCAAATAGGGGTTTGGTTTCTATTTTTGAATCAAAAGACAAACTGAATAACCTTAGGGCAGATAAAATTGGAGATTTATTTAATATACAATATGTAATTTTAGGAGGCGGATTTGAATATGAAAACATACCACAAGCAAAAGCTACCAACGCCACTTTTATCCTTCCTCTAAACTTTCCGGAAGCCTACGATGTTTCAAACCCATACCAAGCTGCTTATGTTAGTGTTGCAGATATGCGTCATTGGAATCAAGCACCAACAAATCCAAAAGTATTTGTAGAAAATAACATCCCGTTTTCCTTTACCACGCACGATTTAAAATCGCCTAAAGATTTTATGACAAATCTTTTAAAAGCTATTGAATACGGTTTAGACAAAACCAAAGCCTTAGAAGCATTAACCACAATTCCTGCAAAAACCATAGGAAAATCTGTTGAATTAGGTAGTTTGAATAAAGGTGCTTATGCAAATTTTTTAATTACTTCCGGCGATATTTTTGAAAAAGAAACTATTATTTATGAAAATTGGGTACAAGGAAATCCAAATATCCTTGCAGATATAAACCAAAAAGATATTCGAGGAGAATATAATTTAATGGTTGCCGGAAAAACATTTCAACTATCCATTAAAGGAGAAGTCAGCAATCCCACGGCAGAAATGAAACAAGACACCATAAAAATAAAAACCAAACTCGCATACGCTAAAAACTGGGCAGACCTATCCTTTACTTTTGAAGAGGAGCCATATAGAATGACAGGGCAAATAACAAACAATTCAAATAATATAACAGGAAGACTAATACTACCAAATGGAAATGCCTCTAGTTTTAATGCAATAAAAACAGCTGCTTTCGTTGAAAAAGAAAAGGAAGAAAAAGAAACTAAAAAAATAGATGTTGTACCAATGACCTATCCAAACATCGCATTTGGAAATTCTGAAAAACCTAAACAAGAAAACCTCCTATTTAAGAATGCAACGGTATGGACCGGAGAATCTGCAGGAATATTAACAGAAACCGATGTCCTTATTCAAAACGGTAAAATAGCTAAAATAGGCAAAAACATAAATGGTGGAAATGCAAGAGTAATCGATGCAACCGGAAAACATCTTACTGCAGGTATCATTGATGAACACTCACACATTGCATTATCTTCTGTAAATGAAGGTGGACACAATAACTCCGGAGAAGTAAAAATGGAAGATGTGGTTGACCCCGATGACATTGGCATCTATCGCGCACTAGCAGGAGGTGTAACTTCGGCACAGTTGCTACACGGTTCCGCAAACCCAATTGGTGGTCGCTCAGCAATCATCAAATTAAAGTGGGGCGAAAATGCAGATACTATGATCTATCCAAATGCTCCTAAATTCATCAAATTTGCTTTAGGCGAAAACATAAAGCAATCCAATTGGGGTGCTACCGAAACGGTGCGTTTTCCACAAACAAGAATGGGAGCTGAACAAGTTTTTATCGACAATTTCCAACGTGCAAAAGAATATGAAGTATTGAAAAAAAGCGGAAAACCATATCATTACAATGAAGAAATGGAAGTAATGGTTGAAATTTTAAATGGAGAACGTTTTATAACCTGTCACTCCTATGTGCAAAGTGAAATTAACATGCTGATGAAAGTTGCCGAACAATTTAATTTTAAAATCAACACGTTCACCCACATTTTAGAAGGATATAAATTGGCCGACAAAATGAAAGAACACGGCATTGTAGGGGCTTCTACCTTTAGCGATTGGTGGGGATATAAATTTGAAGTAAACGATGCCATTCCATATAATGCAGCAATTATGTATGATAATGGACTTACAGTTGGTTTAAATAGCGATGATGGTGAAATGATTAGACGATTAAATCAGGAGGCAGGAAAAACAATGAAATATGGCAATGTTCCGGAAACAGAAGCTTGGAAAATGGTCACTATAAATCCGGCTAAAATGTTGCACTTGGATAACCGTGTGGGAAGTATTAAAGAAGGAAAAGATGCGGATGTGGTTCTTTGGAATAATAATCCATTATCCGTTTACGCCAAAGCAGAAAAAACAGTAATTGAAGGTGCTGTATATTTTGATTTAGATAAAGATGTACAAAAACGCCAAGCCATAAAAACAGAGCGTAATAAGCTCATTCAAATGATGATGAACGAAAAAAATGAAGGTGGGAAAACACAAACCCCAACCAGAAAAGGTCAAAGAGATTTCCATTGTGATACAGACCATTTAGAAGAGGCTTATTACCTTCAAAATTAATATCAAAATAACCCTATTTCTTTTAAAAGAAATCTTGCAAAAACATAAAATAATGAAAAACATACATAAAAGACTACCCTTAATATTACTGTTTCTTATCAGTATGCATATAAACGCGCAACAAACCCCTGCCCTTCCTCAAAAAGGAGCCTTTACCATTCAAGGTGCCACAGCACATATTGGCAATGGAAACGTTATAGAAAGCAGTACGATCGTTTTTGAAAACGGAAAAATAACCGCTATAGGTACTACCTCCACCGCAGCAAAAGGAACCATTATTGACGCATCAGGAAAACACGTTTATCCAGGATTTATTGTTACAAACAGCACTTTAGGTTTGGTAGAAATTGATGCCGTACGCGCCAGTGTGGACGATAATGAAATAGGAAGTATTATTCCAAACGTAAGAAGTTTAATTGCCTATAATGCAGAAAGCAAAATTGTGGAAAGTATGCGCCCTAATGGTGTACTAATTGGTCAAATTGTTCCTCGTGGGGGAAGAATTACAGGAACATCTTCTGTGGTTCAATTTGATGCATGGAATTGGGAAGATGCCGTAATAAAAGCAGATGATGCTATCCATATGAACTGGCCAAATAGTTTTAGTAGAGGGAGATGGTGGGAAGGAGAATCCAGAGCGTATAGTCCCAATAAAAACTATATTGAGGAAATTCAAAAAGTGAGTTATTTTTTAAAGGATGCTTTGGCTTACGGAAAAACAACTCCAAATGAAATCAATTTACTTTTTCAATCTGTTCAAGGTTTATTTTCTGGAAAACAAAAACTTTTTATCCATGCCGATGGAGAAAAAGAAATGATAGATGCAATTACTTTTGCAAAAGAATTAGGCATAAAAGAGGTAGTTCTCGTAGGTGGTTATGAAGCATACAAAATAACCGAATTTTTAAAACAACATAATATTGCAGTAATAGCCGGAAGAACACAAAGCACACCAAAATTTGAAGACGACGATTATGATTTACCCTACAAGATGCCTAAACTACTAGCAGATGCAGGAATACTAGTTGCACTTGACCCAGATGGCAGAATGGAACGTATGAACACTCGTAACCTTCCTTTTTATGCCGGTCAAGTAGTGGGCCAAGGCATGGATAAAGAAGAAGCCCTAAAAATGATTACCTCCAATGCCGCTAAAATACTAGGTATAGACAACGACTATGGCACTTTAGAAATAGGAAAAAGTGCAACCCTTTTTATTTCTGATGGTGATGCATTAGATGCTCGCACAAATTTAATAAGCAAAGCTTTTATTGATGGTAGAGAAATTTCTTTAAACTCACATCATACTACCTTATACCATAGATATTCTGAAAAATATAAATTGCAAAAAAATTAATACTACACTTGAATCATGAAAAATATTTCGCCGAAAATTTAAAAACTCCGGCGTTATTAAAGCGTTATTTCTCTATAAATTCACTTCCTTCAGGAGCCTGAAAAAAAGATTTGATTAATGCTGTTTCTGAAATTTTTACATTAGTAAAAATTAAAGTCTGAGATGGTGTAAAAACACGGTTGTTTTGTTCATACCAAACCAATTTTTCAGGAAGTAAAAGTCCTTCTATATTTCTCCAAGTATCATATTTTATATATTGCCAATTGGTGTTTTTATTACCATCAAAATAAGTTACAGTATAACCCAACCACTCCATTTGATAGGTTTCTTTGTTGTAGTAAATAATATATTCATCTTCTGGTGATTCCCCCACATTTCTTTCAAAACCAATGTGAAGAACACCATAGGTTTTTCTTTCAATTACCGCGTCTTTTCGTTCGGTATAAAATGCTCCTTCATCGGCTATAATAAAAGGCATAGTGTAAAAATAAAACATTTGGTTGTAATAAAATGTAGCGTTGCCGGAATACACACCTTCTTTATCCTCTAACCATACGCCTACTCCATCAAATCCTAGTTTAAAAGCATTTGATGCGATAACGGCTTGTCTTAAATTCAAATCGGTGGTATGTACTTCCGTGCCTAAGGTTGTTTCTATTTCATAAGAAAGGGTTTTCATTTTTTGCCAAGTTGACAACCCCCCATGTGCATTAAAAATTTTTACTAAGGAAGATGGATACTTTTTGTTATCATTTACTATTTTTTTTATGGGTTGATTTTCCTCCTTTTTATTTTCCACGCAAGAAAAAATTAGAAAAAAAGAAAAGAAAACCAGAACTGTTTTTTTCATAAAAGCCTGAATTTATTTCTTGTTAAAATACAAAAAAGCTTCTGGTTCTGCCAGAAGCTTTCAATATAATTTTAAATTATTTTATTCCATTATCCTACTTCCTTCGGGAACTTGAAAGATAGCATTTTCTAAAATACTTTCTGAAATATGCACTTTTGAAAAAGCAACAGTGTTTTTAGGTGTTGTAGGTTTTCCGTCTTTTACTTCATACCAAACCAAAGTTTCAGGAAGAAGTAATCCATTTTCAGTTAACCAAGTATCGTATTTTATGTAGTGCCAGTCGGTACTTTTCGTTTTTTCAAAAAAGGTAACGGTGTAGGCTAACCAGGCCATTTTATGTGTTTCTTTATCATAAAAAACGATGTATTCATCTTCCGGAGTTTCTCCTATTCCTGTTTCATATCCAATTTTAACAGCACCGTATGTTTTGCTATCCAAAATAGTATCTTCTAAATCGCTGTAAACTATACCATCATCAGCTAGGATAAATGGCATGGCGTAAAAATAAAACATTAGGTTATAATAAAATTTTGGATTTCCTTCATACGGCTTTTCGTTTTCTGCAAGCCAAATTTTATTGCCATCAAAGCCCATCTTAAAAGCCTCAGAAGTTATAAGGGCTTTGCGTGATTTTAAATCTGTCTTATGCTCTTCTGCTCCAGATGGTTTTTCAATTTGAAAACAAAGATTATTCATTTTATTCCAGTTTTGTAAACCCCCGTGGGCTTCAAATAATGCCGAAACTGCTGCAGGATATTCCTTTTCAGAAACTGCCTCTTGCACCACAAATTCAGAATTAGTATCTTTTACCTTGTCACCACAGGAAACAACTAGAAAGGTAATCATTGTAGTAAAAAGTACTTTTCTCATCTCTATAATTTTTAGTTACTGCTAAAATACAAATATTGAATTTATTAAACGGTGGAATTAATAAAACCTTAATTATTTTATTTTTATACAATGCAAAAAATTATTGGTTAGCAGTCATAAAATTATATTCGCCAAACATTTTCTATTTCCAATTACAATTTAAAAAGTCACGTCTTATCTTTGTGCTATGCAAAAACAAATAAACAGCCTTCAAAACCCTTTTATAAAGCAATTAATTCAATTGCAAGAAAAATCGCGCGAACGAAAAAAAACAGGATTATTTTTAATTGAGGGTGAGCGTGAAATTAGTTTGGCAATAAAAGGTGGGTATGTTATAGAAATATTCATTTACTGCAATGTACTTTATCAAAAAAAAACACTTCTACATTTGTTTAATAAAACCGTAAATCAAATTGAAGTTCCTCGAGAAATCTACCAAAAACTTGCCTATAGAGATAGTACTGAAGGTATAATTGCAGTAGCAAAAGCAAAAAAACATACATTAGAAGAACTAAAATTAACCACAAAAAAACCATTAATCCTTGTGGCCGAAGCTCCTGAAAAACCGGGAAACATAGGCGCCTTATTGCGTACCGCAGATGCCGCAAACCTAGATGCCGTATTCATTGCCAACCCAAAAACAGATGTATACAACCCTAATATCGTGCGAAGTAGCGTAGGTGGATTATTCACCAACCAAATTGCAATTGGATCTACAGATGAAATTATTTCCTTTTTACAGAAAAATAATATTGCTATATATTGTGCAGCATTACAAGCTTCTAAAAATTATACTGAAATTAATTTTACAAAAGCAGCAGCCATTGTTGTTGGCACAGAATCTATTGGTTTAAGTGCTGAATGGCTAAAAAACGCTACTCAAAATATACGCATCCCAATGGAAGGAGAAATGGATTCGATGAATGTTTCTGTTGCAGCGGCTATTCTTATCTTTGAGGCGAAAAGACAACGAAATCTTCTTTAAGAGTGTTACAAAAAAAATTAAATTTGAAAAAATAATAAATCCTTTCAGAAGTTAAAAATATGACTGCAACAACAGTATTCACTATCATAATCAGTATTCTAATTTTAAGTTTTATGCTAGATAAAATTCTTGAATATTTGAATTTTAAAAAATTTGATGATCCTGTTCCTTTAGAACTTGCTGATGTTTATGATGCGGCAGAATACCATAAATCACAGGCTTATAATAAGGAAAACACTCGGTTTTCCATGTGGAGTTCCACTTTTTCATTACTTCTTACTTTATCTTTTTTCTTTTTTGGCGGTTTTGCATTTGTAGATGCATTGGCAAGAAGCATTTCTGAAAATTCTATAGCCATTACGCTCTTATTTTTTGGTATTATTTTATTGGCAAGTGACCTTCTATCTACGCCTTTTTCCTATTACCATACCTTTGTCATTGAAGAAAAATATGGATTTAACAAAAGCTCCGTAAAATTATTTTTTTTAGACAAATTAAAAAGTTGGCTTATGGGCATCCTTTTGGGTGGTGGAATTTTAGCGTTAATTACTTGGTTTTACGAATCCTTTCCAAACAATTTTTGGTGGTACACTTGGATAGCAATCGCTATTTTTTCCGTTTTTATGAACATGTTTTATGCCAAGCTAATCGTTCCTATTTTCAACAAACAAAAACCTTTGGAAGAAGGTTCTCTTAGAGATAAAATAGAAAAATACGCAACAAAAGTTGGTTTTCAATTAAATCATATTTATGTTATTGACGGTTCAAAAAGAAGCACAAAAGCCAATGCCTACTTTTCAGGATTTGGAAAAGAAAAGCGAATTACACTTTTTGACACTTTAATTGATGATTTAGAAGAAGAAGAAATTGTAGCTGTTTTAGCGCATGAAGTTGGCCATTATAAAAAGAAACATATCTTGGTAAATTTATTTTTCAGCATGCTTTTAACAGGACTTACCCTTTGGATATTCTCTTTATTTATATCTAACCCACTACTTTCACAAGCACTTGGTGTTCAAAAACCATCTTTTCACATTGGTCTGGTAGCCTTTATGGTTTTGTACAGTCCTTTATCAGCAATTACGGGATTGGTAATGAATTGTATTTCAAGAAAATTTGAATACCAAGCAGATAATTTTGCTAAAGAAACTTTGGATAGCGAACCATTAATTTCTTCATTAAAAAAATTATCAAAAAATAGTTTGAGTAATTTAACACCACATCCAGCCTATATTTTTGCACATTATTCCCATCCCACATTATTAGAACGATTTAAAAATTTAAAAAAATAAAACTCCTTTTAATAAGAGCTCAAAAACCCCAAGTACCTGTTTTAATAAAATATAAAAAATGGGTAACAATTAACAAAAACAACTTTTGTTTTTAAAAAAGGAAATTGTACTTTTAATAAATGACGCAAGAAGTATTAGATAAAGAAAACAAAGAAATTGCCCGGCAATACAAACAGCTTTTGAAAATAAGCTACAGAATGCTTTCTGAGGAAGATAAAAAGCAAATCAGATTAGCATTTGATATTGCTGTAGATGCCCATAAAAAACAACGCCGAAAATCTGGCGAAGCCTATATTTTTCACCCAATAGCCGTAGCAAAAATTGTTGCTTCTGAAATTGGTTTAGACGCCACTTCCATTGCTGCAGCATTACTTCACGATGTGGTAGAAGACACAAGTTATACTCTAGATGATATAGAACGTCTTTTTGGAAAAACGGTCTGTAAAATTGTGGATGGATTAACAAAAATTTCAGCTTTGGAAAATCATGATAGAGATGTCTCTTTGCAAGCAGAAAACTTTCGTAAAATGCTACTTACTCTCAATGAAGATGTACGTGTTATCATCATTAAAATAGCCGACAGATATCATAATATGCTAACGATGGATTCCATGACGCCTGACAAACAAATAAAAATTGCATCTGAAACGCTTTATATATACGCCCCTTTAGCGCACAGAATTGGGTTATATCACATCAAAACACAACTAGAAGATTTAAGTTTAAAATACACTGAACCAGAAGTTTATACAGATATTTTAGGAAAAATAAAAGAAAGCAAAGAAGAACAAGACAAATATATTGAAGTATTTAACAAAGTTATTCAAGATGCCTTAAATAAAGAAGGACTGGATTATGAAATAAAAGGAAGACCTAAATCCATTTTTTCTATCCATAGAAAAATGCTGAAGCAAAACATTTCTTTTGAAGAAGTCTATGATAAATTTGCTGTTAGAATCATTTATAAGTGTTCGCCTGAAAACGAAAAATTTCTAGCCTGGAAAATCTATTCCATTGTTACCGATTACTTTAGGCCAAACCCAACCCGTCTACGCGATTGGATTTCATCGCCAAAATCAACTGGTTATGAAGCGCTTCACATCACTGTTATGGGACCAAAAGGAAGGTGGGTAGAAGTACAAATAAGAAGTGAGCGAATGAATGAAATTGCAGAAAAAGGATTTGCTGCACATTATAAATACAAAAACAAAGACGAAGAAGAAGACCACAATTTAGAGCTTTGGTTAAATAAACTACAGGAAGCTTTAGAAAATTCTGAAACTAATGCTGTTGATTTTGTAGAACAGTTTAAACTTAATCTTTATGCCAAAGAAATATTTGTTTTTACGCCCCAAGGCGATTTAGTTTCTCTACCCAAAACCGCAACAGCACTCGATTTTGCGTTTAGCATTCACACCGAGATTGGTTTAAAAACTCGTGGTGCAAGAGTAAACGGCAGATTAGTACCATTAAGCACCGAATTAAAAAGTGGTGATCAAGTGGAAATTATAACCTCTGAAAATGCCAAACCTAATGCCAATTGGCTAGATTATACCAATACTGCAAGAGCAAAATCAAAAATAAAATCATCTTTAAAAGACGAAAAAAAGAAAATAGCAGAAGAAGGAAAACAAATTTTAGCCCGAAAATTAAAATCACTAAAAATCACATTAGACGAAAAAACCATCAATCAATTAGTGGTGTTTTTCAAAGTTAAAACCAGTCTTGATTTATTTTATCGCATTGGGTCGGGCATTATTGAAAACCAGCAATTACGAAATTTTGTTGCATCAAGAAATAATACGTTTATCCGTTTTTTCAAAAACAGAATGCGTAAGTCTCCTTCTGCCGAAGAAATCCACAAAGAGGAAATAACTGTAAAATATGACCAACTGGTTTTTGGAAAAGAGGAACAAAAATTAGATTATATTTTAGCCAATTGCTGCAACCCTATTCCGGGAGATGATGTCTTTGGATTTATTACCGTTAGCGAAGGCATCAAGGTACATAAAAACACTTGTCCTAATGCACTTCAATTACAAAGTAATTATACCTACCGAATTATTCAAGCCAAATGGATTGACTCCTCACAACAGGATTTTAAAGCCGAATTAATTATAACCGGCATCGATAATCTAGGATTAGTAAATTCAGTTACTAAAGTCATTTCAAACAATATGAACATTGATATAAAAAAAATAAGTTTTGATAGCAATGACGGAGTATTTACAGGTAAGATTGTAGTTATTGTGAAAAACAAAACCATCCTTAATGAAGTAATTTCTAAAATCAAAAAAATTAATGGTATTGACAAGGTAACAAGAGTTTAAAAATGATTAAATTTGTAACTCGAAAATGACAGATAATAAATCGAATATTAACACCAATCAAGCAATCGTAAAAAACGTGTTCACCGCTTTTTTAGAAGAAAAAGGGCATCGTAAAACTCCCGAACGATTTGCTATTCTTCAAGAAATATATAACAATACCGAACATTTTGACATAGAATCCCTTTATATCAAAATGAAAAATAAAAAATATCGTGTAAGTAGAGCCACTCTTTATAACACGATAGAGTTGCTTTTAGAATGCAGACTTGTACGCAAACATCAGTTTGGTCAAAACCAAGCACACTATGAAAAATCATATTTTGACAGGCAGCACGACCACGTAATACTTACAGACACGGGCGAAGTAATTGAATTTTGTGACCCGCGAATTCAATCTATAAAAAAAACGATTGAAGAAGTTTTTAATATTGAAATAACCAACCATTCCTTATACTTTTACGGAATTAAAAAAACAATCAAATAATACTTTATATATAATGGCAGTTGACTTACTACTAGGATTACAATGGGGAGATGAAGGAAAAGGGAAAATCGTAGATGTACTTACCAGTAAATACGATATAGTAGCACGATTTCAAGGCGGACCAAACGCCGGACATACTTTAGAATTTGACGGTATTAAACATGTTTTAAGAACAATTCCCTCTGGAATTTTTCACAAAAACACCATCAACCTAATAGGAAACGGCGTTGTTATTGATCCAGTAGTTTTTGTAAAAGAGCTAGAAGGCTTAGATAAATTCAAACTCGATTATAGAAAAAATCTCTTTATTTCAAGAAAAGCACATATTATACTTCCAACACACCGCTTGTTAGATGCAGCTTCCGAAACCTCAAAAGGAAAAGCAAAAATAGGCTCTACCTTAAAAGGAATAGGTCCCACATACATGGATAAAACCGGAAGAAACGGCATCCGTATAGGCGATTTAGAATTCGAAAATTGGCAAAAAAAATACCGCGCTTTAGCAGACAAACACGAAGCTCTAATTGGTTTTTATAATGTGGACATTCAATACAATTTAGAAGAAATGGAAAAAGAGTTTTTTGAAGCTGTAGAAGTTTTAAAAACCATGCGTTTCATTGATAGTGAAGACTATTTATATCAAGCACAAAAAGAAGGAAAATCTATCTTAGCCGAAGGTGCTCAAGGTTCTCTTTTAGATGTTGATTTTGGTACCTATCCATTTGTAACTTCCTCAAACACTACTGCAGCAGGAGCCTGTACCGGATTAGGAATCCCACCTAATAAAATAAAAGAGGTGTATGGAATTTTTAAAGCCTACACCACTAGAGTAGGTAGTGGCCCATTCCCTACAGAATTATTTGATAAAGCGGGAGAACAAATGGCTAAATTGGGCAATGAATTTGGTGCTGTAACCGGAAGACCAAGACGATGTGGCTGGCTAGACCTTGTGGCATTAAAATATGCAACACAAGTTAATGGAGTTACCCAATTAATGATGATAAAAGGCGATGTATTAAGCGGTTTTAAAACCCTTAAAGTTTGTATAGCATATAAATACAAAGGAGAAACCATTCGCCATTTGCCCTTTAATATAGAGCCGGAAAATGTATCGCCCATCTATAAAGAATTACCTGGATGGAAAGAGGATCTCACCAAACTAAAAGATGCCAATAACCTCCCAAAAGAACTGATTAACTATATTGATTTCTTAGAAAAAGAATTAGAAATTCCTATAAAATTAGTTTCCGTAGGACCAGACAGAACACAAACAATTCATAGATAAACTTTTGCTTATAGTAGCTAGTTTATTTAAAATTTGGTATTTAAAAATTTCACATGCTGCAACAAAGCAAAAACATAAAAAAAATAATTTTAGCATTTCTTCTATGCGCTCCCCTCTCTTTTATGTTTGCCCAGAAAACCCAAAAAGTAGATATTCAATCAGGATATCTAGAAATTCGACCCGATTTTCCGGATGCTGCCATTTGGACTCGCGAAGCAAACGCCCAAGTGTATATCGTTCATGAAGGTATAGAAATGTGGTGTGACCAAGCGTATGTTTACATGAAAGATAATTTTGTAAAAGCATTTGGCAATGTGCGCATCACACAAGGTGACACAATGACCTTGAATAGTAAATATGCTGAATACAATGGTAATACCCAATTTGCCTTTGTAAGTGGCGATGTAATTTTAAAAGAACCGAATACAACACTTACCACAGATACTTTATATTTTGACAGAATCAAGCAACAAGGGTTTTACCGAACCGGAGGAAAAGTTGTGGACACCGCTAGCGTTTTAACCAGCCGCATAGGAAGGTATTATGCCGAAACAAAAAAGTACCAATTTCTATCCAATGTCGTCGTAACAAATCCAGAATATGTAATAAACACCAACCAACTAGATTTCTATACAGAAACCGGAAATGCCTATTTATATGGCCCTTCTACTATTGTTAGTAAAACAAGTACGGTGTTTTGTGAACGTGGTTTTTATGACACTAGAAAAGATTATGGCTATTTTATGAAAAATGCCAGAATCGATTATGACCAACGGTCAGTTTATGGTGACAGTCTTTATTTTGATCGAAAAACAAGTTTTGCTTCTGCTACAAACAATATTAAAGTTTTAGACACCCTTAATAAAAGCCTGGTAAAAGGACATTACGCCGAAGTTTATAGAGAAAAAGATTCTGTTTTTATCACCAAAAGAGCAGTCGCAATTACCGTAAGAGATAATGATTCCATCTATGTACACGCAGATACCCTTCGCATTACCGGAAAACCAGATCACCGAATTTTAAGAGGTTTTTACGATGCCCGAATCTATAAAAGTGATATGAGTGGAAAAAGCGATTCTATTTATGTTAATGAAAAAATGGGAATCACTAAAATGATAACTCACCCAATATTGTGGAGTGGTGAAAGCCAAATGACAGGAGATACCATCCATCTATTAACCAACAAGGTTACAGAAAAATTAGACTCCTTAAAAGTTTTTAAAAATGCCTTTTTAATTCAAAAAGATAGTTTAGGTTTTAATCAGGTAAAAGGTGAAATACTTATCGGATTGTTTACAGATAATGAACTAGACACTATTCACATTAACAGAAATACAGAAGTAATTTTTTACACCCGTAATGATAAGGACGAATTAGTAGGAATAAACCATACACAATCCAGTGCCATACAAATAACTTTAGAAGAAGAGGAAATTCAAACCATACGATTTTTAAGAACTGTGGATGGTAAATTATATCCCGAATCACAATTCCCTGAAAATGCCCGAATATTACGTGGGTTTGAATGGCGTGGTGAAGAGCGCTTATTATCCAAACAAGACCTATTTAAAGGAAAACCTATACCTATTTTACCAAAAATTACAGGTATCCCACTACCCGATTTAGAAGAAGAATTTTTTAAAGAAATTCCGGCAAAAGATTTAATCATACCCGAAGCATCACAACTTTTACCAAAAAACCTACAAAACGACCCAAAAGATTTTAAACCTTTAAGCAAGGAAGATGAAGACAATCCGGAAAAAGATAAAAAAGAAGCTAATCAAAAAAATAAAATAGAAAAAATAGAATAAAAGGGTTAAATACCCGCATCACACATTAAATCTTTACTTTTTAAAAGTGTCTAACAAAAAAGACTTTTACACCTATCAAGCCCAAACCACACCACATCCATTAGCGATGGAGGTTTCGCATGCTAAAGGTTCATATATTTTTGATAAAAAAGGAAAAGCCCATTTAGATTTTGTAGCAGGAGTTTCTGCTTGTACTTTAGGACACTGTCACCCAAAAATTGTTGAAGCTACTAAAAAACAAATTGAAACTTATATGCACGTAATGGTGTATGGTGAATATATACAAGACACCGCAGTTAAATTGACCAAACTGTTAGCAAAACACCTGCCCGAATCCTTAAGCACTACATATCTTACGAACAGCGGAACAGAAGGTATTGAAGGTGCTATAAAACTAGCCAAACGCATTACTGGAAGATCACAAATAATAAGTGCATATAACGCCTATCATGGAAATACATTGGGTGCATTAAGCATAATGGGTTTTGAAGAACGCAAAAGTGCCTTTCGACCTTTAATGCCAGACGTTGCATTCATCACCTTTAATAACGAAGCAGATTTAGAAAAAATAACCACAAAAACAGCCGGTATCGTTTTAGAAACCATTCAAGGCGGTGCAGGGTTTATTCTACCCAAAAATGACTTCTTAAAAAAAGTAAGAAATCGTTGCAACACCACCGGAACCATGCTTATCCTAGATGAAATACAACCCGGATTTGGACGTACAGGAACTCTTTTTGGTTTTGAACAATTTAATTGTATTCCAGATATATTGGTTATGGGTAAAGGCATGGGTGGCGGCATGCCAATTGGAGCCTTTTCCTCTTCTTATGAAAACATGAAACTTTTACAAAACCATCCAAAACTTGGGCATATCACCACTTTCGGAGGCCATCCTGTAATTGCTGCCGCAGCATTAGCTACCCTAAAAGAACTTATTGCATCTGACTTAATGGCAGAAACTTTTGAAAAAGAAAAATTATTTAGAAGCCTTTTGCGCCACAAACTTATAATAGAAATTAGAGGTATTGGCCTTATGTTGGCTCTAATTTTAAAAGATGAAGAAACAGCTAACCAAGTCATCTTGCAATGTAAAGAGCGAGGTCTCATCCTTTTTTGGCTGCTTTTTGAAGGCAAGGCAGTACGAATAACTCCACCTTTAACCATCACAAAAGAAGAGATTATAGTAGGATGTAAAATCCTTCTAGATGTTTTATGTGCTATTGAAAACAAAAAATAACTTATAATATATTGATTATCAGTTTTTTAAAAAGGTTTTGATGTTGATTACTTTGTTAACAAGAAAATGGGTACAAACTTTGAGTAGTAAATTACATTAGTACATTTAAAATACGAAGAAATCCCATAAACTAACGTCTATGCAATTAAGCCATAACGAAGATAAAAATTTCTCCCTTTCCCGTTTTGAATCCATGTTAAAAACGAACATTGTTCTTTTCTTCGACGCCGAAGAATTCGAGGACATTATTAATTATTACCTGGAAAATGGCAAAGTTGCCCTTGCTAAAAAGGCAACAAAACTTGGTTTGGAGCAGCATCCTACCTCTATCAATTTAAAATTGTTTCAGGTGGAGATGTTTATTTTTGAAAACAAACTCGATATTGCAGATGCTTTGCTAGATGAATTGTACAGAATTGAAAGTTCAAATGAAGAAATTTTCATTCAAAAAGCAAATATCTTCTCCAGAAGAGATAACCATAAAAAAGCCATTGAGCTCCTTGAAAAAGCCCTAGAAATAACAGAAGACGAAGCAGATGTACTGAATTTAATCGGTATGGAATATTTATTTCTAGAAGATTATGAAAATGCGAAGTATTATTTTATGGAATGTGTTGAAATTGACAATGAAGATTATTCTTCTCTCTATAATATTATTTTTGCATTTGAATTTTTAGGCCAAAATCAAGAAGCTATTGATTATTTAAATGATTACCTAAACGCAAATCCCTATTGTGAAGTAGCGTGGCATCAAGTTGGTAAACAATACTACATTTTAAAAAAATACGAAAAGGCATTAGCAGCTTTTGATTTTGCTATTATCTCTGACGACACTTTTGTAGGTGCTTATCTTGAAAAAGGGAAAGTGCTGGAGCGATTAAAAAAATATAATGAAGCAATTGAAAATTATTCCATTACACTAAATTTAGAAGACCCTACTTCCTTCGCTCTATTGCGTATTGGCAAGTGCCATGAACGATTAGGAAATGACGAATTAGCTCTTCAGTTTTATCAAAAATGCGTTAAAGATGATGCCCTATTAGACAAAGGGTGGATTGCTATTACTGATTTTTATATCAAAAAACAATATTTTCAAAAAGCACTCTATTTTATTGCAAAAGCCATTAATATTGATTGCGAAAATGTTCAATATTGGAAACGTTTTGGAAATATAAATAACCGATTAAATCTTTTTGAAGAAGCAGAAGAAGGCTATCGTAGAGCCATTGAATTAGGAAATTATGAACTGCAAACCTGGCTTTCAAGAACAGATATTCTTGTTCAATTAGGTGAATTTGATGCCGCCATCAAAAGCTTGCAAGATGCCGCAGAATTTTATCCTGAAAATGTAGAAATTGAATACCGATTATCGGGTCTTTATTTCAACTTAAACAAATTTGACAAAGGCAGGTTTCATTTAGAAAACGGACTCAAACTAGACATAGAATATAATATGATTCTTGAACTTTTATTTCCCTCCGTTTACCAATTAGATATAGTACAAAATATTATTAGAAAATTTCAAAAAGCATCCCAATAAATTTCTTTACTTTTGGGCGTTAATAAACGCACTTTATGAAAGAAAGAAATACCAAACAATCTCTTTTATTATTTTTAAAAGGTATTGCAATGGGTGCTGCAGATGTTGTTCCCGGAGTATCTGGAGGAACTATCGCTTTCATTTCAGGCATCTATGAAGAATTAATTGAAACCATTGATCAATTAAGTCTTGCTTTTTTTAAAATTTGGAAAAATGAAGGATTAAAAGCCGCTTGGAAACACTATAACCTTTCCTTTTTACTCACCCTTTTTACTGGTATTTTAATAAGCATTCTTTCCTTAGCTAAATTAATTGGGTGGCTATTAATTAATGAACCCATTATCGTTTGGTCCTTTTTCTTCGGATTGATTATTGCAAGTATTCATTATGTTGGAAAACAAATAAAAACTTGGAACTATAAAATTGTACTTGCTGTTTTATTTGCCACGATACTATCTTATTACATCACTTTAGCCCAACCCGTTGCCTCGCCTGAAAGCAATTGGTATCTTTTCATGTCCGGTTTTATTGCCATTATAGCCATGATATTACCCGGGATTTCCGGTTCCTTTATATTATTACTTTTAGGCTCTTACGAAGTAATAATTGGTACTTTAAATCAATTTAGTATTTCTATTACTACCCTAGATTTGCCATTGTTTACTACTTCGGTTTTAAAACTTTTAAGTTTTGCATTAGGTGCAATACTTGGAATAAAATTATTTACAAAAGTATTAAACTGGCTTTTCAAGCATTATAAAAATACGACTTTGGCATTATTAACTGGATTTATGATAGGTGCATTAAATAAAATTTGGCCTTGGAAAGAAATAATATCCTGGAGAACCAATAGTCATGGAGAACAGGTAGCTTTATTAGAAAAAAGTATTTTACCATCAAACTTTATAGGAGACCCTCAAATTTTAAACGCTATACTATTCACTGTCATTGGGTTTTTAAGTATTTTTATACTCGAGTATATTGCATCCAAAAAAGTGAAAACCGCATGACCCAAACTCGTACCTTTTCTGACAAAATTTGGCTTGTCCTTAAAGGATTAGCTATGGGTGCTGCTAATAAGGTGCCTGGTGTGTCTGGAGGTGTTGTTGCTTTTGTCGCTGGTTTTTATGAAGAATTTATCTACTCGCTCCAAAAAGTCAATAGAAAAGCATTTAAACTTTTGATAAATGGAAGGTTTACTAGCTTTTACCAATATATAAACGGTCGTTTTTTAAGTCTTCTCATTTTAGGAATGCTTATTAGTTATTTTAGTATTTCTAAACTACTAGATTATTTGATTTTGCATTACGAACTCTTTGTTTGGAGTTCCTTTTTTGGGATGATAATAGGTTCTATTTACTACATAGGCAAAGACTTTCATGAGTGGTCTAGAAGAAATATTGTTATACTAATTTGTGGCATTATTGCCGGTTTAGCCATTAGTTTTTTAGAACCGGCAACAGAAAATGACAACCTTATATTCGTCTTTTTTTGTGGTATTGTAGGTGTTTCAGGAATGACTTTACCAGGACTTTCGGGGTCCTTTATACTAATACTTTTTGGAAATTATGTATTACTATTAGTGGATTCAGTAAACGCCCTTTTTGATACTTTTTCTGAAATTATTGTTTTCGATTTTTCATTTACCACGAACCAAGAACGCCTTCGATTGCTACAAGTTTTAGCATCTTTTTCACTAGGTTCTTTAGCAGGATTAGTTTCTCTTTCGCACCTCTTAGGCTATTTATTAAAACATTATAAAAATGCCACTTATGCTGCCATAATTGGCTTTATTGCCGGTTCATTAGGCGTCGTTTGGCCTTGGAAAGAAAAAATATATGCCTTAGATAGTTTAGGAAATATCCTTATTGATAAAGAAGGAAATAAAATCATGACTAATTACAGCCGATTTATGCCAGAATTCTTTAATACTGAAACGTATTTAGCCATATTTTTTATATTTCTTGGAATCTTTATTGTACTTGCTTTAGGATGGTATGGCGATCATATAAAAAAACCAAACAATACTTCCCAAATAATTTAATTAATCCTATTTTTGTTTTTTACATTAAAAATTAGTTAAAAATTAGTAAAACATAATAATGAATAGCTACGGTTTAATAGGAAAAAACATTTCATATTCCTTTTCAAAAGCTTTTTTTGAAGATTTTTTTAACAAAAAAAACCTTCCACACACATATACTCTTTTTGATATAGAATCTATATCTGAATTTCCTGAAATTCTTGCTAAAAATACTTCTCTAAAAGGGTTAAATGTCACTATCCCATACAAACAACAAATATTGCCATACCTTGATAAAATAGATAAAGAAGCAAAAAAAATAGGTGCTGTTAACACCATTAAAATCAATAAAAATGGTCTTCTAGTTGGATATAATACAGACCATTTTGGTTTTGCAACTTCACTGGCAGAACACCTTTCAAAACAAATAAAATCAGCATTGATTTTGGGTACCGGCGGTGCCTCAAAAGCTGTAGCCTATGTTTTAGATAATTTAAATATTCATTATCAATTTGTCTCTAGAAATCCGGAGGAAAATGAGTTGGCATATGAAAACCTTACTAATGAAATTATTGCAAACCACAAACTTATCATTAACTGTACTCCACTTGGCACTAGCCCTAATATAAATGCATTCCCTAAAATACCCTATGGCGGAATTGGGCATGAGCACCTCTTATTTGATTTAATTTACAATCCACAACTCACTATTTTTCTAAAAATGGGAAAAGATAGAGGCGCAAAAATTGTAAATGGAGAGGCAATGCTGGAATATCAGGCAAAAAAATCCTGGAAAATTTGGAATTAATTTCTTAAAAAACATCAAAACAACCTAGAAACTTTGCAATTCCATCTGTAGTTACTATCTTTCCACCCACAACAAAATAAGAACCTAAACATTGAAACAAATGTCTGACCTAGAAAAATTATCGGAAAACGAAGAAATACTTAAAAATTCAAAAGAAACGACGGAAGAAATAGTTCCCTCAGAAGATACTTTTGAAATAAACAACACTTTTTCTGAACCAGATACTAAAAAAGATTTGGAAACCCAAGAAAAAGTCGTTGAAGAAATTTCCTCAGAAGTCGCTAACAAAAAGAAAACAAAAAAACCGATAATTGAAGACTTTATTTCAGAAATTGAATTAGTAAGCACTACGGATACCCTAGATATTAAAAATTCTGAAAAAGAAATGACAGAGAGTGACTCTGAAAATAAACCAGAATTAGAAGCGGAAGATGACGAAGTTGAAGTAACTTCTTCAGATGATGAAGAAATAGAGGAAGAAGAAAATAACGATTCTATAACTTCTAAAAAAGAATATAGTGCAATGAGTAAAGCACAATTAGTTGCTGCTTTGCAAGAATTAATAAAGTCAAAACCCATTCCGGAGATTAAGAACGAAGTGGAAGAATTAAAAAATGAATTTAATAGCCGGTTTGAGGAAGAGCTTGCAGAAAAAAAAGAAGAATTTTTAGCACAAGGGGGTAATATTATTGATTTTCAATACACAACACCCATTAAACAAAACTTTAATTCCGCCTATTTTGAATACAAAGAAAAACGAAACAACCACTATAAAAAGTTAAAAAACGATTTACAAGCAAACCTTAAAAAACGCCTTGAATTGATTGAGGAGCTAAAAGGACTTATTGATGTAGAAGAAAACATAAATACCACCTATAAATTATTTAAAGACATACAAATACGATGGAGAGAAGCCGGCCCTATTCCTAGAGACGGCTACAACACCGTTTGGAATACCTATCACCACCATGTGGAAAATTTTTATGATTTTTTACACCTTAATCGTGAATTCAGAGATCTAGATTTTAAGCATAATTTAGAACAAAAACTCAAAATAATTAATCGTGCAGAAGAACTCACCAAAGATGAAAACTTAAATAAAGTTTTTAGAGAGCTTCAAATGCTTCACAAAATGTGGAAAGAAGACACCGGACCTGTAGCCAAAGAATACCGTGATGAAGTTTGGGATAGGTTTAGCGCCGCCACAAAAATTATTCACGACAAAAGAGCATTGCTTCAAAAAGAACTAGAAAAAGATTTTGAAAAAAATCTTGAGAAAAAAAATGAAGTAATAGCGCAAATAAAAACCCTTGCTGATACCACTAAAGAAAGTCATCAAGCATGGCAACAAAGTATTAAAACCCTAGAAACCCTTAGAAACCAATTTTTCAACTTGGGCAAAGTACCTTCTAAAAATAACGAAGAAAGCTGGAATTCTTTTAAAGATGCAGTAAACTCATTTAACAAAAAGAAAAACAGATTCTATAAAAATCAAAAAAAGGATCAGTTTGCAAATCTTGCCAAAAAACAGGAGCTCATCAAAATTGCAGAAGAAAACAAAGACAATGAAGATTTTGATGTGGTAACACCTTTGATGAAAAAAATCCAAAACGAGTGGAAAACAATTGGCCATGTTCCAAGAAAAGATAGTGATAAAGTATGGAAAAAATTTAAAGCAGCTTGCAACCATTACTTCGATAAAGTGAACGCAGAACGTAAGGTAGCCAATAAAGAGGAAGTGGAGGCTTTTGAAAAGAAAACTGCATTAATGGAGGAGTTAGAAACCTTTTTACTTTCTGGTGATACTAAAAAAGATTTAGAAACCATTAAGTCTACAATAGCTGCTTGGAAAGAAATAGGCAAAATACCATATAACAAAAAAAATATTGACGGAAAATTCAATAAAATTATTGATGCCCTTTTCAAAAAATTAGACATTTCTAAAAAAGAGGTGGAACTTCTTAAATACGATAATAAATTAGTTGCAATTTCTTCAAAAGAGGATGAGCGAAAAATGCAAAATGAACACTTCTTTATTTCTAAAAAAATAGAAGAAGTAAAAGCTGAAATTAATCAATTAGAAAACAATCTAGGCTTTTTTCAACATGTAAATGATAAAAATCCGTTAGTAAGAGAAGTGCACAAAAACATTCAAAGATTAAAAGATGATTTAGAACTTTGGAAAGCAAAATTGGGAAAATTAAAAGAGGTTATGTAGCTTTTCAAACTTCACAAATGGGAAAAATCATTCCGATTTTAAGGAAATAATAATGAACTGTTTGCTTTGCTCTTCCAATATAGATAAGGTGTTTTTTTCTGAAAAAGGTACTTCATTCTTTACATGTAATACATGTGATGCTATCGTAAGAAACAAAGATTCCTTTCTGAGCGTTGAAGAAGAAAAAACTAGATATCAAAAGCATAAAAACGATGTGAACGACTTACGCTATCAAAAATTTGTTTCCCCTATTACAAATGCAGTGCAAAAAGATTTCCCATCAAAAGATACCTCAGGATTAGATTTTGGAGCAGGCACAGGACCAGTAATAACAAAAGTTTTATCAGAAAAAGGATACCATCTTAATCTTTACGACCCTTTTTTTATCCCGGATATTTCTGTTTTAAAGATAACTTACGATTTTATTGTTTGCTGCGAAGTGATAGAGCATTTTCATCATCCGTTTAATGAATTTCAACTTTTAAAAGGTCTTTTAAACCCTAATGGAAAACTTTATTGTATGACCGATATTTTTTCTGAAACAAAAGATTTTGCGACTTGGTACTATAAAAATGATCCCACACATGTCATTTTTTATACAGAAAAAACGCTGCAATGGATTCAAAAAAATATAGGCTTTAAAAGGGTAACTATAGAAAATAGATTGGTGCAATTTACTAGATAATTAAAACGCTTCCCCTTTTGTGTTAATTGCTACAGATTTTGCTTCTTCCCAAAACACATCCATTTCAGCTAAAGACATATCTAAAAGAGGTTTATTCATAGCTTTGGCTTTTTCCTCAAGGTATTGAAAACGTTTTATAAATTTTTTATTAGTACGCTCCAAGGCACTCTCCGGATCAATTTTTAAAAAACGCGCATAGTTTATCATCGAGAACAAAACATCACCAAATTCAGCTTCTATCTTATCGTGGTCGTTTGCATTTACTTCTTGCTGCAGCTCATCAAGCTCTTCTTTCAGTTTATCAAAAACCTGATACGGCTCTTCCCAATCAAAACCTACACCTGCCACTTTATCTTGTATTCGATTTGCTTTCACCATAGCAGGAAGCGATTTTGGAACTCCTTCTAAAACACTTTTATTACCTTCTTTAAGTTTTAAATTTTCCCAGTTTCGCTTTACATCTTCTTCATTTTCAACAACCACATCACTATAAATGTGTGGATGTCGGTCTATTAATTTTTCGCAAATACCATTAATCACATCTGCAATATCAAAATCTTTCGTTTCACTGCCTATTTTGGCATAAAAAATAATATGAAGTAACAAATCTCCTAGTTCTTTTTTAACTTCATTTAAGTTATTTTCTAAAATAGCATCGCCTAACTCATAGGTTTCTTCTATGGTGAGATGCCTAAGTGTTTGTATGGTTTGTTTTTTATCCCAAGGACATTGTTGCCGCAACTCATCCATTATGGTTAATAATCTGTCAAATGAAGCTAACTGGACTTTTCTGGAATTCATACGTGCCTATATTTTGTTATACACAAACTTACGAAATAGCACTTCCAAAATAGATTTTAAAGGAAAAAATAATGCCTAAGCATTTAAAAAAAAACACTATTATAAAATGAATAGTGTTTTTATAGAAGATTTATTTTATTACGTTTTTCTGGCAGAAGTGTTTTTGCCAGAACCTCCTTTTTTAGATGAGGAAACTTTTGGTGCCATATTTTTTGGGGCAGCTTTTTTAGGAATAGCTTTTACTGGAGACTCTTCCGTTTTAACCAACTCACCCGATTCGGTTTCTGCTGGTTTTGAAAAATCCATTTTACCTTTTTCTTGAAGAAGGTTATACCATTGTATGATTTTTTTTATATCACTAACATACACTCTATCTTCATCGTAATCAGGTAATATGCCGAAAAAATATTCTTCTAATTTTTCTTTAGATTCTTTATGGCTTATTGTTTTTTCGCCATTTTCTTTTTCTTTAATTTTTTGCAATACCTCTCGTAATGGTAATTCTTCCTTTAAAGTATAAACAGCAATTTCCGAAAGCAAACTCACATTTTGTTGTGCGCTTACTGCTATTTTTTTCCCATCTAGAAGGGACTCAGCTAAGAAACCAGCTCTGGTTTGGGTTTTTAATTCATAAAGACCCGGTTTTCCTGTAATGGATAATAATTTTTCTAAACTCATATATCTTAATCTTATGCTTAATAGTTAACTTGTAATTACTATTTTAATATAAAAACGCTTGCAAATATAATAGATTGTATTAATTTTTAGGTGCTATTTGCAGGGAAATATATGCTTATCTTTTTTTACTGAGGTTCGGAAATTTCATTCGGTAATCTACCTCAATTTTACCTTTGGATATATTCATTAATTTTCCTTTAATAATACGCTTTTTTAGGGGTGAAAGCCTATCAGTAAAAAGAATTCCCTCAATATGATCATATTCGTGTTGAATGACTCTTGCTACGAGACCGTCGAATTCTTCTATATGTTTTTCAAAATTTTCATCAAAATACTCTAGTTTAATTTTTGGTTGCCGAAAAACATCTTCTCTAATATCCGGAATACTAAGGCAGCCTTCATTAAATGCCCATTCATCACCTTCTTCGTTCAGAATGGTTGGGTTGATAAAGGTTTGTTTAAAGTTAGAAAGATATTCCCTTTCTTGATCATCCAAATCTTCATCAGTAGAAAAAGGCTCTGTATCTACAATAAAAAGCCGAATTGCCAAACCTATCTGAGGCGCTGCTAGACCAACCCCATGAGCACTGTACATGGTTTCGTACATGTTTTTAATAAGGACATTAAGGTTTGGATACTCTGCTGAAATGTTAGATCCTTTTTTACGAAGTACTACATCGCCGTAGGCTACAATGGGTAGAATCATAAGTATTTGTTATTGAATTATTTAGTTATTTAGATTCTCTACTATTTTCTGTTTTCTTTATCAGTATAAAGGTAATCTTGAAGGATTATGGTTGCGCTTATTTCATCAATAAGTGCTTTATTCTTCCTTTGTTTTTTGCTTAATCCACTGTCAATCATGGTCTGAAAAGCCATTTTTGATGTAAACCGCTCATCTACTCTTTTAATAGATAACCCGGGAATTTCTTTATCCAGTTTTTCTAAAAACTTTGCAATAAAAAATTCACTTTCTGAAGGTGTATTATTCATTTGTTTTGGTTCACCAACGAGAATACATGCTACTTTTTCTTTTTTCAAATACTCCTTCAAAAAAGGAATAAGGTTTTTAGTTTCAACAGTGGTTAACCCTGAGGCTATTAGTTGTAATTCATCGGTTACAGCTATACCTGTGCGTTTTGTTCCAAAATCGATTGCTACTATTCGTGCCATAGTCATTCTAAGTTGCAAAGATAATACTTCTCCTTGTATTGGTCTACATTTTATTAAAAAGCCATTATCTTTACACCAAAAAATTTACCAAGATGCAAACTTTAAAACCTATTATTGAAAAAGCATGGGAAGATAGATCCCTACTTTCAATTACTGAAACCATTGAGGCTATTCGATCTGTAATACATTTGTTAGATAATGGAAAACTGCGAGTTGCTGAACCTAATAATGGTAGCTGGCAAGTAAATGAATGGATTAAAAAAGCAGTGGTACTTTATTTTCCAATCCAAAAAATGGAAACTTTTGAAGTAGGTATTTTTGAATATCATGATAAAATACCTTTAAAAACAGGCTATAAAGTAAAAGGAGTTCGGGTTGTACCTCATGCTGTGGCACGATATGGGGCTTATATTTCTTCAGGAGTAATCTTGATGCCCAGTTATGTAAATATAGGTGCTTATGTGGATGAAGGAACTATGGTAGATACATGGGCAACAGTAGGAAGTTGCGCACAAATAGGTAAAAATGTTCATTTAAGTGGTGGTGTGGGTATTGGTGGCGTGTTAGAACCTTTGCAAGCAGCTCCGGTTATTATTGAAGATAATGCTTTTATAGGTTCTCGATGTATTGTTGTAGAAGGAATAAGAGTAGAAACAGAGGCTGTATTAGGCGCAAATGTAGTGCTTACTGCTTCCACTAAAATCATGGATGTAACCGGGAATAAGCCTAAAGAAATTAAAGGATACATTCCTGCCCGATCTGTGGTAATTCCTGGAAGTTATACAAAACAATTTCCTGCCGGCGAATATCAAGTGCCTTGTGCATTAATTATTGGTAAACGAAAAGCAAGTACAGATAAAAAAACATCCTTAAATGATGCTTTAAGAGAATATGGTGTTGCTATATAAAATAGAAAAATTTATTGATTAAATGCTATTTATCAGGCATTTAAATTAAAATTTATTGCACAATACATTATAACAATTTTTAGTTTTCTTAAATTGATGACCTACAAATTTTTAATTTACATATCCCATAGTTATGCCATACCCATTGGTAAACCTTTGGAAACAGAAATCCTAAAACGAGGTTATAGCGTTTGGTGGTATAGCGATCTGGCCGAAGGTGCAGCTTCCATTTCACATGAAAGTAATGCATTTAACTCAATAAAAGAAGTTGTAGCATATAGACCACATATTGTATTAACCATAACAGACATGGTTCCAGATTTTATATCCGGATTAAAAGTACAGATATTTCACGGTTTTCCGGCAAACAAACGAAAAGGGTTGGACCAATTTAAAATTCGTGGCTTTTTTGACTTATACTGTACACAAGGATCCTCTTCTACAGAAATTTTTAATACATTAAAAGCAAAATATAAAACCTTTGAGGTAATAGAAACCGGATGGTCAAAAGTAGATGCCCTATATCCTTTAAAAGAAAAATCAGTTTCTGAAATTCCAACCGTTTTAATTGCATCAACATTTACTAAACAATATAGTTTGGCTTTAAATGATGCGGTATTACTAGAAATAGTAAGACTTTCCGAGTTAAATAAGTGGAAATTCATGGTTGTTCTTCATCCAAAACTTCCAGAAAACATAAAGCAAAAAATAAAAAAGATCCAAAATAAAAATATTACTTATTATAACACCACAGATTTAGTCCCATTATTTAAAAAAGCAGATTTTCTCTTTGCAGATACCTCCTCTGCAATCATTGAATTTTTACTTCAAGAAAAACCAGTAGTTACTTTTAAAAATAACATGCCGGGACCTTATTTAATAAATATTTCGTCAGTAAATGAAATAGAACCTGCATTTGAAAAAGCGAAAAGCAGGCCGAAACATCTAATTAATGAAATTAAAAAATTTACTCAATTTTCTCATGCCTTTACCGACGGAAAATCTAGTGAAAGGGTTATAAATGCTTGTATTGAATTTTTACATAAAGACAAATCTTATTTAAAGAAAAAACCTAGAAATCTAGTGAGAAAATTTAAAATAAGACGAAAAAACGGCTTTTTTACTTGGAAAAGTTACCGTACAGCTATTCAATATCCAACAAAAGTACTTACTACCCCCAAAGTAAAAATATCAGCAGTTATTATAACCCTAAACGAGGAAGAACATATAGATGCATTGATTAAAAATTTGGATTTTGTAGAGGAAATTATTTTTGTAGATTCCTATAGTACAGACAAGACTTTTGAAAAATTATCGTCCTACCCCAATATTCAAAAATACCAAAAAGAATTTCTGAATTTTCCTTCACAAAAAAACTTTGCATTATCTAAAGCATCTAATGATTGGGTGCTTTTTATGGATGCCGACGAGCGAATTACACAAAATGGAAAGGAAGAAATTCTTAACCTATTAACGAATACCGATAAAGTAGCTTTTTGGGGGAAATTTCAATATTACTTCGGAAATAAAAAAATTAATTTCAGCGGCTTTCAAACTGCAAAATCTATACGATTATTTAGAAAAACAAAATGCCTTTATGATGCCTCTATCCCAGTGCATGAAAATTTAATAGTTGAAGGTAAAATAGGTACTTTACAAAATAAAATTTTACACTATAGTTTTAAAAATTATACACATTACAAATCAAAAATGGAACATTACGCAAATTTGATAGCAAGGCATAACTTTGAAAAGAATAAAAAAATGTCCTTTCCATTAATGCTTTTAAAATATGCATATCGTTTTATCAATCATTATATTTTAAGGCTTGGTATTTTAGATGGAAAAATAGGCTTGAAAATATCCTATCTCAATGCATATGGAATTTATTTTAGATATAAAATTTTAAAAAAACTGAATACCCCATAATTTTATTTCCAAAAAAGTAGGGTTTCTTTTATTTTCTTTTTTCGGTAATATTGGTTTTGAAATGCCGTAGTTGCATTCCACATTAATTTATAAACCATTTCAAAATCTAAACCAATAAGCTTTGCATATTCCTCACTCATGGTTTTTACCATTTCACGCTTTGGAGTTAGGTGTGAAAAATTAGTAATGCGCTCTTTTATTGAAAGCGATTTAAAGTCCATTCTATTTAAATCAACCAAATAAAACTGATAAACTCCTTTTTTATTTTTAATTAAGGTATTTCCGGGAGAATGGTCTTTAAAAAGAATTCCATTTTCATGAAGCTTATAAGTAAATCGTGTAAATTCTTTTAAAATAGTTTCTTTATCCGGATAGTTTGGAATGGAAATTAACTCTCTAAATGTCAAATCGCACTCAAGATGCACACTGGCATAATAACTATCTTTCAAACCCAAAAGAGAAAAATTTTCAGCAAAAGCAACAGGTTCCGGTGTGCCAATGCCATGGCTTAAAAGGTAATTTGCATTTTCAAAAGAACGTTTTGCTTTAGATTTTCTGAAATATTTATAGGCTAAGGTATTGATAAGATTAGGAATTTTAAATGCTTTTACATTTAAGATTTTCTCATTCCAAGAAAAAAACTTTATCTGATTTCTATCTCCTTTACCTAAAAGTGTCCCATTGTTTTTGAAATTCAAAAATATATTGGTGATTTCAGCTTGTTGAGATGCATATTTTGGATTAACTTTTATATTCATTATTTTTATTCTGGATGATAAGTTCACAAAAGTAACCAAACCGATTTTAGACTTCAAATAATTCCGCTATTTTTACCAAAAATAAAGCAAGGAATCCCAAAAAGCATCCACCAATCTTTATCCTTTATTTTTAAAAACAATAAACCCACAAAAATGGATATTAACAAAGATGAAATTTATAAAACTATAGAAACCCTTAAAAACGGAGGTATTATTCTGTATCCAACAGATTCTGTTTGGGGTATAGGTTGTGACGCAACGAATGCTACGGCTGTTTCAAAAATATACAAACTCAAAAACCGGGAAGAAACCAAAGCGATGATTTGTTTGGTTTCTGACATAAGAATGCTAGAAAAACACATAGATACTGTGCCGGAAGCTGCCTACGATATTATTGAATATGCTGACAAGCCCACCACTATTATTTATGACCAACCCGCAGGAGTTGCTGAAAATTTAATAAGTTCAGATGATACTTTAGGAATTAGAATAGTTTCCAAAGGATTTGCACACCTACTTGTGAAGCATTTTCGACGACCAATAGTTTCTACCTCTGCTAATAAAAGTGGCGAAATAACCCCAAGAAACTTTAAAGAAATAAGTGTGGATATTTTGGCAGGCGTTGACTATGTTGTAAATTTGCAAAACGAAAAATCACAAGCAAAACCATCGTCTATAATTCAAATAAAAAAGGATGGCCAAGTGCACGTTATCCGAATGTAAAATCCATGCCTAAAGCAAAAAACTATAAAGAAGCACTTCAAAATCCAATTTTTGACATTCTATCTGATGCTGCTGAAAACCTCCATTTAAAATGCTATGTCATTGGTGGATTTGTTCGTGATTTTTTATTAAAAAGAGGCTCCCCAAAAGACATTGATGTTGTAGCCATAGGAAGTGGCATAGCACTAGCTTATGAAGTTTCTAGACTACTTCCAAAACAGCCGAAAGTTACCGTTTTTAAAAACTACGGCACCGCTATGCTTAAAACTAAAGAGTGGGAAGTGGAGTTTGTGGGAGCACGAAAAGAATCTTATGCTCAGGATAGCCGAAATCCCGCCGTGGAAGACGGCACAATGGAAGATGACCAAAACCGAAGAGATTTCACCATAAACGCATTAGCTTTAAGCCTAAACAAAGAAAATTTTGGAGATTTATTAGATCCATTTGACGGGCTTCAGGATTTAGAAAATAAAATTATTCGCACTCCTTTAGACCCAAATATCACTTATTCAGACGATCCATTACGTATGCTTAGAGCCATTCGGTTTGCCTGTCAACTCCTTTTTTTTATTGAAAAAAAATCACTTGATGCTATCATTCGTAATAGCAATCGTATCAAAATTATTTCTAACGAGCGTGTTGTTGATGAATTAAATAAAATACTCCTTAGCAAGAAACCCTCTGTAGGCTTTCAATTATTGCATCAAACCGGTTTGCTTCCCTACATCCTTCCTGAACTTATTGCTCTTGAAGGTATTGATGAAATTGATGGGCAACGCCACAAAGACAATTTTTGGCATACCCTAGAGGTTTTAGACAACATTGCTTTAGCCACAGACGATTTGTGGTTGCGTTGGGCGGCATTGTTACACGACATTGGAAAAGCACCTACAAAACGCTTTGATGAAAAAGTGGGTTGGACATTTCATGGGCACGAATTGGTCGGCTCAAAAATGGTGTTTAAACTATTCAAACGCCTGCGATTACCGTTAAATGAAAAGATGAAGTTTGTTCAGAAATTAGTATATATGAGCTCAAGACCTATAGCCATTTCTAATGAAGTTTCTGATAGTGCGGTGCGAAGATTAGTATTTGATGCAGGCGAGGAAATTGAAAGTTTGATGACCCTTTGCGAAGCAGATATCACCACAAAAAACACAAAAAAATTTAAAAAATACCACCAAAATTTTCAAATAGTAAGAAAAAAAATCGTGGAAGTAGAAGAACGCGACCACATACGCAATTTTCAACCGCCAATAAGTGGCGAGGAAATTATGGAAATTTTTGGATTAAAACCTTCTCGTGAAGTAGGCATCTTGAAAGAAACTATTAAAGAAGCTATTTTAGAAGGTGAAATTCCAAATGATTATGATGCCGCTAAAGAATTGATGTTTAAAAAAGGGAAAGAATTGGGACTAAAAGTTAATCTCTAATCTTTCAAAAAAACGCGATATGGAAAAAAATCAAAGGTCAGTGGTTATTTGGTTGTTAACAGGATGTTTTCTCGTTTTTATTATGGTCATTGTTGGTGGTATAACACGCCTTACTGACTCCGGACTATCCATGACCGACTGGCACATCATAACAGAAGTTATTCCACCTTTAAATGAAAATGCCTGGGAAGCTGCTTTTGAGGACTATAAAAAGTATCCCGAATATCAAAAAATAAATATTCATAACGATTTTACCCTTGAAGATTATAAAGAAATTTACTTTTGGGAATGGTTGCACCGTTTATTAGGGAGACTGCTTGGAGTAGTCTTTATAATTCCTTTTTTTTATTTTTTGATAAAGAAAAAACTTTCCAAAGAAACTTTAAAAAATTGTTATATCCTTTTGATTTTAGGTGGATTTCAGGGGTTTTTGGGTTGGTATATGGTAAAGAGTGGACTTATTGACCAACCCAATGTAAGCCATTATAGGCTGGCAATGCACCTTACCACTGCATTTATTACTTTTGCTTTTACCTTTTGGGTGGCTCTGAATCTTATGTACCCAAAACAAGAAATTATGCATAAACCTATGCGTAATTTAATTCGTTTTGCCTATATAATTTTATTAATACAAATTATTTGGGGAGCTTTTGTTGCAGGATTAAATGCTGGATGGATTCACAACACTTGGCCATTGATGAATGACGGAAAACTAATACATGAAACAGTAACGATAGAGCAAACTCCTGTTTGGAGAAATTTTGTGGAAGGAAAAAGTGGTGTCCAATTTGTACATCGGTATTTGGCTTATGTTGTTGTGGCAATGGTACTATGGATTGGTTATAAAGCAAAAACACTTTCAAAAACTGTTTCTCAAAAAAGAGGTATAAATTTGTTACTTTTTTTAGTTTTTGCCCAATTCACATTAGGCGTGTTTACTTTAATATTGGCAGTACCGCTTTGGTTAGGAGTTTTACATCAAGTAGGTGCATTTTTCTTACTTGGCGCAATGACATTTACTTTGCATCGTTTCAGTAAATAATACCCATTATTTTTAATAAAAAACTATATTTACACCCTGAAAAAAAACACCTATGATTTATAGATTTAGAGTAATCCTAGATGCCCACGAAGACGTATTCAGAGATCTAGAAATAGACCAAACAGCAACCATGGAAGATTTTCATAATGCCATTACGCAGTCTTTTGGTTTTGGCGGTCAAGAAATGGCTTCTTTTTATGTCAGTGATCCCGATTGGTTGCAAGGTGAAGAAATTTCTCTTTTCGGTATGGAAGATGATGTTAGAGTTATGAGTGAAACAACAATCGATGAAGTAGTTTCAGAAGAACAAACTAGACTTATTTACATTTATGATTTCCTAAGTATGTGGACTTTTCTTGTAGAGCTAGCCGAAATTGCTGAGCCTATAGAAGGTACCCTATACCCTAACTTAATGTTTGCTCACGGTGAAATTCCCGATGAGGCACCAGATAAAGAATTTATCGCCGAAAACATAAAGGATGACGATGCTTTAGACGACCTAGATTTTGATCCGGAAGATTATGAAAATTTAGATTTCGATGAAAACTGGAATTAAATTGCACTTCTTTATTAAAAAAATCTTTATCTCTAATTACTAAAAACACCCAAAAATTCTTAACTAAAAATAATGATCAATCTATATAACACCCATATTGCTTCTTTGTCTATTCATAAAGTAGGAAACAAAAGCAGAAATGAACCTAAAATACTTTCGCAAGAGCCCTATAAATTAGATGACGAATTAGCACCTTTGCTAAGAGAGTATTTCTTTAAGCCTTTTAGAGATAAAGAAGAAAGCTATTACCAATTTACGCATGAAGTAGATTTGGAATTTAACGAATTATATAAAATTGCAAATGCCATTTTTGAAAATCCTGAAAATATCCATGAAGCCAGTAAAAATATTGTATCCCATTTGTTTAACCAATCAGAACATCCACACATAAAAAGTGGTGAAGTGTATATTACTTTTTTGGAAAATATGCAATTAGACAATGAAAAAGTAAACGGCATCGGTATTTTTAAATCAGAATTAAAACAAGATTTTCTTCTCTTTAAAGAAAAGGAAAATCAATTAGATTTGATTCTGCAACAAGGTATTAACCTCAACAAATTAGACAAGGGGTGCATTATTTTTAACAGTAAAAAGGAAGAAGGATATAAAATACTTTCTGTAGATTCTAATCGCTATGATGCTCGGTATTGGTTAGAAGATTTTTTAGGAGTCTCTCTTTTTGAAGATGAAAATTTTATTACAAAAAAATATTTAAAATTCTGTCAAGACTTTGCAAGAGATGTTGTCCTTCCGGCTGAGGACAAACAACAAGAAGTGATGTTTATGAACAGAAGCGTCAATTACTTTGCAAAAAACGATGCATTTGAAGAAACTAACTTTATGAATGAAGTTCTGGAAAATCCCGATTTACATCCAGAGTTTCGCAATTACAAACAAGAAATGGCTCCTAAATACCATATTGAAGACATCTCAAATTTTCCAATAGCAAACACGGCTGTTACTGCGGCGAGAAAAAAAATAAAAAACGTCATCAACCTAGACACAAACATTCAAATAAAACTGGATTTCATTAATTCCGACTCAGCTGAACGTTTTATAGAAAAAGGCTGGGATGAAGAAAAACAAATGTATTATTATCTAGTTTATTTTAACAAAGAACAAAAAAGCTAACCCATTTAAAACAACCCTTCAAGGGTTTAAAACCCTTGAAGGGTTCAAGGTGTTTGCAGTTCTTTGCAATAAAAAATAACACAAAAAACTTTAGGTATCTTCGATGGCTTAAACCCCCGATTAGTTCATTATAATTACGGCTCTTTTCTTGAAAACCAATCACAATAAACTACTTAGATATCAACCTCTTAACAGATAAGTTTTAACCCCTAAATACCTACTCCTTTGTGTGTGCTTACATTTTCATAATTCCTTTTGATAAATTCTAAGGTTGTTTTTACAATTTGCCCCATGGATTTACATCGTTTAAACTTCATATCGTAAGTAAGTTCATAAAGTTGAAGGCGTAACTCCTTCAAATTAGAGGAAGAAGAAATATGATCTTTTAACATACATCGTAACACGGAATTAAGTCTATCTTTTGAGGAAATCATCCGTTTTGCTAAAAGCGAACGCTCTTCTTTTCGATATTGTTCAATGGAGGTTTCTTGAAGATACTCTGCCACCATTTTAACCATTTTAAAATTTTCCTTAAAAAATTGAGGCCGATATACTTTTAAATTTCCTTCATAACACTGCTGGTCAAAATCAATTGCTCTTATTTTATAAATCACTTTATCAAAATCGTGTGTAGGTATGATTACATAATTATACGAACGCATATCCCCCAAAAGCAACATCATACAACGTTCATTGAATTTAACAAACTCTTTGGCAATTTGTGTTTTACTACTAATATCTAAATTTTCCAATTCATTTTCAATAAAAATATCTCCCGGAATTCCAGAAATATGCTCTTCCACTAAAGTATCGCCATGAACCACAAAATTGATGCGGTTAGGCGATAAGATATGTTCTAATTCTAATCCGTAAATTCGAGAAGCATCTGCCCTTTTTATATAAAAATAGGTAGTGTTATCGTTAAGTATATTTCTAATTTTAATGCGGAATGGTTTTGAATTCCCAAAAGTGCAATAGTCTATAGCATCCACATTTAAAAATTGAATAATTTCGTCATCTCCATCAGAAAAAAGGATTGTATATATTTTTTTTAAACTACTATCTAACTCGCTTCTATCAGAATCAGAATAATAAACGCTTACCCAAAGGGTGTCTTTTTCATTTTTATCATACACTGCTACAGATCCGCTAAAACGAAGCAAATCATCATAAAAAACAGGAATTGTAATATCTCTATTACATTTTTTTAAATATTGAAAAAGAAAATCCTGCACGGGAAATGAAGGCTTTTTCTTTGACATTAATTTTTTTTCCATGCTACTGTTGTTTTTTTTTAAATACTATTTTTTCTTTAAACACTTTTGTAACAATATAAAAGAAAACTCGTCAAATCAAAGGATAAACAAAAAAATATTTTGAATACAATTCTTACCTTAGAAAATCTTAGTAAAAATTTTGGACCAATAAAAGCAGTTAAAAACCTTTCTTTTACCATAAATAAAGGTAATGTTTATGGGATCTTGGGTCCTAATGGAAGCGGGAAATCTACCACACTAGGTATGGTGCTTAATGTTGTAAATAAATCTAGTGGTAACTTTCATTGGTTTGATGGTTCTAATTCTACGCATAATGCCCTAAAAAAAGTAGGTGCAATTATTGAGCGTCCTAATTTTTATCCATTTATGACCGCATCGCAAAACTTAGGATTGGTTTGTAAAATAAAAGAAGTTCCTACAACAAAAATTGATGAAAAGTTAGAATTAGTTGGCTTATTAGATAGAAAAAACGATAAATTCAGCACCTTTTCTTTAGGGATGAAACAGCGATTGGCAATAGCATCGGCATTATTAAACGATCCGGAAATTTTAATTCTGGACGAGCCCACAAACGGTCTTGACCCACAAGGCATTCACCAAATAAGAGAAATTATTAAAAAAATTGCTTCAGAAGGAACTACTATTCTACTTGCATCTCACTTACTGGATGAAGTGGAAAAAGTATGTACTCATGTAGTTATATTAAGAAAAGGTGAAAAATTATATTCTGGCTCGGTAGATGCAATGAGTGCCAGTAACGGTTTTTTTACGCTAAAAGGAAAGGATCTCGCCGCTATTCAAATGGTGTTAGAAAATCATCCAAATTTTTCATCCGTAAAAACAGAAAATGATAGTGTTATTGCTATACTAAAAGTTCCTATGGAGCCATCGCAACTGAATATTCTTCTTTTTGAAAAAGGGATTGCCCTCTCCTATCTCGTTCACCGAAAAGAAAGCCTTGAGGAAAAATTTCTTCTACTTACTAAAAATATAAATTAAAACAATGTTACGATTACTCTCCATAGAACTTCAAAAGTTGCGGTATAACAAAGCCGCAAAAGTGATTTCCATAGTCTATTTTTTATTAATAATTTGTATAGCATTAATAGCATCCATCGAGTTTTCTTTTGGAGATATTAACTTTAGAGTTGCAGATCAAGGCATTTTTAACTTTCCTTATATCTGGCATTTTAATACTTGGGTAGCTGCTTTATTAAAATTGTTTTTAGCAATTGTAATTGTTTCCATGATGGCTAATGAATACAGCCATAGGACGTTAAAACAAAATCTAATTGATGGACTAAGCAAAAAAGAATTTATAATTTCAAAATTCATTACCGTTGTTGGTTTTGCTGTTGTTTCTACCATTTTTGTCTTCATAGTGTCACTTATCCTAGGTTTTTCATTTTCTGATTTTACTGAAATAGGCATTATTTTTTCTGATATGCAATATCTTTTGGCCTATTTCATCAAGCTCGTTGGTTTTTTTGCCTTCTGTTTGTTTTTGGGAGTTTTGGTAAAACGCTCTGCATTTGCCCTAGGGTTTTTGCTTATTTGGTTTATTTTTGAAAATATTATCATTGGCTTATTAAAATGGAAGTTTTTTAAAGATACTAATGTGGCTGAAACCGTTGGTCAATTTTTCCCTTTAGAGGCGATGTCTAATTTAATTAAAGAGCCTTTTTCTCGACTAGGAGCCGTAAAATCTGCCGCATCTCAATTAGGTGAAGGTTTTAATAAAGTGTATGATGTGCAATGGCATAATCTACTAATTGTACTTCTTTGGACTCTATTTTTTATCTACCTTTCTTATCTTGTTCTAAAGAAAAGAGATTTATAGAAGAACCTTTAAGTGTAAGAATTGCTATTATAACTAGTTAATTGCTATATTTATGCAATCATCTCTAAGTTATGGCAAAAAAAATACTTTTCTTTCTTACTTTATTTTGTTATTTCAATTCTACAGATAAGACCTTTGCACAAGAAATTTCTCTGTTCCAGCAATTTAACGGAAAATACGATTATACTGCTATCGGAAACACACTAAATTTAGTTGAAAATGGTTCTTCAGAGCCTTGCCTTATTAACACTTCTTCAAGTGCCGTTTTAAATTTACTGCCAACCCAAAACATTATTGCTGCCTATTTGTATTGGGCAGGTTCCGGAACCGGCGATTTTGAAGTGCAGCTAAATTCCATCCCAATACAAGCAGAGCGTACTTTTAGCGATGAACTCGATGCTACAAGAGTTTTTTTTGCTGCTTTTGCTGAAGTTACACAGCAAATTCTAGCTAGTGGAAACGGCACCTATACCCTCTCAGAATTAGATTTGACAAATGTAATCGGTCCTTATTGTCCGTCAGGGACAAACTTTGGGGGTTGGTCTATTGTAATTGTATATGAAGATGCTTCATTGCCTTTAAACCAATTGAACGTCTATGATGGCTTACAAAGTGTATCTACTTTCAATAATTCATTGACATTTGTATTACAAAATCTGAATGTAATTGATAATATAGGAGCTAAAATTGGTTTTTTAGCATGGGAAGGTGATTCCGCTATATCAGTAAATGAAACCCTTCAAATAAATGGAAATATAATCAGTAATCCGCCTTTAAATCCTGCTAATAATGCTTTTAACAGCTCCAATAGTTTTACTAACAGCAGTGAACTTTGGAATATGGATATTGATTTTTACAACATACAAAACTACATACAAATAGGAGACGAAACTGCTACGATAACTATAACTTCCGGACAAGATTTTGTTATGATAAACAATATCGTTACGGTATTAAATAGCCAATTGCCTGATGCTACTATCAATATTGACACCGTAATCGCTGGTGAAGAATGTGGAAATAGAGAAATTTTTGTTCAATATACAGTGTACAATCTAAACAGTACAGACGTCCTTCCTGCCAATACTCCCATTGCATTTTATGCAAATGCTTCTATAATTGGGATTGCAGAAACAGTTAGCCAAATTCCTATTGATGGTTCAGAAAGTGGAGAAATAACCCTGACCATTCCAAATGGAATTCCTGCGGAATTTGAACTAACGCTCTTTGTAGATTACACTAACGATGTTCGTGAAATCCATGAAGACAATAATGAAGCAATAACCACAATTAATCTCTTAGTATTTCCTGATATTACAGGACTCATTAATCAGGAAAAGTGTGATGTTGTAGGAATAGAATCTTTTGATTTAACAGTTTCTACAGCCCAAATAGACCCTAATAACAATATATCGTACCACACAAACGAAGTGGATGCGCAAAATAATTCAAATCCGATTACCAATCCGGAAGCATTTGTAAACACTGAAAATCCTCAAACTATATTTATTCGCGTAGCAAATGCCAATTGTTTTGTTGTAGATAGTTTTAGTGTGGAAGTGCTAATTTGCCCACTACCTGATGCAACAATAGCCATTACAAACAATTTGAATGCGTGCCGGCAACGAAATTTAATCATAGAATATACTGTTTTTAATATCTTAGGAACTGCACCTTTACCTGCCCAAACGCCTATTGCTTTTTATATAGATGGCGTTTTGGTGGCAACGGATGCAACCCAAGCAGCAATACCCATTGGAGGTGAGTTACAACAAAGTTTGACTCTTTTACTATCTGACGTTATTCCAGACATTTTTGAATTGCTTTTAGTAGTAGATGATAACGGAAATGGTGGTGGAATTATTGAAGAATTAGATGAAACCAACAACACTTATACTACAACAGTACAATTTGGCAGCATTCCTGATATTGCACCCTTAAATGATTTAGAATTATGCAATGAAGGTTTTGGAAATGCTATTTTTGACCTAACCCTTCAAAACGAATTTATAAGTACAGATGCAAATGACGAAATTACCTTTTACAACAGTTTTCAGGACGCTTTGGAAAAAACAAATGCCATAGGCTCTCCTTTTGCTTTCCAAAGCAGCTCAAACCCACAAACCATTTATGTTCGTTTAGAAAATGAAATTTGCTTTACTATATCTGACTTTGTTATTTTAACGAAAGATTGTCCGCCATTCATTCCGGAAGGATTTTCTCCAAATAATGACGGCATCAATGATTTTTTTGAAATTTCGGGCTTACTTAACATTTTTTTCGACCACGAACTATTCATTTACAGCAGAGAAGGAAATATTATTTTTAAAGGAAATAATGAAACCGGTTTTTGGAATGGCAATGCAAATGCGGGTTTGCTTTATGATGGTCCAGTACCTGTAGGATTATATTATTATGTTCTAAACCTAAACCATCCTGATTATAAAATTTTTACCGGCTGGGTATATCTCAACAAGTAATTATTTTATATCTGTCAAAATCAAAGCTTTTTAAAACAGATTGCCTAATTTTGCTTTGCTTGAAAATGAGAAAAATTACCGTATTTAAATGAAGTTTTTATTTTGCATTTTCTTTATATTTTATTTTTGTAATGTTGCTACTGCACAATACATTCAAGTAGATGGAAATACCTATACTCCTCAGCAATTAATAGAAGATATTTTAATAAATAACGATTGCATTCAAAACATTGTAATAACCAATGTTGTGGGGGGAAATTTTGACGATGGCGATAAAAGCTATGGATATTTTGAAAGCAACGGAAGTGATTTCCCATTTGCCCGTGGTCTTGTTATGAGCACAGGAAGATTAAGTAATGTACCCGGACCAAATAATTCATTAAGTGACGACAATGCCCCTGGATGGCTTGGAGATGCTGACCTAGAAACCGCTCTTGGCATTAACAACACCACTAACGCCACTATTATTGAATTTAATTTTATCCCCAATGCCGATAATATTCGGTTTCGGTATTTGTTTGCTTCTGAAGAATACCAAGAAAATAACCAAAACACTTGTATTTTTTCAGATGCCTTTGCTTTTTTAATAAAACCAATTGGAGGTTCCTACATAAATATTGCTTTAGTTCCAGGCACAAATACCCCTGTGCAAGTTACCACCGTTCATTCTGGAATACCTGGTGCTTGCCCTCCTGTTAATGAAAATTATTTTGGAAGTTGGAATGGCGTTAATACTCCTATCAATTTTAATGGGCAAACTAAAATATTAATTGCTGAAACCTCTGTAATTCCAAATCAAGAATACCATATCAAACTGGTAATAGCAGACGAACAGAATTTTCGCTATGACTCTGCTGTATTTCTAGAGGCAGAAAGTTTTAATATTGGCGCTGATTTAGGTTTAGATAGAATTTTTGCGACCAATAATCCGCTTTGTGATGGTGAAAATTATACTTTAGATGCAACCCCTTCAGGAACAAATCCTTTAGGATATACTTGGTATAAAAACGGAATACTAATCGATGGTGAAACAAATGCAATACTTGTAATAAACACACCTGGTTTATATAAAGTGAAAATTGATTATGGTGCAGGATGCATTGCCATGGATGAAATACTAATAGAATATGCCAGTTCAGTCAATGTACAAAACGCCATACTTTTTCAATGTGAAGAAACCATAACCGGTATAGCTACATTTAATCTTTTTGATGCCTCAGATGAAATCACTAATGGCGATAGCTCTTTGCAAATTCAATCTTTTTTTAAAACCCTAGCAGCTGCAGAAAATAATACCAACGCCATTACTAATCCAAATGCCTATACAAATTCAACAGTTAATGAAATTGTGTTTGCCAGAGTAATCACCCAAAGCAATTGTTATGCAATAGCTCAAGTAAAATTAAAAACAACAGACAACACCTTAAATCCAGTAGATCTCACTGCTTGTTCCTTTTCTACTACCCCTTTCTTTGCTTTATTTGATTTAACGGAGGCAACCACAATACTTACCAACGAAATATCCGGAGCCATTCAAGTGAGTTACCACCTAAGTATGGAAGAAGCGTTACAAGCACTAAATCCTTTAAACATAAACTTTGCCAATACGCTTCCAAATTTTCAGATTATTTATGCAAGAATTTCCAACAACCAAGGTTGTTTTGGAATTGCACAAATTAACCTGCAAGTTATAGCCTCTCCACTTTTAGAAGGTCCGGATTCAGAAACCTACTGCCTAAATACTTTTCCGGAAAAAATTACTCTTTCTTCAGGGCTCATTGGAAATCCATTAAATTTTTCCTTTTTATGGACCACAGGGGCAACAACGCCCAACATTCAAATAAATGAAGCTGGAATTTATTCGGTTATTGTTTCATCAACACAAATTTTTAATGGGCAAACCCATACCTGCTCTTCCTCAAAAACCATTACCGTAAATACTTCAGAAGCAGCCCAAATATCTTATATTTTAGAAGGGAATTTAGGAAATCAAACCATTATTGTTGAAGCAATGGGCAGCGGAAATTATTTGTATGCTTTAGACAATGTAAACGGTCCTTTTCAAGAAAGTCCCATATTTGAAAATCTCCGAGGTGGTGTGCATACTATATATGTATTGGACACAAAGGGTTGTGGTATTGTAAGCAAAAAAGCCTATTTAATTGACTTTCCTAATTTCTTCACACCAAATAACGACGGTATTCACGACTATTGGCAAATTAGTGGTCTTGATTTTAAAAACTTACAAATAGAACGTGTAGAAATATTTGATCGTTACGGTAAAATACTTCACGTTTTAAAATTAAAAAGCAAAGGTTGGGATGGCACTTATAGAGGAAAACCACAACTCACTTCCGATTATTGGTTTAAGGCAACCTTTAAAGATGGCACATTTTATAAAGGTCATTTTACGCTAAAAAGATAGATTTTTAGCTAATTTTGTAAAAAATATTTTTAAGAAATTTTTTTACCCCATTGAAAAAAACACATGAAATTTAAAATAGTAACCGATTTTAAGCCAAGTGGAGACCAACCGGAAGCCATTAAAGCATTAATTTGTGGTCTTCAAGCAGGGGAAAAATACCAAACTCTTCTTGGAGTTACCGGTAGCGGTAAGACCTTTACTATGGCAAATGTTATGGAAGCAGTGCAAAAACCAACGCTGGTATTAGCACATAACAAAACTCTAGCAGCACAGTTATACTCAGAATTTAAACAGATTTTTCCGGAAAACGCAGTAGAATATTTTGTTTCCTATTACGATTATTACCAACCGGAAGCCTACATACCCAGTAGCGGAACCTATATTGAAAAAGACCTTTCCATAAACGAAGAAATTGAAAAAATGCGTTTAAGCACCACCTCTTCTCTGCTTTCAGGAAGACGCGATGTGCTAGTTGTAGCCTCAGTGTCTTGCTTATACGGTATCGGAAATCCGGTAGAATTTAAGAAAAATGTTATTTCTATTGAAAAGGGGCAAGTTATATCAAGAACAAAATTACTACATCAACTGGTGCAAAGTTTGTATTCTAGAACAGAAGCAGACTTCAATCGGGGAAATTTTAGAATAAAAGGCGATACAGTAGATATATTCCCAAGTTATGCAGATGATGCTTTTCGCATTCATTTTTTTGGTGATGAAATTGAAGAAATCGAAGCGTTTGACATAAAAACCAATGCTGTTATTGAAAAATACGAACGCCTAAATATTTATCCTGCAAATATGTTTGTTACCTCTCCGGATGTATTGCAAGGAGCGATTTGGCAAATTCAGCAAGACCTAGTAAAACAAGTAGATTACTTTAAAGAAATAGGAAAACATTTAGAAGCAAAAAGACTGGAAGAACGTACCAACTTTGACCTAGAAATGATACGTGAGCTTGGATATTGCAGTGGAATTGAAAACTATTCTCGCTACTTAGACGGAAGAATGCCCGGCACACGCCCTTTTTGTTTGTTAGATTATTTTCCTAGCGATTTTTTAATGATGGTAGATGAAAGTCATGTTTCCATACCGCAGGTTAGTGCAATGTATGGAGGAGATCGATCGCGCAAAGAAAACTTAGTGGAATATGGATTTAGACTTCCTGCTGCTATGGATAATCGTCCTTTGAAATTTGAAGAATTTGAAGCCTTGCAAAATCAGGTGGTTTATGTAAGTGCAACTCCTGCAGATTATGAATTAGAAAAAAGTGGCGGCGTATATGTAGAGCAAATCATTCGCCCCACAGGTTTACTGGATCCACCAATAGAGGTGCGACCAAGTCTAAACCAGATTGATGATTTATTGGAAGAAATACAACTTTGTGTAGAAAAAGACGAACGAGTTTTAGTAACCACACTAACAAAACGGATGGCAGAGGAATTGACAAAATACATGACTAGAATCAACATTCGTTGCCGTTATATCCATAGTGATGTAGATACGCTAGAACGCGTGGAGATTATGCAAGATTTACGATTAGGACTTTTTGATGTTTTAATAGGTGTAAATTTGCTTAGAGAAGGTTTGGATTTGCCCGAAGTATCACTAGTAGCCATTTTAGATGCAGATAAAGAAGGCTTTCTGAGAAGCGAGCGCTCTCTTACACAAACGGTTGGAAGAGCTGCTAGAAACATCAACGGAAAAGCAATAATGTATGCTGATAAAATTACAAGAAGTATGCAAGCCACAATAGACGCTACCAATTACAAGCGGGAAAAGCAAATGGCTTATAATATAAAAAATAAGATTACTCCTACTCAAATTAAAAAAAGCCTAGATAATGCTTTAAGCAAGCCAAAAACACCTCACTATAGTTTTGAAGAACTGGAAATACAAGCTGCCGAAGCAGAAACACAATACTTTACAAAACCTCAAATAGAACAACAAATTCGCGATACCAGAAAAGCCATGGAAACCGCTGCAAAAGAACTAGACTTCCTACAAGCGGCAAGATTACGTGATAAAATAAGTGCCTTGCAAAAGCAAATAGAAAAGGTTTTATAAAACCATATTTTAAATATTTAAAAAGGAACTTAAAGATATTCCATAAATTTAATTGCATTTCAATAGAAAGCCAATTGAAATTTAATCCTCATTTCTTTTAAATTTTAGCGATTAACCCTTCTAGGGTTTAAAACCCTAGAAGGGTTGTATTCCATTTCAAAAGTACTTTTATAGTTATTCTTTATTCCAACCCTAATTAATTGTAGTTGGTTTCCATTGAATTAGCGGCATAAAATTTATTTAAATAGGTATATCGCTTATACACATATTTTGCATTTAAATAACTCAAAACTAAACCTGGATAACCATCAAATATGCCCAATTTAAGTATATAATGTTGAAAAAACGTAAACGGTGGTTTAATACAAAAATGAAATAAATTAGATTTCTTTTTTTTTAAAAAAAGTTCCTTTGCCTTCAACCTTGCATAATGTTTTCTTTTAGCTTCATAATGTGCAAAATCTTTATATGGAAAATGGTTTAAATAATTTTTTAAAATTCCTGTTTCACCAGTAACTTCAAGTTTTTCATGCACTAACAAATCTTTACGATAATGTGCTTTGTCTTTCTGAAATAATCGGTGTATTTTATCTGTTTGACGTCCACCAAATCGAAGTTGTTTTCCGTTAAAAAAAATTTTACGTTTTATATAGTAGGCGGCTGATGCATTTGAGCTGGATACGGTATTTAAAATTTCATCACCTAATATTTGTGGTATTCGTTCATCGGCATCTATAAACAATATCCAAGAGTTTGTTGCCAATGAACAGGCAAAATTTCGTTGTTCTGTGAAATTATTAAACTTTTTTTGAACTAATTTTATGTTCTTATATGCTTTTATTACTTCTACCGTACCATCCGTACTATAAGAATCTACCACAATTATTTCATCGGCAAAAGCCAAATTTTCAAGCACTTGTTGGATGTGTACTATTTCGTTATAAGTTATAAGTAAAGCGGTTATTTTAGGTCTTTCTTGTAGTTTCATCTATAATATTAAATCTTAATTTAAGGGGAAGAAAGATACTTAATTTAAATATAAATAGGTATGCCTTAATAAACGTTTACAACAAGTGATATAATAAATGATTATGACATTCCTTTTTCAAAAAAAGTAGGTGGTTTTAGATAGGACTTGAATGTGAAAAAATTTAATTTTTTGCGAATTTTAATTTTTCTAATTAAATTTAAAGGTTTCGGTTTTAGATAAGATTTATCTTTATATAAAAAATCAATCGCGGCATCAACAATACGTTTGCTTGATTTTCCATCATTGTAAGGATGCATTTCATAATTATATTTTTTTATATTTTCAATCAATTCCTCCGGATTTTTAAGAACATATTGTAATGCCATGGTAAGTTCATGGGACTGTGTAATATTGCATAAGTGATTTCCGGGTCGATTGTTACGATAGGTAACAACAGGCTTTTCTTGCAATAAGAATTCATATATAGCAGAAGTAGTGTCAGCAAACATAACATCTGCTTTTTTATATAATGGAATCAAATCTGTAGTATCATAAAAAGTGAGAAATTCGTTTTCTAAATGCTTAAATTTTTCAACTATTTTTTTATCCATTTTAGGGTGAAAGACAATCATCCAAAGGTATTTCCCTGAAGAGGACAACTTATTAATTTCATTAAATATTTCTTCAGAATGTGCCAAGCTTAATCGTGGTGTAAAGGTGGAAGAAACTAATATTACCGGTTTTTCATTTTTACTTATTTTTTGTAGTGGAAAAAGTCCATCTACTTTAGACCAACCTGTCTCCACAACATCAAAATAGCCAAATTTTTCTGCAAGATTTTTAAACTTTTCAGTTGTATTTTTACCCTGAGTGCAATACAAATCAAACCAACCACGTATATTAAAATGCCCTTTGTTTTCTTTGCGTTTTCCTACTGAAAATCCGTGAAAGATTTGTATTTTAATTCCCGGGAAAAAATCAGGTACAGAATTACTTGAACATAAAACAATTTGCGGATCGTATTGAAGTACTTCATTTACCGTTAATAAAACGTTACTCAAGTCAGAAAAATAAAGAATTGTTTCTTTTTCCTCAGCAAAATATTTAACACTATAACCTCTGCTCTGAATTTCAGTTACAAGAGGTTTTCCTATTGGAATTCCGTAAGCATAGGAAATATAGATTAAAAACCGATAATTCATAGAAAAATGTAATTTGAATATTAGTCGGAATAAAATTAAAAATATACTTTTTTTAAATACATTTTTTATACTACTCCTTTATGTTTAACAAATCTTTTTTTTCGATACGTTAAACTTCTATTAAACCTATTCCTATTTTTGTGTCCTAAATAAAAGAGAAGTAACTTTATAAAAATACTTAAAAAATTTATTGTATATCCGCAAATGCCCCTAAATTGATAATTTATTTATATATTTAGCTGAAATTAAAACTATTGATTATGAATATATTTTCTTTTGGAGTGCACTTTACAGACGAAAAGAGTTGTAGGCTCCAC
>Ga0210027_1000173_pt1 | contig 70327 bp, 64 predicted proteins | sample CryGeymeta201510_FD_183978 | JGI IMG/M metagenome (GOLD analysis project Ga0210027, IMG submission 183978) | Groundwater microbial communities from Crystal Geyser aquifers in Utah, USA - Crystal Geyser metaG 2015-10 (SPAdes) (version 2) | ecosystem: Environmental > Aquatic > Deep subsurface >...
GGCTTTACCAGTAGTTGCTCCACTAACATGGAGTTTAGATGTCGGAGCTGTGGTACCAATGCCGATGTTGCCGCCGATAAGAATATTGTCATAATCATCTGTTGCAATCGGTGCATAATCAAGAGCAGCTCCCTCAGTGATCATAACATCGTCAATATAAACTCCCGTAAAAGGTGTATTATATGGGGTTGGGGTATTTCCAGACCACACGGGAATCGAAAGCTCCAAGCTTGTAGTGCCCGCGGGCACGATAAAGGTGCCGGTATATTTATACCAATTATTATCTTGCCATCTTGCGGCTGTAAATGCACTGGTTGAGTTTGAACCATTGGCAGTTGACCAGTAATAAGTGTCAGCGTTTGTTTTGAAGTGTGGATAACCAGTGGTGTAGTCAGTATTGAGGTAATTAGTGCTATTTCCTCTTATCCAAACAGAAAATGACAATCTTTTGCCGATGAATTTTGATGGATTTGAGATGGGATAACTCACGTAACCCCAGTCCCAATTATACTGATAAAGTCGAAGTGCGTAAGCTCCAGAATTAGAAGTGCTGCTAACAATATCTTTTATAGCACTCCCACTCCATCCGGTGGAGGAATTATTTTCAAAACCACCATTATAGACATTATTGATGGGAGAAATGTTTATATCTCCGGCAACATCAAGTTTGTACCCTGGCCCCGTCGTCCCGATGCCGACGTTGCCGCCTGATTTGACCATTATAGCCGTTGTACCATTAGTATCGATCGACAAATCATAAGCCCCGATGGTACCGATATAACCAGCTGTTCCGAAGTAGAATTCATTTGAATCCATTGCCAAGGAAGTACCAATCTTTAACCAACCGTTCGCTAATGTAGCACGGCCAATTGTTCCTCCTGCGCCGGTAATGTACGCGTCACCAGCGACTTCCAGTTTCTCTCCCGGCCCCGTCGTCCCGATGCCGACGTTGCCGGCTATTGATGAATTACCTGTCCCAGAGACAGTGAGATTGCCAGCTTGAATGGTGTTTCCACTGAGGTCGACGCTCCATTTATCAACTCCGGCCGAATGCCATTCCCAAGTATTGTTGGTAGTATCCCAGTATAGGCCGTAATTAGTAGCGGTGCGGAGCCAGTAAGAATTAATATCGTTGAAATCAATACCACCATTATTATTAGTAACCGAGATATTGCCACCAGCTACGGTGAGATCACCGGAGGTTTGAGTGGTAGTGGCGGTTAAAAGAATGGTACCATTGGTGTTATTGTCAATGGTTTCCCCGTTTTGCAGGTTAATATCAGTGGTAAAGGATGTTCCTAAGATATTTAAGGCAGTACCAGTATTGGCATCAAGAGTTAAAGCAGTAATTGTAGAGGCAGCATTACTGTCTAAACCTCCGGTCATGGTTACCATGCCGGAGATAGTCGGAGTCGCTGTCCAGGCAGTAGAGGCCACAGTGAAAGCGCCGGTATTATTAAAACTGACAGCACCAGTTCCTGAGGTAGAGAAAGTCAAAGCTCCAAGAGCAATATTGGTAGAGGCGTCTAAAGTCATCGCATCTTTAAATTCTGTAAAGTCGAGAGAGTCGGGAGCGATTCCTCCGGCAATAGTTGCCCAGGTAGCAAGTCCAGCGGCATCTGACATTAAGAATTTATTAACTCCCTGAGTTCCGTCAGTTATTTTTACTTGTCCAGCTACTTCTAGCTTCGCCCCCGGCGCAGTCGTCCCGATGCCGACGTTGCCATTATTTTGGATAAACATTCCATATGTTCCTGTCGTGTTCCATGCTTGGCCATTTGAAACAGGGAAGCTCCACTCGACATTCCCCTTAATTCCTGTGACTGCACCACCAGCAGGAGCGGTAGATGCGTCAAACGCAGTTGCAGTTGTGCTTTGTGAAGTAAGTTCTGTAAGTGTTGAATCATCGTCATACTCGACGACGGCTTGCACAGTGCCAGTGCCAGCGCTATTCATGTTACGTATTCTTACATAAAGAGGATCGGATGTAGACGCGATATTCTGTCGGTACACATCGACAGTCAGTCTGCGAGTACCTGCATATGATATTCCGCTTGCGAGTGGAATTTCTAACCAGCCGGTGCCAGTTCCTATATATGCATGGTCATTAAAATCAAACGTCAGAACATCGATAGTACCGTTGGTATGCGATTTCAGATGTATCCGAATGTTTTTCCCAATACCATCATTTGATAAGTATCCGAGAGCCACGGTATCTCCAGTAGTAGCACCAATAGTGCGGTTTGTTTCGATTCGACCTCTGCCCCCACCTCTAATAGAACCTTCAACGTCTAACTTATACCCTGGCCCTGCCGTCCCGATGCCGACGTTGGTGCCATTGTCAAAAATCAGGGAATTTCCGACAGAATTAGTACCGGTGAATTTGGCAACATAGTTGGTTGTTCCACTGATATTTCCCAGTGGAGCATAATATGCACCATGTTGGCCATCCAAAAGATCAGCATTAAGATTGGTAACTAGTACTGTATCTGCCCAACTAACAGCGTTTAGCGTGCCAGTAAAATTAGCTGCATTTGAAATGGTTTGACCGTTGATAAGACCTGAGGTAATCGTCCCGATATTTGTCAGATTACCAGAGGCATCAATTCTAACTGTTCCGGCTCCTGCTCCTGTGGCCAGGCTGGTAACGGCATTGACCGTACCCGGAGCTCTAAAGTCAGAAGGAATACTTAAGACAACGGCTCCCGTTGTAGGGGAGGCAGTGATCTGATTAGCAGTCCCAGTTACACTAGTGACTCCCAGTCCACTTAGATCTGTCCAGGAAGCTAAGCCCACTGTATCTGAAGTTAAGACTTTATTGGCTCCTGGAGTCCCTCCAGTTATCTTGACCTGACCGGCTACTTCCAACTTTGCCCCTGGGCTCGTCGTTCCGATGCCGATGTTGCCGCCACTTGGGTTTAATAATAAGTTTCCTGTTCCATTTGATCCTCCACCATTATCATATGAAGCCTGTATTACACCAGCATAGTTATAGGAAGCTCCCCCGGCAGCGAGTTGTAACCTAACTAACGAATCTGTGCCAGCAACAGTTATACCTGCGTTATTTGATGCGTCAGCTGTCGATATTGCATTCGTTACTGTTCGGGATACGGTTAATTTAGAAAATGGTCCCGTCGTCCCAATTCCCACATTCCCAGTTCCACCTACAAATAATCCAGTAGTACCTTTTGGATTAAGAGCAATACTTCCAGTAGTAGCACTACCTAATACTAATGGAGCCATATTAGTAGTAGCTAGATTACCTTCTCCAGCTAGATAAGTAGCAACATTAGCAGTAGTACCACTAATACTTGCAGTAGGAGTACCACTATTCATTCCAGTAACTTTAAACTTAGCAGAAGCAGTAGCCTGACCTCCAACAAACATATCCATAGTAGAGTTCTTAGGATAAAGAGCTCCATTACTTGCAGTCCAATAAATTGAACCAGATACTGCAAATGCAGGATCTGCCCAACTAACTGTTCCACTACCATTGGTTTGTAAAACATAGTTAGTTGTTCCATCAGCTGTAGGGAAGGTGTAGGCATCATTGATGTTAAGGGAATTAACACTGGCAGTTCCTGCAACGTCTAATTTGAAGAGAGGATTTGTGGTACCAATACCGACGTTGCCAGCTATTGTTACTCGTCCATCCGTGTAATCTCCTACAATCCAATCTCTTACCCAATTGCTTGCACTATCTGTTTGAAAAATCTTCGGTTTGTTTCCGAGTGTACCAAATCCAATTCCACCATCAGCATTATATGCTCTGAAGAAAGTGTTATTGATATTAGCTTGTGAGAGATTTACTATTGCTCCACTCACATCCAACTTTGCCCCAGGTCCTGTCGTCCCAATTCCCACATTCCCAGCTTCATCTACCACATTCAAAACTGTTCCACCACTATTTTGCCATTCTTGAATATTCCCTGTACCAGATGGGCCACCTTTGAGTACTAAACTTGTTCCACCTGCATATGTAGCAGCAAGTGTTGCGCCAGGAGCAGAAAAATACCCGGTGGATAGCACCTCGCCGAGTCCATCAGGATCAAAAATTATGTCTCCATTTGAGCCAGAACTGGTTTGTAGTGTCAAAGTTTGTGCCTCAATAGAAAAATTGCCAGTGGTTGCTTTCAAAGTTGGGGAGACTTCGCCCAAGACAACTTGACCAGCAGCATCCATTACCAATATTGTGTTTGTAGTTGCAGCCCCGGTGGCGCTGACTGGATATCCTTGGACGGTCTCAGAATTTAGAGCATAAGCCACAGTTTTGATACTTTGCCTTGGTGTAAGGGTTTCGCTGGCAACATCAACCTCGAGCCAAACATTAGAATTTTCAGTAAAGACATTCTCGGTAATCTCGGAACCGCAATCATCTCCTAGGCCAACATTAAAAATACCATCTTGATCTGGAGTGACACTACAGGTACTAGAGTCCCAAAGTAAAGTGCCACCCGTTCCAGGCCCGGAATCAAATAAACGGAAAGCCATATTAGTGGCTATCGTGACAGGGTTTTGAGCGGTATCGGTTAATCTACCCTGGAAAGATAGATCTCTGTTTGGTCTGACTGGAGAAGTTGGGTAGGCTAATAAGTCTGGAGTTTGTTTGATAAACTGGCTATATCCAAAATAACCTAACCCCAAGAAGAACAGAATAATCATTATTAGGTTAAAATATGGCAAGAATGTTTTATTTTTCCTGAAGTTTATTGAGTTAGAAAATTCCTTGAGGCTTTCGTTTAATCTAGATTTATAACCTCGAGCGCTTTCTTTATCTCTGCCATTTGTTTTGTCGGAGCTGTCTTTTATAAACTTTGGAATAGGCAAGGACCAGCTTTTGTGTTTATGATCTAGAGAGGGCACAGCCTTGTTATCCGCCTTTTTATCCACCTTTTTATCCTCCGACTTTTTAGTCTGGTCTTTCAACTTGAACACGATGCTGTGATCTGCATTAATGATTCTTATAGGTTCAGTGATAGGCACTTTATTAACTGGTCTACCTACTTCTGCGCCCGTACTTAAATTATTGAGCCAAAATAATACGTTTTTAAGATCACCTCTTTTTTCTGCCCAGGTAGCAAACTGAGAAATACTAACAATTTTTCGTTTGATACTGTTTAGTTTTAGACCTTTTGACTTTTGGTGTTCAATAAATTTTCCCAAGTTTTCTTCAGTGATAACACTTGCCAGGCTTAAATCTCCGACAAAAGATATCAGCTGAGAGATATCACTTTTATAATTTTTAATTGTTGATTTACTACTTTCATCTACTTCGAGGTTTACTAAAAAATCCTCGAGTTGTTCAGATGCACTTTTGGGTTTTATATTTGACAAGTTGCTATTTTTTGTTTTATCAAGCCATTGTCTGGCAGTAATGCCAACTTTCTTTCCAAACAAACTTTCTACATCTGAAATCCAGAAGGAAACATTCTCAATAAGTTTTTCATTCTCAGCCCAGGCCGAAAACTGAGCAATACTAACAAGTTTTCTTTTGACACTTGAGGCTTTTAAATTTTTGGAAAACTGATCCTTCACAAACTTCTTGATATTTTCTTGAGTAAACAAGGACGTGATTTTATTAACTCCGACTAGGGAAATTAGCTGGGAGATATCGCTCCTATAATTTTTTATCGTCGAGCTTGATTTGTTCTCAGCCTTAAGAAAACCCAAAAATTGGTGTAAGAATATATCGACTTGGTAAGGAGTAAAGTTTTCAATATATCGTCTAATCAAGATGGCAGTGTTAGCGCCCAGTTTTTCAGTTTCTATGAATCTTTCTAGCTCAGACATCGTCCAAGAGTTGTAATCTTTTTTTTGTTGAAGAAATTTTACAAAAGAAACTGTGGTTTCTTCGCTTAGCTTTGCAGATACGTTTAGACTTTCCAAGTATGTGGAAAATGTTTCAATTATGCTAGTTATATATTTTGCTTGGGCAGTCATTAGTTTTTTTAGTTTGTACCAGATGAGTTAGATTCATTAGACGAGCAATTATCTAGTTTAAATAACTTGAGGTACAAGGTCAATACCTCAAGAATACTTGATTGAGATGTCAATGAGCAGTTACAACAATTTGCGTTAAAAAATACTCAAATTTTGATCCAGTTTGTCTATTTCTCTAAATATCAAAATACATCAGCAATTTGGTCTTATTTCGTATCTCTTGGGGAGGCTACAGTATATGTACTATATATACAGCTAAAAAAACTCATATGTAAATATATATAAAAACTTGATATTATGTGAAGTGAAAACTAAACATTAAAGTTAATGACAAGAATACCAGGCTAAATTTATGTTTTAATCAGCAAGTTGTTAATAACTTGCTGATTAATTGAAGTTTCGGTGCAAAATTGTGGATAAATAAAAATTAAAAGACATATAAACAATAGATTTATATTATTGCAAAATACAAAATAATGAAAAAAAATACCCAAAAATTATTGTTATCTCTATATTCAGTTCCAAACGTTATACCTGTAAAGATACGAACTAAAAGCGAAGATAGTAATACTAGACCCGTTACAGCAAATAATGAATTCGAGCATGTTATAACTGGTGATTTTAATCGTGGTGAAATGGGTACGGGTGGCGGTAGAATCAAACTTTCAAACCTAAATATAGTTCTTTACGATCTAACAGAGGGTGGCAAGCGTTCATTACTTCATTTTCTAAAGCAGAGAGGGCTGATTAATTCAGAAAGAGTTCTGGGTACTACCTCTATAGGCATTACTCCACACGGCATCAAAGCTCTTGAAGATCAATTTCCGGCTTTATCTCCTAAGTGGGATGCTTGGCAAGGTAATTGGGATTGTCTCGTCTTTGTTAAGGCTCCCAAGACCGACAAACAGTTTAGATATTTAAGGGGTTTACTAGTTGCTGAAGGTGCAGTTTCAATTAGTCGTGGCGTTTACGCTGCTCCGTTTTCATTCTCGGAGAAAGTTACTCAAGAGTGTGAACAATTATATCAGGATTCTATTTTATTGTTTTCGGTGGGTAGTTGGAAGATAGCTTCGCTTAGAAGTCTTATAATTGAAAAATATGGATTGCTAGACACGGTAGAGTCTTACTCTGGAATTAGCAATGATATATCTAGATTGCTAACATCGCTAGATACCAATAAAAGATTGACAGACAGGCATAAAACAGAGTTAAATTTGGTATATGATCGTTTGATTGACATTTTAACCGAGGATCCGGGTTTTTGTGGCTACTATTTTAATGAAATTCCGAACGTAAAAGAGATGCTTTCCAAGCTGAATTTCATAATTACAACTTATTAAATCATTTTTACATCTGCACCGACTGGAAATGCCGTTTGCATTTTTTGATAAATACCCAACACAAAGACGAATCATACTTTGTTTAGTTACCAACGATTATTTATTTCTTTTATTACGTCAAAAGCGAGTCTATTTTCGGGTGTAATTTATTTTTAAAAAATAATAATGATTTATTTCTAATTTTATATAGTTATAATCTAATAATTATCAATGCGGTAATATTCTACTTGACTATGCGGGAATAATTCTTGAATTATGCAATAATAAAATATTGAGTCTAAACTGTCACAATAATTATACGGATATGATCTAATTACACGAATTATTTACGAATATATGAGGGGTAATATTGCTAAAGATAACAAAATCTATCAGCCAAATTTTATATACAAATAGTTGAGAGTTGAATTAAGGAAATTATATAAAGCCTGTTTTGAACACCTATAAACTCTTATGGGATTTTACTATAAATGGTGCAGAAATGATCATATGTAGCCTACTTCTTTTGAGATTCTATTAATTTTTTTAAGATCGATAGCTAGTTGATTATCAAAGTAATATCTTGGATTAATCTTTAGCATGTCGGCAATGGCTCTTTCTGGCGTTGCAATAGAAAATCGTTGAGAATCTTGAATGTAGGCTCTATTCAAAAGATATTTTTGGTTAAGGCGTCTGCAAAGAAATGAAATTCCATTAATTTCAAACTCTTTTTTCTTTTTACCAAAAAGAGTTACGGAATTCAAATTCTGAACAATTATTCCCAAATTTTGTAAAACTGTTTCTGCACTTACATAAGCAAGTTGTCCAGAAATAGCGCAACCTAGCTCATATTTATCTAATTTTTCCAGAGAAACCGTAGAGTAGAGTCCCTTATGTATTTTGTATAAAATCTTTCTTTGAACATATCTTTTTATAGTTGTCCAGAGAGTATTTTTATTTTCAATTTCCCATAGTACCGAAAGATCGGCAGTTCTAAATATTCTTTGATCTTGCTCTAAGAGGGATTTTTGTTTATTTGTGTTTCTTATCTGATACATATATGTACAGGATAAAGTAAAATTATTTATTTGTCAGGATTTAAATTCTGAACGATGAAATCATGCACTTTTATTATCAATAGAACTAAATAACTTTTCAAGGTAGGTTTTTACATACTCAAATAAGTCACCAAGTTTCTCGCGCTCATTAATTGGTACAAATGGTCTTAGATCTTTGATAAACTCATCTTTAGAGAAGTCTTTCAGCCTAGAAATTAGGTTATCCATTTTAAAATCTTCACCATAATACTTTAACTTATTTTGAATTAGATTCATATCAAATCTTGCACCAAGCTCTAATAGGATCCAAAGATCATATATATCCCTATGTTTTTCTCTCCTTAGTATTGCTCTGATTTTCTCTGCTAATATTTCGTTCTTACTTAAAGAATTAATAAAACTTTGCACAATAACAGGGTATTTTGTTTCAATAATATTTTTTGTAGGCTCTAAAACATTCTCTCGCATTGAAAAATCTAATTTGACAAAGACTGGATTTTTTAAAGATTGAACATCAGCTGTTAAAAGATACGTTTTCCCAGTTATCGTTTTTCTTTCTTTAAATGTGAATGGATATTGATTCTCAATTTTACTGAAAAACTTATTGATTAGTTTTACAAATAAATCTTCATTAACTTGAACAGTAAAATCTAAATCCTCTGAAAATCTTTGTCCTCCATAAAGCAAACGAATAGCGGTACCTCCTTTGAAGTAAATATCTCTTGAGAAACCTTCTTCATATAATTCCTTAAGAAATGTGACCTGAACAAATTCACGAGCAACAATTGATTCATTAATTTTATACTTTTTTGATAACTGATTTAACTGAGTTTGATTTATCATTTTAGACCCTTAATTTTGGAGTGATAACGACATATATTTATCTGCTATTTCTTTAATACTTTTTGCCAATTGATCTGGTATAAGTTTAAAATATTCTAGGAATTTTGTCTTGTCAATCACAGAATAATCCATTTCATCTAAGTATTGCTTCGTCTTTAAACCTTTAACAATCATATACAGCTGATCCAACAAAGCTTTCTCTGGTAGTGCTATGAGTGCGTTTTCGTCTTTAATATAACCAATAAATAAACTAGTACTTATCTGAGAATAAGTATACATTTTTTCTAAGACTTCTTTTTTTTTGGTAGATTTTGTTGTCACTGAGGTGACTTCTACTGGAAATTGACTTAAAATCCCATAATAATTAAGAGCCGTCTCAAATGAGATATATGAAGGCGAGTATAAAAATTGAGCTATTTCAAAATCTGAAACATTTGCACTTCCCAATAGATATTTACCCTTTTCAAGAGAAATCAGTATTTTTTCATCAAGAAATCTCTTAATAAGATCCTCCAATGTCCTTTTCGAGTTGATTTCAAGTAGGTTTTGAAGATCTTTTGTTAAAAAGATTTTCTTACCCGATTCATTGATCTTATTTAAATATTTATACGTTGACATATACCACGGATTATACGTGGTTAAATAGATCGTGTCAACTGTATTTTTAGTAGTTTAACTCAACATCTCTTTATAGATCTCGTTAACATCCTTCATTATTATCCTTACGCTCTTTCTTCCTAGTGTAACGTCGATTTCTGCCAAACTAAGTTGAGATCCTTCTCTCATCCAAACAAAGCCGTTTTTGCTCACCTGAATTTGATATTTATTAGGTTCTAAATATGCAGAGAAGTAACCCTTACTATTTGTGGTTATTAAGGCAGTAAACCTACTTTTTTCAGGATCATTAATTCTGATAATCGCGTTCTCGACCGGAGACTCATTGGTATTGACTACATATCCAGACAAACTTGGTCTTTTTAGCCACTTTAGCACTTTCTTAAGTAGTATAAATGCATAAAACATTAGCACTACCAGATTTATGACGGTAGGATAGAAGATTGTGATGACGACTGATATGGCAAGTAGTGGCCAAAATAGATTAATAAATTTGATCTTTTGGAGAATTCGTCTTAAGGTTTTTTTTAGTGATTGGTTCTCATGAGTTTCTGTCAACCTATCAACAGGAATCAGGAAGAGTTGTTGAGAATCACTCGATGTCACTTCAAAAACTTCTCCTCGATAGAACTCTTGTATTGTTAAGTAGGCCGGTCTTTGTTTGTCGGTAGGAAATTTATAGTCTTGATGGCTCACACTAATGATATATTTTCCTTTTGGAAGTTGAGCTCCCTGATAAATCCCGTTTATGTCTGTAACTAGAGTAGCGACAATTTGTTGAGCCATACCTTCTTTGGCTGAGGTTATGGTTAGTAAAGCAAAGGAGACTGGGGCATTTGTGTCGGAATCATAAACAATTCCTTGAGGTTCTTTAGGTGGTATGAATCCGAGAGCTTGGAGAATTTTGAGAATCAGTTGCCAAGATAATTGTTGTCCAAATTGTAGTAGAAGAGCAAGCAAGCTAAAAATTGGAATGATTGCAGTGGCCACTAGCGTTCCAAACGGTGCCAGACTTTCAGTAATTTTTAGAATCACTGCTTGTATAATTTCAGGTGTTTGAGAAATTATTGTAACAATTGCGTCAGGGAGCATTTTTTTAATTGCTTGAAAAATTCTAACCATGATTTCTGCTGGAGGCAGAATTGGTATTTTAATTATTGGCGTAGGTGGCGTCGGCACAACCCCCGGTGAAGGAGTAGGCGTTGGCGGATAGATAATATATTCCTGGATGATTAATATTTTTAAATTTGTGATAATGCTAATATTTCCTACCAAATCAGTAATAATGAAGTTTAAAGTGATAATTTCATCTCTGGGCAATATGCCTAATTGAAAATTCCAATTACCATTTTCGTCAATCGTGAAATTGATGACTTGATCGATTTCTCCAGGCATTGAGACTGTTACTTTAACAGTAGAATTATTTTCACCTGTTCCAGTAAAAAGAGGAGAGTTATTTTCTAGCTCGATTGGGTCATCAGGAATTGATTCAATATCTTGAGCAGAAATATTGGTGGCAATCGGTCCAATTGAGGTGATGATGAAATTTGGTGCAAGCGTATCGATGTTAAAAGACCAGGTTGCCGAGTTGTTGTAGTTTCCAGCTACGTCAAAGACATATATGGCCCAGGTGTGAGGGCCATTGCTAATAGTTGCAGTTGGGGTGAGAGAGTATTGTCCAGAACCTGAATCGTAGACTAGTGTGTAAAATGAATTCGAAGTATTTGAGGTGGGAATATTATTATAAAGAATCGCTCCGTCAAGGTAGAGTTGATAATAACTTATTCCTACATTATCGGTAGATCCTTGCCAGATAAATGTTGGCGTAGCGTCATTGAGAAGCGCTCCATTTTCTGGAGATATCAGGATTGGAGCAGAAGGAGGGACAATATCGGGAACGGTTGCTGTAACGCTGGTATCTCGTATTTTTGGATTTGTTGAAAGTATTTCTCCTGGTGCAATTCCACCCGCCTGAGCAAATGCCTGTGATGCATTCAAAATCAGGTTAGACAACAACAGAAATAGACTAAATAACAGCGATTTAAAGTTGTAGAGTGTCATCTTGATCACTCTTTTTAGAACTTGAGTTTTGAATTTGATTCTCAAGTTCAGCTATTCTTTTTGCATCCATATCTCTTCGGTAATTGAGATGTTTCTTAATAGAAAGTACTAAAACTGTTAGGATTAATAGACCAATTAAGATAACGATAACGAGCTTAATTGGTAATAACCAGAATTTACTACTGGCGACAACTATAGATCCACCGCTTCCATAACTCATAGTTAATTTAGCTGTGTATGGACCAAATCCCCAAATTCTTTCCCATTTGCCATCAAAATCTCTGCTAGTGAGAGGAAATACATTCTTAGATCCGACTTGAATGTCATCAACTTTTTGATTTAAAATGTTAAAAATCTCAACGTTCATTTGGGGAATAATGTGAATGTCAGAATTATTCTCGATAGTATACGAAAACGGAACTGGTCCATATTCTGTAAATGCTGGAAAACTAAAGTTTCTAATATATGCTTCTTCATTTATGTCGCCATCAACAATGACATAGATAAGTGTACCGACTCTTTGATTGACTGCTGATTGAGAGTCTCCTTGAAGTTCAAAATTATTTGTTAATTGACTTGGTTGGTGTAGAACCATTGCATAGTGACCTCCAGGAAGAGCATCTTTAGGTATTTCAATTAGAACATTAAGACCAATGGTTTGATCTGGTTCAATGGTATTTTCTGTTGGAATGATTGTCAGCCAAGATGCTAAACTCCATCTATTCGAAGATACATCATCGATAGCGATTGGTGTTTCGCCATCATCGCTTAATATAAAGTCTTGGGCGCTTGTTGTTACGTTGACAGTTTTTTCTGATAAATTTCTAACTCTTAATTGAATTTGGAGCTTTTCTCCAGGCAGTGCCTTCAAGCTATTATCTTCTCCAATTCTTGGAGGAATTGCAGTCAGTGTTACTTGAGTTTGCTCTGTGGCCACCGGCTCTAAGGGCTTCTCATCCGAGACAAACTTTTCCTCTGGGACTTGAGCTAAAACTGAAGGGATTTCTAGTGAAGGTAATTTAAAAGCAAGACTAGAAAATAAAACTGCTGAAACAACTAAAACAGAAGCTAGTTTTTTTGAAGAAATTTGTTGGGCAGTTTTCATGGTTTATTTTTTCTTTTTATTAAAATGTTGCTGTTGCTGTATAGGTAATGTCATTCTCATATTCACCTGCTGCTTGAGAAGTTGAGATGATTGCTCTGTAGCAGACATAAAGATTGTGTGTGTCGGCAACAGTGCTATTACTAAATATTGTTTGAGCTGCTTGGCTATCTTCATTGTCTGCAAATTGTCTTGCACAGTAGACTCCGGAGCAACCACCGGCTGTGGAATCATATTCAAATGGTGCTGTTAGACCAGTTGCGTTAACATTATCTAGAGAGTATCCAAAGCCTTTAACAGCGGTGGTAACCCATTCATCTTCAACTGCGTGAGTCATTGTAGTTGTATCTCCACGAGAGTCGGGAATACAATCCACACCAACATTGTCTCCAGCACAGGTGCCAGCATTTCTGCCCAATTGATCGTTTGCTAGCGCAGTCACAGCATAGCCATTAGCTGCGTTTGTTGAGACTGAAAGAGCTTGGGCAGCATCGGTAAATGCGGAGATAGAGAGTTCTCCAAGTGGGACGGCTGCTGCTGTAGTTGTAACGTCAGTTGTTTGACCACAAGCAGATATGCCACTTGCTATACCACTTATTTGAAAAGTGATTTGAGGAGCAACTGAGGCTGTAACTCTAACAGCTTCGATAACTCCAACGGAAACTGAAGTTGAATCTCTAACAGTAAAAGTATTATCTAGATGTTGAACAATGATTTTATAGGTATCGGCAGCACCAGTAGAATGAGCTACTTTTGGTGCAGGATTAATAATTGAGTTGATTGTTATTGCATCATTAGTTGAGCCGTTAAATGCTGAACCGATCGCTCCAGTTCCTGAATAAGCACATATATATGAGTGATAGTCTTGACTTCCAATTGTGACTGCTGAGGCAGTTGCTGCTCCGGCCACAAAATCATAAACTAAATTTGCATTTGAAGGGCAAGTTACAGTTGGCGCAACATTTCCAAAATCAAATTGACCAGCGTCTGGAATTCCGTCAGCAGCATCAGCGTTATTTGACTCTGAAGGAACTAAAATTCTGAATGTTCCATTGGCAATAGCGTTGGCGGTGGTAAATCTAATTGTTTGAGTTGCGGACTGGGTAGATATTACTGCGTCATCATTATCTGAATCTCCAGCAAGAAGAACTGGTGTAATGTTAAATATTCCTGCTGAATCGATACTGGTAATTGTGTATGCTCCTAAGCTGTTGGTATCTCCAATGGCCACGGAATCACCACTTATTAGTTGAGCAGATGTAGTGGAAGGATAGTCACCGGTAGTTGTTTCCAAATTAACTCGGGAAGAGCCAGTCGTATTTCCAGTTGTCAGTGCACCTTTGAAAGATAATCTTGAATTAGAAGAAGTTGCGGAGACACTAGACAGACTTGCCGACTGGCTTTTTTGATATATTCCACCAATAAACATTGATGAGACAAGGAAAGTAAGAATTAGGGATTTTTGGATGAATTTTTTTTCCATTGTTGTAAATATGTTTCTCATCTAGAATACGTCCGGTGATATTTCGCTCAAATCTTAGTATATATATATATCAGTATTTTATGCAAGATCCAATATTGTTTTCTATGTATTTTTTATCTTTTTCATGTAAACAAATGTAATAATTATTCCTAATGCAACAACCAAAACAATTGAAAATGGAAATGCATAGATAACCTCAATATATTTTGTGTTTTGTTGTTGTTGCAAAGGGTCATTTTCAAGGTTTACCACAATCTGATATGGACCAAGTAAAAAATTGGATTTGTAAGAGAAGGTTCCGGTTTCTGGCTTGTCTGAAGTTATTCCAGGTCTTAATGCTCTTAGCTCTCTAGTACTTGAACCGAGTATTACATCTGGGTAAATTTCAAACTCTGAGATAGTGTCTTTTTTCCAGTTAAGTATCTTTGCACTTCCAGAAGCAGAAATCGATGAAATACTTTCATTTTTTATCAATGGAAGAAACTCAATTCCACCAAAACTATCAATAAATTTTGGAGTGTGTAAACTTATAATTTTTAAAGCATTCGGGAGTTTGTTTTCTTTAGAAACTAGAACAACAAGATTACTCCCAATGCCTCCGCTAATTTCAGAGCGGGTAGAATTATTTTGTTGGGTGCCAATTTTTGAAGCATCACCTCCATTTTTGGAGAAAAATAAAACCGTAAGAGGATATTCTTTTTCAACAGCGTTTTTTGGAACATCAATATATAAGGTGAGTTGTGCTTTTTTGTGAGCTGGAATGGAAAGTTCTTTAATCTGAGTTGTCCCAAAAGATATGTATGGAAAACTCAGTTCAGTAGAAATTATGGCACGACCAGTTTTTCCATCTGAAGAAAAATCTACGATTGATGGCATCACAACTATGGTTTTTTCTCCAGTATTTTCTAAAATAACAGTATGGCTTCTGTTGGTACCCGGAGGAACTTGTAGGTAGAAAATTGGAGGCGAGACACTCAGGCTAATGTTAGATTGAGCCAAAACTTCGGATTTATAGTTGCCACTGAAGAAAAAAGCCAAGGAAAATATGGTCAACATTCTTAAAAACTTAAAGCCATTCATTGATTTCATTTGAGTCTCTCGGTACTAATACTTAATCTCTCAGTACTACTATTTAATATCCCGGTACAGCTACATAAATAATGCCAGTTTCGTAATTACCACTGGCTTGATTACTATTGATTCCAGCTTTGTAGGTGACTGTTGCTTGTCTTTGGCTCGCAATGTTGACAGAACTCATGACAATTTGCATATTATCTGCCGTTTCGTCATCGGCAAAATTTTTGTAGTACGTACTGTCAATAAAATTTGCTGGAATGTCATTGCCCGACATATTGTATCCAAATCCAGGAATAGATTGATTGTTCCAGACACCTGCTACAAGATGAGTACAACTTCCAGTGTTGCATGTTGTATCAACTATTTCATCAGCTCCATTAACGAGTCTGAGCGGGTGAATCTCATATGCATAAACTGAATAACCGCCGGCACCTTTAGTGGTGATTGTTAAAGTGTGCGAATCTGTGGAATGAATATTCGGAACTAACTCGCCAAGGTTGACAAGTGTTTTAGAGATATCAAAACTAAAATTATCTATTTGGTAGATATATTGAAAGCCACTTCCAACAAAATAACTTGACGATCCGTATGAGCCATATGGTCCAGAACCAGTTTGTCCAACTGTGTCGGTCACATTATAACTAGCGCTGTTTTTTTCTCCAGACGTGACATTAAAGTTTCCAAACTGAATGATCCAAGAATTTGAAGTAAGGTTTTGGGCAAATGCTGGTTGAATTGCAATAACGAACAAAAAAATTCCAGAGGAAATGGCTAAAGTTAAAAATTTATTTTGCACGCTATTTATTTTTTTCAAGTATTTTGTCACTCTCATTTATTATCAGTGATATTTGATTTTTAGTGGTTTCTCTACTCTCGTCAGTATCTTTGACGGCAATTTCTTCTAAAATTTCTAATTTTGGTTTCAGAAAAGTATAAATAAAATTTTCAAGAGAGCGTTCTTGGGTTGATAAGCAATTTATTTCGATTTCTTCTTTATCTATAATAGTATGGCTGTTCTTGGCGTCATCATACTGCTTTTTAGCAAATAGAAAAAACAACAGCATCATGGGAATTGTCAGAATAGTGGCAATTCCAGTGGAAGTAATTGTGGTTTCAAGAGCGTAGTGAAATAACATAGTAGACATAGCAACAATGACGGCTGTCTTTTCTCTGCAACTCATAACTAAAATAAATAAATGAATGTAGGTAAATGGATAGAAAACTGAATTAGCGTTTCCAGTAGATCCTACTAAGAGTAATATTGCAAAGGTAATAAACATTAGTTCGAGAGAGAAATTTTTGGGTAAAATGTGCCATAGTTCAGCCTTATTAAATTTTTTGACTACAAAATATCCAAGACATGCCACTGAAAATGCCTGGAGGGAATATATTCTTAAGGAAGGACTGGAGAGCCAAATATATGCCAACAAAACAGGCATCAAAAGTAATAATGTATGTTTTATTGTGGACATTGTATTTAGTATAGCCTAGTAGATATGGTACGTGCAAATACATAGATGCGCGCTATAATTAGTGATCAAGTAAACGGGAATAAATCATGTACGATCAGAATAAAGTTGAAGAAAAATGGCAACAAATTTGGGACAAGAACCAGCTTTTTCAGCAAACTGAAAATGGCAGTACGGTTGGCGACGGCAAAGGCGGTGCCGGTGATGGAACTGGCGGCACGGTTGACGGCGTCGGAGCCAATGACAGTGAGAATATTTACCTTTTATTTGCATTTGCCTATCCATCTGGAAGTGGTTTGCACGTTGGTCATGTAGAAAGCAAAACTGCTTTAGATATTTTAGCCAGATATTACAGAATGAAGGGCAAAAATGTTTTCTTCCCAGTTGGTTGGGATGCATTTGGTTTGCCAGCAGAAAACTATGCAATTAAAACTGGGGTTCACCCATCAATAACAACTGTTAATGCAATAAATACCTTTAGAAAACAAATCAAGAGAATTGGCATTTCTTATGATTGGGCAAATGAGATTGCAACCAGTCATCCAGAGTATTATCGATGGACTCAGTGGTTATTTTTACAGCTGTACAACAAAGGTTTGGCTTATCAAAAAGATGGCAAAGTAAACTGGTGCCCATCATGTCAAACTGTTTTGGCCAACGAGCAGGTTGTCGAAGGTTTGTGTGAGAGATGTGATACACAAGTTGAACAAAAAGACATGCGACAGTGGTATTACCAGATTACAAAATATCAAGACGAACTAATTGGTGGTTTAGATGATGTTGATTGGCCTGCGGCAACCAAGGCTCAGCAGTTGAATTGGATTGGAAAGAGTGAGGGAATAAACATTACTTTTAAGGTGGTAGATTCTGATGTTACTATAGATGTTTTTACAACAGCTCCAACAAATTGGGGAGCTAGTTTTATGGTTTTAGCTCCAGAATATCCTGGTTTAGAAAAACTAGTAACAAAAGAAAATAAAAAAGAAGTTGCAGCGTATGTAGATGCAACTAACAAGAAATCTGAGCTAAACAGATCAATTTCAAAAGAAAAAACAGGTGTTTTTACTGGTTCGTATGTTAAAAATCACGTTACTGGAGAAAATATGCCAGTTTGGATTAGCGATTTTGTTTTGGCTGGTGTTGGCACAGGCGCTGTTCAGGGTTGTCCAGGACACGATATGAGAGATTTTGAATTTGCTAAAAAGTTTAGGATTAAGATTCCTCGCGTTGTTGTTGGTCCTGATGGAAACGACTCTCCGATAGATTCTCCGGAAAAAGTTATTGATAAGTCGATGCCTGGAACAATGATCAACTCTGAATTTATAAATGGTCTCTCATATAAAGAGGGTCTTAAAAAAACTATGGACTACTTTGAAGAAAAGGGTTGGGGAAAGCGTGTCACTTCATACAGGCTTCGTGATTGGTTAATATCCAGACAAAGATACTGGGGAACACCAATTCCTGTTCTTTATGATCCTGACGGCAATCCTCATGCTATTAAAGAATCTCATTTACCTTGGGAACTTCCAACAGACGTGGATTTCAAACCAACTGGAGAGTCGCCTTTAAAATCATCTCAAGAGTTTGCTCAAAGAACCAGAAAATATGTTGTTGAGGTGCATTCTGATTTGATAAAAGAAAAAGGTTGGGACGCTTCTGGCGAAGGCTGGAGACCAGAGTTTGATACGATGGACACTTTTGTTGATTCGAGTTGGTATTACCTAAGATATGTCGATTCCAGAAATACCGATGTGTTTGCTAGAACTAAACAAATTGAAAAATGGTTGCCAGTGGATCTTTATATGATTGGTCCTGAGCATATTGTGCTCCATTTGCTTTACTCGAGATTTTTTACCAAATTTTTGCGAGACGAAGGCTATTTCAAGTTTAGTGAACCTTTCACAAAAATGAGACACCAAGGTATGATTTTGGGTCCAGACAATAAAAAAATGAGTAAATCTAAGGGAAACGTCATCAGTCCTGACGATATTATTACAAAGTTTGGCGCTGATACGTTGAGAGTTTACGAAATGTTTATGGGTCCACTTGAGTCAGATAAGCCATGGGATATTAGAGCTGTGATAGGAATTTACAAATTCCTACAAAAAATTCATAAGTTAACTGCCGAGCTAGAGTTGGAGGAAGTTTCAGGAGAAGCTAAAGTTAAGCTCCAAAGGAAACTCCACCAGGCCATAAAGAAAGTTTCGGATGACATTCCTAAATTAAAGTTTAATACAGCAATCGCTTTTATGATGGAATTTGTTAATTTATGGCAAGATGTGATGATTAAAGAGAACAAGACATTGTCTATAGAAGATAAAATTGCTTTTATAGGCGTCCTAGCACCTTTCGCACCATTCTTAGCCGATGAATTGTATGAGACTATCTCCAAAAAAGTGTCGAGTGAGGCTTCTTATGGCGGTGTGCACCAGACGAAGTGGCCAGAATTTAGCCAAGAGCTTGCAAAAGACGATCTGATAACTATTCCTGTTCAAATCAACGGTAAGGTTAGAGCTCAACTAGAGGTTATAGCAGACAAAGTTGAGGATGAAAAAGCTATTTTGGACATGGCTGAAGGCTTAGAAAGCATTAAGAAATATATAGATGGTCAAGAAATCAAAAAAAAGATCTATATTAAGGGCAAAATTCTTTCTTTAGTTATTTAGCTGTTATCCTTCCTATTCCTACAGTTTTTCCAAGCTTTGGATAATACATTATCATCATGTTTGATGATTCGAGTGATATTTCAATGGTTTTCAGACAGATAAGAAAAAATTTGTCAGTGCGCTTGGTAGTGCAAGTAGTTATTTTTTTGTTAGGTATTTCAATTTCAAGCTTTGGCTTGTTTCAGTTAATTAATAATGATGTTCAGGCATCACAAAGAGAAAATACGTTGGGATCAGATGCTGGATTATTGAGCGACTCAAACGATTTAGAAATCGTTCAGACTTGTGAAAAAGATCCTGAATTTGCCAGACTAACAGTTGATATCGGTGGAGCAGTAAAAAATCCGGGCATTTTTCAACTAGATTCAGGTTCTCGAATTAATGATTTGATCAACATCGCCGGTGGTTTTGCCAATTCTGTCGACAAATACTATATAAATAAAGTTCTTAATCTATCCCAACGTCTAAATGACGGAGAAAAGTTTTACATCCCAACGATTGAAGAAAGCATTGAAGTTCAGGAAAAGTTATCAAGCCAGCAACCCAGTGGTAATTCCACAACCGCATCAACGGGGATAATTTCAATAAATTCTGCTACTAAAGATGAGCTTATGAGTCTAACGGGAATTGGCGAAAAAAGGGCTGAGGATATTGTTTCTAATCGACCATACGATTCACTAAATAAACTTGTTGAAAAGGGGGTACTCACTGAGACGATTTTTGAGAACATAAAAAATGCTATTTCATTGTGACTTATTGGGACTTTACTATAGGTTTTATAAAAGTCATATGAGATTAGTAAAATGTTTGAATTTGAATAGAAATTTTGAATTAGGTCGAAAATTGTCAAAAAATATTATAAACACATCTAAAATATTCAAATGTAATGAAGCGTTTATAGCAAATATGTAGATATGAAAAATATGATTAAGATCACTATTTATATTATAATAATAACGCTATTATTGCAAAGATTATATAATAGACAAACAATTAACAAAGCGAATGAGATCCGACAGTCTATTTTGGTCTCAGTATTGCCATATGATTGCGTTTTTGAGACACCTTTGTATTTTTTCGAATTACCAGATTGTAAAGCCTATAAGCCTGGAAAAATCATTAAAATCAATGCTTCTATTGACCCTAGTTTTGGCAGAGAAGACACTGTCTCTGATACTGGTTTTTTTAACAAAAAAGGGTTGATAATAGAGTCAATTACTTATAACCAAAGCGTGTGGTCTTCGCCAGAGCTTTGGTTTGAGTATATTTTCTATCTTTTCCAGACGAAGACGAGGTTGGTGTTGACTGACTTTTTATCACTTTTTGATGCTGATGATAGCTACTTGATAGGACAGTTTAATCTGGGCTTTAGTCCGGTCAACTCAGAAAGAGTAAGTCACTTATTTAAAGTTACAGGGACTCAGTATTTAGCTTCAATTTCTGGATATAATCTGAGTCTTGTTGTTAGGTTTTTCACAAATTCAGCTAAGAATTTTTTTGGAAAATGGGCTGTCGGCATTATTTCATTGGCTGTTGCAGGCTTTTATTTACTACTAGTAGGTAATCAAATTCCTCTGGCAAGAGCCTTTCTGATGCTCTTTTTTAGTGTTGTTTCTACTAGTTTTTTACTTCGTCAAAACAACCCTGCAACTGCGCTTTTTTTGGCGGCACTCATTTTATTTTTAACTGATATATCAGTAATAAGTACAATATCATTCCAGCTCTCATTTACCGCCACCGCTTCTATTATCTACTTTATCAATCGTTTTAAGAATTTTAAAAACTTTCAGACAAATTCGCTGGCTGTTTTACATTTGAGTGATCTTTCAGTCGATGACAAACCTAGAAAAAGAAGCCATACATCAGGAATTATATCAATAATTACTAAATATTTAGTTGACTCAATTAAAATCAGTATTTATGTTCAAATAATAGTCACACCTCTGGTTCTTTATCATTTTAAAGAGTTTAGTGTTATCTCCCTAATTGTGTCAATTGCTCTAACTTGGCTTGTACCAGGTATAATAATGCTCACATTTGGTTTACTATTCATATATTTACTCGAGATAAATGGAATATTGTTTAGGTTATTTTCCTTACCTTTGAGTTTTTTGTCGAAAATATTTTTATCGATATTAAAATTATTTGATAACCAGTTATTTTTGGTGAAAGTTAGCTATTTCCCCTGGTGGTACGTTCTAATTTGGTGGTTAATTGTTTTACTTGTCGTTCAATTTATTACCAGAAGCAAGCGTATTCTACATCTGGTGGAGTTCATATGAAACTGCTTTTTTTCAAGTTGTTTTTTATTGCTTTTCTTGTTTGGGTGGTGATTTCCATAATTGAACAATGGCCCGACAATTATGTTCATATTATTTTTTGTGATGTCGGACAAGGTGATGCAATTTTAATTACACACAAAGATCAACAAATTTTGGTCGACGGAGGTCCAGACGAAAAAGTACTCTCTTGTCTGGAAAATCATATGCCATTTTGGGATAAATCAATTAATTTTGTAATTGCAACACATATGGACAATGATCACATTGGAGGTTTGCCAGCGGTTCTTGCAAGTTATTCGGCTGATATTATTTTGAAGAACCCGTCTACAAAAAAAACAGCCGTTTTTGAAGCTCTTGAAACAGCTGTCTTGAGGAAAACTGTTAATAATAATAATGATACTAAAGTAATTTCATCATACATTGGCCAGCAGTTTGTCATTGATGCTCTAGTTCGATTTATTGTAGTCTCACCTCGAGTTTTGTATCAGAACTTAAAAGTCAATAAAATGGCCGCTACCGAAACAACATTATCGGCTGAAAATGCTCTTTTTTATCCGATTATTGATAACAATACTAGTGAAAATGACCTATCTATAGCACTATTAATTACAATTAATGACGTAGTTGTATTAATGACTGGTGACATGGAGGAAGAAGGGGAATTGGCAGTAATTAAGTCTGGTATGACAAGGCCTGTTAATATAATAAAAGCAGGGCATCATGGCTCTAAATCAAGTTCTACCAGGCAATTTATAAGCATTTTGAGACCCGAAGTTTCAGTGATTAGTAGTGGTAAAAATAACCAATATAATCACCCTTTTCCTCGAGTAATCGATCTTTTTCGTGAGTTTGAGGCTAATATTTATCGGACTGATAGCCAAGGAACTGTCGAGTTTATTACTAATGGAGTCAAGTATTGGGAGGCAATATGACCCAAAATATGTTTTTAAATTTTTAATTTGCTTAAATAGAACTAAACCATGTTTAAATAATGTGTGCAAGTAGCAAAATTATCAATTTACGTAAAAAAACCGAATTGACACATTGTTTGTTGATCGAAATTTCTTCTGTACAATTTTTAAAAGTATGATATTTGAGCAGTTTTGAAATCATAAATTTAGCAACAATTTAAAGTCAAAATAGGCTATTACCCGAGTAAAAAAGTGCTCATTTTAGCTTACTTATCTTTAATAAATTTTTTCTAGGTAGAGATAAAAATTAATAGCTAAGGCTCTAATTCAATAAGAAAAAAGTATGATTTTTGTATAATTTACAGTTATAAACATCATAGCTGACGTTTTCAATTAATTAACCGAAGTTATGGCGAATAGTTTTAAATATATCATTATAAATGAACACAAATTATTAGTCTAGAAACTGAGACTATTCTACATTAATTGGCAAATTTAAAGAGTAAATAATATACTCAAACTTATTCGGTTCTTGTTCGGTATTATTGTGTGTTCACAGTTGAAAAAAAATACCAATAACTAGATTGTTAATCTTTCTATTTTGAAGTAAAATGGTAAGTAGATATGCAAATTGCAAACACACTTAAAGCCAAAATTTTTGAGTCGCTAACTAATTTAGGACTAAGCGGGGTAAGTGAAAAAGATATTTTGCTCGAACATCCCGCTGACAAAAATCATGGTGATTATTCTACAAACATCGCATTGATTTTATTTGGCAACAGCAAAGCAGAAACTAATATTAGTTCTGCAAAAGAATTGGCTCAAACAATCGCTGACGATCTTCAAAAAATGTTGAATGAAAGCTCTTCTATTTCAAAAGTCGAAATAGCTGGTCCAGGATTCATCAATTTCACACTTTCTGACCAATTTTTACTAGTAAAAATGGGCACGGTAGTTAAAAACCGTGGAGATGTAATAAAAAAGAAGTTGAGTGGCAAAAAGGTGATGATAGAGTTTACAGATCCAAATCCATTTAAAGAACTCCACATTGGTCATTTGTATAGCAATATCGTTGGCGAGGCTATAGCAAAGTCTTATGAAGCTCTGGGTGCAGAAGTTAAACGAGCTTGTTATCAGGGAGACGTGGGCATGCACGTTTCTAAAAGTATTTGGGGTATGAAGGCTCTATTCTTAGAAAAATACCCAGACAAAACCGTTCAGGAAGCCCTTGCTGAACTCGAGCTCGTCTCGCTCAAAGAAAAAGTTTCTTTCCTTGGAAAATCATATGCTACTGGCGCAACTGCTTACAAAGATGATGAGGTGGCAAAAGAAAAAATTAAGGATATTAACTATTTAGCTTTTATCTCTGCTCAAGAAACACAAAAAGAACTGAATGGTTTCGAGTCGCAGGTAGATTATAAAAAAAATATTTCAAACTTTTCTCAAGATTCGAGCGAATATCTAGAAGTTAAAAATATGTATGAATCTGGCAGGCAGTGGTCTCTAGATTATTTTGAGTCAATGTATTCGAGGATCGGAATGAGTTTTGATGAGTTCTTTTTTGAAAGTTTAGTGGGGGAGTTTGGTTATAAAATTGTAAACGAATATCTCAAGAATGGAATTTTCGAAAAGAGTGACGGAGCAATTATCTTTCCTGGTAGCAAGTATGGACTTCACGACAGGGTTTTTATTAATTCTTTAGGATTTCCTACTTATGAGGCAAAAGAGTTGGGTTTGGCTCCAGAAAAATTTAGAAGATTTGCATATGATAAATCGATTGTAATTACTGGAAATGAAATTGATGAATATTTCAAAGTTTTATTAAAAGCCCTTGAGTTTACCAATCCTGATCTTAGAAAAAAAACCACACATTTGTCTCACGGAATGGTTAGACTTCCTGAAGGTAAGATGTCTTCAAGAACTGGAAAAGTGATTACGGCCGAGTGGCTTATGAATGAAGCTCATGAAAAAATTAAAAAACATATGGTTGGAATAAGGGCAGAATTTACTGAGGTAGAACTTGAAAATATTTCAGAATTAGTTGGTATGGGTGCTATTAAATTTGCATTTTTGAAGCAATCAATCGGTAAAGATATTTCATTTAGTTTAGAGGAGTCTTTAAGTTTTAGTGGAAATTCTGGTCCATATATTCAATATACCTATGTCAGGTGTCATAGCGTATTAACAAAAGCCCAAAATACCGTGTTTAAAATTGTAGAAGCCGAGGTGGCTGTTGATGGAGATAGTAGTATTGCTGATTATTTTGATACATTACTTAATATTAAATCATATTTAAATTACCATCCGAATAAAGAAGAGAAAGATATATTAAGAAACCTTTACAAATATTCTGATGTAGTTAGTTTGGCAACGGATGAATATTCGCCACACTCAATCGTAAACTATCTTTATGAGTTGGCACAGAGCTTTAATACCTTTTATGGTTTACATAAGGTTGTTGAAGAGAATAATGGAGAATCTAATAAAGAAACGCTAGAATTTAGATTGCTTTTGGTTCAATCTATTGCACAGGTAATAAAACATGGTCTACACATTTTAGGAATCGAAGTTGTTGATCGAATGTAGTTTGATCTATTGTATAATTCAGAATATGCTAAGCCATAAGTTTTCCAAACTTCCTTCAGGATTACAAATAATTCGTGTTTCTATGCCCGGAGTTGAATCAGTAACAGTATTGGCTCTTTGCAACACTGGCTCCAGATATGAAACCCCAACAGAGCAGGGAATCGCTCATTTTTTTGAGCATATAGTTTTTAAAGGTACTAAAAACTATCCAGACGCACAAATTTTAGCAGCCACCATTGATGAAATTGGGGCAGATTTTAATGCTTTTACAAGCAAAGAATATACTGGTTACTATGTAAAATCGGCAAGTAAGCACATCGAGAAGTCTCTTGACGTTGTTTCTGATATGCTTTTGAGACCACTTATTAGAGCAGAGGACATAGAACGTGAGAAAAGTGTCATTTTTGAAGAGATAAATATGTATCAAGACACGCCAATGAATCTTGTGGGGACACTTTTTGAAAAAATGATATTTGATGGTTCTGGTTTAAGTCATGATGTTTTGGGTTCTAAGGAAACAATTAGCGCAATAAAAAGAACTCATTTCATGAAATTTTTGGAAAAATGGTACTCTCCTGGAAATATGGTTCTGGTTATTGCTGGAGATGCAAAGTTAATCGAATCAGAAAAAACTCTTGATTTAGTCAAAAAATATTTTGGAAAAGAACACGCAGAGAGAACTCCAGGCAGAGTTGATACTCATGCATTGGTTACTAAAGAAATTCGTTTTTCAAAATCAAAACTCCATATTGAGTACAAAAAAACCGAACAAGCACATCTGGTATTGGGGTGGCCGGGCTTAGATAGAAAAGATGAGCGAAGATACACATTAACCTTATTGGGCACTGTCCTTGGCGATAATATGAGTTCCCGTTTATTTACTGAGGTGAGAGAGAAACGAGGTTTGTGCTATTACGTTCGTACAGATGTTGATTATTATCATAATACTGGCATTTTTGGAGCTTCTGCTGGCGTAGATCCTACAAGAATAGAGGAGGCTATAAAAGTTATTATTGATGAATTTACATACATTGCTAATGGTCAGAGACCAATAACCTCAGAAGAGCTAAAAAAAGCAAAAGATTACATAAACGGAACTATGGTTTTAGGTCTTGAAGACAGCAGAAGTGTTGCACAGTTTTTTGGTTTGAAACAAGTACTTTCAGATGAAATTTCTTCTCCTTCGGAAGTGCTTGAGAAGATAAATAAGGTTACATTAAAAGAAGTCAATGATCTTGCCACTCAACTAGTCGTGGCCGGGGAAGCTAGATTAGCAGTTATTGGACCTTACAAAAGTGAGAAAAAATTTATAAAGTTAATAAAGTAAAGGAAAAATATTATGGAATCATCTCGCACCGCAGTTTTAGTCAAACCAGATGGACTTCAAAGAGGTCTGATTGGTGAAATTATTAACAGATTTGAAAAAAAAGGCCTTAAGTTGGTTGGACTCAAGATGCTTCTTATGAGCGATGAGAAACTTTCGGATTGGTATGTAGAACACAAAGATAAAAGTTTCTTTGGAGAACTCAAGTCTTTTATGGGCTCAATACCAATCGTTGCAATGGCTTGGGAAGGCTATGATGTAGTACCTGTTGTTAGAAAACTGGTTGGAACAACTTTGGGTAGAGCAGCTGAGGCCGGATCTATTAGAGGTGACTTTGGAATGAGTCAACAATATAATTTAATTCACGCTTCTTCAAATGCAACAGATGCAGAGAGAGAAATTGCAATTGTATTTTCTAAGGCAGAACTTTTTAATTATACCAATGTCATGGATGCTGTTATTTATGCAGATTATGAGTTGGATACCTTGAAAAAATAGAAGAAATAAAAAGACTACAAAAATAACTATGTAGAAATAATACGTATATTTATGACATCTGGATGCTAGTTTAATATAGATAATTATGACATTCTATTGTTAGATAACGAGGCTATTCTAAGTATTTTTGAAACCTATGACATAAGTACTTATCGGCAAGTTTTGGGTATAAATAAAGTCATTGTTCTTGATGAATTACATCTTTTGTCTAATCCTGGGAGAGCGGTAAAGATAATTTATGACCAGATGCCAGAGGTTAAGTTAATTATTACAGGCTCATCTTTATTTCATATTAAAAATAAATCAGGCGAAAGCATGGCTGGTAGAAAGATTGATTACAATCTTTATCCATTAACTTTTTCTGAGTTACTAGTTCAAACTGGAGTGACGCAAGATTTGGACTACAAAATTCTTGAAAATATTATTACAAATAGTTTGCCACAGCCTTATTTATTTGATAAAAATAAAATTCTAAATAATGTTCTTTTGTATGGTCTTTATCCAGAAATTATTCAGTTGGCTCAGGATAAAAAATATTTATATAATCTAGCAGAAACAGCAATTTTTCATGACATAATTGAATTGAATTTAATTGATAATAAAGCAAAAGCCAAGGAATTGTTAAAATTACTGGCATATCAAATAGGAAACCTAATAAATTATTCTGAAATTGCGTCTACACTAGGAATTGATCAAAGAACTGTGAGGAGATATATTGAAATTTTTGAGCAAAGCTATATTATTTTCAGACTTTATCCTTACTCAACGAAGAAAAGAAGTGAAATTGGAAAAACGCCAAAGATTTATTTTTATGATCTGGGTCTAAGAAACGCCATAATAGATAATTTTGATGATTTAGCTATTAGAACAGATGCTGGTGCAATGTTCGAAAACTTTATTATTACTGAAGTATTGAAATGCAACCAATACCTTAATAATGGCTATAAACTGAATTATTGGCGATTAACCACCGGTTCAGAGGTAGATTTAGTGATTAGTAATAATCAAGAACTATATGGTTGTGAGATAAAAATGAAAAAAGGTAATGTATCGACTGTTTTTTCAAGAAGATATAAGAATGCCAAGAATAAGCTAATTAGTAGTGACAATTATTTTTAACATCAGATTAATCAATTTTTGAGCCTGCTTTTTGAGTGGTTTTGGTGTTGATTTAGAAGTTTGCCTGGAGTTCGACCCTGAAACGCTGTTCAAGATCTTATTGGTAAGAATTACATCTGTATTGCTGGCTGCAACTGAAATTTCCTTAGCTGCAATTCCAATTCTGTCTATGTAGTCTTTTCTGACCTTTGGGAGCCACTCATTAGCATATTGAGAGAACTTCATATTCGGTATTACGAATACTTTGAGAATAAATGGTTTTTCTCCAACATATTCATTTTTAAAATAGTTTTCTACTCCTGGCCAGCCGTCTTTCATCTCAACATGTGAGCATACCACTGGCTCTGATCTTAGTAGGGCATCATCAAAAGAACGTTTTGGAGAACCATAGAGATTTCCTCCAAAATTTGTTTGTTCAATGAACTTGTTATTTTTTGCTTCCTGAAGAAATTTTTTTTCATTATAAAAGTAATAATCGACCTTATTTTTTTCATTTTTCCTGATTTCTCTGGTAGTAGCGGTGACTGCTTTAAATAAAAATCCGGGTTTTAATTCTTGGATTTTTTCTCTAACAGCGTCTTTGCCGCCTGCAGAAATTCCAGATATGAGTAACATAATTTTTTGGTGTTTTCCAAAGTTTTTTGTTAGTCGAGCAAGAGTCTTATTTTGTGTCCATAAACTATAACTGTTCTCAATCTTATTGAAATCTTTATATTTAGGAAATATTTTAGATAGTTCATTAGGTGTAAGTTTGGGGTCCACAAGAAATAGTTGTTTTAAGAGGTGCTGACTATTTATTTTTTTAGTTTTTTTCACAAAATAAAGTATAACAGCAATGTGTTTCCTAAGCATTTTTAATCCACTCAGGGTTTTATTCTAGATCTAGTGGATCTGATGAACACTTTTTTACCAGATTTTAGGAGACTTTAGCTGGCGTACTAGTGATCTATTAGTATGGGGAAGGGAACTTTTCAGTGATACAATAAAACTAACTGATGAATTATCAAATAAAAAACATTAATTTGATAAAAGATAATACTCCTATAGATTGGGCAACAAAAGAAGGATGGAATCCTGGAGTTTATGACGCTAAGGCTTTTCATATGGTGGATAGTAGTGGTTTTTTTGTTGGATATTTAGGTGATAAGGTAATATCTTCTCTTTCGGCTGTTTCATATGACAAAACTTTTGGATTTTTAGGATTTTATATTGTAAAGCCAGAATATCGTGGTAAAGAATATGGTATTAAAATTTGGAACGAAGCTCTAAAACATTTACCAACTCAAAACATTGGTCTTGATGGAGTAGTTGGGCAACAAGATAATTATAAGAAATCTGGATTTAAATTAGCTTATAAAAACATTCGCTATCAAGGCAAAGGCATTGATAAGATTTTACCTATAAAGCAGTTAGTTAGTTTATCAAAAGTTTCTTTTGATCAGTTGCAAAAATATGATGATCAAATATTTCCAACCTCTAGACCCTTATTTTTGAAGGAATGGATTAAGCAACCAGACAGCCTTTCTTTAGGATATGTTGAATCTGGAGAGTTGATAGGTTATGGAATGGTGAGAAAATGTAAAGATGGATTTAAGGTCGGACCATTATTTGCAAATAATGCAAACATCGCTCATAGTTTATTTCAAGCATTTAGGTCGTTCGTGGGGAAGGAAGAAACAATTTTTTTAGATGTTCCTGAACCAAATAAAATGGCAATGGAAATGGCGAAAATTTATAAAATGAAGCCAGTATTTGAAACAGCTAGAATGTATACAAAGGAATTTCCTAAAACTCCAATTCATAAAGTATTTGGAGTAACGACATTCGAATTGGGGTAAAAATATGGAAGTCAAAGATAATAAATTATTTAATACCATAGTTCAAGTAGCCATTCCAGTTCTAACTATTTCTGTTCAAATTGCTATCGCTATGAAACTTCCTCAATGGGGTTTAGTTATAAATATGTTAGCTCAACCTTTTTGGATTTATTCTGCTTGGAAAGCATATAAACAGGCAGGACAAATTGGTCTTTTGATAACAACGGTATTAGTTACAATTGTAATTGCTTTGGGACTGATTAATTATTGGTTGATTTAAAATTTGATTTTGTTTGTTAATTGCTGGTGCCCCCGCCGAGAATCGAACTTGGAACTAGCGCTTAGGAGGCACTTGTTATATCCATTTAACTACAGGAGCATCTAAAAGTATTTTACCAAACTTAAACTTTTTTACTACAAGACTATTGCGAGGGGGCGACGACGATTAATTATTTTTTTAATTCAATAGCGTACAAGTTGTTTGGAGAGTCAGGACTAAAGCTGGTTAGGACAACTAACCTATCTCCATTTGGCCATGGATAGACGAATTTACCCATAAATGGACCGGAATAAATACTGGTTTGGTTTGTGGTGTCGTACTCCATGATTTTGACATTATTTTCTTCAATATAGATCAGGTGTTTTGAATCTGGAAACCATTGATATGTGTCGGCTGATAACGAGCTGTGATAGACGTTAAATCTATTTGCAGTTTCTGCTGACTCAGTTGCTTGTAAGGTGGTAAACGCACTTGGGGAGGCAGAGAGCAATGGAGAGTTTTTATCCAACATATCTAGCGCCAATAATCGTTTTGCTAATGTTTCTGTTTTGTTTTCTATCACTTTTTCAGTTCCCACTCTGAAATTTTTATCTTCTTCTCTGTCGTAAACATAAATTCCTCCGATGACCAGATTTCTTTCTTCAGGCTGTGAGCTGGTTACCGGAACTGTTGGAGTAAGCGCAGGTAATTCAAGTTCTGCGATGGCGGTATAAAGCATTCTTTTTTTATCAGGAGAGATATAAATATTTTTTGCACTTACTGTTGCGACTGAAATAATTTCTGGATTGAATTTAGCAAAAAACTCTCTTTCTCTAAGATACATTTCTTGTTCCCATTCAGATAGAATTTGTTTTTTTCGGTAGGAAATGTCTTGTAAAATATCTAGGGAGTTCATTGTAGAGATATCTAGTAAAACCTCTCTTTGATCGGTAACGAGAATTACTTCATTGCTGTCTGGTGACCAAATAAATTTAGCTGTTTCTAAATTAAAACCTGGAGAATCACCGGCGATTTGTTTGGCTTCTTTTTGAAATGATAACGGATTATTAACTAGTTCTAAAAGATACAAACCATTTTTTCTTTCAGAAGAATTTGAGTTTGAATAAAAAATAATTTTTTGTCCATCTGGCGATGGGGAGAGATTTTCAGCTCCTGAGAAAGTCAAAGTGCTTAAGCTAGGTGCCTTTGGAAAAAGAGTGGCATTCGTTTGAACCACCAATTCCTTTTCTATTTTGATATTTTTTGTCCAAGATGTATAACCATCTTTTTCTATTTTAATGTTATAGTTTCCTGGTTCGAGATAAACTGTATCGTCAGTTGCTGTGATAAACTTGTCGTCAATCAAGACTTCAGCTGCGGTTGGGAAAGAGTTTGCTGCAAGTAGGCCTGTACCTTGGATAAAGCCTTCTGGAGTAACTCGAAAGCCTCCCTTAGCATACTGAATAGCTATAGCCGTACCAACCAAGATCACAAATGCCGATAATGCAGTATAAATAAAACGTTTGTTGACCCCAGTCATCATATCTGTATTATATAGCTAAGTTATGAAAGAATCTAAATGAAAATACCGCTCCTATCTAAAATCAATAAAAAAATTGGCCTAGATTTGGGTAGTAAAACAACTAGAATTTGGATCGAGGGCAAGGGAGTCGTTTTTCAAGGACCAACTTGCATGGCAGTTGATACCCTGAAAGGAACTGCTGATAGTGATAAGAATATTATCGCTGTAGGGGCCGAGGCATTGGAAATGGAAGGAAGAGTCGGAGACCATATCAAAGTGATTTATCCAGTTAAAAATGGTGAGATTTATGATGATAGAGCAATCAAAGTTTACCTAAAAATTTTGTTGAATAAATGGGTTGGATCAACTTTAATGTTGAATCCAATTATTATGGTGAGCGTACCTGCCTCATCATCACAAGCTGATCGAGAAATAATTACAGAAATAATTTATGATCTAGGCGCTGCTGAAGTTTATACAATTGCTCAACCTCTAGCTGCAAGTATTGGTGCTGGTGTTCCAATCGCTGATGCTTCAGGAAGTTTTTTCTTACACTTGGGAGAAGGAGTTGTAGAGGGAGTAGTTATCTCTTTGGGCAGCATCATTGCTTTGGTTTCAAGTGAATTGGGAGGGGAATATTTCTCAAATAGAATAATATTTTTCCTGAAAGAGAACTTTTCACTTAATATTAGTAAGTCTGTGTCAGAAGAAATTATTCGTGACATTGTTTCAGTTAATAAAAGAAATTCCAGGGAAAAAATGATTGGAGGTCAAGATAATAAGACAGAAAGTCCTAAAGAAATTATGATCAGCTCGGTTGATTTGATGTCTGAAACACTAAACTTGATGAGTAAAACTGAAGAATTACTAAGAAGTTTATTATCAAAGATGCCTCCAGAACTTACGGTAGATGTAATTGATAAAGGCTTGCTTATATCCGGTGGTTTGGCCAAAATTGACAGCATTGAAGATTATTTTGTTGAGAGATTGGGAATTCCTGTGACTGTTGTAGATAATCCCGAGAGTGTGGTGATCGAAGGTATTGGAACTGCGCTTGAGCATTTAGATCAATTTAAAACAAGTCTAGGTTATGGAGAGTAGCCCCAGAGCCAAAATTATGTGCTTTCCTTCACAAATTTCTTAAATTGATCGCCTCTATCTTGATAATCCTTAAAGTGTCCAAAACTTGCAGCCGCTGGACTAAGCAAAACAACATCTCCATTTTCAGCAAAAGATTTGGCAACGGCAACCGCTTCTTTCATATCATTAACCGATGTGGAACTGATTTTGCGTTGGTAAGTTGATTCAAGAGCCTTAATTTCTTTGAGAATTTTTTCTCCTGTATCAGGTAGAAAAATCAAGTGTTTAATATTACTTTCGAGTAAAGTTTTTGCTAGTTCATCAAACTCAAGGTTTCGATTATGACCACCGGCAATTAAAATTATTGGCGCATTATTGAAGCTATTAATTGCAGCAATACACGACTTTGGCGTTGTTGAGAGTGAGTCATTAATATAGAGAATTTTATTGGAGCTACTAACAATCTCAAGCCGGTGAGGCAATGTTTTGAACGTTTTTAAACTTCTATTTATATCTGTAGTTCTCAGCCCAAGTTCTTTTGCAATGATAATGCTAGGAATTGAGTTTAAAATATTGTGTTTTCCAATCACAGGAAGCTGATCAATATCAATAATCGTTTCATTTTTGTAAATAATAGAGTTGTTCGAAATATTTTTTTCAACGTTAAAGGTTATTTGTTTGGCATTCCCTAAATTTGCTAGTTTTGTAGGAAGCTTTTGTTTGTCATTAAAAATTATTAAGTCGGCATCAGTTTGAAATCTAGAAATTTGAGATTTGGCTTGGATATATTCATCAAATGAATCGTAATAATCTAAATGTTCAGGAGAAATATCCAAAATGACTGCAATTGATGGACTAAATTTGAGGTCGCTCAACTGGTGAGATGACATTTCAAGGATCACTACAACAGGTTTTTTAATAAATTCAACTTCACCTTCTTCCTGCAAAAGCTCTTTGATTTCTGGCCAAAGAGATAGGGGAGGAATACCAATATTTCCTCCAAAAAAAGTTTTTAAGCCACAGTCAGTCAAGACATGATGGATCATAGAAGTCGTAGTGCTTTTTCCTTTTGTGCCAGTGACGCCAATGGTTTTTATAAGAGGTTTATTATTATTCTCGTCAGAATTTAGGGTTTCTAAAAGTTCAAAAAAAATGTTCGTGCTTGAGGTAAGTTGTGTTTTGAGTTTTCTGGCCAGCAAAATCAAAGGATTTTTTGGAGATAATCCCGGCGACTTAATTGCTAAAATTTTGTTTTTATCAGCATTTTCCAATTCAAAGTCTTTTTCTTTGGAGAGGTCTTCAATTTCGGTGGCGAACACAACATTAGTATCGTTATTATTAATTTTGTTCCAGTCACTTCCTAGTTCAGAAATTTGTTTTTCGTCAATGAGATATAATTTTTTATTTGGAAAATTCTCACGTAGAAATTTGTAAGTTGATAAGCCCTCTCTTCCTAAGCCAAGAATAAGAATTGTTTTAGATTCTAGATTGTGAAGCAAATTCTCTAGTTTATGATTGTTAGATATTCTCTGGGGATTTTTTTTTAGGTTTATTATGTCGGTTTTACTATTCTTATAGATTTGAGAGCTTTCTTTTGTTTTACAGCTCTTAATGTGTTTTTTAAGCAAATCTGAAAACTGATCTGGAACAGAGTTATCTTCATTCCAGGAGTTTAATATCACCGAAGTTCTATTTTCGAGATCTGTCTCATTTGCAATTATATTTTGATAAACTTTTTTGAGTAAGGCAGGAAGCTCTTGATTGTTGTCTAAATATTTTTTTATAGCAAGATAAAAAGTAATAATTGTTTCTTCATGGGTTCCGACGCATTCTAGTGGTTTTTTTGCGCCAACTCCGAGTAGTTCTTGAGCAATTGGCCATAGATTTTCGTCATCCAACATATCTTTACCAAAGTAAGAATGAATTTTTTGGTCTTTTATAAACGGGTAAGTAATTACGTAAGCGAACAGACATTTTGAGCATTCTCCACACCAAGAGTTGGTTTTTTGACCTCGATTGCAGCTCCTAAAAACTGGGTGGTATTTTTTCATTCCTGAGTTCAATTTTGAGTTTCCAGAGAATATTTTTGCGATTTGAAGTTCGTACAAAGGTCTTAAGAATGAAAAATAAAATGGCGCACCCTCTGGTAAGTATTTTTTGACATATTTTTGAAAGTCTTTTTCGAACTCATATGTTTTCGAGTATTGATGATTTATTTCTCGGTCACAGAATTGAACGTTTCCTTCATTTGAGCTTCTTTCATTTGAAATTGCGACGTGGGAATAATCAAAAAGATCCGCTACAAAGACACTTAAGAAGGCAAAGAATGATGAAATTGGAACATGACCATTTAAGTATCCCTGATTGTTTAAATCAATTAATTTAGGGTCAATAGTCCTTTTAACCTCAATTGTATTCAAGTTTTTTTTGGCAGAAATCAGGTCGAGAGCCGCTTGAGTTGGGTTAACTACAAAAGTTCCGACTGGAATTTTGTCAGTAATTACAGCTTTGTTGGTACCCTCAGTATTACTTAGAATTTCTAGAGTAACTGACGAGTCTTTACCTCCACCGATAGGAATAAGGATTTTTGTGTTTCTTTCCAACACCCGGTGGTTTCTCCCTGGCCTTGATGGATTTATACTCGAACCCTGACTATTTTCGGAGCTAATTTTTACAAAATCATCGTTAGTAAATTTAATATTGTTTACAAAAAAATACTCGCCCATGCCTTTAATCAAAAGTTTGTGCCACCAATCGATTTGTTCTTGGTTGAGTTCGCCAGCGAGCACTTCAATATTGCCAGAAGCAGTACTTTTCCAGTAACTAAACATTTCGGCCAGACCAATATTGAAAACATAGCTATCAACATTCCCAGTTCCCAGATCATCAACCATTTTTTGAGTGACACTATTGATCACTAGAGTAGGGGAGAAATAAAAATTCGGTGAGATTTTGTAGTGAAACTTAATTTCCAAACTTGAAGCATTATTGCTTGAGTTAACATCATTGGATAGTAATTTCCAAGAATACTTTTCAAAAGTAAAGTTGTTGTGTTTTTGTCTAAGCTCTTCAAAAGTTGGCATAATCTCATTATATCTTAATTTAAGATTTGATTTTAGTTACTTATTTTTGGATTTAAAAGCAAAGAATATTTTTCGGGTTTTATCTAAATAATAATCAAACTTTTTCATTGCTGGGGGAGGGGTTCAGATGAATTTCACTTACTCAAGACAAAAGTTGTTCAAAGGGGGCTTTCTTTAGAAACTACATCAAGCTGGTGATTACATAAATTATGGTTTTTTTAAATTTTAGTTTCGTAATAAAGAACAAAATTAATGTTCATTACAAAAAAGGCGAAAACATAGCGAATGTTTGTACTTTTTCTAAAATAATGTTGTATACTTAAATTTGATAAATTAGAATTAAGATTGCTAATTTTTTGTCAAAAATGACGATTTTTGGTGAATCTTATAACTTTTTGATCAACTAGATCAAACACTAGCTTCTTGATGGGTGTTGTATGGTAAGCTCGATAGAATGGTTTTAATTATAAAAATATGAAAAAAACTTATTTGACAACCAATTTATTTGGTTACGAAATATTTAGCAGAGATTATAATTCATTGCTAGAAATTTTAAATTTTCATTTAAAAAATAGAGACAAGACGCTTTCTATCTTCACTCCCAACCCAGAGCAGATAGTTTTGGCAAAAAAGCAAAAAAGCTTCGCTAACTATTTGGGTTTTGCAGACCTTTTGATTCCTGATGGTGTTGGATTACTTTTTGCGGCAAAAATTTTAGCATTTTTTGGAGCTAACAAAAATAAAAATGGTGTCAACATCAAAATTTTCCAACGAATTACGGGAATTGATTTAACAAAAGATTTATTGAAAATTGCAAAAAAAGATGATTTGAAAGTTTTGATTGTTGGTGGAAGAGATTACGAGGGTAGGGAATATGAAACTCAAAAAGTTAGAATTTTAGGTTTGGACGGCAATGGTAACGGCAGTAATAAAGCTAGTGGTGCGACCAAAAAAATAGTTGATGATGATTTAAATACAATATGGTGGGCCGAAGGGTATAACAAAATTTACAGTCCAACCGATGGAGAAAGCAAATCAATTATTTCTACGATTAAAGAACTTAAGCCCAATCTAGTATTTGTTGCTTTTGGAGCTCCAAACCAAGAAAAATGGATTGTGGAGAATATCGAAACTTTGAAAAGCTCGGGAGTTTCCATAGTCGTTGCCGTTGGAGGAACCTTTGATGTGCTTTTTGGAAAGGTAGCTAGAGCTCCTAAATTAATGCAAAATCTGGGTTTAGAGTGGTCATATAGACTGATAGTCGAACCATGGAGATGGCGTAGACAATTGAGCCTCTTAGAGTTTGTTGGACTAGTGATAAAAGAAATTTTTACTCTTCAGTAACGCCTAGTAACCAAAGCACTGCTTCTTTCTTATATCTTCTGTCGCCTCTTGAGTTGATTCTGATTGCAGGTAGTTTTCCTCTTTTCCCCCATCTTTTAATTGTTAGGGGAGAGACTCTGAGTAAATCTGCAACTTCTCTAACAGTTAATAGATCTGGAAGATTTTTGATATCTAGTTTACTAGCGTCATCAGCTCTTCCGGTTCTTTTATCGTCCGTTTCGTCGATAGTGTTGGTGTTTGTTAAAACTTGATCATTCATGTTAGACAGTCCTTTATGGTTTTTTTTATAAGCAGGCCCACTTTTATTGGACCAAATTAAATACATTTTGAGCTAAAACTAGATAGTTTCCGCTCAAAGCATACCGGTGAAAAGTAGCTCAAATGTAAGCTTTGCTATTAATAAAGTAGCAGAGTATAAGGAACTAGGTCAATAGGGAATTTGGATGAAGATTGATTGTTTTAAAAGAATGTCTGGCTTATAATACAAGAATTATGATGAATATTATAAAAGCTTTGAGCGCATTCGAGAACAATAAAGAAATGTTGGTCGATGTGACAAATTACGCAAAGTATTTGGCAATAAAAAATTGTCCAGAAGAAAAGATTCCAGATTTAGAAAATATAATTAAATTTGGAGATTTTACAAAACTTATGTTTTTTTGTCAGGATAATATTATAAATTTCAATGATGAATTAAGTAATTATATAAACAACTATTAAATTATGCATAATAAAGAATCAGGTGGCCCATCCAGAGTATCAAGGTTTTTCAAGGAACATCTTTTGAAAATTGAAACAGTAAAAAAGGGAGCCGAGCTTAGAGAGGCAATCGCTAAAGTTTCCCAAGATAAAGGTCTTTCTCCAACTGAAGTTGAGCAGTTTTTATCAAATGAGAAACCAACCGGATTTGAATTGTCAGATGCAGCTATATCAGGAGCACTTTTTGTTTTATATCTGGCCACACTTTCAATTTTAAATAGATTTGGATCGACATTGCCTGAATTAGGACAATTGCCTCCTGGACTACACAGTATTTTTCAAGCTTTTCACAGTGTAACTGTAAACTCTGCCGAGTCACCCGCACTTAGAGATCATTTGCCATATTTATTTTTGGAATCTTCACTTGTTTACGCTGGAGGCAAGACATTAATTACAAAATTAATGAAAAAAATCCTGGGAACCGGTGATTTGATTGAGTTACAGGAAAAAGTTAGAACTCAAAAGACTGAAGGTTCATTGCCTGTAAAAATGGATGAGGGGCATACCGCTATTTTCTCCGGAGATGGTGATATTTTAGCAACTTTATTGAGAAAAAACAAAGGTCCTAATGATGCAACTGAGTACGCCAACAAAAAAATTAACAAAGATATTTGGCACCGTTTTAGTCTTGGAGAAAAAGAAGAAGTTTATAAGTCTCTAGATCAAGGAGATTTTTTAAGCGCTGGTGAAGTTTTGATTTTACCGGTTAAAAAAGAGCATATGTTTTTAGCTCCTCAAGATGGGGGACATGATATGGAGTTAAGTGAAATTGAAGGATTGATTGCGATCCTAGATTCATATTGTGAAGCAAGAAATATTCCAAAAAAGAAAATCATTATTGTTGGAAGGAAATCATACTCAGAAACTCAATCAGAATCAGAGCTTGTCGGTAAAAAAATTAAAGAGGATTTGTCACAAAAGACATTGGGCCAGCTTGAAGAAGACAAAAATTATGCAGAAAGATTATCAGTTATCGACCCAACTGAGATCGTTATGAAAAAAGTTCTAGAGATTGTTGGAAACAGACGAGTGAGGTTTCATGCGACTGGAAAATCAGCAAAAATATATCGAGATGATTTTCTTAAAACTTTGAAAAACATGGGTCATTCTCCATCAGATCAAAAATCGGAGCCGATCGTTGTTTACTATAATATTAGTGATATACCAACATCAGTTGGTGCAAATGGAGAAAACTCTATAGCAATTATTTTAGATTCATCTCAAAAAGATGCGATTCTGAAAAAGGGAGTACCTGAAAACAGAATATTAGTTGTTCCAGAAATGGTTAATGAGGTTCTTGTTCCAAAAGTTGATGAGACATAAGTAAAAACAAAAAGAACCCCGCCAAGTTGAAAACCTGGCGGGGTTCTTTTTAAATTTAATTAAAAATTATTTAACCTCAACAACACAACCTGCTGCTTCGAGATTTTTTTGAGCTTTTTGAGCGTCTTCTTTCTTAGCGGCTCCCAAAACTGTTTTTGGAGCTGATTCTACGAAAGCTTTTGCTTCTCCTAAACCTAATTCTGGTTTAAGAACTCTTACTGCTTTAATAGCAGCAATTTTGTTTGAACCGGCATCTTTTAAGATAACGTCAAACTCGGTTTGCTCTTCAGCTGCTTCTGCTGGAGCGGCTGCTACTGCACCCATCATCATAGGAGCTGCTGCGCTTACACCAAATTCATCTTCCAAAGCTTTTACGAGCTCTGAAACTTCAATTAAGGATAATTCCTTAACTGCATCTACTAATTTTTGCACTTTAGCGGAGAGTGCTTTTGTTTCTTCTGACATATGTCCCTTTCTTACTTGGTTTGTTGGTCAGTTTAATACTACTTTATGCCTGGATAGGCTGCTAATTTTTACTTTTTATAACCCAGACCATCTTCTCTGGCTTTGCTCTTCACCTTCTTTATTTTTTATCTACGATTGCGTTTAATGCGTAAACCAGATTTCTTGGTCCTGCCTTAAGAACATTGACCAATCCAGTTGCTGGGCTTTGGAGCCTGCTAATAAGCATGGAGATAAGTTCGTTCTTGCCTGGAAGTTTACTTAATGATTTGACTTCATCAGCTGAGAGGACTTTATCATCCATAAATCCTTGTTTGATCTCTAATTTACTTGCATCTTTTTGGAAATTAAACAAAGATTTGATTGCAGCTACTGCATCATTATATGAGAAAACGATAGCGTTCATTCCTTCTAGAGAATCAGTGAGTTTCCCTTTACCAACGGCGATGTCGATTAAGGTATTCTTTGCAACTAGAACTTCGCCACCGGCTGCGGTAACTTCAGATCTAAGTTTGACTTGATCATTAGCACTTGTTCCTGAATAATCAACAATTGCTATCGATTTAGCTTTTGCGATTTTGGTTTTCAAAAGTTCTACTTGTTGTAGATTTTTTACATTTGGCATAATTTTTTTCGCGGAGAGGTTGATTATTTTGCCTCAAGCGCGCCTTCTTTTTAAATACAAAATAATTTTAAATTTTTGTTAGCCAAAGTTTGAGAGGGAAGAGAGAATAATTTTAAGTGATAAAACTGTGCGGTTATATAGTCAGATAACCTGAGATTTTTTTATACTTAATTTTAATTGTCTTTTGCCTCGGCGTGACTTATTTATTACTGAAATTTCAGTTATATCGCACGCTGTCTTTGGATGACAGAACAGTATTATATCATAGAATTTTCAGATCAAGTATTTTTTCAAAATGTTTCTTATTATTTGTCACAAGTGTCAGGTTTTTATTTTTTGCTGTTGAACCAATGAGTAAGTCAAAATCGTCAAGATTATTGCCTTGTTTTTCTAAAAGAATTTTTATTTCAGAGTATGTTTCGACTACTTCGGAATCAATTGGTATTACTTCAATATCAAATTTTTTGATGAAATTTTTAATTTTTAGCACATTCTCTTTTTGTTGATTAGATTTTTTTGTTCCGTACAGTAGTTCTCCAAGTGTGATAACACTAATGGCTGGTTTATTTTTAAGCCATTCAACTTCTAATTTTTTCTTACCGCGAAAATGATAAATAATAACATCTGTATCTAGTTGATAGCGCATAAACTATTTTCTAACTAAAACTAAGATCTTTTTTTCTAAAAAATCTTTTTGATTTTACAATTTCTATATCTGGTATACTGGCAAAAAATTTATCTAAATCTTCTTTTATGCTTGAATTTTTTATGTCTGGTTCATCGAGCGGAATGATTTTAACCATTGGCTTTCCGTGTCTTTCTATGATTATCGGAGTTTTTGTATAAAAAACACTATTAATAATAGAGGATGTATTCTGTTTTAAATCAGTAGCAGTGGTATATGAAATATTCATTATGTACATAATAGCTAAATTTCTTATTTTTGTCTAGTTTTGATATTGTTAGCGATAAATTTCCTTACGATGCCCGATTCGTAATACAACAATTTTATTTTTTTCCAGATCAAAAATAACTCTATGGTTTCCTATATGGTATCGATAGGTTCCTAAATCATAGTCGAAAACTATAAATCTCCAAAAACTTGATCGTGTGTAAGAGTGTCTCCAGATTTATATTCTTTTCTAGCTTTCTTAATACTTACTAGATATTTTTTATTTTTAAAGGCAAGCAAGTCTTCAAGAAAATCGAGATTAACAAGAGCGTGAGCAATTTTTTTACCACGAGCAATCAAAAGATATTCTTTGTTCGAAACTTCGTCTAAAGCATCAGATAAATTGTTACGAAGGGTGGTAGATGTTAATGTAATATTTGTGTAGTTATTACGCATGTAGTTATTACGCAATGTAGTTATTACGCATTGCAATCTATCTGGAAGTATTCTATGATTTCTATTGAAATGAAAAGTAATTTTACGTACCGTACCAGAACTAATATTTGCCTTATTCAAGGAATTAAGATGCAAGGGGCTCGTGTGTTTAAATGTTAGATAGAAAGAAAAAAAGAAAAAAACGCACAACCTCTCAAACAAACGAGAGGTTTTTTTATGAAAAGATGTGTGGAAATGAAAGAAAAGATAAAGAATATAAATTATATATTAGTAAAGAAAGGATCTATGAACACGGGATTGGCTGTACTGCCATATAGTAGAAAAGCACTAGAAATATTGGCTGCAACTTTGAAGATTCATCGTTCAATGGTCTGGCTAGATCCTGTTACTAGTAGAATTAGTATCAAGCAATTTGATTTGTCAGATAAAGAGCTTGATGCGCAACCATGAAAAATGTTGTGATAGAATGTACCTCAATGTATCGAATATTATTTGTTACCACTACTTCAACAACTACAAACCCTGTTTAGGGAGTTGAGGTAATTGTGTTTAAAACATAAAACCAAAAGCTCCCCAAATGGGGAGCTTTTTGCATTATAATAACATTTATAGAAAGAAATTATGAATAAACAAGAACAATTAGACAGTGAGAAATCGGATTTATACAAACTTAGACATACGGCCGAACACATTTTGCACCAGGCAGTGAAAGAATTATATCCAGACATCCAGTTGGCAATGGGTCCTGCAACTGACGAGGGTTTTTATTTTGATTTTGATAATAAGCCAGAAGGTAAGGCAGAAATACAGATTTCCGAACTAGATTTTCCTAAAATCGAAAAGAGAATGAAGAAAATTGTGGAAAGAAATTTGCCAGTTACCAGGCATGAAATTTCAGTTACCGAAGCCCGCGAATTGTTTAAGGACAATCCTTACAAATTAGAATGGGTAGCTCAAATTGAAGCAAAAGGGGAGATAGTTACAATTTATTGGACCGGAAAACCAGGCGAAGCTGGCGCAATGGTTGATTTGTGTGCTGGTCCTCATCTTGATTCGACAGGCAAGGTCAAACACTTTAAATTACTTTCAGTCGCCGGTGCATATTGGCGCGGAAGTGAAAAAAATAAAATGTTAACTCGTATCTATGGAACTGCTTTTTTCACAGCCGAAGAACTCGATGCTTTTGTCAAAATGAAACAAGAAGCCAAGGATCGTGATCACAGAAAACTAGGCAAAGAACTAGATCTATTTACTTTTTCTGATCTTGTTGGTCCTGGTTTACCACTCTGGACACCAAGAGGAACCTTAATGCGAAATATTTTGAATGATTTTGTTTGGGAATTACGCAAAGCTCGAGGCTATGATCGAGTAGAAATTCCTCACATTACTAAAAAAGATTTATATGTGGTTAGTGGCCATTGGGACAAATTTGGCGAAGAGTTATTTAGCATGAAGACAAGAGAAGGACATCATTTTGTGATGAAACCAATGAACTGTCCTCATCATACTCAGATTTTTGCAAGAAAGCCTCATTCCTACAAAGAAATGCCTCAGCGATATGCAAATACCACCATGGTGTATCGTGATGAACAGACAGGTGAACTTTCCGGGCTTTCTCGTGTAAGAGCAATTACTCAAGATGATGCACACGTTTTTTGTAGACTTTCTCAGTTTAAAGAAGAAGTCTTGAAGATTTGGGATATTGTTGATGAATTTTACAAGGCAGTTGGCTTTAAATTAACAGTTAGACTTTCTTTGAGTGATCATAAAAAACCTGAAAACTATATGGGAATTAAGGCAGATTGGGATATGGCCGAGAATGCGCTAAGAGAAATAGCCAAAGAGCGTGGTGTAGTGGCAGTTGAAGCCTTGGGAGAAGCCGCTTTTTATGGTCCAAAATTAGATTTTATGGCAAATGATTCGCTTGGAAGAGAGTGGCAAGTTGCTACCATCCAGCTTGATATGAATATGCCAAAATCTTTTGATCTATCTTGCACAAATGAAAAAGGTGAGAAAGAACAAATTGTCATGCTCCATGCAGCAATTATGGGTTCAATCGAGCGATATATGTCTATTTTGATTGAGCATTTTGCTGGAAAATTCCCAACTTGGTTGGCTCCAGTCCAGGCAAAAGTTTTACCAGTTTCAGACAAATATATTGATTTCGCTAAAAAAGTTGTATTTCAATTAGCAGAAGCTGGAGTGCGTGTTGAACTTGACGATCGAGCCGAGCGTTTACAGGCTAAAATTAGAGATGCCCAGATGGATAAAGTTCCGTACATGCTTGTTGTCGGCGAAAAAGAAGCTTCTGACAATACTGTAGCAGTTAGAAAACTCGATACAAGAGAACAAAATGTTATTTCTGTAGCTGAATTCTCAACAAAAATTTTGAAAGAAATTAACGAGAAAAGTTTGTAGATTAATGAGGGAAGTATGGAATTTATTATTAAGACTGTTCCAGAAGTAGGGGAATTTCTTGTTCCAGATGATGTTGTTTTAAGTCTTCCTAGTGGGCTGACTATTGATAAAAAAGATTGGCATTTTTTAGTGTCGATTCCTTGGGAAGATAAATACTTAGAGAATATTCCTGAAGATTTTGTGGACTTTTTTAAGTTTGTGTTGCCTTATTTAAATGTTAGAACTATTAATGTTCATGTCGCGATTTGTTTGGGTTATTTAGATCAGTTAATTGCGGAATTTCCAGAGGAAAACATCAACCGACGTGTTGTTGCCTTGTCATTAATTCTTCATGATATCGGTTGGAGTAAACTATCTGATCAGGAAATTGCCAATAGTTTGGGTGTTTTTGGGTTGAAACTTACAGACGTGGCAATGGCACCAAAGAAAAGGCATGCAATTGAAGGTGAAAGATTAGCAAAAAAAATTTTAGGCGAAGGTGATGACGATGGCGAATTTTTATTTGAGCCAAAGTTATCTGTTCAAGATAAAGATTTAATTTTCAAATCAATTCGTTTTCATGATAAGCCAGAAGAAGTGAGTGGATTTGACGAATCTATTCCAAATTCGGAAAGAAAAATGCCAATTGAAGTTAAGTTGCTAGTAGACTTAGATCATATTTGGTCATTTGTTCATCTTGATTTTTGGTTGGATACAATTCGCAAAGGAATTGCTCCAGCAACCTATGTACAAAATTTGAGCAAAGATTTAGATTTATATTTTGTGACAAAACCTGGAAAAGAGCTAGCAAAAAAACTTCTTATGGAAAGAAGGGTAGAGGTAGAGGAACTTGTTTGGCGAATAAAAAGTGATGGAGAATAGAGTGTGATATAAAAAGGCCCTCTTGCTTGAAGCTAGAGGGCCTTTGTTTGTACATCTCAGTTTTACTTAGATCAGCGCCTATCTCCACGAGTGTGGCGGAGGCAGTGATCAGCTCATTGAGCTGAGAAGTTTTACTAATTTGAATACAACTGCCCATCTTTGGGCGACCGCTTGGTTAGTGCGGAAGGATTTGATATTTGATTCCCCATTCCGGGTGACTGGTAACCCACGATGGGAGCCAGTCCCATTTGTGGTCAATTTCATTCCGGAACATGGGATAGAAGTTTTGCGCGTTGAAGTCGAGATCAGCCGGGTCGATTACCAGGTCGAATCCAGGATCATCGTCTACGATCGACTCGATCTTCACCCACTGATCTTTGATTGGGGACACCAACTCCACTTTAAAGATGCTAATCTCGCTGAACCCAGCCTTTTGAGCAGCCAGGTTCACATCTGCCTTGAGGCGAGTGTAGGGCCAGGGGGCTGATCCTGGAGGGGCATCTTCACTGAAATGCCTCTTCATTTCAACCAGCAACCGGTCGAGGTTAGCAGTGCTTCGACTGCCATCGTCACCTATCGGCGCGATCAGGTCATAATTTGCCAGCCAGCGAGCCATTGTGTTTGCTTTGTCGCTGTATGACGTCCATCCTGGGTTCTTGTTAACCCAGGCATTGAAATTAGCCAGGTCAGTGATCACTCCCAAGGGTGCCTCAAGCGAGTGCATAACTTGGTTAGTTGATTGGACCGACGCTCCAAAGAATCCGTACTCAAGATAGAGAACTACATCTAGGGTTTCTATCTCAGTGACAGTTTTGGATTCGGTGTTAGTTATGCTGCTGGGAACTTCCCGGTAGACAGCATACGGTGGTTTTGGCTGAGCGCCACCGTTGATTTCTTCAATGGAGTAGAATTTTAGTTGGCTGAGCGTAACTGAAGGTATGCCGGCAACCAATTCGCCTTCTACAATCCACATTTGGCAATCTCGACTTTGCCAATCTTCCTTGATTGTCCCATTTTGCAGTTGAGTTGGGTTAGGGACGCTTGGATTCCATGTTTTTCCCCATTTTTCGCTGAAGATTATCTCACACCAAACACCCATTCCAAGACGGGTGTTGGTACTTGTGATATTGAGATCATATCCCATAGTACCAAAAACCTCCCTGGCCGATGTCTCGAGTAGACTTGCGTCTCCTAGGTCAAGAACTGTAGTCCAGGGAATCAATGTAGCTACGGCACCGGAATCTTCACCTGGTTCAGGTGTGTATTCCGCAACTGCCGTGGCCGCATCTTCCGCTGTGAATTCCTGCGTGGCCACCAGGGGAGTTCCCTGCGCGTTAATGACGATCACTTGCGGTGCCGCCGCTGATTGTTCGCCTGGCTTTGGCAGGTATGCCAGGATTGGATCGTAGATACCAGGCACCACTACTGGCGCCAGAAGCAACAGCAAAATCGTCAGAGCGATTTCTTTGAAGGATTTACTCATTAGCTTTTTCTTCCTTTCTTAGAGAATTAGGAACCCGCGCGCGGTGTTCTGCGCGCGGGTTTTGAAAGTGCTTTATTTCACGGGTCCATAGCACCAGATAGTGTTTTGGTACTTAGACATTTTATATGACCCATCATTCATTGCTGAGTCACATTTACCCACGATCAGTATCCCTTTAGACGCGTCGATTAGGTCCCAGACTTCGCCGAAGTCTACGTACCTCTGGCCGTTGCAGTCTGAGGACTGAGTCATGGTTCCGATGGTCCCAACGACTCCACAGCTGGTGGTCCAGTACAATCCTGTGGTGTTGAGGTATCCGATGTAGCCGGCTAATGAGACGTTACCCGGATAGGGTGTTGAAGTCGGGATTGGCACTGGAGTTGGGTTCCCATAACCCGATCCAATTTGGGTAATGGGGCCGAGCCAGATACCATGTACCTTTAGCTCAGAGCCGTTCCATGTTCCATCACCCGCTCCATACGCGGCATACAACCGCGCATTGGTGCCGAGCCATACACTGCCTCGGCCGTCAACATTATTCCTGTCTGGCGAACCAGTGATCTGCAGGATGCAAACTGAATTTCCGTTTATGTTACTTCCTACAGTTACGCGATTCCCGTAGGCATGTAGGTAACCATCATCCTCCCAACGGAATTCAAGTCGAGTTGTCACCCCATCATTCCAGAATGCTTGTTGATAAAGCATTCTGAAATCTACAGATCCAATCGCAGTGATACATGAATCTTGCACTGATGTATCACTCCAAGTTAAATCTTGCCCCCCAGGGTTGAGGACATATGTTGCGGTCGGGTATGTCCTCTGGACAGTTGGAACTATCTGAAGTTCCATGGTCGGCATCAGCGTTGCTGTTGGAGGGATGTAGACCACTTCTGGAGTTAGAGTAGGGGTGTTGGCTTTTGGTTGGAAAGGTGTCGGTCCCACTTTCTGAGGAACCGGCAATGATTCTTGTTTAACCAACCGGTCCATGTCAACATTATCAATCGGAGCCTCACTCGGGAAAGTAACGACGAATTTACTGTCATCACTTGGATTCGCAAGATAAGCTTCAATTTTGTTGACAAATTCCATGTACCACGCCTCATTCCAACGTTTGAAGAAATTACTCCCTTTGTCAGCAGATTTCACTGACATTCGATATTTACTTGAAAACGCCGTTATGTACCGGCGCAGAATTGATCCGCCATCTCTGAATGAGCTGTCTCCGGAGATGTCAAATGCTTTCAAGTCTTCCAGCTTGCTGTCCGCCAGAAAGGCGCGCCAGAAAAGATCTGGATCTGCGATACAGTATGTTTCTCCTGGTTTTGGCACCCATTTGCTTTCTGGGTCGATGGTGTAGGTTTGATTTTCTAAGGTCGCTGGGACCAAGGCTACACCTTCGCCGGTGCAAATCGCAGGTAGTGCAGGAGTGACATATTCCTCTGGGATTTTTTCCACCAGAGGAGGTGCCGGCTGGAAAGCCGGTGTCACCAGCATTGCGACCTGATTTTGACTTTCTTGCGCGACATTGTTGGGGCTGTTTTTATTGTTAATTGCGAATAGCACCATTAAAATCAGTGTTGCCATCCACACAACAACATTACTGCCATTTTTTGTCTTTGCTTTTCGTTCCCGCTTGTTTCTTACAGGTGCCGCACTTTCTTCAACAGGAGCGGCTTGGCCTTCTATCTGGTATTCAGGCCAGGAGGCAATGACATCCAGATTTGCATTCTGGAGAGGAGTCAATCCCCACTTTTGAGCTCCCTCAGACCATACCCAAGCGTATCTGCTTGGGGGATCATTGGGTGGATCATGGGCGGGAACTTCTCCAATCTTGCAATAGGCACAAGATGTTACAGGATAGAGCTTATAGTCTTTGTTCATTAGGTTTTCTCCTTCGAAGCTTAGAATGTTTTGAGTGATTTACTGTGGGGGCGTGCCAACATACTGCTGATAATTCTTAAAGACCTTATCTGGATATGTGCTGCCACCATTGTACCTGAGCAAAGCGGTTCGGTATGAACCGCTATTTGCGTAACTACCACCAACCATTTGAGCTCCCACAAAGATGTTATATTGCGGGATCCATAACTGTTCCATGGTCGGCCGGTTCTTAAGCATGCTATTAAAAGCAGTGTTGTAATTAGCAACACTACCACTAGTGAGGTCACACTTGCTAGACCTTGTGGGCCCAACAAGTTTGCCGTCACTAGGCATAACTTGCATCAATCCAGTATCGCAAGCAAAGCCCAAAGCATCTTTGTTACCATTTGATTCTGTCATCATCACTGCCGCAATTATGTCGGCTTCGACTCCAAATTCATTGGAGTACTGGGTGATCCATCCACACCATTGCTGAATGGCTGCTGGCCAATTCGCATTGATCGAACAGGTTGTGGGTTGATCTGGATTAATTGCATATCCAGAGTTGTCTACCGGAATTATTTCTATAAATTCGATGTTTTTGAAATTATAGCTAATTCCATCTATTCCACTATTCGTCTCCACTGGCTTTTCAGCCATAACGTTAGATTCTGTGGCGACTGATAATGAAATTGGACTTGTTGCGCTCGTCTCAGGAATCTCAGTTATGAGGTCTGGGAAGAGTTTAGGCCCTGCAAAAACCAGCAGTACCAAAATCACTAGTATCTCTGGGAGACTACTAGTGCTTTTGTTTTTACTCATCAGCATCTCCTTTATGTTTCCTAGAGACAAGAAATAGTCTTCCTCACCTCAAAAAAACTGAGGTGAGGAAGTTGGATGTGACATTCCGCTTACATGGACATCAGCCAGTATAGGGCGGCCGGGAAGAAGAGGGAGCTGATTTTCATCGAGTATATTAGCAACTCGACGTCAGCGATCCATATTTTAAATGGCCCCCAATAGACCACGTCTCCCATAGACTTCTCGTCCACATTGCGGACGACCGATCCCGCTGGATTGAACGCCTTTGCTAGGCTTTCATCGATGCCCGCAATGAGCATCGCTAACGCAGTACTTACTGCGATAATCCAGACTGGGGGGATACTTTTATGGAAGTATCCGTTGATCGTGCAAAAGGCCAGGAAACTGATCAGCGCATAGATTGAGACGTGAATCACGGTGCTCAACGTAGCTATTGTTGTTGCTTTCCCAGCTTCAGCCGCAGACACAGGTTTCTCAGAACTTGGCAGAGATATTTCCCTCATGATGATGAAGAACTCTATCACAAAAGCGGCCACCACGTAATAATAGGTGCCGCTAAGGTGAGTTGCCCAGAAACTTCCTGTGAATTGACTGTTTGGGATACTGAAAGTCAGTAGGGCAATGAAGCCACTAGCTGACCAAACCACTCCAAGATTAGAGCCATCTTTGGTGGCATCTTGAAAGAGCCTGAAGGTGAAGTAGATCTTGATCGCCTCGATCAAGATAAATCCGTACCCACTCCCAAGGCTCACGAGCATGTGAATTAACATCCGGTAGTACCCTTGCCAGCCCACTGTGGGCCAGAGTAAATACTTGTTACCGAATGTTAATATGGCAATCGTAAAAGCTGTTGCTAGCAGCGGTCCGATGTACCATTCGGTGTTTCCTGTGTCGTCGCGGATGATGAGTGGCATTGCCGCAATCAACATTGCGGCAGCTATTATTGGTGTATCAATGATGAAAATCACGAAGAACATCAACAACGCCACGATAGAACCTACGTCCGCGGCTTTTTTTCCTAGTATTCCTTCAATGCTATCTTTGATAGCAAATACAATTTGCGCTATCAGTAGCACGAATAAGAATCCTATTAAGGTCACGGTTGCCTTGTCCCAGCCTTTCATTGCTTGGAAGGCCAGGGAAAAACGTTCAACGTCGAGTGTGACCTTGAAATTTTGGATCAGGCTTGGATTCGTTACTTGCGGGCCGCCCGCCCATGCCCAGTTGTAGTCGATCTGTCCGATGCCCAGATAGGGATCCAGGACATACTGGGTCAAGAGTGGCAAGCCAAATGGGATCCCAATTAACAGCACGGCCAAAACGATTTGGATTGTTTGCCATGGTATTTCAGCCATGGTTCTTGGTGGGGCCTTTTTGTCGTCAGACATTAGATTCTCCTTTTTTTCTGAGATGAAGTGGCGCCATTTTGGCGCCACTTCATTGAATGAGATGTGGCTACTCAGCCACACCCTCAACGGTTGATCCATGGACCCATAATTCTTGTCCATCCGCAGTTTTGACTTTGATCCGCAGGCTACTTCCGCAACCTGTTTTTCCTTTGAAGTCATAACTGTTGCTTTGGACTGCGTCGATGATAGTGACGCTGGTCCCGTTCTTGATAGGAGTGCCTTCTTCATCATTTTTGCCTGGCCCTTTGCGAGCCGTGGCATAACCGTCAGAACTACAAGAGTTAATGGTTGTTTGAAGACCAATCAACTCAAGTTTTATCTGCTCGAGTGTTTTTTCTGCTGATGAAGCAGGCGCTGTTGCCATTGACGCCGCGGCCATTTGTGTAGCGGTGGCATCGTCCTCGGCAAACGGATTAGTAGCCGCCATTTGAGTTTGTGCGGGGTGATTTTCTGTTGATGCAGCCGGCGGCGAATTTTTTTGTCCGCCTCCCAACTGCGACGAAATTATCGCGAAAATCAAAACCAGCACTACGATCTTGCCGACCAGACTCAGGCCCATGAATTTGCGGAATAGCCAGCCAATTACGGCGGCCATTTTGCTGAGCAAATTTTTAGAGGCTTTTTTCTTCTTAGCCTCAGGTTTTGCTTCTGCCGCCACTGGTTTATCTTTCGGTGTTGCGTCTGCTGGTTTCGCCGCTGGTGTAACCACCACCTGAGGTGTTTCGAAGGGTTTTCCATTACGGTAGGCGTAAACCAGCCGCATGACCAGATCTTCAGTGACCAGTTTTACTTCCTGGTCTGCGGCATAATTGCCGAGCGCCCAAAACAATCCTGAGTCTACATTTTTTAACTCATTTTCCACCCAAATCAGGAATTTTTTGGTATCTGCAATTTCCAGAAACTCGACGCGCTCTGTTAAGGCGACATCGGGGCTGGTGAAAACCTTCAGTATCAAAACATGAAGGCCTAGCATTTCGTTATTCATCATCAATCTCCTTTTTCTCTTTCTTTGTTAGCATATATAGCACTATCACAATTAGGATCAATACAGATCCTTGTTTTTTGTCCACTTGGTATTTGGTACCAATTGGAATTTTTTCAGACGAGGTGGTGTTTTCCGTTGTAGTCTCCGCTACAAACGGGGTTGTGTCACCGACTTCTTCTTGTGTTACGGGTTGGAAAACAGTATTTTCTGTCATCAACCTATTCACATCAAAAGATGCATTTACTTTGTAGATGGGTATTTCGTTTGTTGCAGTCGTTGTAGTTACATTCGAGCCGTTTCCAGTGAAAGTATCTAAGGGAGTGAATCCCACAGCTCCAGGTTTGTTATCTATCCAGAGTGCAAGATCATCACCAGAGACTCTCCAGTGGTAGTAGAGCATGACATCAGTAGGGTTAGTGATAAAAACAGTGCTTCCACTTCCAGATTGAACAGTGGCAGCAAATCTGTCTTCTACCCCAGGGGCATATGGATGTTGGTTGTTGGTTATCTTGACTTTTAGGCCAGAATACCACGCAACTTGAGCTTGCATGCCATTAGTGTTGCAGGCACCTCCACCCATAATTCCATTACCAATTCCAATGTTAACCATCCCTTGTGCTGAGCCATATGGCCCATGCACTACTTCGGTATCCATGAGTTGCTTTGGGGGCAGCTCAATGTATCCTTCGAAGTCCTGGAGGTTAATCGTCTGATATAACGCAAGGTTGCGACCACCAGGTGATGTGAACGCCCAATAAGTACGAACATTTGCTTCGTACCCTGGGTCAATAACGACACCATTTGCCGTGCGATATGCAGCTTGTGCGGATATCGAGAAGTGGTGAACCTTACCCAGTTGTGGGCTAGGATTCATACCTGCTTCAGCTGGTGGAAAAACTACATCTTGAGCTTGAGATGACTGGTTGGTCGTCGGATTACTAGTGGAGCTATTGCTAGCGCCACAGTAGAGAGTGACATCGCGGACATCATAGCCCCAAGCATCTCCTAAGATATTCGTGCCTGGCTCAGGCCAAGCGCGATCATCTGGGATACCACATAAGCCTTTCTCAGTTGTGATGAAGCTTATGTGGTTATGGGGAGTTGGATTATCCCTAGGTGTAACATTGCCCGTTATTCCTGGGCTCATTATTGCTTCCTGGGGATTAAACCCGTTCTTGATCCAGCTTACGTCGTTGTTGTCATGCCACACGGCCATGACCATGTTTGAACATGGTCCGATACCACGAAGAATGACACCATTACCTCCTCCAGAAAATCTGGTTCCATCGCCAGCATCAAACTGCGCATAGATGATGTTTCCGCCATCTATAAAGATGGATCGAACTTGACCAGAGTAGGTCATATCGATTCCAGCCCATCCGCCTTTTACTAGATCATGCATACCCAGGACTGTGCCTGGGTTTATGAGGGGATCCTGTAATTGGCATCCCGTTGTTTGCGCTTTTACTTCACTTACTTGTAAAACTGATCCTAGGAGGCAAAGTACTCCTAGAATTATGAGAACTTGCTGCCATTTTATTTTCATGGCACACCTCCTGGGTGATTGAGAGTAGGTGAGGTTTTTTTGCAAACGGGATAGCCTCTTACGAGAACCCGATAATTTTTTTAATCACTAGGTCTTAAAATTAGACAACCACTGACTTGAAAATTGTATTTGATCTCTAAATTTGACTTGTGCTAATTGTGCAAAAGAAATAAAAAAAGAATACTAAAGCTCTTACCATTTTATTCACATTTGCTGAAAACCTTCTAAGATGAGAATCAAAAGAAAATACTATCGTAAATCATGGTGGCTGTTATCGTCGCCAACGTTTATTGAAACAGTATTGATCAATCAGAACTTAGATAAGCTTTTTATCCTTTTTTGTTGTATTCAATTGTTAAAGTGCAGAATTTTAAAATTCTGTTTTTTGACGCGATGTCAAAAAATAGAAATATCAAAATAATACGCATCTATTATACCATAATTTAACATATAATCAATTTATATGGGACTTTTTTTATTCTAAAATTTGGAACACTGTATTCGCACATGAAGTGCAACACATTGTTAATTTTTAATGTTTGTTAAGTTTTTGTAATTCTAACATCATAGCTTCATTAGACTCAGGCTCTTGACAATCATTCCTTACCAATATAGTATTCTCCTTACCTCTTACAAGTAAGAATTTTGTTGGATGTAAGAGAAAAGTAGGGTAAAAATGTTAATATCTACAATAACTGTAACAAGTAAAAATCAGATTACTATTCCAGTTGATTTTGCACGTAAGCTAAATATAAAAAAAGGAAACAAATTGATAATCTCAGAAAGTAATGGGGTAATATCTATGCAAAAACATAGTGAGCTGTTAGACAAATACCAAGGATTTTTGAAAGTTCCACAGCATTTACGCGGGAAAAACCTAGATGAAGCTATTTTAGAAGCTAAAGAGAAGAGATTTGCAAAAAAATATGATTTATTATGTAGATACTAACTATTTTTTAAGATTTTTTCTCGATGATAATCCAAAGCAAGCGCAGGAAGTTAGAGAGTTATTTGTAAGAGGCAGTGCAGAGGAAGTGAAGCTGGTAAGTTCTCTTGTGGTTTTTCTTGAGGTGTACTGGGTTTTGAAATCATTTTATTCATTTTCTAAAGATCAAATTTGCAAATCATTAAATGTAATTTTAAGAATGGACTTTATTAAAATTGATGAAAAAGAAGTTATTTTTAGAGCAATGGAAATATTTGATATCAACAATTTAGATCTTGAAGATTGCTTTCATTTGGCTTATTTACTAGAAAATAGTGGCGAAGCAAAAAGATTAGCAACCTTTGATAAGAAGCTAGAAAATATATATAAGTTTTATTCTATTTAACCAATTCAAGTTTAACACTTGGACTCATGGTTGCTGAAATAGTTGCTTGTAGCATTCGATCTTTTAGCTTTCCAAGTAAGTAATCAATGTTTTCATTTAACTTTTTGTCATCCATCGAAACTTTTCCAATATTCACATGGATTACTGGAGCTTTTTTCTCTGTTTTAAGATCAAAACTACCTTTTTCAAGCTCGGCTTTTTTCTCTTTTGGTTTAGATGTGACAGTGCCACTTTTTGGGTTTGGCATTAAGCCTTTAGGACCTAAAAGACGTGCATATTTGGCTAATTTTGGCATAAATGCTGGTGTAGTTACTAAGACATCAAAATCAATATTTCCAGCAGCAATTTTTTCAATTACTTCGTCAGTAACGATTTCGACTTTAATAGATTTTCCTGTTGAGTGAGGCAAACTAAACGTACCAACTTTTCCAGCTTCTCTGACCACACCATCAAGAGTAATAGTTCCATCAAAACTTGAGTATGATAGGCTTTTAATCAAGGTAATTGCTTCGGAAACTGAATATTTTTTGGTTTTATCGACTTTACTTCGAGTAGAAACGTATTTTTTACTTCTAATTCTTCTTTTTGCTGTTCCACCGAAACCGGTTTCTTTGGAGGCTTTTGCATCAATTAGAGCGTCATCATTACCGACTGCGTCCATTTGTGCATCTGTTACTTCTTCAACAACTTTTACAGTTGTTTCTTTTGTAGACATGTCTACGTTTTTTTTAGTTCCCATATTTTCTTTCTATCTCCTTGAAAGTTGTACAAGCTGGGAAGCCTGCGGTTCAATTTTAACTGAACCAAACTTTAAGTTTGACGATATACCTATTAATATTACTTCTACTTAACCTCAACCCCCATACTACGAGCGGCTCCAGCAACAGTTTTCATTGCTGCTTCGAGGTTATTAGTATTTAGGTCTGGGAGTTTTTTTTCTGCGATTTCTTTGACTTGAGCAGTTGTTAAGGTTCCAGCGACTGCTTTTCCTGGAGTTTGACTGCCTGATTTTAGTTTTAATGCTTGTTTAATCATGGCGCTAACTGGAGGAAGTTTTAGAACAAAAGTAAATGATCTATCTGAATAAACTGTAATTTCTGCAGGAATAATTTGTCCTCTTTGATCTTGGGTTTTTGCATTATATTGTTTCAAGAAGTCCATCATATTGATACCTGCTTGACCCAAAATTGGTCCCACTGGAGGAGCTGGAGTAGCACTTCCTGCTGGAAGATTTAATTTAAGAACACTTGTAATTTTTTTTGCCATAATTTTTTTGCGTCGGTGATTTATTGTACCGGTTTGCTCTTTCTAATTTTAAACTTTCTTAACTTGGAGGAAGTCCAATGTAACTGGTGTTTCTCTTCCAAAAATATTGACCAAAACTTCGACTTGACCTTTTTCTTCATCAATTGAGTTGACAGTACCCAAGAAGTCATTGAAAGGTCCGTCAGTAATACGAACAGCTTCGCCTTCGACGTAGTCTGCTTTATATTGAGCAACTCCTTGGCTCATATATTTCTTAATTGCGTCAACTTCGTGTCTTGGCAGTGGGGTAGGCTTATTTCCAATACCAACAAATCCGGTAACACCTTGAGTTGTTCTAACTGCTAACCATGAGTTATCGGTTAACTCCATTTGAACTAGCATATATCCTGGGAAAATTTTCTCACTAACAGTCTTTTTTTGGCCTCTTTTGATTTGAATTTTCTCTTGTGTAGGGATCAAAACAGAGATAATTTCACTTGTTAAGTCAAGAGTTTCCGCACGTTGCTTTAAAGTTTCAGCAACTTTATTTTCATGACCAGAATAAGTGTGAACGACGTACCATCTTGCCTTTTTATTTTCTGTTGTTGAGATTTGCACCAAATTTGGGGTTTCAACTTTAACCTCTTGAATCTCTGGTACTTCTGGTACGATCTGTGTGTTGTCAGTCATAATGTTTATTTTTATAAAATACTTGCCATTAGTTTTTGGAAGATAGTATCTAGTAAACCGATATAAAGGCCGACCGCCAAACTAACTCCAATAACGAGCAAAGTCATATCTTGAGTTTGCTTCTTGCTTGGCCACGTAACCTTTTTAATTTCCCTGATTACTTCTTTTATGTAGGTTGCGACCTTGAGCATAGGCAAGTATTGTAACAAATAACTTGATAATTTGAAACACTAACCTTGATTTTGGTTTTTAGACTGTCCATCGAGTTTTTTCATTAACTCTTTTATTCGAGCATCTTTGGCTTGTTCTAGGGAGACAAGATTCTCTGTTCCAGACGGAACAGCAGTATTTCTTGTTGATCTAAAAACTTTGGTATGGTCTGGATCTTGGTCAATAACGTTATGTGTAATTAATCTTTCTGGTTGTTCAATTGCCTGAGACTTTGGTTTTGCACTTAATAACCTAGCTATTAATAGTACTAATAATGAAGCGGCCAAAAGGCCAACGCCAATTAAAATTACTTTTGTTGGCAAACCTTGCTGTTTATCTTTGAGCATTTTTACTAGGAAATCAAAGGCGGTTTCATCGACTGGAGCATCATCGTTAAGTACGGAGTTTGTTCTTGAATTTAGCTTGTCTTCACCAACTTGTTCAAAGTTAAGTTCACTATTAGGAATCATGTTGTCGCCTTTTTTGATCGGTTCGATAATTTCTTTAGTATCTGCACTTCCGCTTGCATCTTCTGAAACTGAAGCTTGATCATATATTTTAGAAACCTTTTTTTCAGTGTATGCCGAGCAGGTAAGACTACTTGGATTGGTGGTTAATCTACAAGCAGATTGGTAACACCTAAGATTAATAGCGCAGTCAGCATTGCTCGAGCAAGACTCTCCGCAACTATTTACTGACATTTCTTTTTCTTGAGCAGTTTGATTTGCGCAACTAGTATTTTCTACGTTGCTTGGGTTTCTGCATGCGCCATTCCAACAACTTAGTCCTTGGGCACATTCTTTTGAGTTTGCACACTCTTGGTTGCATTGCTTGTTGGGACCTAAATCTGGGGGGCTTGAGCAATTAGAACTAGATGGATTTGTTGCCAATCTACATTTATTACCTGAACCCGTATTAAAACATCTAAAATTAACTGCACAATCTGCATTTGAGCTACATGATTGGTTACAATCTTTAATTATTATTTCTTCTTGATCTTGATTATCTTCATCATCTTGTTTTGTTTTGATATCAAAATTTATAGTTTGAGCTTCTATAACGTATGCTAATGAAGGAGTGACTATGTATGTATTGTCTTCGTCGAAGTTTATGGAAATATTGCCTTCAGATTTTGGAGTGAACTCAATTTTAATAAATGTGTCGTTGTTTAGTTCGACTTGATCATTTGGATTACTTTTAACGGCCAACACATTGACTAAATAGCCATCTTCAGTTTCTTCAACTTCTACAGTTTCAGCTCTTAGGCCAGATGCGGCATCAACGGTAACAATTAAATCCTCGAGATCATCATTAATAATATTAAAAACTACATTAATTTTCTTTATTGTCGCGTTTTGAGAGTTTAAATTTAGGGCAATTTGGGAAATTTTGTCTACAAAGAAAGTCTGGTCGGGGAGGTCTGCAGAGATTTTTGGCCAGAGCTCTTGATCTTCTGACGCATCACTACGTAATTCTTGGGTTTCGCTAATTGGTTTTTGTACAAAGACTAAGCCAAGTATTCCAGCTATCACAAGGAGAAAACCAATGAAAGGAACTAGCTTGTTGAGGTTTCCAATAAACTTTACAATAAATGATGTTTCTTTTTGCATTAAATTTCAGTATAAACTATTTTTTTGCAGTAGTAAAAGACTTTATTATGTTAAAATGAAGTAATAGGAGAATGTGAATATGGAAAAAAAAGTAAGAAAGGCAGTGATTACTGACGCAGGCTTTGCTAGTCGCTATTTGCCGATTACAAAAACAGTGCCTAAAGGAATGTTGCCTTTAGGGAATAAGCCAATTATGCAATATGTGGTTGAAGAGTGCGTTGAGGCTGGAATCGAAGAGATTATTATTGTAGCCACTCCAGAAGGAAAGCCAATTTATGAAGATTACTTTAATAATAGTGTAAATAAAATCAAAAAACAGCTCGCCGTCATGGGCAAGGTTGACAGATATGAACCAGTTCAAAAAGTTTTAGATTTTCCAAAAATAATTGTAATCACTCAGGATGAAACATTACCATATGGTAATGGTTCTCCAGTGGTTTCTGCTCAAAAGTTTTTGGAAGGTGAAGAAGCATTTTTAGTTCTATATAGTGATGATGTGATTTTTGGAAATCCTGGAGATTCAAAAATTATGGTTGATCTTTACAATAAAAATCCAGACGTAGATGGTGTAATTATGGCTCAGGAAGTTTCCGCAAAAGACGTCGATAAATATGGAATCATTGCCTTTAAAAAAGGGTCTAAGATCGATCTTGATAATATTGTAGAAAAACCAGAAATAGGACACGAGACGTCAAGATTGGCATCATATGGCAGATATTTATTAACTTCTGGCGTATTCGAACACTTGAACAGTTCTAACACAGGTAAAGATAATGAACTTTGGACTGTTGATGCAATTACAAAGATTGCTAAAAGTGGCAGAGTAATAGTTGGAAAAAGTAATGCTACTTGGCTAACCACAGGAGATCCTGAGAATTATTTCAAGGCTCACATGAGATTTGTAATCGACCATGAGGGTTATGGAAATAAACTTGAGGCATGGTTAAAGGAGTTTAAAAAATAATCGCTCTTTAACAGTCGAGTGTGAAGGAGACGTAACATATTTTTCCTGAACGATTTTTATGAAGGGTTCATGGATCATCTACTAGCATCGCGGTGTCAGTAGTGTCCTACCCACCTGCTTTCTGCGGGAAAACTCGACTCCTTCACGCTCGGCCGTTAAAATTTTTTTGCTAATGCTAATGATTTTAAGATTATTTAATGATAAAATTCCTATCTGTGTGGATTTATATTAGAGTGAGCTGCCCAGGTAGTTCAGTGGCAGAACGCCATCTTGGTAAGATGGTGGTCGAGGGTCCGATTCCCTCCCTGGGCTCAGAACTGATATAATATACGCAAGGCAAATGCCTAAGGCAAGATAGTTGCCACCAAGCCAGGTTACCCAAGTGGTCAACGGGGGCAGACTGTAAATCTGCTGATGTATGTCTTCAGAGGTTCGAATCCTTTACCTGGCACAAGCGTAAATTGGCGCCAAAATGTTCGGGCGCACGAATTGGTGCCAAAAATATGAAATTGGCGCCACCTTAGCTCAGTTGGTAGAGCAACGGTTTTGTAAACCGTAGGTCCAGAGTTCGAATCTCTGAGGTGGCTCAAGGTGAATTGCGAAACAAGAGAGGCTGGCCTGGGTTATGGCAATAGCCAGAGAGGGTACCCTGGGGTATAATACGATTCTGTTTAATTTTTATATTAATAACAAGCACCCAACTGGACAAGTACCCAGCTAGGTTTAAGCAAAAGAAGTAAATATGGCAAAAAAAAGTAAAGGCCCAAGACAAATTGTTGGATTAAAGTGTAGTGTTTGTAATGCATTCGGTTATGTTACTGAATTCAATAAAAATAACGAACAACTCAAAAAACAGACTTCAAATGAGTCTACATTTCCATTGAGTAAATACTGCAAAGTTTGTCGTAAACACACAGAACACAAACAGTCTAAAAAACTTAAATAATTTCAAACATTGTTATTTCTGGTGCGAATTAAAATTCCTTAATTGCTTTGGCAATTTCTTTAGAACCATTTAAAAAAAATGGATCTATTGTGTGAGCGTTATGCATGGCTTTTTCGATCCATGATTGTGATTTTCCTTTTGTTGAAGAAAGTATTTCTAGTTGGGCAACGATATCATCGATCATTGCTTTTCTTGCAATGTCTTTTTGTTCAAAAACTTCTCTAATTTTTTCTTCCCATTCTCCCCATTCTGCTAGGGTTAATAGAAACGAACCAGATGTAGCGGCATCGTAGGCCATGTCGCCAGATGGTTTTGTCAGAAATCCATCTGCCCAAGGGAAGGCATATTTTATTAGTAATTCATTAGCGTCAACAAGCTGGGGATGATAAATAATTCTTAGTTTTGCAGTTTTTTCATTAAGTTTAGAAATTTTTACTTTGTGTTTTTTGGCTAGTTCTTTTATTAACAAATTGATATCTTGATGGGTGCCTGCGTAAATAAGTAATTTATATTTATTATTTTTTCTGAGTTCCGGAAGGACTTGTTCTAAAATAGCTTCAATCTCATTTTTGTTAGTTCCCAAGCCCCCAGTTGCCAGACAGAGATTGATGGGTCCATTTCTCCATGGATGTTTTCTTTCTTTAGTAGCAATAACTCTGGGGTCGATTGGAGGGCCGGTGATAATGATTCTATTTGAATCGGCTTTAACATCATGTTCTGCAGCTTTTTCAAGGAATTCAATTTTTGTATCCTCATTAAAAACGCAAAACTTGATATTTTTTTGATCGGCGTATTTAACAAACTCGTCTCTAACGTGTGGATCCGTTATAACTTGAAGAATTTTTTTACCTTGTCCCGCTAGGATGTTTCCAGCGGCAATGTGAAAAGATAAAATTGGGTGATGGATACTCTCGGTTAAATGTAAAAGTGGGGGAGTGATACTTTTTAGAATAGGCATTTTTCCTCTGCCAAAAGTATCGATTAAATCTTTAATTGTTTTAAGAATTGGGTGGCGAGCAATAGTTTTGCCAATTATTTCAGTAAGTTCGATTGAGTTCCAGTTTTTATGAGAAACATAGTTGGTCGGATCAACAATCCAAGCTTTTTTGGGGTCAATTTTCTTACCCCAAATCTGAATTGCAACCCCAAGCGCCATCGAGTAGTGAGCTCTGGAAAAAACCACATCTTCTATAGTGTCATCATCTGGAAATCCATGACTTTTTTTAAGATCTTCTTTGTAACTTGCCGATACAGTAATGATTGGAACTTTTGAAGTTTCTAGAAATTTCTTATCTTCTTTGAAGGTTTTAACTAAGTACGGGTCAAATAGTTCTGGCATATATTAAAAGTATATATGAAGTGAAGACTGTTGGGGTAGTGCAATTTTAATGAAAAAAAGACAGTTTCTTTTTGGTCAAAAATATCTGGTATACCACATTTTCAATTTAGTAAACCATATAGAAAGTCACATACGCAAAAAAGAAAAGGGAAGGTTATATGGGTTGTTTTAGAATTAGATACTATGACTCAAAGGTTGCGAAAGAGTTATACTCCATCTATACTACACTCCCAGACTTCTTGTCAGGGAAAATAGGATCGTAATGTCAATGGTAGCATGACTGTCTCCAAAACAGTTCGTGGGGGTTCGAATCCCTCCGGTCCTGCACGTTAGTATGATAGCTCTCTACACGAAGTATATCATAGGGTTGTTTGAGCTGTATATCAATGTTTCCATCTTTTAGATAGAGGTTCTTGCCAAGAGTTTGCACCACATTTCTAATTTTTTCTTTTTCTGTATCTATTTTTATTTCACCAGATTCAAGTGCAATATCAAAGAATTTTTTTGTACGTTCCAGCCAATGTAAACCAAGTTCTGAAGAGTCACTATTTATTATTTCTTCCAGCTTAATTTTTTCATCAGTTAAAATATTCTTTTCAGCTAGGAACTCTTCTTTTGTTAGTTCATTATCCATTCTCATTGTGAGCAGTCTTTTAAGTTTGTCTTCTATACCCAATACCTTTTTACTGTAATTACGCTTGAGTTTTCCATACTCATTAATTTCTTGCTCATATTTTGCTTTAGCCAGTTCCATTGCGAGTTGCCATGTTTCTTTATCAATTCCAATAGTATTTAAATCATTAACTATTTGAACTTTAACGTCATTCTTTTTTACTGGCTTTTGACTACAGGCTTTTTTCTTTTTTGTACAGTTGCAGTAGCTATATAGGGCAGTTCTGTCGGTGCCTTTGTAGTATTTTTTCTTTACAGTAGTAGTTATTGCACAACCACACTCTGCACAGGTAATTAGACCATTGAGTTCCCTCTGACCTTCCCATATATGTTTTCTAGGTTTAGACCTGTTTTTGAGCCCTTCCTGAGCCTGGTCAAAAAGAGATTTTGATATAAGTGGTTCATATACACCTTCATAGAGTTCGCCATTGTGAGTAAAGTATCCATAGTAAACAGTGTGGTTTAACATTCTATGAATGTGACTAATACTTAGACCTTTTCCTTTTTTGGTGGTTAATCCATTACTTTTCAAGAATGTACGAAGTTGTTTTAGAGAATAGTTTCCTGTTGCACAAATCTCAAACATTTTTTTGATTAATGGTCCTTCGGTGGGATGAGGTCTTATTTTTCTTTGTCTTGCTAAGCCATAGCCCTCATATCCAATAGGGGCAGGTCTTGGATATTCACCACGCTTTGCCTTGTAGTTTAAACCTCTTCTTACATTTTGACTTAAGTTTCTAGAGAATTGGTTTGCCATTCCAAAATGAATTTGCAAAATTAAATGGTCAGAATCCTGAGTGTAGATTGCATTAGGTGTACGAATTTCTTTAAGTTTTCCGTCTTGAAGTAATTGCATGATTTTGCCACCTTCTTCAGGATTCCGACAAATACGGTCTTCTTTCCAAGTTAAAATAGCTTCAATTTTTCCTGCCTTTATTAATTCAACTATTTCATCAAACACTGGTCTGTTGTTTGGCTTATATGCTGATTTGCTTTCTTTATAAACTTTGCCAATTTTAATATTATTTTGTTTAGAAACTTTTTCACACTCAGCAATCTGGTCCCCAATAGAAGCAACCTGTCTTTCTTTTGCTTCGGATGATTTTCTTGCATAGAGTATGTATTTGTATGGATTATTCATGTTTTTTCCTCTTGTCTTAGTTATCTATTATAGTTACTATTACGTAATAAGTAACTATAATAGTAACTGTTACTATATAGATACTTCACTAGATAGATACCTTTTTTAAATTTCATACTAAATTACAAACAAAATAGATACTTTACCAGTTATTTATTTGGTAATAATGTCATCAATATCATCATTTGCGAAAGTTGTTTGGCTTGTTGCTAACTGGTATTGTTCTAAGATTTTATCTTTAATAAATCCAAACATTTCTCCTTCAGCAATAAATGATTTTCTGTATGTATTCCCACTTTGATATGCTGGAAAATCTACAGATAGTGATGATTTTCTATTTCCTTTAAATATTTTAATTTTAAAACCTTTAACTTTAAATAATGTGTTCCCTGATGTATCAATAAAGTGTACTTCTGCAAAAGCAAGTACCTCAGAATTTTTATTGATATGTAATGTAACTATAAAGTTAGAAATTTCACTAGGTAGTGATTGTGGTTTTGGCATTATCTAGTCCTTTCAAAAATTAAGACCTTTAGCCTGTTTGTTGCATGAAAAAAGTCTTGTGCATCTACCTGTAGTTTATGAGACCAGTACCTTTCAATTACATTTTTAGCTTGTTCATATGGTTCAAAGTTAAACCAGCATCTTTGGTTTTGAACAGCAACACTTTTTATTGGAAAATCAGAGCATAGAAGAGCGCTGGCTTCTCCTAAGTCTTTGGTTTGGAATGAGTCTTTTGACATATTTGTTTACTCCATACTTCTATAATTTTTACTAAGTTATTAGCTATCTCTAAAACCTCAGCATCAGTTAAAGCTCTTCCATACAAGGGTTCAAACTTTTTCTTTATCTTTAGCTGGTGGTTCTCTGTGAGCCATAACATTTAGCAATATTCTTGCAAGAAAAGTTGTGGGAAATCGTTGGGAGATAAACAAAAACTCCTCAAGAGAGAGGAGTTGATTTTAGGAAAGTGTTGAGACTATTCAATCTCTATAGGTATAGATATTCTATATCTTTTATTGTTTGATTCTATGAAGTTGTCAGGGTCTTTTTCTTGTAATTTGAAACTATCTCGAATTGCTCTTATTGATTCATATACTTCTCTAGACTTCTCAGTATCACTTAAATCTTTTCCATCAAATTCTAAAGATTTTATTAGGTCTGTAACTGAAACGAAGCCACGTTTACTTAGGAGTTTCTCAAAAACTTTGCCTGAATTGCTATCTTTTGAAATTTTTGTTTCTATTTTACTTGAAGGTGTAAGTAGAGTGCAAACAAAAGTATCTAGGGTTATTTGTACCAATAATTCTTTTGTTTTATTGTCACTTATTATCAGTTCTTTAAGGTCATTTTTTGCAGTAACAAGTTGTTCTGAAAAATTATCTATAAAGAATTTTCTAATATCTTTTACTTTAAATATGCTTTTTGGATACCTATTTAGGTTAGTGCCTAACACATGCTTAGAGATATAAAACAACGATGCTTCATCTAACTTTTTATAATCAACTTGGTGAATGTCTCCCATTTCAATGGAGTGAATAATTTCGTTTAAAGTTTGGTTTAATTTACTTTGGCTGTAGCTTTTCATCTTACTTTTACTTCTGTGTTTAGCAGTTATTTTACCAAGATATTGAACACAAATTTTTACGAGCATTTCAAAGAGGGTCAAGCTATATGAGATTTTGGTAAAGCGAGATGTTACTGGTCCAGCCCCTGGGTGCTAATAGGTGTTAACCTCCGTAGGTTATAGATAAATGAATGTTTATATAAGGGGGAGGTTAATCTTTGCCCACTACTTTAGAATTTTATTAAGTCTTTAACCTGGAGTTTTAAAGCTTTAGCTAGCTTGTATAAAGTGTAAATTGAGGGGGTATAACGTCCTACTTCTATATGACCAACATATGTTCTGTATAAACCTGCATCAGCAGACAACTGTTCTTGGGAAATACCAGTATTTTCTCTAGCTTCTCTAATTGAGTTGCCAACTTCTTCGGTTATCTGCTTTTTACTTTTCATTACTACCATTGAAAAGAAATACGCAGTATTCAACAACGCAGTAAACATAGTAAAACATGCTATAATTCAATTATTATCTGGGGGAATAAAATGAAAAAAACAATAGATTCTTTATCAAGTTTTCAAAAGATAGTCTTGGTGTTAATAATTTTCATTTCTGCAATATTAATTATGTATTGGAGAAAAGATGTGGAGTTTGAAAGATGTTACAGCTTAGGTCAAACTGTTAGAGACTCAGATATGGCTAATTTTATGAATACAAGCTGTGGCAAACTTTTGAAGAATAAATTTGTTAATTAAATGAGAATTTAATAGAGCCAATTACTTTTCCAAGAACGCCAACATCTTTTTCTTCAAGAATGAAAGGGTCGTGTTTCTCTCTATTGAGAGGACTTAAGATTACTTTTCCGTTGGATTTACTATATTCCTTTATTGTTGCTTCGAAGTCACCTGCACCATCCATTCTAACTGCTACAACTATGTCCCGATTGTTAACCTCATGAATGTTTACTTTTTTAATTAATGCAAAATCATTTTCTTCAAGATATGGGGACATTGAGTCACCTGTTACTCTTAATAAATAAGTTGTTTCTTTTGAGTTTCCTTTTAGCAATCTACTTGGAACTTTGATTTCTCCTTCAATGTTTTCATTAACAAATAAGAAATTACCTCCTGGCGCGGTTCCTAAAATAGGAATGCTAATTTTGGCATCATGAACCAATCCATCATCATTAATATCTACGTCAGATATTATTTCTATAGACCTACTTAAGTAAGATGAGCGCTTAATTACAAGCTTATCTTCAAGTGCTCTCAATATTTCAAGAACTTTACGCGTTGATAGTTTTAATTCTTTTGATATCTGCCTAATTGCAGGAGCAGATTCGTGTTGAAATCCATAGTCTTTGATAAAAAAATAAACTTCTTTTTCTTTTGGTTCTAATCTATTCATAGGAAACATTCTATCCTATTTCAGGACCTTGTCAAGTACCTAGACCTCGAGTCTTGACTAATAACATTCGTGTTTTCTTCGTTTATTTTTGGAACAGAGATTGATGTTTCCGCATATATCTGATATCATTAGTATCAAAATGTACAGCTCCTTAGGAAAGGAGACAAAAAAGTCGACCTTCACCGCAAAATGACAAGTCGACTTTATTACAAAATTTGAGGATAGCTGTGCTTTCCTGTATTAAAATTAGTATAGCAAACGGAAATTAGTATGACTATAACAAAAAAAAGAATTAGGAAAATTAAAACAAATTTTCCGCACATAGAGGACAATCAAGAAATTTACTTTGGAATTTCTGTTAACTCTGTAAATACAAAAAAAATAAAAGACATTGGGTTCGAGATTCCAATTCAGGTTGGCGACGCAGTCTTGCCAAAAGCTATGGGACCAACTTCAAGCTTTAACTCCATAGGCAAGGAACTTGTTAGAAAAGATTTGCCAAAAGAAGAGAGGGTAGTGCAAACACGCGAGTGGACTTGGAAAGATTGGGGTGGACACCAACATTCACGCTGGGTTGATATTACCAAGAACTGCTATCAGAGAGATATTATTGAAGCTCCCTCAGTTGAACTTCAAATTTTTAATTCCGATAGCGCGTCCAATCTTGTTTTAACCCCGATGTTTACAATGGGAAAATCTTCAGAAGATGAAATGTTGCACGCAGTCAATCTATTGCTGGAGTTGTTTGGAGAATGCACAGTATATAACAAGGAGCTAGAAGGAATTCTTCCAACCCCCACAAGAAAACTCAATTGGAAAATTTTGCCTCAGGGTACTTTGCCTTGGCATAAAATAGAACCTCATCTAAGACCAATTATTAATAAGTCAAGTCAAGGAAACAGAGCTTTTATTGAGAAGAGGCTTCATTTACTTGCTGGTGAGAAGCCATCTTTTTGTGCAGTTGGAACTGCTGGCTTCAGTGGATATGTGATATTTGGTTTTAAGAATAAGTCAATTTATATTCTAGAGAGTATCTATTATGGAAATGCAACTTATGTTTTAGGTGATGATTGGAAAAAACTATCTAGACTTACAAAAGCTCAGATAATCAATCGAGAACTTGCCGAAGAACGAATTATTCACTCCACTCATTGGTGGAATAATATGAAGAAAGTGTTTAAAAAATAAAGAAAATCTGCTTATTGAACTGCACTCTTGTAATTTTATTTATAAGGGTGCAGAAGAAAGATTATATGATTAAAAGTGAATATTACAATCAAGTTTCATTGTTATTTTTATTTGTAATATATACATATTTAGTCTCTCAATATTGCAACTTCTATGATGTTGCTTATGCAAGCTGTATAAATTATCAGATACAGGACGAGGATGATTCTCCAACTGAACTTAGAATGACATCTTTTAATAATATTTCAAATATAACTGCTAGTACTACAAGTGTTAGCCTATCATCAGAAATATCAGAATTAGACTATTAAAAATAAAATAAGGAAATAAATTATTATGCAAAATATATTAGATGAATACTTTATTAAAGATGGAGTATTGAGTGGCTCAACTAGAAAAAAAAGTGTGCTTCTTTCATTAGAAAGAGATTTAGCTTTTTGTGTTGCATTGCCAGGATTTTGGATAGAGGGAAATTCAAGAAATAAAATCCAACTTACTAGCAAACAATATAAAGAACTGTTAAAAGTTAGGCCAACTTTTGCCATCATTTCTTTATTTTGTTCCGCAGTGGATGTGATTGCGAGAGTATCAAATAAAAGGCACCCAAATATTGGAGAGAATGGAACTTTTTTTAAGAATTCTGCTCAAGATTGGTTCGACTTACCAAGCACGCATGCAAATGAACTGTGGAATCTTAGAAATGGTATTTCTCATAGTTACAGATTGATGACTGGTCAAGCAGCAGTTGATATTGGAAGTGGTTCTCCAGTGGAAATAAATGATATTGGAGAATTTATTTTTTACCTCCATGCTATGTATTCTAGTGTGGGTAAGGCAAAAAGAAAATTATATGAAGTATTAAGTGGTGAATCAAACATAGAGAAGCAATCAACAGCTGACTATTTACATGATAATGGATTTTTTTATACAAAGTAATACAGCTAAATACAAAAAATTAAAATGCATAATATTAGAATTCCATTAACTTCGCATGCAAGGTCAAAAAGCTCTTTTGAAGTAGTTGAGGCAATTAAGTTTTTTAGTTTTCTAAGAAAAGTTGGTAGCTCTCACAATGTTAAAGTCTCGTATAGAAAAAAGACTGAAGTTGATTTTATTCTAGTTTTATCAAGTGATTTTGAATCTAATATAGAAACATTTCTTTTAGAATTAATGCTAAAAAAAGGTTTATTTTATTACGTATGTAGTTTAGAAAAAAAATCAAAAAAAATAATTAAATATGTTCTCAAACCAATATTTGAAATACTATTAGAGCAAACTTTTGAATATATTCCAAATATTTCTTTAGAAGAAATATTGAGTGGAATTTTTGTCTCATTTCCATCTAATACTAGCTATTCTTATACAAAAGATTTTGACTTGTTATTTTTGAAATATAACTTAAAAATGATAGATGATAAGGAATATGTCTTAAGTCTAGATTTATTACTTAGTAATTTTTTACTTGAAGAAAATGGTCATAAAATTGGAGAAAAAAGTGGTAACTATTATACGTATGTTGATAGGGCAAAAAAAGTATCATTTAATTTGGATGAAAAAGTTATCGAAGCATTTAAACAGATACATGAATGGAGAACATATGATTTGCATAGAAGAAAAACTCAATATACAAAATTAAAACTTAAGGAAGTATCACAAGTAGTTAAAAATTATTTTGGTTATTATGACGATTATTATTGGAGTCAACAAAATGAGACATTAACCTTAAAAGGTAAAATTTATAAAAAAATAAAACTTGGGGAAGAAAAGGGGCAATATCCAGATAGATTAATATGTGGTGATTGCGCAGTAAGAAATGGTGAATATCATGTGTGGGCTTGCGATTGGGAGCAATGTCCTAGGTGTTTAAATCAATTGTTGGGATGTGGTTGTGAAATGAGTTAGTGTTTTTTTGAATAGTAAGTTCCAACATATTCAACTAGTCCCTGCAAACATGTATCAAAATATAACTTTTTATTGTCAAATCAACCCGTTATATTAAGTATGAAAACAAAATTTACTAAATTTTCTAAGACTGATGCTCATGTCATGCAAAAATGGGCAAGCTTCTTTCATGCTGGAGATGCTTGGTTGGCATCATTGCAGGTTTTAGAGGACGGTAAAGATCAGATAGGATGGGGAATTTTTTATGTTAAACCTTGGGTTGTAGCTTTTTGTCTTGAATTATATGTTAAAGCTATTGCTTCGCATGCAGACAATTTTTTTAATGGAGGAGACTACAGGCACGGAGTAACGGAGATTTTAAAAAAGTATTTTTCAATTTCATTCTTTGGTGAGATATTAAAAGATGATGAACTTATGATCTTGATAAGGGAATATGAAAAAACCATTGATACAAAATATGGCGAAACGTATGTTTCAATCAATGGTGATGACCAACAAAAAATAATTGATTTGGTTTATAAACTACGTGAAGAAATTTCTTCTAGAACAGGATTGAGATAGGGAATAACTCTAATTGAAGAAGTAAAATAAGTTCTAACATCCTTCACTAATCCCTGAAAATGATAAATAGACCTCCTGCATTCGCACATGAAGTGCAACACTTTGTTAATTTTTAATGTTTGTTAAGTTTTTGTAATTCTAACATCATTGATTCATTTGGAGTCAGATAGTTTAGACATTTTCTAGGAGTATTATTAAGTT
>Ga0210027_1000190_pt1 | contig 67546 bp, 59 predicted proteins | sample CryGeymeta201510_FD_183978 | JGI IMG/M metagenome (GOLD analysis project Ga0210027, IMG submission 183978) | Groundwater microbial communities from Crystal Geyser aquifers in Utah, USA - Crystal Geyser metaG 2015-10 (SPAdes) (version 2) | ecosystem: Environmental > Aquatic > Deep subsurface >...
CGCTTGTGATCCTGCAACGCACCGGCGACGATCTCCGAGGCCGAGGCGGAACCGCCGTTTACCAGCACCACCATCGGCACGCGGGCAAATTCGTCCGAAAGATTTTTCAGGTAGTCCTCCTTGCTGCCCCGCGCGTAATACTCGGGGCTGGCCAGCAGGCGCATCTTGGCATCGTCGGTGCGTCCTTCGGTATAGACCACCAGCGCATCTTTAGGCAGGAAGGCCGCCGAGACACCGACCGCGCCGGTCAAAAGTCCGCCCGGATCATTGCGCAGATCCAGAATCAAGCCCTGCAGCGGTTCCTTGTTCTGTTTGCGCAGGTTGGCCAGGGCGGTGGCCAGATTCTCGCCGGTGTGTTCCTGGAACTGGGTGATGCGCACGAAGGCGTAGCCCGGCTCGGCCAGTTTTGATTTAACGCTTTGCACTTTGATGACGGCGCGCACGACCTTGATTTTTAGCGGCTGCGGCGCGTTTTTGCGGATCACGGTAAGGACGATGCTGCTGCCCGGTTTGCCGCGCATCAGTTTGACCGCATCGTTCAGAGTCATCCCCTTGACCAGGGTGTCATCCAGCTTGATGATCAGGTCGCCGCTCTGGATCCCGGCCTTGAAGGCCGGGGTGTCCTCGATCGGCGAGATAACCTTGACCAGCCCGTCGTCCATGCCGACCTCGATACCGAGCCCGCCGAATTCACCCTGGGTACCGACCTGCAATTCCTTGAAGCCTTCCGCATCCAGATAGGCGGAGTGCGGATCCAGCCCGCTCAACATGCCGTTGATCGCTTCCGTGATCAGTTTTTTGTCGCTCACCGGTTCGACATAGTCGCTTTTGATCCGCCCGAATACATTGGCAAACGCGCGCAACTCCTCGACCGGCAACGGCAGCACAACTTCCTTTTCCGCCATGGCGAAAAACGGCAAGATCAAAACGGCTCCCGCGATCATTCCGACGGCAATCAGCCCCAGTTCTTTAATGCGACGACTCATTTATTTTCCTTAAGGTTGCTTGATCCAGCGGCTCGGGTTGACGGGCTGCCCCTTGTAGCGCAGTTCAAAGTATAAACCTGAATCCTCGTTCCCGCCGCTGTTGCCGACGGCGGCGATCAGGTCGCCGGTGCGCAGGATTTCGCCCACCTGTTTGTACAAGGTTTGATTGTTGCCGTACAAACTCAGATAACCCTGGCCGTGATCGAGGATGAGCAGATTGCCATAGCCGCGCAACCAGTCGGCATACACCACGCGGCCGGGGGCGATGGCCAGCACCGGCTGTTTGGCGCGCGCGCGGATGAACCAGCCGTTCCAGGCCAGGGTGCTATCCGGACGGCGGCTGCCAAATTGATTGGCAATTGCGCCGCTGACCGGCAACGCCAGTTTGCCTTTGTGGCGGCGAAAATCATTGCCCGCCATCTCCGGCATGACAGCGGACAGTTCCCGCAACAGACGGGCCAGTCGCGCTTCGTTTTTTTGCAGGCGGCCGATTTCCCGCCGCTGCTGTTTCAGTTGCTGCGAGATCTTGTGCAGGGTGCGCTGACGGGCATCCTGTTCCTGTCGCAGCTGTGCCAGCTCGCGCCGCTCGGCCGCTCGCAGTTCATCCAGTTCGTGCTGTTTGGCTTCGGTTTCGCGGGCGGCTGCTTTCAGTTCTGCCAGGGCTTTCTGCTGCGCGCGCAATGCGCTGCCGCGTTCGCGCGCGATGTAGCCCAGATAATGCACGTCGCGCGCGAGCTGATTCGGATCGTCGCTGCCGAGCAGCAGTTTGAGATAGTCCTCGTCGGTGCTGCTGACATATTGCCGATAGAGCAGGCTGCCGAGACGGATTTGCTGCTGGCGGGCATTTTCGCCGGCCCGGGCGCCGCGCCGTTGCAGGTGTTGCAGGGCGATTTTGCCCTCGCGCTGCTGCTGTTCGAGGCGCGCCAGGGCGCGCTGGCGATCGCTGATCGTGCGTTCCGATTCGCGCAACGCATCTGCCGCTTCCGCTTTGGATTCGGACGCCTGGTCAAATTCGCGTTGCAGCAGCGCGATACGCTGGCGCAGTCTGTCCAGATCCGTCTGGTCGGCGGCGAACGCGTTGGCGGCCAGACAGCAGGCTATCAGCAACAGCATTCGCGCCATTCTTGTTACCCGAAATGAAGCAGGGAGCTGCCGGTCATCTCGGGCGGCTGCGGCAGGCCCATCATGGCCAGCAGGGTGGGCGCCACATCCCGCAACGCCCCGGTTCCCGCTGCCGCGATAACCGCCTTGCGTCCGACATACAGAAAGGGCACCAGATTCAGCGTATGCGCGGTGTGCGCCTGATGGGTGTTGCGATCCAGCATCTGTTCGGCGTTGCCGTGATCGGCGGTAATGATGACTTCGCCGCCGATCTCCAGCATGGCTTCCACCACCCGGCCGATGCAGATGTCCAGTGTTTCCACCGCCTTCACTGCCGCCTCCATGATGCCGCTGTGCCCGACCATGTCGCCGTTGGCGTAGTTGCACAGGATGGCCTGGTACTGTTTGGCGCGGATTGCCGCCACCAGTTTGTCGGTGACTTCGAACGCGCTCATTTCCGGTTGCAGGTCGTAAGTGGCGACCTTGGGCGACTGGACAAGGATGCGGTCTTCGCCCGGATAGGGCTGTTCCTTGCCGCCGTTCATGAAGTAGGTGACGTGCGCGTATTTCTCCGTCTCGGCGATGCGCAACTGCTTCAGTCCCAAATTGGAAAGATACTCGCCGATGCCGTTGTGGATGGTATCGGTAGTGTAAGCGCAGGGCAGGTGGAAATCCTCGCCATAGCTGCTGAGAGAGGTGAAATTTGCCAGCCGGGGGAAGCGGGCGCGCGCGAAACCGTCGAACTTTTCCTCGGTCAGGGCGCGGGTGATCTCGCGTGCGCGATCGGCACGGAAATTCATGAACACCACCGCGTCGCCGTCCTGCATCGTCGCGGGTTCGCCGATCACCGTGGCTTGCACGAACTCGTCGTTCTCGCCGCGCGCGTAGGCGGCCTCCAATCCGGCCGCTGCGTCGGCGGCGGTGAACGGCGCCACCCCTTGCGTCAGCATGTCATAGGCGACCTGCACCCGCTCCCAGCGGTTGTCGCGATCCATCACAAAATAGCGCCCGACCAGCGAGGCGATGCACCCCGCGCCGAGTTGCGTGCATTTGTCCTGCAAGGCTTGCAGCGATTGGGCGGCGCTGCGCGGCGGCGTGTCGCGCCCGTCGAGAAAGGCGTGCAGGAAGATATTTTTCAGTCCGGCACGTGCCGCCAGCTCCAGCATGGCGTGGATATGCGCCTCGTGGCTGTGCACACCGCCGGGCGAGAGCAATCCCATGATGTGCAGCGCCGCGTTGTTTTGTTGCGCGTCGCGCACCGCCTGCACCAGCGCCGGATTGCCGAAGAAGCTGCCGTCTGCGATGGCCAGATCGACCTTGGTCAGGTCCTGGTACACCACGCGTCCGGCACCGATGTTGAGATGGCCGACCTCGGAATTGCCCATTTGCCCGTGCGGCAGACCGACATCCAGTGACGAAGTCTTGATCAGGGTGTGCGGATATTCGCGCCACAGCCTGTCCCAGTTGGGTTTGCGCGCCTGCGCGATGGCGTTGAAGTCGGCTTCCTCGCGATAGCCGAAGCCGTCAAGGATTAGCAACAGGACAGGGGTGATGGCGGGTGCAGTTTGGGTCATGCCGGGTTTCTCGCTAAACTGTGGGGAAGATCAACGTTTGCTGATACACAAGAGGCGCAATTTTAGCCGATTTTGCACGTCAGGGAGGCGCGTTACCTGCGTGCCGGGGAGAAAACATGGCAAAGAAGCCAATTGAAAAAGAAGCAGATATTGCGATAGCCGCGGCCTCCATGAAGGCTATCGCCCATCCTTTGCGCCTGAAAATATTGTGCGTGCTGTCCGGCGGCGCATTGAGTGTGCAGGATATTGTCGAGCAAGTGGGGACGACGCAGAGCAATATTTCGCAGCATCTGGCGATTCTTCGTGCCAAAGGCATCCTGATAGCGCACAAAGAAGCGAACCGGGTTTATTACCGCATCGGCGATGCCAGAACCCTTAAGTTGGTGGGGTTGATGCGGGATGTCTTTTGTTCGGTATAAGCGGCTTGCAATCATTTCTATATTAGAATACTCTAATACGTTGTCAATTTTCGCAGCGGGGCAAAATATGAAAAAACCGTGGATGCTGGTTATTTCGCTGGTGGCGCTGTCAAATGCCGCCATCGCGGAGCCGCTGCGCGCGATCCAGGCGCAGGAGCGCGAAGTCGCCCAGCGCTACAGCGTCGATGGCGTGGTCGAGGCGACGCGCCAATCGACCGTGTCGGCACAGATCTCCGGTCGCGTGAAGGCGCTCAATTTTGATGTGGGCGACCGCGTCAGCAAGGGGCAGATTCTCCTGCGCATCGACGAGCGCGAGGCCAACCAGGCGGCGGCCGGCAGCAACGCGCAACTGGCGCAGGCACAGGCGGCATTGGACAACGCCCGCTTGAACTATGAACGTGCGCAGCAGTTGTTTGCGCAGAAATTCATTAGCCAGGCCGCGCTGGACAAGGCCAGGGCCGATTTCGAGATGGCGGCGGCGCAAGCGCGCGCCAGCGCGGCGGGCGCCGAGCAGTCGGCGTTGGCGCAGAGCTATACCGCTGTGGTTGCGCCCTACGCCGGGTTGGTGTCGGCGCGCCATGTCGAACTGGGCGAGATGGTGACGGTGGGGATGCCGCTGATGACCGGCTTCGATCCGGCTGAGCTGCGCATCATCGCCAACGTGCCGCAATACAAATTGACGGCAATCGGCGTCAGACCGGACGTGAGCATTGAAGTGCCGGAATTGCAGCGCTGGCTGGTGCCGGCCAGTGTGACCGTGCAACCCTCGGCCGATCCGCGCACCCACAGCACCCAGGTGCGCATCAATTTAGCTGCCAACGAAAAAGGGGGGCGGTCGCGACAGGTTACAGCAGAGCAGCCGTCTGCGGGAGCGACCGCCGAACAATCCCTCCCGCCCCACACGCCTGCGCGCACCGTGCCGGGGCTGTATCCCGGGATGTTCGTGCGCGTTCACTTCGTGGTTGGCAAGGAGCGCAAACTGACCATTCCGCTGGTCGCGGTGGTGAAGCGCAGCGAAGTGGTCGCCGTGTATGTGGTGGGCGCGGATGGCACGCCGCGCTTGCGTCAGGTGCGTCTCGGTGAAGTGACCGATGACGGCGAGGTCGAGGTGCTGGCCGGATTGCGGGCGGGCGAGCGGATCGCCCTGGATCCGCTGCAAGCCGGGATGGAACTGAAAAAATGATGGGCATCTCCGGACGCATCGCGCGCATCTTCCTGCATTCACAGATGACCCCGCTGCTGGCGCTGGTCGCCGTTCTGCTTGGCGCGTTCGCGGTGGCGGTCACGCCGCGCGAGGAAGAGCCGCAGATCAACGTGACCATGGCCAACGTGCTGATCGCCTATCCGGGGGCCTCGGCCGATGATGTGGCGCGCACGGTGTCGACCCCGGCGGAGCAGGTGCTGTCGCAGATTGCCGGGATCGATCACGTGTATTCGGTGTCGCAACCCGGCATGGCGATCCTGACCGTGCAGTTCAAGGTGGGCGAGCAACATATCCCTTCGCTGGTCAAACTGTATGACGTGATCAACTCGCACGCCGACTGGCTGCCGCCGACGCTGGGGGTGGCGCCGCCACTGATCAAGGCGCACGGCATCGACGATGTGCCGATCCTGGCGCTGACCCTGTGGCGCGCACAGGCGGCGGGCGGCGGCCTGGCGCTGACCCAGGTGGCGCACTCGATCGAGACCGAGCTGAAGCGGGTGCCCGGCACGCGCGAAGTGAATACGCTGGGGGCGAGCCGGCGCGCGGTGCGCATTCTGCTCGATCCGCAAGCCTTGAACGCCTACCAGTTATCGTTGCAGGAAGTGCGCGCCGCCTTGCAGGGCGCGAACGTGTCGCAGAGCGCGGGCTATCTGGTGCAGCGCAATCGAGAAGTGCTGGTGCAGACCAATAATTTCCTCACCAACGCGGCCGAGGTGCGGCAACTGGTGGTGGGTGTGTTCGAAGGCAAACCGGTTTTTCTGCACGATGTCGCGCAGGTGCGCGACGAAGCCGATCTGCCGGCGAACTACGTTTGGCTAGGCACCGGCCCGGCGGCGCAGGACAAGTTCATCGCGGCGCAGGGCGAATTTACCGCGGTGACGGTTGCCACCACCAAGAAACCGGGAGAGAACGCGGTGCAGGTGGCGCGCGCGCTGCTGCAACGGGTGGATGAATTGAAAGGCAGCGTGATTCCCGACGATGTCCGGGTGACGGTGACACGCAACTACGGCGAGACCGCCAACGACAAGGCGATGAAGCTGATCCAGAAACTGTTCTTCGCCACCTTCGCGGTGGTCGCGCTGGTGTGGTTCGCACTGGGGCGGCGCGAGGCATTTATCGTCGGCGCGGCGGTGATGCTGACCCTGGCGGTGACCCTGTTCGCTTCCTGGGCGTATGGCTTCACCCTCAACCGTGTGTCGTTGTTTGCCTTGATCTTCTCCATCGGCATCCTGGTTGATGACGCGATTGTGGTGGTGGAAAACATCCACCGGCGGCGCGAGTTGGCGCGGCATCAGACGCTGTCCGAGATTATTCCGGAGGCGGTGGACGAGGTCGGCAGTCCGACCATTCTTGCCACTTTCACGGTGATCGCGGCGCTGTTGCCGATGGCTTTCGTGACCGGCCTGATGGGGCCGTACATGAGCCCGATCCCGATCAACGCCAGCATGGGCATGCTGATCTCGCTGGCGGTCGCGTTCATCATCACACCGTGGCTGGCATTGCGCTTTTCCGGCCCGCCTCACGCGGCGGAGAAAAATGAAACCGATGACAATTGGACGAAGTTTTTTCGCGCGCGTCTTTCGCCGTTCCTGAACGGGGTGCACGGCAAGCCGGCGCGGCGCAAGTTGTGGCTGGGCATTCTGGCAGCGCTGTTGCTGTCGGGTTTGCTGGCCGGAATCAAGCTGGTGGTGCTGAAGATGCTGCCCTTCGATAACAAGTCAGAATTCCAGGTGGTGGTGGACATGCCCGCCGGCACCGCGCTGGAACAGACCGCAGGAGTGATGCGCGAGATCGGCGCGTATCTTTCGACCGTGCCGGAAGTCACCGATTATCAGGCCTATGCGGGCACCGCATCACCGATCAATTTCAACGGCCTGGTGCGCCAGTATTATTTGCGCGAGGCTTCGGAGCAGGGCGACATCCAGGTCAATCTGCGGGACAAGCACCAGCGTTCGCGCAGCAGCCACGAGATCGCCGGCGCCGTGCGCGCGCCGATCGGGGCCATTGCGGGAAAGTGGGGCGCGAAGGTGAAGATCGTGGAAGTGCCGCCCGGGCCGCCGGTCCTGTCGCCCATCGTGGCGGAAATCTACGGGCCGGATTATGCCGGCGCGCGCGAGGTTGCCGGCAAGGTGCGCGAGCAGTTCGCGCAAACGGCCGATATCGTCGGCATCGATGACAGCGTGACCGAGAGCGCGCCCAAACTGATGCTGCGCGTGCTGCAAAGCAAGGCCGCCATCCTCGGCGTGGCGACGCGCGACATCGCGCAAACCATCAGCGTCGCGCTGGCGGGCGAGGATGTGACCTCGCTGCACGCGGAAGGAGCGAAGTACGCGCCGCCGTTGCGCATGGTGCTGCCGGAGGAAAAACGCGGCCGCATCGACGAAGTGCTAAAACTCAAGGTGCGCGCGCGCGACGGGGTGCTGGTGCCGTTGTCCGACCTGGTGCAAGTGGTGCAGGCGCAACGCGATCAGCCGATCTACCACAAGGATCTGCTGCCGGTGGTGTATGTGCTGGCCGACATGGCGGGCGAGCTGGACAGCCCTCTGTACGGCATGTTCGACATCCATCGCAAGACCGACGGCATGGCGCTGTCACAGGGCGGTGTGCTGCAGTCGTGGTTCATCCGGCAGCCGGCCGATCCCTATGCCGGCTACGCCCTGAAATGGGACGGCGAATGGCAGGTCACCTACGAGACTTTCCGCGACATGGGCATCGCCTACGCGGCCGGCCTGGTGCTGATCTATCTGCTGGTGGTGGCGCAGTTCAAGAGCTATGTCGTGCCGCTGGTGATTATGGCGCCGATCCCGCTCACCCTTATCGGGGTGATGCCGGGACACGCGCTGTTCGGGGCGCAATTCACCGCCACCTCGATGATCGGCATGATCGCGCTGGCCGGCATCATCGTGCGCAATTCCATTCTGCTGGTGGACTTCGTCAATCTCAAGTTGTCGCAAGGGGTGGCGTTGGCTCAGGCGGTGATTGACGCGGCAGCCGCGCGCGCCAAGCCCATCCTGCTGACCGGGCTGGCGGCGATGCTGGGCGCGCTGTTCATCCTCGACGACCCGATCTTCAACGGCCTCGCGCTGTCGCTGATCTTCGGGATTCTGATCTCCACCCTGTTGACGCTGGTGGTTATTCCGGTGTTGTATTACGCGTCCATCTACAAAAAAATTCAGTAAGCCAACCGCAGGGAGTCGCCAACCATGAATGCAGAACGCATTGTCCGTATCGTCGCCGGTTTTTTCATTTTGTTATCGCTCTCGCTGGGGGTGACCGCCAGTCCGCTGTTCGTCAGCGAATATTTTCTGTGGTTCACCGCCTTCGTCGGGCTGAATCTGTTGCAGAGCGGCTTCACGCAGATCTGCCCGCTCAATAGCATTCTTGCCAGGTTCGGCGTCAAAGGCAGTTGCTAAACCAACGCCTGCAGTTTGGTAGCGCCCGCCTCAGTCTGGCCCTCGTCGGCCTGATGTGGGTTTTGCCTTTTCTGTACCCGTACCACGCTTACCCCGTCACCACTTTCTACCAGGAGTGGCTGACCGCGCTGCTCGGCGTGCTGGCGCTGCCCTTGCTCCTGACGACTCGTTTCTGGCAAGCGCCACAGGTGCCCGGCATCGTGTTGCTGCCAATCGGCATGATGATGTTATTGCTGCTGCAATTCATCGCCGGCCAGGTCGGGCACTTCGATCAGGTGTTGCTGCTCTCCCTGTATTTCCTGTTTGCCGCGCTGCTGATGATGCTGGGCCACTTTTTGCGCGCGGAGTTGGGCTTGCCGCAGCTTGCCGCAATACTTGCCGCTTTTCTACTGGTCGGTGCCGAACTGAACACGCTGGCGGGCATCCTGCAGCACTATCGCTGGCACACCTTTCTGGACGGTTTGATAACCGGCAAAGTATCGGCTGCGGTGTTCGGCAACATCGCGCAGCCCAACCACTATGCCAACTACATCGCCCTTGGCCTGTGTTCGCTCGGCCTGCTGCACACCCGATTCGGCTGGCGCGCGGGGCTGACGGCGCCATTGGCGACGCCCATGCTGTTCGTGCTGGTGTTGTCGGGTTCGCGCAGTGCCTGGCTCTATCTCAGCTTCATCCTGTTATTGGCCTGGCTGTGGCAGCGCCGCGACCGCGCGTTGCGTCCGCTGTTTGGCTATGCCGCCGCGCTGTGGCTGGGTTATCTGCTGATGCACGGGCTGGTGCAGTTGCCCTGGTTGCAGGGCGGCAGCGGCGGCAGCGTGACGGCCGCCGAGCGCCTGTTCGGTAAAGCCGCCAGCGGCAGTATCCGCCTTCATCTGTGGCGCGAGGCCGGGCTGATTTTTGCGCAGTATCCGCTGTTCGGCGCGGGCTTTGGCCAATTCGCCTGGCAACATCTGCAGCTGGCGGCGGAGCTGCGCAATCCGGCCATCAGCGGCCTGTACAACAACGCGCACAACATCGTGCTGCAACTCGCGGCGGAAACCGGGCTGGCCGGGTTGGCCGTGCTGTGCGCGACGGTTGGCCTGTGGGTATGGCGGGCATTTGTGCGGCGCGCCGAATTCACCCCCGAACACTGGTGGGGCTACGCCGTGCTGGCGGTTCTCGCCATCCACAGTCTGCTCGAATATCCCTTGTGGTATGCCTATTTCATCGGCATTGCCGCCGTACTGCTGGGCGCACTCGATGGCGCCAGCTACAAGCTGGAACTGCGCGGCGTGGGGCGCTTGTCGGTCGCCGTCATTCTGTTGCTGGGCGCCGTCTCGTTGTGGCAGGGCTTGCAAGGCTACCGTCACCTGGAGAATGCGCTGAGCGCCCGCAATGTCGCCGCTTCCGGCGTCGCCGCCGCCACGCGGGCGCATGACGAGTTATTGCTGGCGCTGGATTACCCGCTGTTCAGCTCCTACGGCCAGCTGTTCATCGCCGGCATGATGGAGCCGAGCGAGGACAGGCTGGCGCAAAAACTGGCGCTCAACAGCCATGCCATCCGTTACATTCCGACCGCCACCTTGTGCTATTCCCAGGCATGGCTGCTGGCCTGGAACGGCGAGGAAATGGCGGCGCGCGACCTGCTGCAAAATGCGATCTGGGCCTACCCCGGAGAATTCAAGCGGGCGCGCGACGAACTGGCGCAACTGGCCACGCGCCAGCCCGGGCGCTTCCAGCCTCTGTTAGAATTCGCCTCCCTGAAATACGAGGAGTACCGAAGTGCAGCAGTTTCTGCTCGATAACCTGTTAACCCTGTCGATCACCCTGATCAGCGGCTACATGCTGTTCTGGAGTTATTTTGGCAACCGCATCCTCGGCGTCAAGGAAACCGACACTGCGCGCGCGACGCAGCTCATCAACCGCAGCAACGCGCTGGTGCTCGACGTGCGCGAACAAAAGGAATATGACAGCGGCCACATCATCAACAGCCGCCTGATTCCGGCCGGACAACTGAAGGGCCGCATCGGCGAACTGGAGAAATACCGCAACCGCCCCATCGTCGTGGTATGCCGCAGTGGCAATCGCGCCGCCCCGATCACCTCATGGCTTGGCAAGCAGGGCTTCAAGGAAACCTATCTGCTGAACGGCGGCATCCTGGCCTGGCAGAAAGCCAGCCTGCCGCTGGAAAAATAAGGAAAAGACATGGCAAAAATCGTGATGTATTGCACCGCCGTCTGTCCTTACTGCATCAATGCCGAGCGCTTGCTGTTGCGCAAGGGTGTGACCGAAATCGAAAAGATCCGCGTCGATCTCGATCCGCAACAGCGCCTCATCATGGAACAACGCAGCCAGCGCCGCACCGTGCCGCAAATTTTTATCGGCGACCGCCACATCGGGGGTTTCGACGACATGGTCGAACTCGACCAGTCCGGTGAACTGACGCCGCTCTTGAACCATTAATCATAGAAGGAACAGAAATGACTGAAACTGCCGCCCCCCAGGAACAAACCGCACCGTTGTTCAATATCGAAAAACTCTATGTGAAAGACCTGTCGCTGGAGATTCCCGGCGCGCCTGCGATCTTTCTCAAGCGCGAAAACCCCAAGATTGACCTGCAACTGCAAACCAAAGCGGGTGCGGTTGAAGAAGGCGTGTATGAAGTCGAAGTGATGGTCACCGTCACCGCCACGTTGGAGGAAAAAGACCAGGTGATGTTCCTGATCGAAGCCAAACAGGCCGGCATCTTCCAGGTGCGCAACATGCCGCCGCAGGAAATGGAAACCGTGCTCGCCGTGGTTTGCCCAAACATTCTTTACCCGTATCTGCGCGAAGTGGTATCGGATCTGGCAGTGCGCGGCGGCTTTGCCCCGGTTCTGCTCAACCCGATCAACTTCGACGCCATCTACCAGCAACAGAAGCAGCAGGCGCAGGCGCAACAAGAGGCGGCTGCGGTCAAGCACTGATGCTGCGCCGCGCGCTCCTGGCAACTGTTCTGCTGGCCGGCACGGCGGCGGGCGCGGCGGAGTTCGTCTCGGTCGCCGAACCGGCGATCCTGTATGACGCCAACTCGCTCAAGGCAAAAAAACTGTATGTTGCCACGCGCTATTTGCCGTTGCAGCAACTGGTTTTGCTGGAAAACTGGGTCAAGGCGCGCGATGCCGCCGGCAAGATGTTCTGGATCGAAAAGCGCAAATTGAGCCGCAAGCGTTATGTGGTGGTCACCGCGCGCGAAGCGATCGTGCGCCAAAGCTGGAGCAGCAGCGCGCCGCTGGCGTTCAGGGCGGAACGCCAGGTGGGACTGGAATGGCTGGGCAATGTCGGCAGCTGGGTCAAGGTGCGCCACCGTGACGGTTCGACCGGCTTTATCAGGAATACCGATGTGTGGGGCGAATAAACCATGAACATTGCCGTACTGGGAGCGGGAGCATGGGGCACGGCGCTGGCGATCAGTCTCGCCGGCCGCCATGCGGTCGCCCTGTGGGCGCGCGATGCGGCGCAGGCGGCAACGATGCGCGAAACCCGGCGCAACGGGCGTTATCTGCCCGATGTGATGCTTCCCGACGGGCTGGCAGTCAGCGCCGATCTCGACGCGGTGCTTGCCAATGCCGAACTGCTGATTCTCGCGGTGCCGGTGTCCGGTTTGCGCGCGACTCTGGCCACCCTCGCTGCACGGGCCAAGCCGATGAGTGTCATCTGGCTGTGCAAGGGTTTCGAAGCCGCCACCTCGCTGCTGCCCCACCAGATCGTGCGCGAAATTTTGCCGCCGGCCTTCCCGTGCGGCGTGCTGAGCGGCCCCAGCTTCGCCCAGGAAGTCGCGCGCGGCCTCCCCACCGCGCTCACCCTCGCCTCCGCCGATCCCGCTTTCGCGCAACGGATGGCGCACACCTTGCACCATTCGCGCCTGCGCATCTATTCCTGCACCGATGTGGCGGGGGTTGAGATCGGCGGCGCGATCAAGAACGTGCTGGCCATCGCGGCCGGCATCAGCGACGGCATGCAAATGGGAATGAACGCGCGCGCGGCGCTGCTCACGCGCGGCCTGGTCGAGATGTCGCGGCTGGGGTTGAAGCTGGGCGGGCGCGCCGAAACCCTGGGCGGCCTGTCCGGCGTGGGCGACCTCATCCTCACCTGCACCGGCGACCTGTCGCGCAACCGCCAGGTCGGCATGCTGCTGGCGCGGCACCAATCGCTGCCGAATATTCTGAAAGAACTGGGGCACGTGGCAGAGGGGGTTTATACCGCCCGAGAGGTGCAAGTTGTTGCCGCGCAAAACCGGGTTGAAATGCCGATCTGCACGGCGGTCTATCGCGTGTTGTACGAGTCGCTTCCGGTTGATAAAGCCGTCGAACAACTCCTCAGCCGCGCCCAGGGCGAAGAATTCACCTAAAGCCGCTCCCACAAGGGAGGGTGCTCCATTACACGCTCCCCGCAAATCCGCACTGTCGCCACGCCTCATACACCACCACGGCCACCGTATTGGACAGATTCAGACTGCGATTGTCCGGCAACATGGGCAGGCGCAGATGCTGTTCCGGCAGCAACGCGGCCAATACCTCCGCCGGCAGGCCGCGGCTTTCGGGACCGAACAGGAAGGCATCGCCGGGCTGGCAGGCGACCGTGTGGAAAGGGTGTGTCCCTTTGGTGGTCAGCGCGAATAATCGCGGTTGTCCCAGTGCCGCCAGACCTTGCGCCAGACTGTCATGCACCTGCAGCGTGGTGTACTCGTGATAATCCAGACCGGCGCGGCGCAATTGTTTGTCGTCCAGCGAGAAACCAAGCGGACGGATCAGGTGCAGATGCGCACCGGTGTTGGCGCACAAGCGGATGACGTTGCCGGTATTGGGCGGAATCTCGGGCTCGAAAAGAATGACATTGAACATGTGAAAAGTCGTGAAAGGTCTTGTCAGATATAGGGAAAACGGCTAACTTCCGCACCCGATCGGTTGGTGTCTCGAAAAACGGAAGTTTCAGTGCAGGCTAACCTTCAGGTTATGCCGTAACTAAAAATCTTCAGGGGGAATTATGGCGCGTCCGGAAAAAGTTCGCCTCGGCGACTTGCTGGTCCAGCAAAAACTCATCTCGCTCGAACAGCTGCAGTTCGTGCTGGAACAGCAAAAGCGCACGGGACGAAAAGTGGGGCGCGTGCTGGTGGATAACGGCTTCATCACCGAAGACCAGATCTCCGAAGCGCTGGCCAAACAGCTCAACATCCCCTACATCAATCTCAAGTATTACAACCCCAACCTGGAGGTCGTGCGCAGTCTGCCCGAGAATCAGGCGCGGCGATTCCGCGCGCTGGCGCTGGAAGAACGTAATGGTGCAACGTTGGTCGGGATGACCGATCCGACCGACCTGTTCGCCTTCGACGAAATCGCGCGCATCCTCAAACGCGACATCGACGTGGCGGTGGTCACCGAGGGCCAGTTGCTGGAGACCATCGACCGCGTCTATCGGCGTACCGACGAGATCAGCGGTCTGGCGCGCGAGGTCTCGGAAGAGTTGGGTGAGGGCTACATCGATTTCGGCGCGCTCTCCGACACGGTCGGGACCGAAGAAGCGCCGGTGGTCAAGCTGTTGCAGACCATGTTCGAGGATGCGGTGCAGATCGGTGCCTCCGACGTGCACATCGAGCCGCAGGAAACACGTTTACAGATCCGCTTCCGCATCGACGGCGCGCTGCACCTGCAAACCGAGGCCGACAGCAAGATCGCGGGTTCGATCGCGTTGCGCCTGAAGCTGATGTCCGGTCTCGACATTTCTGAGAAACGTCTGCCGCAGGATGGCCGTTTCAACATCCGTGTGCGCGAGCAGGCGATCGACGTGCGGATTTCCACCATGCCCACCCAATACGGCGAATCGGTGGTGATGCGTCTGCTCAACCAGAGCGGCAGCTTCCTGACGCTGGACAAACTGGGCATGCCGCCGGAAATGCTCAAGCGTTTCCGCGAGATCATCCAGCGCAGCAACGGCATGGTGCTGGTCACCGGCCCGACCGGATCGGGCAAAACCACCACGCTGTATGCCGGTCTGGCCGAGATCAACACCATCGACCAGAAGATCATCACGGTGGAAGACCCGGTGGAATATCGCCTGCCCGGGATCAACCAGGTGCAGGTGAACGAAAAGATCGAACTCACTTTTTCCAAAGTGCTGCGCGCCGCCTTGCGCCAGGACCCGGACGTGATCCTGGTCGGCGAAATGCGCGACGCCGAAACGGCGCAGATCGGGATGCGCGCGGCGATGACCGGCCACCTGGTGTTCTCCACCCTGCACACGCGCGATTCCGCGGGCACGCTGTTCCGCCTGGTCGATATGGGCGCGCCGAAATACATGGTCGCTTCCTCGGTGCAGGTGGTGCTGGCGCAGCGCCTGCTGCGCCGCGTGTGCGAAAGTTGCAGCGAAGCGCACGTGCCCACGCCGCAGGAGGCCGAGTGGCTGGCGGCAGAGGGGGTGGCCGGCGGCGACTGGGGTAAGTTGCTGCACGGGCGCGGTTGCTCGCACTGCAACGGCACCGGCTACCACGGCCGCATGGGCGTGTACGAAATGCTGGAGATGACACAGGACCTGGTGGATGCCGCCGCGCACGAAGGCAACACGCACTTCCTGCAGGCTGCGCGCGATCACCTCAAAGGCAGGACCTTGCTCGATGCCGCCCTGCATCAAATGAAACTGGGACACACCAGCATCGCTGAAGTGATGCGCATCAGCAACCAGGTCGAGGATTAAGCGTGCCGGTTTTCAACTACAAAGGCCGCAGTAACCGCGGCGGCGAACTGATACAGGGCACGCTGGAAGGCGCGGACAGCGGCGTCATCGCCGACCAACTGCTGAACACCGGCATCATTCCAACCGAAATCAAGCTTTCGCGCAACACGCGCACCACGCAGGCGCAGGAGATGACGCTGTGGCAGCGCCTGTCGCAGAAGCAGACGGTGGATCCGCTGGAGCTGATGCTGTTCTCGCGCCAGATGTACACGCTGCTCAAGGCGGGGGTGCCCATCATGCGTGCCCTGGCGGGTTTGCAGGAGTCCTCGCGCAGCCCGGCTTTCACCGCCATGCTGCAAGACTTGCGCGAGAGTCTGGACAGCGGGCGCGAACTGTCCACCGCGATGCGCCATCACCCGAAGATATTTTCACCCTTCTATCTGAGCATGGTGCAGGTCGGCGAAATGACCGGCATGCTGGATCAAACCTTTTTGCGCCTGTATGAGCATCTGGAATTCGAGAAGGACATGCGCGAGCGTATCAAATCGGCGGTGCGCTACCCGATGTTCGTGGTCGTCGCCATGGCGGTCGCCCTGGTTATCGTCAACCTCTTCGTGATTCCCGCCTTTGCCAAGGTATTCGCGGGCTTCCACACCGAGCTGCCGCTGATGACCCGGATACTGATGGGCTTCTCCGATTTCATGGTGAATTCATGGCCGTTCCTGCTGGCGCTGTTGATCGGGGCGGTGGTCGCTTTTCGCGCCTGGATCAACACGGTGGAAGGGCGCTACAAATGGGACCGTCTCAAATTGCATCTGCCGATCGCGGGCGAAATCATCATGAAAGGCACCCTGTCGCGGTTCTCGCGCAGTCTGGCCTTGTCATTCAAGAGCGGCATTCCCATCGTGCAGGCCCTCAACACCGTGGGCATGGTGGTGGATAATGAATACATGCGCAGCAAGATCGAACAGATGCGCGACGGCGTCGAGCGCGGCGAAAGCATCCTGCGCACCGCCAATGCCACCGGCGTGTTCAATGCCACCGTGCTGCAGATGATCGCGGTGGGCGAAGAAACGGGCGACATGGACGGGCTGATGTTTGAAGTCGCCGGCATGTACGAGCGCGAAGTCGAATACGAGATCAAGAACCTGAGCGCCAATATCGAACCGATCATGATCGTCGCGCTCGGCGTGCTCGTGCTCATCCTCGCCCTCGGCATCTTCCTGCCGATGTGGGACCTCGGCAAAGCGGCACTACATAACTGATGGATAGGATTGAGGAATTGGGATTTAGGATTTGGGGAGGGCGATGCGCAGCACGCCTGGCCGGTGGTATTGCTAAATCCAAAATCCCGGCTCCTAAATCCTCCAAAGGTTTTACTCTGATCGAACTCATCGTCGTCATCACCGTTATCGTGATCCTGGCGGGCCTGTTCCTGGTACGTATCCCGGGCTACCAGGAACAGGCGGAGAAGGCCGCCATGCAACAAGTGGAAGGGGCGCTGCAAAGCGCGCTGGTGATGCGCTACGGCACCTTGATGACGCGCGGTGCGGCGAACGAAAAGGAGTTGAGCGCCCTGGCCGCCGACAATCCGATGAACTGGCTGCAGAAGCAGCCGCCCAACTACAGGGGTGAGTACTACGATCCCACACCGCGCACCGTCGCGCCGGGCAACTGGATGTTCGATCTCAAGTCGCGCGAACTCATCTACGTGCTTAACCAGTCCGACAACTTTAAGCCGGGGAAGGACGGCAAAAAGTGGATCCGATTCCATGCCCGACTGGGCTATGCGCCGATGCTGGGACAGCCGCAAGCGGGCAAGGAATTGGTCGGCACCCTGTTTGAGCCGACCGAGCCGTATCATTGGCTGGATTGAGCTTTCCTCCCATGCCTCCGCTCATCCAATCCTGGTTGCTGCAGTCAGTGGTCATCTTCCTGCTTTTTGGCAGTCTTGCCGGTGTGCTTGCCGGTGTGCTGCTCGTATTCCGCCCGCAATCTTTTCAGCGACTCGGCGCGCGGCTCAATCGCTGGATTTCCACGCGCCATCTCGATACTCTGCTCGAACGCAACATTGCCATCGACCCCTGGTTCTACCGTCATCGCATTGTCAGCGGTGCGCTGATCCTGTCGGGTGCCGTGTACGTGCTGGTTTTCTTCATTGTGACGCTGGATCGTGAACCGGCCATTGCCGGGCTCGCCGCCCGCCTGGATTATCCGCCCGCGCTGGTGGGCGGCTTGCTGGATGCCGTGGTGTTGAGCGCGCTGCTGGGCGCGCTGTGCGCGGTCTTGGCAGCGCTGTTCATGCTGTTCCGCCCCAGTCTGTTGCGCGGTTTCGAACAGGATGCCAACCGGTGGTTGTCCCTGCGCAAAGCGCTCAAGCCGATGGAGATTCCGCGCGACACGCTGGACCGCTTCGTCCTGCGCCACGCCCGCCAGACGGGTGTATTCCTCTTGCTGGGCGGGCTTTACACGCTGGTGTTCCTGCTCCTCTGGCTGGGTCGGCAGCCGGTTTGAAACTCGTGCCTCAAGGCGCAGCACGGGTTTTGGACAACTCTATAAATTCATTTTGCAGGCGAATCGCTGCGTTGCGCGGTGCTCGGAATCCTCATGTACATCTGTGTACACTCCGGTTCCTGCGCTCCGTGCGCCTTGCGCTTCATCCCGCAAAAGTGAATTTTTAGAGGTGTCCTTTTGTAGGTCGGGTTTTAACCCGACGAGTGCTTCATTGCCGGAGTTCTGTGTCGGGTTACCCCGCAGGGGTTCTCGCACCCTCTGGGTGAAACCCGGCTTACAAAGCGCTTGCCGTTCGTCGCCAACCCCCTGCCGTTCATGGATTTTTAGTGCCCGCCGGCTTGCTAATCCCATGTTTTATCAATTACATTGATGCCCGCTTGTGTAACGCACTGCTGCGGCAGTGCCCAAAATGAGCGGGTAAGTCAAACTAACGGAGCTGCGGCTCCATAACGCTAGGAGAGTGAACAATGAAGAAACAACAAGGTTTTACCCTGATCGAACTGATCGTGGTGATCGTGATTCTGGGGATTCTGGCGGCGACGGCGTTGCCGAGGTTCTCCAACCTGCAACACGATGCGCGTGTGGCCAAGGTGCGCGCCCTTGAGGGGTCGATGCAGGGCGCGGTTGCCATGGCGCACGGCACGGCACTGATCCGTGCCGGACAAGGGGCATTCAATGGCTGTACGACCAATGCTAACGGGAGCGGAAACTACGCGATCGAGGGCAGTACGGGTGCTCAGCCAAGATGTGTGGCATTGGCCAACTACTATCCGACCGACGCGCTGGCCGGCATCGCCATGGCTGCGTTGACCGTTCCGACAGCGGCTCTGACCGGAGTGCCGACAGTCGCCGAACTGAATGCCCAGGGCTATTCGTGGACAGGCGCCGGCATGCTGGTATCCAACGCTGCCGGCGGGTACACCGCAACCTGCGGCGTACCTTACACTGCGGCGCCTGTCGGGGGTGTTCCGATCATCGGGCCGGCAGTCACCACCGGTTGCTGATCCCGCGCAGGATGGGTTGAGCTTGTGTTGCCCATCGCGATAAACAAGGGGAGGCTGCGGCCTCCCTTGTTTTTTGGCCAGTGCTTTGGGGTTTTTGTTACACTCCGACCCGCGTCATGACACCCTTCAGAAAGCCATCGGCTATGCGACCAAGTGCCCCACAAATCGAAGCGATCAAGCAGGGGGTTGAACCTTTCTGCGGCGCTGAGGCCGGGGTGCGGTGCTTTGGCTCGCGCGTGAAAGGTCAGCGCGGCTTCACCCTGGTGGAGCTGATCACCATTCTGGTCATCGCCGGCATTCTGGCCGTGGCGGCGTTGCCGCGTTTCTTTGACAACAATGCATTTCAGGAACGGGGCACGGCAGACCAGATCGTGGCGGCGTTGCGCTACGGGCAGAAAGTCGCCATCGCGCAACGCCGCACGGCAGGGGTGACCGTGACCATCAGCGCGGCGGCAACGTCGAATTGCGGCACGCTGCTCAACGCCGCAGGCAATGTCGATTGTGTGATCCTGAATAGTGTGGCGGTGGCGCCGGCCTTGCCGCAGGCGTTCGTCTTCGATGCGCTGGGCCGGCCGGTGCCGAATGCGGCGGCTTCCATGATGGTCGGCACGACGACCATCAATATCGAGGCGGAAACCGGTTATGTGCGCTAGGCCGTCATTCCCGTGCGGGCGGGAATCCAGCAGGACACGGTTGCCGCGAAGCGGGCAAGGCCAATGTGTCGTCTCGCGTCGCGGAGGTTTTTCAATTAACCGGATTCCTGCCCGCGCGGAAATAACGAAGCAGCGCGGCATCAGCCTGATCGAGCTGATCATGTTCATCGTCATCATCAGCGTGGCGCTGACTGGTATCCTGCAGGTGATGAATCAGGTGATGCGACACAGCGCCGACCCGCTCATCCGCAAGCAGGCGATGGCCGTGGCGGAATCGCTGCTGGAAGAGATCGAGTTGCAGGATTTCATTTCAGCGGACGGCACGAACACGGCGGTGACGCCGGCGAATCGCGCATCGGCATACCACATCGTTGCCGACTACAACGGATTCACCACAGGGGGGGCGGGAATCTCCGATCTCAACGGTGTCGCCGTGCCCGGGCTGGGCAGTTACAACGCCAGCGTCGTCATCGCCAACGGGGCGTTCAATGGCATTCCGGCAGCCAGCGCGGTGCGCATCACGGTGACCGTGACCGATCCCGAAACCAACCCGATTGTCATCGACGGCTACAGGACAAGATATTGACATGACGGTAGATTGCGCAAATGTAGGTCGGGCTTCAGCCCGACATGTCGGGTTAAAACCCGACCTACAATCTTCAAAGGGGTTCACCCTCGTCGAAATGGTCATCGTGATCGTCATCACCGGCGTCATCGGCGGTATCGTGGCGAGTTTCATCAAGGCGCCGGTGCAGGGCTATGTCGACAGCGCGCGCCGCGCCGAGCTGACCGATATCGCCGATACCGCCATGCGCCGCATGGCGCGCGATGTTCGCACGGCGGTGCCGAACAGCGTGCGCATCGCCGGGTGCGGTGCGACACCCTGTGTGGAATTCCTGCCGACCAAAGACGGCGGACGCTATCGGGCCGACCCGCCGGGCGATGTGCTGAATTTTGGGGTGGCGGATGGCGGCTTCGACATTGTCGGCACGGCGATCAACTTCGCGGCAAATGATTTCATCGTCATCGGCAGCACGCAGTCAAACGGCAATCCGCCCCATGACACCGCAGCGGCAGGTATCTTGCGGGCATATACCGGCGCTTCCGGGGCGCAAACGAGCGTCAATTTCAGCGCGACGGCCTTGCCGGCCTGGGCGGAGCTGCCATCGCAGCGCTTCGACGTGGTGGATGGTGCGCAGCAGGCGGTGACGTATGCGTGCGAAAATCTCGGGGTGGCCAACGGGGATGGAACTGGGCAGCTCACGCGCTATGCCGGATACGGTTTTAATGCAGCACAGGTCAATCCGCCGGTGGGCGGTACGAGCGCGATCCTTGCCGACAGGGTGAGTGGCTGCGCGATCGTCTATGACTTGCCCAGCCAGCGTTTTGGTCTGGTGTCGGTCCGCCTCACGCTGACCCGCGGCGACGAAAGTGTGAGCCTGTACAACGAAATCCATGTGAACAACGCGCCATGAAGAAATATCAGCGCGGCTTCAGCATCGTCACCGCCATTTTTCTGCTGGTGGTGCTGTCCTTTCTCGGTGTGGCGATGGTGACGTTCTCTGCCGCCCAGCACCAAAGTTCGGCGCTGGATGTGATGGGGTCGCGCGCCTATCAGGCGGCGCGCGCCGGGATTGACTGGGCAACATTTCAGGTCGCGACCAGCCCGGTCAGCGCACCCGCCGCCGCAGCGTGCGCCACCAACTTTGCGGCAGGGAGTTTGGGCGGCACGCTGTCGCCTTTTACGGTGACGGTGAATTGCGCGCCGCAGTCATTCGTTGAAGGCGCATCAACCATCTGGATTTACGATGTGACCGCCACTGCCTGTACCGATCCTGTGTGCCCCAATCCCGCACCCGGCCCGAATTACATCGAGCGCATGATTACTGTGAAGTTGGGCAGGTAAGGTCAATATCGGCAACGCTAAAATTCAAAATGCACGGAGCGAAATAATCTGAATCCTGGCTGAAAAATACGAATGACGGGAATTCGGCATAAAGATGCCGGAATTACGGCGGTTAGCTGGAAAAATATCCTTGACAGCAATAGGTTGGTCGATTAAGTTCGCGCGGATTATGCAAATGCCCCAGCTATTTTCCTTGTTTAGCCGCAACCGCCACGAAACCGGTTGGATTTCCGTGTCTTTTGATGGCAAGGGAGTGTATATCGCGCAAGCCAAGTGTGTGGGCGCCCGTCCGCAAGTGACGCGGTGCGCGTTTTATCCTGCCAATGAGATCAATTCCGCCGCCCTGGAAAAGATTCGCAAAGAGGTGCCACTCGAAGGCGGCCGCTATACCACGGTGCTGTCGTCCAATGAATATCAGTTGCTGATGGTGGAGGCGCCCAACGTGCCGGTGGATGAGCTGAAGACGGCGATACGCTGGAAGATCAAGGATTCGCTGAATTACCACGTGGATGACGCCACGATAGATGTGTTGCAGATTCCCGCCGGCAAATACGGCAGTGAGCGTCCGCAATCGCTATACGCGGTGGCTGCTTCCAATGAAACCATCCGCAAACGCATCGCGCTGTTCGAAAAAGCCCGGATTGACCTGGCGGTGATCGACATCGCCGAGACAGCGCAGCGCAATATCGCGGCCCTGTATGAAACGGAAGGGCGCGGTTTGGCGCTGCTGGCATTTGATGCTGAAGGCGGGTTGCTGACCATGACCGGCGGTGGCGAACTGTTCCTGGCGCGGCGCCTCGACATCACTCTCGGCCAGTTGACCGATGCGGATGAGGGGATGCGCCAGCAATATCAGGATCGGGCGGAATTGGAAGTACAGCGTTCGCTGGATTATTTCGACCGCCAGTTCCACCATATCCCGCTGGATCGCCTGCTGGTTTCCGTGCCGGCAGAATCCACGCTGGTGCAATCGCTCTCGGACAATCTGGATCTGCAAGTTGAGGCGCTGGATCTGGCGCAAGGTATGGATATCGTCGGGGTGCCCGAATTGGCTGACCGCGAATTCGCCTGCTATGCCCTGCGTGCGCTGGGTGCCGCGCTGCGCCAGGAGAAGAAGGCGCTATGAGCCAGCAGATCAACCTGTTCAACCCGATTTTTCTCAAGCAGAAGAAATATTTCTCCGTGGCAACGATGCTGCAAATGCTTGGCCTGATCGTGCTGGGATCGATCATGTTCTATGGCTATGCGTGGTATCAGGTGCGGCAAATGGACAAGCAGACACAAGAGATGACCCGGCGCTACGAAGCGGAGCAGAAACGGCTGCTCAACTATGCCGACGAATTTTCGCCCCAGCGCTCAAATCAGTTGTTGAGCGATGAATTAAAGACACTGGAAGCGCAAGCCGTGGCGCAGGGCAGTGTGCTGGAGCTGCTCAAGAGCGGAGCGATCGGCAACACCCGGGGCTATTCGGAATATCTGCGGGCGTTCGCCCGGCAATCGATTGGCGGCCTGTGGCTCACCGGGTTCGAGCTCAAGGGCGGCGGTGCGCAGATCAGTCTGCAAGGCGCGGTGACGAACCCGCAGTTGTTGCCAACGTATATCCGGCGCATGAACAGGGAGGCGGTGATGCGCGGCAAGTCGTTCTCGGCGTTGCAGATGAAGCGCCCCGCAACGGCCGACGGCAAGGATTTAATCCCCGCTTATGTCGAGTTCAGCCTGCAATCGACCGCAACAGAAGGAGCGGTAAAGTGATGCGCGAACGCTTGCTTCAATTCATCGGCAAAGTGGACGCCATGTCGTTGCGCGAACGCGCACTGATCTTTGCCGCCGCCGTCTTTGCCCTGGTATCGCTGATCAATGCATTCTTTATTGACCCCTTGTTGGCACAGCAGAAGCTCATCTCGTCGCAAGTGGTGCAACAGCAGGAAAGGATGAAAGAGGTGCAGGCCCAATTGAACGAACTGCTGGCGGCCAAGCAGGCCGATGAACATTCGCCGCAGCGCGAGCGTGTGCGCCAGCTGCGCGAACAGATCGGCCAGGGCGACGCCTACCTGAAAGAGACACAGGGCAAGCTGGTGCCGCCGCAACGGATGGCAGTGGTGCTGGAGCAGGTGCTGAACAGGAATACGCGCCTGCAATTGGTGGCGTTGAATACGCTGCCGGCATCGTTGTTCATCGAGCCTGCCGCAGATGACCCGGCTGGCGAGCCCGCCGTTGAGGGCACAGTCAAGCCCGCCGGGACTGAAACACAGATCTACAAACATGGCGTGGAGATGACCGTACGCGGCAGTTACGCCGATCTGCTGCAATATCTTGCCGCCCTGGAAAAGCTGCCAACGCAGATGTTCTGGAGCATGGCCAAAATGAATGTGGTGAAATATCCGGAAGCGGAATTGACACTGACGCTGTACACCTTGAGCTTGGATGAGACATGGCTGCAAATTTGAAGCGTGCCCTGAAGAATTTGCTGTGGCTGACCGGATGCATGGTGTGCTTTACCGGCGAACCGCTTGCGGCAGAACAACTGACCGACCCGACGCGGCCAGCGATCGGGCTGGTTCCCGGCTTGTCCGGCGAGGCCTATGGCGCGAATCAGGGGGCACCCGCCCCCGATTTGCAATCGGTGATCATTTCGCGCAAACACGAGGCGGCCATCATCAATGGCACTGAAGTCGGGGTAGGGGAAAAATACGGTGATGCTGTGTTGACCCTGGTGAACGAGACCTGTGTCGTGCTGATGGGGCCGCAGGGGCGTCAAGTGATGCATATGTTCCCGACGGTGAACATGAGCAAGGACGAGTTGGCCTGCGTCAAACGCCAGACGCTGCAGCCAATCAGTAAGCCGGCAAACAAAGCCAAAAAAATTACCAAAGCCAAGTCTGTCAAGCGCGCGGTGATCTGTGCGCCTGATGAGACCAAGAACGGGAGTGGGAAATGAAGCGAATAGCCATCTTGTTGTGCGTGCTGTCGGTTGCGGGTTGTGCCGGCAGCGGCTCCAGGCAGAGCGTGAAAAATCAGATCGACAAGGAATTGGATGCGGCGGTCAAAGTGGAGACCACGCCAAGCAAACAGGAAGAAGTGAACAATGCGCTGCTGCCGCCGCTGGCAGTTCCCGGGCGGAAAACCGAGGAGGCCCCGGCCGAGACCAAGTTCGATCTGGTGGTGAGCAACACGCCGGCACAACAGGTGTTCCTCGCCATCGTATCGGGTACGCGCTACAGCATGTTGCTGCATCCGGAGGTCGGCGGCAGCATTTCGCTCAATCTGAAAGACGTGACCGTATTTGACGCGCTCGAAACGATTCATCAGATGTATGGCTACGAATACAAGGTGGACGGAAAGCGTATCTACATTCAGCCGCTCGGTCTGCAGACCCGTATCTTCCAGGTGAACTATCTGACCGGACAGCGCGAAGGCACATCCAATTTGCGTGTGACCTCCGGCTCGGTTTCGGATAATTCCTCCGGGGGTTCGGCCGGCACGGGCACTTCGACTGCCGGCAGCTCGACCAGCGGCTTGCAAAGCAGCCAGGTCAGCATGACCAGCAAGGCGGATTTCTGGGACGAATTGAGCAATGCACTGGTCGCCATTGTGGGGAGCGAACCGGGGCGGAGTGTGGTGATCAGCCCGATGTCGGGGGTGATCGTGGTGCGCGCCATGCCGGATGAGATGAACAATGTCGCGGCTTATCTGAAAGCCTCGCAAATATCCGTCGAGCGCCAGGTGATCCTGGAGGCCAAGATCGTCGAAGTCCAATTGAATGAATCGTTCCAGTCCGGTGTGAACTGGGCCGCCTTTAAAAATAATCCAAACAGTTTGCTGTCAACCGGGATTGGCGCGCCGGGCAGTACGCTTAATCCGATCACGGCGGGTGCGGCGACAGTGTTGTCGAACAATCAACTGACTGCCACACCCGGTGCCACGCTGTTGCCGGTTGCAACCAGTGCGATGGGAGCGGCCGGTTCGCTGTTCGGCCTTGCGTTCCAAACCAGCAACTTTGCGGCGTTGCTGAACTTTCTCGAAACACAGGGCGATGTGCATGTCCTGTCCAGCCCGCGCATCGCGACCCTGAACAACCAGAAGGCTGTGCTGAAAGTGGGTACCGACGAATTTTTTGTGACCAATGTGTCCAGCACGACAACGACCGGCACCGCGACGACCACCACACCGGAGGTGACCTTGCAGCCTTTCTTCTCGGGCATCGCGCTGGATGTGACGCCGCGTATCGACCAGAACGACGAGATCATTCTGCATGTGCACCCATCGGTCAGTCTGGTTACGACAGTCAACAAGACAGTAAATATCGGCGGCGTCGGCGGCACCCTGAATTTGCCGCTGGCCTCCAGCTCGGTGTCGGAAACCGACAGCATCGTGCGCGCCAGGGACGGGCAGATCGTGGCGATCGGCGGCCTGATGCGGCAGGCGACTTTCGATGACCAATCCGGTTTGCCCGGTTTGCCGAAGATGATTTTCGGCCAGACCAGCAAGAGTACCCAAAAACGCGAATTGGTCATTCTGATCAAACCGACAGTGATCAACAGCGACAGCGACTGGTCGAACGACATCGCGCGCAGTCGGGATCGCATCAAAAACATGTCCCGTTAAGCTGACATGTATCTGCGGCATTTCGGACTGCGCGAACCCCCGTTTTCCCTGACGCCGGACACCAGTTTCTTCTTCGCCTGCAGCAGTTACCAGGAGGGGCTGAACACCCTGCTGGTCGCCGCCCGCAACGGTGAAGGTTTCATCAAGATCACCGGCGAAGTAGGCAACGGCAAGACACTGCTGTGCCGCAAGTTCCTCGCCACGCTGAACCAGGGACGGCAAGCCACCACCCTCATCGGCACTCAAGATGAAGATGCCGATGTAAAAAGTGAAACCCGGTTCGTCACCGCCTATTTGCCCAATCCCTATCTTGAACCGCGCAGCCTGTTGCTGGCACTGGCGGATGAATTCCGCGTTGAGCTTGACAGCGATATCGACCAGCACCATCTCCTGAAAGAATTGACTCGCGCCATGCTCAACTTCGCGCGCGAGGGGAAACGCGTCCTGGTATGTCTGGATGAGGCGCAGGCGATGCCGCTGGAGAGCCTGGAGGTGCTGCGCCTGTTGACCAACCTTGAGACTGAAAAGCGCAAGCTGATGCAGGTCGTGCTGTTCGGCCAGCCCGAGTTGAATGAGCGATTGCGCCACAATTCGATCCGCCAACTGCGCCAGCGCATCAGTTTCCAATATGAGTTGAAAGGTTTGTTGCGGGATGAGCTCGAACGTTACCTGCGCCACCGCATGGCCGTAGCCGGATATAGCGGAGATACATTGTTCAGCAAGGCGGCAGTGGGCAAGCTGCATCGCATTACCGGCGGCACCCCGCGCCTGGTCAACATCGTGGCGCACAAGGCGCTGATGCTGGCGTTTGCCGAGGGGCGCCAGCAGGTGACCTTCAAGCATATTGGCATCGCGGCTGCCGATACGCCGGAAGTGCGCCGCGACTGGTTGCTCTGGACCGTGTTCGGCGCGGCAGCGGCACTGGCAGCGATCATGGCCATCTGGGTGTACGGGCGATGAGTCTTATCAACCAGGTGCTGAATCGATTGGAGCAGCGTGGCGTGGGCGCTGCGTCGGATCAGATGCAAGTGCGTGCGGTGCCGCCGCAAGCCGGATATCGCTGGGTCAGGCCAATGGTGCTGGCGCTGGTGTTGGCGGCAGTGCTTGCGACTGCCACATGGATGCTCACAGCATTCCAAAAGAAACCGGAAGCGCAAACCGCCGTCCCGCAACGGGCGGTGGGCGAGTTGGCATCACCCGACGCGATGACGCCTGTGCGCATTGAAGAGGGGATTGCTGCGAAGAAGAGTTTCGAACTCAGTAGGTTGCCTTTGTCTGAAACCCGGCCAGAAAGTAAAACGGCAAAGCCGCGCAAACCGGTCGAGGATCACCCGGCGGGCATGGTTCGGACACCGAAGCCTCTGCCAACTGTGCCTAAACCGGCAATGCCTGAAACCGCTGCGCCCCGTGCCGCCGCCACAAAAACATTGCCGCTCAAACAGGTCAGCCGTACCCAGCGTGCCGATGCGGAATATCGCAAGGCTTTGGTGTTGCAACAGCAGGGGCGGGCTATCGAGGCGCTGGCCGGTTATGCGGCGGCATTGGAATTGAATGCACAGCTCGAAGAGGCGCGTCTGGCACAGGCTGTGTTGCTGGCGGAAGACAATCGCAGCGCTGATGCGGAGCGCCTGCTGCAAGAGGGATTGACGCTCAAGCCCGCCCATACCGGATTCAGCATGCTGTTGGCACGTGTGCAAGTCGAGCGCGGGGATTTGGTTCAGGCGCTGGAAACCTTGCAAACGAATTTGGTTAAAGCCGGCGATAATCCAGACTATCAGGCGTTCTATGCGGCGTTGCTGCAGCGTGCCGGGCGCCACGAAGAAGCCGTGACCCACTATCGGATTGCCGTGCAACTCGCGCCGAACAACGGAATATGGCTCATGGGGTATGGCATTTCATTGCAGGCAGTGCAACGCAGCGAAGATGCTCAGGCTGCGTATCGGCAGGCACTCGCCTCGCGCAGCCTGACCCCGGAATTGACGGCATTCGTACAGCAAAAGCTCGACGGATTATAGTTTCAGACACTGCGCGGCAGTGTGCGCGCCACCACCCACGCGCTGACTTCGCTCGCACCGGCTTGCTTGACGGCCTCCGCCAACGCGCTCATCGACGCGCCGCTGGTCATCACATCATCCACGATGGCGATATGTTGGCCCTGCCAATCAACGTCAGCGGTCACAGCGAATGCCTTGCGCATGTTTTTGTCGCGTTCCTGCCAAGACAGTGACGATTGGGGCGGCGTGTCGCGCACGCGCTGGCACACATTGGTGAGCAGGGGAATATCCAGACGGCGGGCGATGCGCGCTGCCAACAACTGCGATTGATTGAAACCGCGCATCCGCAAGCGCGCCGGATGGAGCGGCAAGGCCATGATGAGGTCGGGACGCGACACGATGCGCGGGATGAGGGCATCTGCCAGAAAATCCGCCAACACCAACTGCTCGTGGAATTTGAGCGCCTTGATGAGCTGATTGAGCGGGAAGCGGTAACTGAAGGCGGCTACGGTGCGGTCGAAATGGGGCGGATTGCGCAGGCAACGCCCGCATATTTCACCGTTCAGGGTAGGCAATGCACAGACCGGGCAATGTGCCGTGCCAAGACGGGGCAATTCGGCATCACATGCCGCGCAGCACAGGCCGTCGTGGCTTGATCCGCCGCAAAGTTGGCAAGGCTGGGCAGGCAGTCGCCGCCCCAATTTTGAGCCAATGTTCAGCAAGGCTGTTGATAAAATTGACAAGCCAATGCCCTTTCCATGAAGATGCAGCCCTTCCAATTTACCGCCATTCTGCCCTCCCGCAAACATGAACCTGCAAACTCGCCCCATTGCCATGATTCGCCCCGCAACCGTCGATGCCGCGGCGCGACCCTGGAGCGTCGCCGCCGTCGAGGAATTGTTCAAGCTGCCGTTCGCCGACCTGTTGTTCCGCGCACAGCAGGTGCACCGCGCACATTTCGATCCGAATCAGGTGCAGCTTTCCACCCTGCTGTCGATCAAGACCGGCGGCTGCTCGGAGGATTGCGGCTACTGTCCGCAATCGGCCTTTCACAACGCGGGGGTGGAAAACCGCAAGATGCTGGAGGTGGAAGAAGTGGTGAAAGCCGCCAAAGCCGCGCAGCAATCGGGCGCTGATCGGTTCTGCATGGGCGCGGCGTGGCGCGAGCCTTCTGCGGGTGATATGGAGAGCGTGGTGGAAATGGTGAAGGCGGTACGCGCCCTCGGCATGGAGACGTGTGCCACACTGGGCATGCTGAACGATGCGCAGACCGAGCAACTGCGCGTGGCCGGCCTGGATTACTACAACCACAACCTCGATACCTCGCCCGAGTTCTATGGCGACATTATCAGTACGCGCGATTATCAGGATCGTCTCGACACGCTGGAGCGCGTGCGCCGTGCCGGGATGCATATTTGCAGTGGCGGTATCGTCGGCATGGGTGAGAATCTGACCCAGCGCGCCGGACTGATCGCGCAACTGGCCAGCATGGAGCCGTATCCGGAAAGCGTGCCGATCAACAATCTGGTCAAAGTCGAAGGCACGCCGCTGGCGCAGACTGAAGACCTCGACCCGCTCGACTTCGTGCGCACCATCGCGGTGGCGCGCATCACCATGCCGACCGCGCGCGTGCGCCTTTCCGCCGGACGCCAGCAGATGAGCGACGCCGTGCAGGCGCTGTGTTTCCTCGCCGGGGCCAACTCGATTTTCTACGGCGACCAGTTGCTGACCACCGGCAATCCCGATGTCGAGCGCGACCGCGCGCTGCTGGATAAGCTGGGGATGTACCCGTTTGCCGATAAAAATTATTAGCCACAGAGTACACAGAGATCACAGAGAGAACGCAGCTCTGTTTTTGCTTGCCTCTGTGTGCTCTGTGATCTCTGTGGCAAGAAATGACTTTTCATCAACTTGAACATGACCTCGACGAACGCGCTGCACGCGGCCTGCTGCGTCAGCGCCGCACGCTGGAATCGCCGCAGTCGCCGCACATCGTGGTCGATGGCAAACCGTACCTCGCCTTCTGCAGCAACGACTACCTCGGCCTTGCCAATCACCCGCAACTGATTGTCGCCTTGCAGCAGGGCGCGCAGCAGTGGGGTGTCGGCGCGGGGGCGGCGCATCTGGTGAGCGGGCATTTTGCGCCGCACCGGCAACTCGAAGATCGGCTCGCTGCCTTCGTCGGCAAACCCGCCGCGCTGTTGTTCTCCACCGGCTACATGGCCAACCTTGGCGTGGTGCAGGCGCTGGCGGGCAAGGGCGATACGGTGTTCGCCGACAAGCTCAACCATGCGTCATTGAACGACGCGATGCTGCTGTCGCGCGCGACGGTGAAGCGCTATCGGCATGGCGATAGGGCACAACTGGCGCAATTGCTGGCACAGACGGAAAGCGGCAGAAAACTGGTCATCACCGACGCCGTATTCAGCATGGACGGCGACTTCGCGCCGCTGCGCGAATTGCTGGCTTTGTGCGAGCAGCACGACGCGTGGCTGTACGTGGATGATGCGCACGGTTTTGGCGTGCTGGGCCAACAGGGGCGCGGTTCGCTCGCGCACTTCGGGATTGCGGCACGGCGCATCATTTACATGGCGACGCTGGGCAAAGCCGCCGGTGTGTCCGGCGCCTTCGTCGCGGCGGAACAAGCGGTGATCGACACGCTGGTCAACCATGCCAACAGCTACGTCTATACCACGGCGGCGCCGCCCGCCTTGTCGGTGGCGCTGCTGCAAAGTCTGCAACTGATCGAACAGGGCGATGCACTGCGCGCGCATCTGCACGACTTGATCGCACAACTGCGCGCCGGACTATCCGATCTGCCGTGGCCGCTGATGCCGTCGGAAACGGCGATCCAGCCCTTGCTCATTGGCGATAACCGGCAGGCTCTGGCGTTAAGTGAAGCACTGCGCGCGCGCGGCATCTGGGTTGCGGCCATCCGCCCGCCGACCGTGCCGCAGGGCACGGCACGCTTGCGCATCACTTTGTCGGCGGCGCACTCTGCGGCGGATGTGGAACGATTGATCGGGGCGTTGCATGAGCTTGGTTAATAAAATCCGCGTAGCGCACGACCGGCCCCTCTCCCTCCGGGGGAGGGTTCGGGTGGGGGGAATGTGCGATGCACATTGAAGTGAGCGGGCACGGCGCGCCGCTGGTGTTGCTGCATGGCTGGGGCATGCACGGCGGCGTGTGGGGCGATGTCCTGGCGCAATTGGCGCAGTCATTCACCGTGCACACTGTCGATCTGCCGGGGCATGGTTATTCAAAAAATATAGGATGGGTTGAGCGTAGCGATACCCATCGTTTGAATACGAAAATTGATGGGTATCGCTACGCTCAACCCATCCTGCAAGCGGTTGTGGATGAGTTGTCCGCTTGTTTCGCAAAACCGATCACCGTTTGCGGCTGGTCGCTGGGCGGGCAAGTGGCGCTGCACTGGGCGCTGCGCGAGCCGGCCAAAATCAACAAGCTGATCGTGGTGGCCAGCACGCCGTGTTTTTCAGCGCGCGAGGATTGGCCGTGCGGGATGCCGCGCGAGGTGCTGGAAAAGTTTGCCGCCGAGCTGGAGCAGGATCACGCCGCGACCCTGCGCCGTTTCATCGCCCTGCAACTGCGCGGCAGCGAGAACGAGCGCGCGCTGCTGGCGCAGATGCGCGCACAACTGTTCAGTCGCGGCAAGCCGGACAGGGATGCTTTGCGCGCGGGGCTGGACATTCTGCGCGATGTTGATCAGCGCGGAGAACTCGCCGAGATCAGGCAGCAGACATTGGTCATCGCCGGGCAACGCGACAAACTGACGCCGCCCGGGGCTTCCAACTATCTGGCACACGCCATGCCAAATGCGCGCCTGGTCGAGATCGCAGGAGCGGCGCATGTGCCGTTCCTGTCGCATCCGGAACAGTTTGTTGAAACGGTAAAGGGTTTCCTAAATGCGAAAGACAATTAGCCACAGAGTACACAGAGATATCTGCGCGTTGAATTGTTTCTCTCTGTGATCTCTGTGTCCTCTGTGGCAAGAAATGGTTTTAGTAATGAATGAATTTGAAATAGACAAGAAGCAAGTAAGGCGCGCATTCAGCCGCGCCGCGAGCGGCTACGATGCGGCGGCGGTGTTGCAGCGCGAGGTCTGCTCGCGCATGCTGGAAAAGCTCGATTACATCAAGCTGAAACCGGCGCGACTCCTCGATGCCGGCAGCGGCACCGGCTGGGGCACACGCCAGTTGGGCGAGCGTTATCCAACAGCCGACATCATCGCGCTCGATAGCGCCATGGGCATGTTGCAAGTGGCGCGCGGCACAGCGGGATGGTGGCAGAAATTATTTGCCAGCAAGCGCGAAAATTTCCTGTGCGCCGATGTCGAGGCGTTGCCGATCGCATCCCATAGCGTCGAGATGGTGTGGTCAAATCTGGCCTTGCAGTGGTGCAACGATCTGCCTGCCACCTTGGGCGAATTGAATCGTGTTATCAGCACCGAAGGCTTGCTGATGTTCTCCACCTTCGGCCCCGACACTCTGCAAGAGTTGCGCGTCGCCTTCGAGGGCGTGGATGGATACAATCACCTGAACCGTTTCGCCGACATGCACGACATCGGCGATATGCTGGTGGCGGCAGGGTTTGCCGACCCGGTGATGGAGATGGAAAAACTGACGCTCACCTACGCCGACACGAAAGCGGTGATGCAGGATCTGAAGAGCATAGGCGCGCACAATGCGACGGCGGGTCGCGCGCCCGGCATGATGGGCAAAGCGGCCTGGCAACGCGTTGTGGAGAACTACGAGAAACTGCGTTGCGACGGCAAACTGCCCGCGACGTTCGAGATCATCTACGGCCATGCGTGGAAGCCGGAGCCAAAGAAGCTGACGGATGGCCGCGCGATCATCAGGACGGATTTCAAACTATGAAAATCAATGAGCCACAGAGTACACAGAGCACACAGAGCACACAGAGGAAACCTGCCGCCTTTCTCTGTGATCTTTGTGGCTAAAAGGGGTTGAGTGTGAGCTACTTCATCACCGGCACCGACACCGGCGTCGGCAAGACGCTGGTGAGTTGCGCCTTGTTGCACGCCTTTGCCGCGCAGGGCAGGCGGGTGGTCGGGTTCAAACCGGTTGCGGCGGGATGCGATGGCGAGGATCACAATGAGGATGCCGGGGCGCTGCGCGCCGCGAGCAGCATTCAGGCCGCTTACGGCCAGATCAACCCTTACTGTTTCCCGCACGCCATCGCGCCGCATCTGGCCGCGCGCCATGCCGGCGTGCGCATCGAATTTGGCCGCATACTGGCTTCCTACCGCGAATTGGCGGCGCAGGCGGATGCGGTGATCGTCGAAGGGGTGGGCGGTTTTTGTGTGCCGCTGAACGCGCAACAGGACAGCGCCGATCTGGCCGCAGAACTCGGCCTGCCGGTCATCCTGGTGGTGGGCATGCGCTTGGGCTGTCTCAATCATGCTTTGCTCACCCTGCGCGCGATCGCCGCGCATCAACTAGAATGCGCGGGTTGGGTGGCCAACGTGCTGGATGAAACGATGCCCGCCGTGCAGGAAAACATCGACGCCCTGCGCAAGCGCATCGAAGCGCCGCTACTTGGGATCGTGCCGCAGATGGCGCAAGCGGATGCGAAGGCGGCGGCACGGTATCTGGATTTTAGTTTGTTGGAAGTAAAAGGCGTTGGTCCGCAGATTGACGCAGATTGACGCAGATTGACATCGCGGCATTGCGGCAACCGACGGTTTTTGTTTTTTTAATCTGCGCCAATCTGTGTAATCTGCGGACAAGGTTTTTATGAGTGAATTCAGCCTGATTGCGGTATTCATGGTCGGCCTGTTGAGCGGTGTGCATTGCCTCGGCATGTGCGGCAGCATCGTCGGCGTCTTTACCACACAGGTGCCGCGCGAGAAAAGTCGCTGGCCGTTCCACCTGGCCTACAGCGGCGGGCGCATTGCCAGCTATGCGCTGGCGGGCGCGCTGGTCGGCGCAGTGGGACAGGCGGGAATGCTGCTGCGCGACGAGGTGCCGGTGCAGCATCTGCTGTTCGCGCTGTCGAGCATGATGCTGATCCTGCTTGGCCTGTATCTGGCCGGGGTATGGGGCGCGGTGCGCCGGCTGGAGCAACTGGGCAGTGGCTTGTGGCGGCGTCTGCAACCGTTCACGACGAAGCTGTTGCCGGTGACCACCCTGCCGCGCGCGCTGGGGTTGGGCGCACTGTGGGGCTGGCTGCCGTGCGGTCTGGTGTACAGCGTACTCGTTACCTCGCTGGCCTCCGGCAGCGCCGGACAGGGCGCGCTGATCATGGCGGCGTTCGGCCTCGGCACCCTGCCCAATCTGCTGGCGATCGGCCTGTTCTGGGAAAGCCTGCGCGGCTGGGTGCAGTCGCCACAGGTACGGCGAACGGCGGGACTGCTGGTGATCGGATTCGGGGTGTACGGTCTGTACAAGGTCGGCTACACGTTTTATGTGCACGGTTGGACGGGGGCGTGTCATGTGGCTGCATAGTCAAAAACAATTCAGTGTCTTTCGTCTTTTTGTTATTTCGGCATTGCTCTTCGCGATCACAGCGTGCGGCGAACCCAAATTGCCTTCGCCGTTCAAGGCCGCCGATGTCAGTGCCAGCTATGCGCAGGCTGATTTCCATCTGTTCGACGCGCAGGGACATGCGCGCAGTCTGGCGGATTATCGCGGCAAGGTGGTGGCGCTGTTCTTTGGTTATGTCCATTGCCCGGATGTCTGTCCGACCACGCTGGCGGATATGGCGCAGGTGATGCGCATGCTGGGGGCGGATGCGGACCGGGTGCAGGTGTTGTTTGTCACGGTTGATCCAGAGCGCGACACGCGCGAATTGCTGGCGCAGTATCCGCCGGCGTTCTACCCGACTTTTGTCGGTCTGTCCGGTGACGCTGCGGCGACTGCCGAGGCTGCGCGCGCGTTCAATATCCTGTATCAGAAACAGCCGACCCAAAGCGGCAGCTATACCGTGGATCACTCGGCCGGCACTTTTCTGATTTCGGCATCCGGCCGGCGCGTGCTGTTGTCACCCTTCGCGCAACGGCCTGAATGGCTGGCGCAGGATATTCGCTTGCTGCTGGCGCTCTGATGCAATCCATTTTCACGCTGTTCCGCTTCGCCATCGACGACGATAATCTGCCGGTGCGGCGCGAGCAGTTGCGCGCGCGCATCGCGCTGTACCCGCACATGATTCTGCCGTCGCTGCTGATGGCGTGGCTGATGGTGTGGCTGATGTGGGGGAGAGTGCCTCACGGGTTGTTGCTGGGCTGGCTGGCCGCCATCAATCTGGTGCACGCCGTCGAGCTGGGGCAGTGGGTGCAATGGCGGCGCAAATGCGATACGGCGGACGAATGCAGGCGCTGGAACCGGCGTTTTTACTGGCACGGCGGATCTGCCGGTGCGGCCTGGGGAGCGGCCTGGCTCATCATGTTCGCCCCCGGCGATCTGGCCTACCAGGCGTTGCTGATCGCCGTGGCGATGGGTTTTGTTTCGTCCGCCATTACCATGAGTCCGATGCATTTGCCGGTAGTGCTGATCTACACCTTTGCGCATCTGCTGCCGCTGATGCTGCAACTGGCCTGGCAGAACGACAAGCCGCACTGGTTTCTTGCGCTGATGTTGCTGGTGTATTTGATCGTAATGCTGGAGGCGGCCAGAAAACTGGCCTTTAACTTTGAGCGCCTGCTAAGGCATCACTTCGAGAAGGCGGCGTTGTTGGTCGCACTGCGCGGACGCGAGGAAGAAACGGCCGAAGCGCTGGAGTTGGCCGAGCAAGCCAGCCGGGAAAAGTCCCGCTTCCTGGCCACGGCAAGCCACGACCTGCGCCAGCCACTGCAGGCGCTGCGCCTGTTTGTCGATGCCCTGCAGGATGCCGCGCGCGCGCCGGAGATCGAGCGGCTGGGGCAGCAGATCGGCAAATCGGTCGATGCACTCGACGCGATGTTCAATGATCTGCTCGATATTTCGCGGCTCGATGCCGGCATCATAGAGCCGCGCTGCCAGCATTTCCATTTGGATGAACTGTTTGACCGCCTGTATGTGGATTTTACCGCGCTGGCGCAGAGCAAAGGCCTGCTGCTGACCCTGCCGACAAGCGAGGAATGCGCTGTCGCCGTATATAGCGACCCCTTTCTGCTCGAGCGCATGCTGCGCAATCTGTTGTCGAACGCCATCCGCTACACCAACCAGGGCGAGGTGGTTATCCGTTGCCGTTGCGCGGCGAAACATGTCGTACTGGCGGTGAGCGATACCGGTATCGGTATCCGGCCCGAAGCGGCCGCGCACATTTTTGACGAGTACTACCAGGTGGACAATCCGCACCGTGACAGGCACAAAGGAATGGGGCTCGGCTTATCCATCGTGCGCCGCATCGAGCAACTGCTGGGTTACCGGATCGAAGTGGTGTCAGTGCCGGATGAGGGTTCGACTTTCCGCTTCGCCGTGCCGCGCGGCGATCCGGCGCAACGGGTGCGACCGTTTGTTGTCACCCAGACGCGGCAGGACGTTGGCGGCAAAATCATCGCGCTGGTGGAGGACGATGCCGATATCCGAGAATCCATGCTTGACCTGATGCGCAGCTGGGGATGCAGCGTTTACGCGGCGGAGGATGTGGCGACCGTCCTGCGCGAATTGGACCGGGCTGCGGCGCGGCCGGATCTTCTGGTGAGCGACTATCGCCTGCCAAAAAACCAGACGGCGCTTGACGTGGCGCGGCAGATTCGACAGCGATGGGGCGAGGTGCCGATGCTGGTGTTGACCGGCGATACCGGCAGCGACGCCCTGCAGGCGATCCGCGCCAGCGGCGCCGTTTTGCTGCACAAACCGACCGTGCCGGCGCGCCTGCGCGCGGCCATGCATCTGCTGCTGATGCAGTGAGGACGGCGGCGGGTGATATGATGCGCGAGTGGCCAACGGCCCTGGCAAGTGCGCCGCTCCGGGTAACGAAACTTGCAATGCCCGTTTCTTTTTGCCCAACTTTATTTTCCGCGCGCGGGAGAGACGGGGGAGAAAAAGCAAGCGAATCGCGGCGCGAGTTTCACCTTGATTGGAGGAGTCAGAATGAAAATCAAAGTCCTGCTGGTGGATGACCACGCCTTGTTCCGCGATGGCATGCGCTATGTGTTGCAGCAACTGGCTGACGAAGTGGAAATTCTCGATACCGGCAGTTTCACCGAAGGGTTGAAAATGGTGATGGCGAATCCGGATCTCGACCTGGCCTTGCTCGATCTGAACATGCCGGACAGCAACGGGGTTTCCTCGCTGCAGCTGTTTCACCAGCGTTTTCCGGATATTCCCCTGGTGGTGGTGTCCGGCTCGGATCAGCGCGACGACATCGAAAACGTGATGAACCTGGGGGCGATGGGATTTATCTCCAAGATGTCGCCATCCAAGGCCATGTTGTCGGCTTTGCGCATGGTATTGGACGGCGGCGTGTATGTGCCGCCGCAACTGCTGCAACAGGCGGTAGCCAAACTGGATCCGGGTGTCGGGCTGGTCGACAAACGCAGCCAGCGCGCCAGCAAATACGGGCTCACCCCGCGCCAGTTGCAGGTGCTGCAACTGATCGGCGCGGGCATGAGCAACAAGGACATCTCGCGCGAGCTCAATCTGGCGGAAGGCACGGTCAAAATCCACGTGGCCGCCATCTACCAGACGCTGCATGTCAATTCGCGCATCGAGGCGGTGGAAACGGCGCGCCGTTTCGGCTTTATTGCCAGCGAGAACGGTTCAACGACAGACATGGAGTCCTGATGGCTTTGCCCGAAACCTCTTCCCCGCCATTGCCGGAGCGCCTGCTCCATCTGCTGCGCGAATCGCGCTGGCTGTTGCTGGTGGCGCTGGCCGCGTATCTTGCCATGATCTTGTTCGGCTTCGACCGCGCCGATCCGGCCTGGTCGCACGATGCATCGGCGGCTGTGGTGCACAACCCGGGCGGGACGGTTGGCGCATGGCTGGCCGATGTGTCGCTTTACCTGTTCGGTTTCTCCGCCTGGTGGTGGGTCACCCTGCTGCTGCAACGGGTGTGGCAGGGCTACCGCCGCTTGCGCGCGGACAGCCTGTTCGACGCGCGCGGATTGTGGGTTTCCCTGTCCGGATTCTTTGTTTTGCTGTTGAGCAGTAGCGCGCTGGAACATCTGCGTCTTTACACCTGGCGGGTGGAGTTGCCGCTGGCGCCCGGCGGCATGCTGGGCCGGGTGCTGGGGGATGGGTTGGCGCAGGCGCTGGGCTATATCGGCGCCACGCTGTTTCTACTGGTGCTGATGGCGGCGAGTTTCAGCCTTTACAGCGGATTATCCTGGCTGCGTTTCACCGACCGCCTGGGCGGGTGGCTGGAAGACGGCTGGTTGTCGGCGCGCGGCACATGGCAGACCTGGCAGGACAAACGGATCGGTGCACAGGCGATGCAGCAGCGCGATGTGATCGTCGAAGAAGAAAAGAAACGGGTCGAAGACCATCAGCCGATCCATATCGAGATGCCGGTGATGGAAGTAGCCAAATCCACCCGCGTGGAAAAAGAGAAACAGGTGTCGCTCTTTGCCGAGTTGCCCGATTCACCGCTGCCGCCGCTGCATATTCTCGACCCGGCAACCCGTCGGGCCGAAGTGGTGTCGGCCGACACGCTGGAATTCACCTCGCGCCTGATCGAGCGTAAGCTGAACGATTTCGGGGTCGCCGTCAAAGTGGCCGGCGCCTATCCCGGCCCGGTCATCACCCGCTACGAGATTGAGCCTGATGTGGGCGTGAAGGGCAGCCAGATCACCAATCTGGTGCGTGATCTGGCGCGCGCGTTGTCGGTGGTCAGCATCCGCGTGGTGGAAACCATTCCCGGCAAGAGCTACATGGCGCTGGAGCTGCCCAACCCGAAACGGCAGATGGTGCACCTGTCCGAGATCCTCGGCTCGCAGGTGTATGCCGACATGCACTCGCCGCTGACCATGGCGATGGGCAAGGACATCGCAGGTCATCCGGTGGTGGCCGACCTTGGCAAAATGCCGCATGTGCTGGTGGCGGGCACCACCGGCTCCGGCAAGTCGGTGGCGATCAATGCCATGATCCTGTCGCTGCTGTACAAGTCCACGCCGCAACAGGTGCGCCTGTTGCTGGTCGATCCCAAGATGCTGGAACTGTCGGTGTACGAAGGCATCCCGCATCTGCTCGCGCCGGTGGTGACCGACATGCGCCAGGCCGCTTCCGCGCTGAATTGGTGCGTGCAGGAGATGGACAAGCGCTACAAACTGATGTCCCACTTCGGCGTGCGCAACATCGCCGGCTATAACCAGAAATTTCACGACGCAATCAAGGACGGCAAGCCGCTGACCAACCCGTTCACCCTCACCCCGGAGAATCCGGAGGCACTGGAAGAGTTGCCGTTCATCGTGGTGTTCATCGACGAGCTGGCCGACCTGATGATGGTGGTGGGCAAGAAGGTGGAAGAGCTGATCGCGCGCCTGGCACAGAAGGCGCGCGCCGCCGGCATCCATCTGGTGCTGGCCACCCAGCGTCCGTCGGTGGATGTCATCACCGGCCTGATCAAGGCCAACGTGCCGACGCGCGTGGCGTTCCAGGTGTCGAGCAAGATCGACTCGCGCACGATACTGGACCAGATGGGCGCGGAGACCCTGCTCGGGCAGGGCGACATGCTCTACCTGCCGCCGGGCAGCGGCTATCCCCAGCGCGTGCACGGCGCCTTCGTCTCCGACCAGGAAGTGCACCGCGTCACCGAATATCTCAAGGCGCAGGGCGAACCGAACTACATCGAGGGCGTGCTGACCTCGCTGGACGAGAGCGAAGCCGAAGCCGGCGAACTCGACGGCGGCGCCAATGCCGAAGCGGACCCGCTGTACGACCAGGCGGTCGAGATCGTGCTGAAGACGCGCCGCCCCTCCATCTCGCTGGTGCAGCGCCACCTGCGCATCGGCTACAACCGCGCCGCGCGCCTGATCGAGGGGATGGAAAAAGCCGGGCTGGTGTCGCCGATGCAGGGCAACGGCAACCGCGAAGTGCTGGCACCGGCGAGACAAGAATGAAAAAGCAGGATTTGGGAATTAGGATCTGGGTATGCCGCCGATCCTGCTAAATCCGAAATCCCAATTCCTGAATCCTTTTCAGAATCCATGAAACTGAAATTCATCCTTCTCTCGCTGCTTGTCCTTCCCCTGACGTCACATGCCGGTGCCGTCGATAAGTTCAATGCATTCATCTCCGGCACCCGTTCCGCGCAGGCCGAATTCACCCAGGAAGTGCGGGACCGGAACGGCAAGCGCATCCAATCCGCCTCCGGCACCCTGCAGTTCGTGCGTCCCGGAAAGTTCCGCTGGGAATACCGCAAACCCTATGAGCAGCTTATCGTCGGCGACGGCGAGAAGTTCTGGCTGTACGACGCCGACCTGGAACAGGTCACCGTGCGCAAACTGGATGCCGCGCTGGGCAGCAGCCCGGCCGCCCTGCTGTCCGGCAACAACGAGATCGAGCGCAACTTTGTCCTGACAGAGTCCGGCGCCAAGGATGGGCTGTCCTGGTTGAGCGCCAAACCCAAAAGAAGCGAGACAAACTTTGTCGCCATTCGTATGGGATTCAACGGCCGGTCCGAACTGGTGGCGATGGAGCTGGATGACGCCTTCGGCAACACTACCGTGCTGCGCTTCACCCGCCTGCAGCGCAATCCCTCGTTCGCGCCGTCGCTGTTCAAGTTCATTCCGCCCAAGGGCGCGGACGTGCTGGGCGAGTAATGTCCGACCTGTTCGCACCCAACGCTCCTGCCGCACCGCTTGCCGAGCGGTTGCGTCCCAAGCATATCGACGAGGTCATCGGCCAGTCGCATCTGCTGGGGGAGGGCAAGCCGCTGCGTCTGGCGTTCCAGTCCGGCAAGCTGCATTCGATGATCCTGTGGGGCCCGCCGGGTGTGGGCAAGACCACGCTGGCACGGCTGATGGCCTCCGCCTTCGATGCCGAGTTTCTGCCGCTGTCGGCGGTGCTGTCCGGGGTGAAAGACATCCGCGACGCCATCGCGCAGGCCGAGCAGACTTTGCAGCGGAACGGCCGCCACACGATTTTGTTCGTGGACGAAGTCCACCGTTTCAACAAGTCGCAGCAGGATGCCTTCCTGCCCTATGTCGAACAGGGGCTGGTCACCTTTATCGGTGCGACCACCGAGAATCCCTCGTTCGAATTGAACAACGCCTTGCTGTCGCGGGCGCAGGTATATGTGCTGCAATCGCTGTCCGAAGCCGAGATGGAGGTTTTGTTCGACCGTGCGCTTGCCTCTTTTGTAGGTCGGGTTTCAACCCGACAACAGGAGATGGGGCAAAGCGAACCTGTCGGGTTGAAACCCGACCTACAGGAGCGCGCTTTGGAATTCTCAGGTGAGGCTAAGGAGCGCGTGATCGGCTACGCCGACGGCGATGCGCGCCGACTGCTCAATGTGCTGGAACAGTTGCAGACCGCCGCTGCGGCGGCGGGGGTGAGCAACATCGACGCCGCTTTTCTCGATAACACCTTGTCCCAAAAACTGCGCCGTTTCGACAAGGGCGGCGAAGCGTTCTATGACCAGATTTCCGCGCTGCACAAATCGGTGCGCGGCTCCAATCCCGATGCGGCACTGTATTGGCTGGTGCGCATGCTGGACGGCGGCGCCGACCCGCGTTATCTGGCGCGGCGCATCGTGCGCATGGCGTGGGAAGACATCGGCCTGGCCGACCCGCGCGCCATCCAGTTGTGCAACGATGCCACTGCGACCTACGAACGCCTCGGCTCGCCGGAAGGCGAGCTGGCACTGGCGCAGGCCGTGCTGTATCTGGCTGTCGCCGCCAAATCGAACGCCGGATACGTCGCGTATAATTCCGCCCGCGCGTTCGTCAAACAGGACAGCTCGCGCGAAGTGCCGCTGCACTTGCGCAACGCGCCGTCCAAGCTGATGAAGCAACTGGATTACGGCAGGGATTACCGCTACGCGCACGATGAGGCGGAGGGTTATGCGGCGGGCGAGAATTATTTTCCGGACGGCATGCCGACAGTGAGTTTCTACGAACCGGTCAACAGGGGGTTGGAAGCGAAGATCGCGGAGAAGCTGGCGCATCTGCGCAAGCTGGATGAAAAAGCTAAAAACAAAAAATAGCCACAGAGAACACAGAGATCACAGAGAAGGCCGTGGCAGATAAACTGACAGAGGAAATAATTGCGGCTGCAATTGAAGTCCACAAGACGCTGGGCTCTGGATTGCTGGAATCGATTTACGAAGAGGCGCTGTGTATCGAGATGGAGCTGATGGGCTTGGCTTTTCAGCGGCAGTTGGCAGTCGAGGTGATGTACAAAGGTCGCGCGATTCATGGGCAACGTCTGGATTTACTGGTTGCAAGTGAAGTCGTTGTGGAAATCAAATCCATGCGAACGTTGCCCGAAGTGGCGACAGCCCAAGTGCTTTCATACCTGAAAGCAACAGGTTTGAAACGGGGGGTTATTACTGAATTTTGGAGAAAAACAGTTGGTCAGTGGAGTGAAGCGAATTTCACTTTGATAGGTGAATTTAAAGAAAAACAAAATTAGCCACAGAGAACACAGAGATCACAGAGAAGGCCGCCGCTCTGTTTTTTCTTTTCTCTGTGACCTCTGTGTTCTCTGTGGCTAAATAGATTTTGAATTTGAGGTTCTCATGTTAGACATACAAACATTACGCAACGACCTGGCCGGCGTGGCGACACGTCTGGCGACACGCGGTTATACGCTGGATACCGCGCAGTTCGAACAACTGGAAGCCGAACGCAAGACCATCCAGACGCGCACGCAGGAGCTGCAGGCCAAGCGCAATGCCTCGTCCAAGCTGATTGGCCAGGCCAAGGCCAAGGGCGAGGACACTACGGCGATCATGGCCGAGGTGGGCGCGCTGGGGGAAGAACTGAAACAGCTCGAAGCCAAGCTGCCACAGGTGCTGCAAGAGATGGATGCCTTTCTGGCGATCATTCCCAATTTGCCGCACGCCGGCGTGCCGGTCGGCCAGTCCGAGGCGGACAACGTTGAGGTGCGCAAGGTCGGCGATGTGCCAAAGTTTGCCTTCGAGGTGAAGGATCACGTCAGCATCGGGGAAGGCCTGGGCGGGCTGGATTTCGAGACCGCCACCAAGATCGCCGGTGCGCGCTTCTCGCTGCTGACAGGCACGCTGGCCAGGCTGCATCGCTCGCTCGCGCAGTTCATGCTGGACACGCACACCGGGAAACACGGCTATACCGAGACTTATGTGCCTTACATGGTGAACGCCGCATCAATGCGCGGCACCGGGCAGTTGCCGAAGTTCGAGGAAGATTTGTTCAAAGTGCCGCGTCTGATGGGGGAGGGTGAGGAGAATTTCTATTTGATCCCCACCGCCGAAGTGCCCGTGACCAACATGGTGCGCGATACGATCACGCCATTGGAAAAACTGCCGCTGAAGTTTGTCGCGCATACGCCGTGCTTCCGCAGCGAGGCGGGTTCCTACGGGCGCGACACGCGCGGCATGATCCGCCAGCACCAGTTCGACAAGGTGGAACTGGTGCAGATGGTGCATCCGGACACTTCCTACCAGGCGCTGGAAGCGTTGCTCGGCCACGCCGAGGTCATTCTGCAGAAACTTGGTCTGCCGTATCGCGTGGTCAAGCTGTGCACCGGCGACATGGGCTTTTCCTCGGCGATGACGTATGACATCGAGGTGTGGCTGCCGGCGCAGAACACCTACCGCGAAATCTCTTCCTGCTCCAACTTTGAAACCTTCCAGGCGCGCCGGATGCAGGCACGCTTCCGCAACGCGCAAGGCAAGCCCGAGTTGCTGCATACGCTGAACGGTTCCGGCCTGGCGGTCGGCCGCACGCTGGTTGCGGTGCTGGAGAACTACCAGAACGCGGATGGCAGCGTGACCATCCCTGACGTGCTGCGTCCCTACATGGGCGGCATGGAGAAGATTTCCAAGTGAAGGTCATCCACCTGCTCGGTATCGCCGGTGTTGCGGAACACGAAAGTGCGGGTGCGCGGCACTGGGCGCACCGGCTGGAGTGGCCGATGGTGGGCGTGGCGCTGTGGATCGTGCTGCAGTGGTATCTGGAAGAGACCGGCGCGCTGTCGCATGCCGTCGCGCGCATCGCCGACTGGCTGGTGTGGCTGGCCTTTCTGCTCGAGACCGTCATCCTCACTGCCCGGGTCAAAGACAAGCGCAGCTATCTGTTCGGCAACTGGCTCAACCTGCTTATCATCACTGCCGGCTTTCCGTATTTTTGGCAATACGCGCCGCTCATCGGCATGCTGCGCAGCGTGCGGCTGGTGCTGGTGCTGGCGCTGCTGCTGCGCATGTCGAAATCAGCGAGAAAATTGCTGGCGCAACACCGGTTGGGAACGACCCTGATCGTCGCCTTTTTTACCATGCTGCTATCCGGCATCATCATGTCGCGCATCGATCCCACGGTGGGCGATGTGTGGGACGGCATGTGGTGGGCGTGGGTCACCATGGCGACCGTGGGCTATGGGGATGTGGTGCCGCACAGCGGTGCGGGCCGCCTGTTCGCTTCGCTGGTGGTGCTGTTCGGCGTGGTGCTGATCTCGCTGCTCACCGCCAATCTCGCGGCATTCTTCATCGGCAGCGATGTGGAGAAAATCGATGAAGATGAAAAGGAATCAGACCGCCAGCTGGCTGAAATATCGGCGCGTCTGGCGCGTATCGAGCAGCTGCTCGGTACGGAGCGTAAGCGTTGAAATCAGTTGTCTGAAAGAAAGGTGAAGTAGGGCGCGTCCGGCAACTTGCCTTCCGCATCCAGCCGTTTCAGGATGTCGTGATACAGACGCACGGTTTCCACGTGAACCACCGCCTCGCCGCCGCGCGCCTGACCGTGCCGGGTATTCGCGTAGTGTTGGCGCTGCGAGAGCAGGGGCATCACCCGTTTCACATCCGCCCACACATCCGCATCCAACCCGCGCTGCATGGTCATGATGCGCGCATCCTCCAGATGGCCCATGCCCTGGTTGTAGGCGGCGATTGCCATCCACAAACGGTTCTGCTCGGTGATCCGCAGCGGCAACTGTTCCTTCAATAGTTGCAGGTAGCGAGCGCCTGCCAGGATGCTTTCATGCGCATCCAGCCGGTTCTGCACACCCATGCGGTCGGCGGTCGCCTCGGTCAGCATCATCATGCCGCGCACACCGGTGTAAGAGGTGGCAAAGGGATCCCAGCGCGACTCGCGATAAGCCAGTGCCGCAATCATGCGCCAGTCGATGCCGGTCAGATCGGCGGCTTCCTGAAACCATGCCCGGTAAACCGGCAACTGTTTGCGCACATCGTTGATGAACGCGCCGATGTCGATGGCGTTAAGGCGGTCGTTGTGGCCGTAGTAGCGGTCAATCGCGTGCTGCAAAGTGCGGTTGGCGCGAATCTCGGCCAGGAACAGATTGGCGGCATCGAGCAGCGTCTCGTCACCGTCCGCGCTGATCGCCCAGCTTAGCTCGGTGTCGCTGTTCAGGCTCAAGCCGTTGCCCAGATCGGGGAAAAAATTGCGCAGGGTCGCCAGTTCCTCGTCGTTGGCCACGGTGCAATCGATCTCCCCTTCGGCCAGCGCCTGCAACAGCAAAGCCGTGGTGGTCCCCTTGCGCGATTCCCACGACAACTCGTCGTATTCCTCGCGCACCTTGCGCAAGGCCCACTCCTGCGCCGACTCGCGCGCCACCACCAGTTGCCGCTCATACAGGCCGTCGATGCGCCGGGGGGTGCGTTCTCCGCACACCGCCCGCTCATCCAGACGCTGATAAGACGTGCTGTAACGCAGCGCCGGATTCGAATGCGAACGAAACCCGGCCGCCAGATGCACGCGCCCCGCCAGCAGGGCATCAACGGCTTCGGCCGGAGTCAGTTTAAGCAGCTTGACGCGTACATTGAGGTGTTTGCCGAACAGTGATTGCAGGTCGGCCTCGAAGGCCGTATCTGTGACTCTGCTGGCGTCCGGCACCGCAACCACCAGCTCGCCCGCGCGCCAGTCCGGAAACGGCGGCGAGCTCATGGTTTTGATCGCCAGCCAGGCGAAGAGGCCGATAAACACGATGACTCGCAAGGGGTAAAGGCTGCGCATGCGAACATTCTGCCCGAAAAAGAATGTAGCTGGTAAAATGCGCGCCGCTTCGAAGAGCGGAAGCTTGTTAAGCCCGCGTTCGGAAAGAGTCACGGAGAGGTGGCAGAGTGGTCGAATGTACCTGACTCGAAATCAGGCGTACGGTAACCCCGTACCGTGGGTTCGAATCCCACCCTCTCCGCCAAATTAAAAAGCGCCCCTTGTGGGCGCTTTTTAATTGGGTGCAGTGGATGTGTGGACGAAGCCTCCTGGGTTCGACCAGCGAGCACTGCTCGCGCAGGACGCCCGCAGGGCGGTCACGAACGCAGTGAGGGATGAGGTTTTCGCGGAGGCAACGCGAAAGCCGAACAATCCCACCCTCTCCGCCAAATTAAAAACCGCCCCCCGTGGGCGGTTTGTGATTTTGTGCAGGAGCGGATTTGGCCGCGAACCCTCTCACCGGCAAGACGGTCCCGGCCTTCTGTAGCAAGCAAGGCGGCGTCGCCGGAAATTTGAAATCTGGCGGCGCGTGGCGGGTGGTAAAATTCAGCCCGATTTTAACGAAACTCGCTTTGCGCGTTTTCACTCCCGCCACCATGCACCTCTCCTTCGTCCATTTGCGTTTGCATAGCGAGTATTCCGTCGCCGATGGCATCGTGCGTCTGGACGAGGCGGTGGCGGCGGCGCAGGCTGACAGGATGCCGGCGCTGGCGCTGACCGATCTGTCGAATGTCTTCGGTCTGGTCAAGTTTTACAAGAAGGCGCGCGGGGCGGGCATCAAGCCGGTGCTCGGCTGCGATGTGTTTGTCAGCAACGATGCCGCGCGCGACCAGCCGTTTCGCCTGCTGCTGCTGTGCCAGACCGGCGCGGGTTACCTGCGCCTGTGTGAATTACTCACCCGCGCTTATCTGGAGAACCAGTACCGCGGCCGCCCGGAGATTCGCAAGCAATGGTTGCAGGAGGGGGCGGACGGGCTGATCGCCTTGTCCGGCGCGCATCTGGGAGAAGTCGGCGCCTGCCTGCTCAATGGCAATGCGCAGGCCGCGCAAGTCATCGCACAGGACTATGCGGCGCTGTTTCCCGACCGTTTCTATCTTGAGGTGCAACGCTGCGGCGCGCCGCGCGAGGAAGCGCATCTGCGTGACACGGTGCAACTGGCGAACCGGTTGAACCTGCCGGTGGTGGCCACCCACCCGGTGCAATTTCTCACGCGCGACGATTTCAAGGCGCACGAGGCGCGCGTGTGCATCGCCGAAGGGTATGTGCTGAACGACAAGCGCCGCCAGCGAGCCTTTACCGCGCAACAGTATTTCACCTCGCAGGCGGAGATGGAGGAACTGTTCGCCGACCTGCCGCAGGCGCTGCAAAATTCGGTGGAGATCGCCAAACGCTGCAATGCCACACTCAAACTGGGGCGTCCGCAACTGCCGGATTTTCCCACACCAAAAGGTGAATCGCTGGATGACTTCCTGCGCAGCGAAGCGCAAGCCGGTTTGCAACAGCGCATGCAGCAGTTGTATCCGGACGAAGCGTTGCGCGCCGGCAAGATGCCGGAATATCAGGCGCGGCTGGATTTCGAGATCGACACCATCATCCAGATGGGCTTCCCCGGTTACTTTCTCATCGTGGCGGACTTCATCCGCTGGGCCAAGTCCTTCCGCGACGAAAAATTTCCCAACGGCGTGCCGGTCGGGCCGGGGCGCGGTTCCGGTGCCGGGTCGCTGGTGGCGTATTCGCTTGGCATCACCGACCTCGATCCCTTGCGCTACGACTTGCTGTTCGAACGTTTCCTCAATCCCGAGCGCGTCTCGATGCCCGACTTCGACGTGGATTTCTGCCAGGACGGGCGAGAACGGGTGATCGAATATGTGCGCCACCGCTACGGCGCGCACTGCGTGTCGCAGATCGCCACCTTCGGCACCATGGCCTCCAAGGCGGTGATCCGGGACGTCGGGCGCGTGCTGGATTTCCCCTATATGTTGTGCGACCGCCTGTCCAAGCTGGTCCCGCTGGAGGGAGTGAAGCCGGTGTCGCTGAAGAAGGCGCGCGAGATGGAGCCGGAATTCAACGCCATCATCGCCAGCGAAGAAGGCGTGGAAGAGCTGCTGGAGCTGGGCGAGCGGCTGGAAGACTTGACCCGCAACGTCGGCATGCACGCCGGCGGCGTGGTCATCGCGCCGGGCAAACTGACAGACTTCTGCCCGCTGTATTGCGCCGAAGGCAGCGAGAGCACGGTGAGCCAGTACGACAAGGACGATGTGGAGGCGGTCGGCCTGGTGAAGTTCGACTTTCTTGGATTGCGCACGCTGACAATCATCGACTGGGCGGTGCGGTACATCAAAGGATCCGGGATCCGGGATTTGGGAATCAGTAAAACCGCTTCTGCGAGCGACGCGGTTGCTGAATCCCGAATCCCGAATCCTGAATCCTTCAACATCGACACCATCCCCCTCGACGACAAGGAAACCTACGACCGTATTTTCAAGACGGCAAATACGACGGCGGTGTTTCAGTTCGAGTCGCGCGGCATGAAGGACACGCTGGTGAAGGCGAAGCCGGATTGCCTGGAAGATTTGATCGCGTTGAACGCGCTGTACCGTCCGGGCCCGATGGATTTCATCCCAGACTACATCAACCGCAAGCACGGCAAGGAACAGGTCGTGATCCCGCACCCCTGCCTGGAGAAAGTGGTGGGCGCAACCTACGGCATCATGGTCTATCAGGAGCAGGTGATGCAGGCGGCGCAGGTGGTGGCCGGCTACACGCTCGGCGGCGCGGACATGCTGCGCCGCGCGATGGGCAAGAAGAAGGCCGAGGAGATGGCGCAGCAGCGCAGCATCTTTGTGGCGGGCGCGGCGCAAAACAATATCGACGAGAAAAAGGCGAACGAAATCTTCGACACCATGGAGAAGTTCGCCGGCTACGGCTTCAACAAGTCCCACGCCGCCGCCTATTCGCTGGTCGCCTACCAGACCGCGTATCTCAAGTGCCACTATCCCGCCGCCTTCATGGCCTCAACCCTGACCTCGGAAATGGTCAACACCGACAAGGTCAGCTTCTTTTATCAGGATGCCCTGCAACAGGGATTAACAATATTGCCGCCGGAAATCAACCGCTCGCTGTTTCGCTTTACACCCACCGACGAGAAGACCATCGCCTACGGCCTGGGCGCGATCAAGGGCGCCGGCGAGGCGGCGGTGGAAAACATTGTGGCGGCGCGGCAGGCGGGCCCGTTCAAGGATCTGTTCGATTTCTGTCACCGGGTGGATAACCGCATTGTCAACCGGCGCGCGGTGGAAGCGCTGATCCGGGCCGGCGCATTTGATCGCATCAACGACCACCGTTACCAGTTGCTGGCTTCGCTCGATGCGGCGCTGGGCAGCGCCGAACAGCAGGCGCGCGCCGCCAACCAGTGCAGCCTGTTTGGCGACGACGAGGCAATGCCGGTGCTGATGGCCGATGTGCCGCGCTGGAAAATGCGCGAACAGTTGCAGCAGGAAAAGACCGCGCTGGGATTTTACCTGTCCGGCCACCCGTATCAGGAATTTGCGCAGGAGCTGGCGCATTTTGTCAGCCTGCGCCTGAATGAAGTAACGCCCGAGATGCTGCCCCCCGTCAACGGCAAATCGCGGCGGCAGGAAAACGAAGTTTCGGCGCAGGCTAACCTTGGCGCAACGCAAGCCAAGTTTAAGCGAAGCGGCCGTAACCAAAAGGAACTGGTGCTGGCGGGCATCGTCAGCAGCGTGCGCATTTTGCAAACCAGGCGCGGCAAGATGGCGGTGGTGACCCTCGACGACGGCAGCGCGCAGATCGAGATGACGGTGTTCAATGATCTGTATGAACCGAACCGCGCCTGGCTGCGCGACGACCAGCTGGTGGTCGCGCGCGGGCGTGCCAGTCTCGACGACTATTCCGGCGGCATGCGCGTCACCGCCGAGGCGCTGTTCGATTTCGCCTCGGCGCGCGCCGTTTTCGCCCAGCGCCTCGACATCGACTGCAGTCTCGATCACAAGGTGCGCGTGGCGCAATTGGCAGAATTGCTCAAGCCCTATTGCGGCGGCGAATGTCCGGTGCAGATCAATTACCGCAATCTGGTGGGCATTGCCCCATTGCGCCTGGGCGAAGAATGGAAAGTGACCCTGCCCGATGAATTGCTCGACGGGCTGCGCGCGCTCTGCGATGCACGCAATGTGCGGGTGATATATAAACAGGGATGAACATTGAATAGGGCGCGGCGGGAGGAGTAGAATCGCGCCTTTCCTGAATTCAACCAGATTTTGCGGGGTGTACAAGTAATACCGGTGGCGGCAGCAAGTATCTCATCGCTTGACGTGGCAAATGGCGTGATCCTGTTGTGGGTCGTGCTGGGTTTGGCTGGCTTGTGGGTGAATGATGCAACGCGCTGGATTTTCCCGCTGGGCGCTCTCGCTTCCCTGTTTTTGGCTGCTGCCGGCCTGGTTGCGCTGTCTGCCGCGCCGCAAACGCTGGTGTTGCCGTTGGGCCTGCCCGACCTGCCGTTCCATCTGCGCCTCGATGCGCTTTCCGCTTTTTTCCTGATTCTGCTGGGGACGGCGTCGGCTGGCGTATCCCTGTTCGGCAGCGGCTATTTTCGCCATCTGGATGACAAGACGCTGCGTTTGCTGTGTCTCGAATATCACCTGTTTCTGGCCGGCATGGCGCTGGTGATGCTGGCGGACGATGCCTATATGTTTATGGTGGCGTGGGAAGTCATGGCCTTGTCCTCGTACTTCCTGGTCACCACCGACCATGCCATTCCCGATATCCGCAAAGCGGGTTTCCTCTATCTGTTGATCGCGCACGTCGGCGCCATCGCCATCCTGCTGAGCTTCGGCGTGATGCAGGGCGGGCACGGTATCGGCGCGTACACTTTTGATGCGATGCGCGCCGCACCGCTGACCTCGTTCTGGGCATCGGCTGCGTTCCTGCTCGCCCTGTTCGGTTTTGGCGCCAAGGCGGGGGTGTTGCCCCTGCATGTGTGGTTGCCCGAGGCGCACCCGGCCGCGCCTTCGCCGGTGTCGGCGCTGATGAGCGGGGTGATGCTGAAGACGGCGATTTACGGCATTTTGCGCGTGACTTTCGATCTGCTCGGCACGCAGCTCTGGTGGTGGGGTGTGCTGGCGCTGGGACTGGGATTGGCGACCGCCATCTTCGGCGTGATGTTCGCGGCGGTGCAGGCCGACATGAAGCGCCTGCTGGCGTATTCCTCGATCGAGAACATCGGCCTGCTGCTGGCGGGCATTGGCCTCACGCTGATCTTTCACGTCTATGACAAGGACACGCTGGCGGCGCTGGCCTTGATCGCCACGCTGTACCACAGTCTCAACCATGCCATGTTCAAGAGCCTGTTGTTCGTCGGCACCGGTTCCATTCTGCATGCCACCGGCGAGCGCAACATGGGACGGATGGGCGGCCTGATCCGCAAGATGCCGTGGGCGGCCTGGCTGATGCTGGTCGGTGTGCTGGCCATCTCCGGTCTGCCGCCGCTCAACGGTTTCGTCTCGGAATGGTTGCTGTTGCAGGCCTTTCTGTTGTCGCCCGGACTGCCCAACGATTACATCAACATGCTGGTGCCGGTGGCGGCAGCAGTGGTCGCGCTGGCGGCGGCGCTGGCGGCTTACGTGATGGTGAAATTCTATGGCGTCATCTTCCTCGGCCAGCCGCGCGAGGCAGCACTGGAGCATGCGCATGACGCGGGGAGATGGGAGCGCCTTGGCATGGGCTGGTTGGCGCTGCTGTGTGTGCTGCTGGGGCTGGCCCCGGTGTTCGTCGTGCGGCAACTGGATCAGGTGGCGCAGATGTTGCTCGGCACACAGTTGGGCAATGCCGCGAACAATTGGGTGTTCCTGACCCCGATGGATATCGAACGCGCCAGTTACAGCCCGCTCTATTTCCTGCTGGCGGTGCTCGGCGTGATGTTGCTCACCAGTCTGCTGGTGCGCCGCCTGTATCACGGCCGTGTCCGCCGCAGCGCGCCGTGGGATTGCGGTTTTCCGGCACAGAATGCGCGCATGCAGGATACGGCGGAAGGTTTTGGCCAGCCGATCCGGCGTATCTTCCAGCCCTTCTTCAGCATCGAACGCGAGGTGCCGACGCCGTTCGACACGCATCCGCGCTATCACGGCAAAAGCGAGGACCGGCTGTGGGTCATCCTGTATCAGCCGCTGCAGCATCTCACCGAAAAACTCTCATCACTGGCCGGGCTGTTGCAGCACGGGCGCATCCATCTTTATCTGACCTATACCTTCGCCACGCTGGTCGTGTTGCTCCTGTTTGTATGATGGAAAACAGCGAACTCATTTTTGCCATCCTGTTCCAGTTCACCCAGTTGCTGCTGGTGGTGCTGGCCGCGCCGCTGCTCACGGGCTGGGTCAACCAGTGCCAGGCCTGGCTGCAGAACCGTTCCGGCGCCGGCGTGCTGCAGCCGTATCGGGTGCTGCACAAGCTGTTCAACAAGGATGCGGTGATCGCGTACAACGCCTCACCGCTGTTCCGCGCCACGCCCTACATCGTATTCGGCTGCATGTGGCTGGCGGCGGCGATCATCCCCATCCTCGCGGTTGATCTGCCCTTTTCGCGCGCCGCAGACGTGATCGCGCTGGTCGGCGTGTTCGCCGTGGCGCGGGTGTTCATCGCGCTGGCGGCGATGGATATCGGCACCGCCTTCGGCACCCTCGGCGCGCGGCGCGAGATGCTGGTGTCTTTCCTGGCCGAGCCGGCGTTGCTGATGGTGCTGTTCACCGCCTCGATGATCAGTCATTCCACCCAGTTGCCGAGCATCGTCGATACGCTGGCGCATCACCAGTTTGTCATTTATCCCAGCCTGGCCTTCGCCGCGCTGGCGTTCGTCATCGTGTTGCTGGCGGAGAACGCGCGCATTCCGGTGGACAACCCGAATACCCACCTCGAACTCACCATGATCCACGAGGCGATGATCCTCGAATATTCGGCGCGCCATCTGGCGCTGATCGAATGGGCCAGCAGTCTGAAACTGTTTGCCTATATCTCGCTTGGCATTGCTTTGTTCGTGCCACACGGCATCGCCGAGGTGGGCAATTGGGCGGGACTGCCGCTGGCGTTGCTGGCGTTGGTCGGGAAATTGATATTGGCGGGTGCGGGGCTGGCCCTGCTGGAAACCGTCAGTGCCAAGATGCGCATCTTCCGCGCGCCGGAATTCCTCGGCACCGCCTTCCTGCTCGCCGTGCTCGGCCTGCTGATCCACTTCCTGCTGGGGGCGTGATGCCGATCTCCTACACCCTCCAGTTCGTCAACCTGCTGGCCGCCCTGCTGTTGCTGGTCGTGTTCGCCATGCTGACGCAGCGGCGCATCCTGTCCATGATCAATCTGTTCGCCTGGCAGGGTTTTTTGTTGACCTTGAGCACCGCCATCGTGGCGTATTCCACCAACCAGCATCACCTCTACTACTCCGCCGGATTGACGCTGGTGCTGAAGGTGCTGCTGTTGCCGTGGTTGCTGCATCGCCTGATGCGCAAACTGAACGTGCGCTGGGATGTGGAGACCCTGATCAACATTCCGACCACCATGCTGGTCGGCATTGCGCTGGTGATTTTCGCTTTCAATCTGGCCGCGCCGATCTCGCAACTGGCCGAAGGGATCACGCGCGGATTGATCGGCATTGCGCTGGCCGGCGTGCTGCTGTCGTTGCTGATGATGCTGACGCGGCGCAAGGCGGTGACCCAGGTGGTGGCCTTTCTTGCCCTGGAAAACAGCCTGTTTTTTGCCGCCACCAGCGCCACCCACGGCATGCCGCTGGTGGTCGAATTCGGCATCGCGCTGGACGTGCTGGTAGCCAGTTTTATCTTCGGTATCTTCTTCTTCCAGATCCGCGAGACCTTCGACAGTCTGGATATTTCGAACATGGAGCGACTGAAAGATGATTGACCTGTATCTGCTCGCCCTGCTGCTCATCCCGCTGTTTGGCGGCGGCATGCTAGCCGTGTTCGGTTCGCGCCCGTGGGCGGCGGAGTTGAACTCGGTCATGAGCTTCTGCACCTTTGCCGCCTCGGTCATGCTGACCCTGCAGGTGGTTGCCAGCGGCCCGCAGGTGGTATTTGGCGAACAGTTTTTCATCGATCAGTTCAACGTGTTTCTGGTCGCGCTGACCGCCTTCGTCGCTTTTACCACCTCGCTGTTTTCGCGCCCCTACATGCGCATCGAGCAGCATCACGGCAAACTTTCGACCGCCATGCTGCACCTGTACTACAGCATGTATCAGCTGTTCACCTTTACCATGTTGCTGGGACTGACCAGCAACAATCTGGGCATTATCTGGGTGGCGATGGAAGCGGCGACGCTGACCACGGTGTTGCTGGTGTCGCTGTACCGCACCCCGGCCAGTCTGGAAGCGGCGTGGAAATACTTTATTTTGTGCGGCGTGGGGATCGCGCTGGCATTGTTCGGCACCATCCTCATGTATTTCGCCGCCGAGCGCGTGCTGGGCGAAGGCGGCACGGCGCTGCTGTGGACGCACCTCAACGCGGTCAAGGGCGAGCTTGAACCGACCGTGCTCAAGCTGGCATTCATCTTCCTGCTGGTCGGCTATGGCACCAAGATCGGCCTGGTGCCGCTGCACAGCTGGTTGCCGGATGCGCACGCGGAAGGCCCGACCCCGGTTTCCGCGGTGCTATCGGGCTTGTTGCTGAATGTGGCGCTGAACGCGGTGATGCGCAGCAAAGTGCTGGTGGACGGTTCGCTCGGCACCCATTTTGCGGGCGATCTGATGATGGGGTTCGGTCTGCTCTCCCTGCTGGTGGCCGCACTTTCCCTGTACCGGCAAAAAGACATCAAGCGTATGTTCGCCTATTCTTCCATCGAGCATATGGGGCTCATTACCTTTGCCTTTGGCATGGGCGGTCCGGTGGCGACCTTTGCCGGCATGCTGCATATGACGGTGCACTCGCTGACCAAATCGGCGATCTTCTTTGCCGTCGGCCACGCGGTGCAAAAGGTCGGCACGCAACAGATGGAGCACATTCGCGGTTTGCTGCAGGTCAGCCCGACCGTGGGCTGGGGACTGGCGCTGGGCACCTTCGCCATCCTCGGCATGCCGCCGTTCGGCGTGTTCGCCAGCGAGTTCCTGATCGTCACCACTGCCATGCACGAATACCCGTGGACCACGCCGATCCTGCTAATCTCGCTCGGCATCGCCTTTGCCGCGATCTTCGGCAAGGTGCAGCCGATGGTGTTCGGCGAGAGCACCGCCAAACCCTTGCCCCATCCGCCCGCGCTAATCCCGGTGTTTCTCCACCTGTTGCTGGTGCTGGTGCTGGGCCTGTACATGCCGCCCTATCTGGCCGACTGGTACCGCCAGGCGGCGGCCTTGATGGGATAAACGAAAATGCCGATCAAACATGCCAATTTAAAACTCACCCGCCTGACCGATGCCGTGCCCACCTGGGCGGGCGAGATCGCGGTGGAGAATCTGCCGGAAATCTGCCGGCAGGTGCGCGACGGCGGCGGCAGACTGGTCGCGCTGTGGGGCAGTGATGCGCGCAAACTGAGCGGCGGCTTCATGCTGCATGTCACGCTGATCAACGAGACCGGGCTGGTCTGCCTCCACGTGCCACTGCCCGAGACGCATCCGCATTATCCCGACATCGCCTGCATCTTCCCCGCCGCCGCGCGCATGCAGCGCGCAACCTATGATCTGCTCGGAATGCATGCGGAGGAAGCGGCCGACCATCGCAAGTGGCTGCGTCATGGTGCCTGGCACAGCGGCAGTTTCCCCTTGCGCAAGGATTTCGATGCGGCAGCCAGCCGCACCGACGAAGCGGAAGACTATCCCTTCGTGCAAGTGGAAGGGCAGGGCGTGCACGAGATCGCGGTCGGGCCGGTGCATGCCGGCATCATCGAACCCGGACATTTTCGCTTTTCCGTCATCGGCGAGCGCGTCTTGCGCCTCGAAGAACGGTTCGGCTATACCCACAAAGGCATCGAGAAGCGCTTCGAGCGCATGAGCTTGCGGCAGGGGGCAAAACTGGCCGGGCGGGTGAGCGGCGACAGCACCGTGGCCTACGCCTGGGCCTACGCGATGGCGGCGGAAAGCATCGCCGGGATCACCCCGCCGGATCGTGCCTTGTGGTTGCGCGCCCTGTTGCTGGAGCGCGAGCGTATCGCCAATCACCTGGGTGATCTGGGCTACCTGGGTAGTGATGTCGCCCTGGCATTCGGCTTCACCCAGTTCTGGATTTTGAAAGAGCAGGTGTTGCGCACCAACGCGGCGCTGTTTGGCCACCGCTATCTGATGGATAGCATCATGCCGGGCGGGGTCGCGGTGGATGTGACTGCCGAAGCCAAGCGTGTAATCGCCGGGGAATGCGAGCTGCTGGAACGCGAAGCGGCGACCCTGCGCGGAATTTATGAGGAGCATGCCGGCGTGCAGGATCGCTACATCGGTGCCGGACGCATTGAGCCGAAACTGGCGGCGCAACTCGGCCTGTGCGGCATGGCCGGACGCGCCAGCGCGCAGGCGTGGGATGCGCGGGTGCAGTTTGCCTGTGCGCCGTACGACAAACTGGATGTGCGCATGGCAACCTATCGCAACGGCGATGTCGCGGCGCGGGTTATCGTGCGTTTTGACGAGTTGTTCGAGTCGCTGCGCCTGATCCGCCAGATCCTGGTCAATCTCATCCATGAGGAAGAGGCAACGCCCGCGCTGGAAAAACTGCCGCCGAACGGTTTTGGCATCGGCCTGGTGGAAGGCTGGCGCGGCGAAGTGATGGTGGCGATCCATACCGATGCACAGGGCAATCTGGCGCGCGTCCATCCGCACGACCCTTCGTGGCAGAACTGGCCGGTGCTGGAGCACGCCATCATCGACAATATCGTGCCGGATTTTCCGCTCATCAACAAATCGTTCAACTTGAGCTATTCGGGACAGGACTTGTAGGGGCGCAGATGTATCAAATTTTCAGGCAGATTTTGAAGACCGGAATCAAGAGCGAGACGCCGCCGCAGGGCGACGAGTCGCTGCGTTTGCTCGCGCAATGTTTGCAGCAGGACATTCTGGACGTGTTCGGCGGCGCACTGGCGATCCGCATGGTGGATGCGGGATCGTGCAACGGTTGCGAACTGGAGATCCACGCCGTCAACAACGCCTATTACAATCTCGAAGGTCTGGGCATCAAATTCGTCGCCAGTCCGCGCCATGCCGACCTGCTGCTGGTTACCGGCCCGGTGTCGCGCCACATGGAAGTCGCCCTCAAGCGCACCTACGACGCGGTGCCGGAACCCAAGCTGGTGGTGGCGATCGGCGAGTGTGCCTGTGACGGCGGCATCTTCTGTGCGGCGGAGGCGGGCGAGAATTACGCCAGTTGTGGCAAAGTCGCTAACGTCATCCCGGTCGATGTGGCGGTGCCCGGTTGCCCGCCCGCGCCAACCGCCATCCTGCAGGGTATCCTGACCGCGATCCGCACGGCAAAGTGAACGGGTTTTTGTAACCGGAACATCCCGTGCGTTTACAATGACGCGCACCACCCATCCTGCAGCGGGGCACCGTCGAGCATGGCTTTCACTTCTTTCTGGCAACGCCTGACCAAACGGGGCAACAGCAAAGGTTTTTCCGTGCTGCTGGCCGCATTCTCCGTGCTGACGGTGTTGTCGCTCTACTACACGCAGAACGCTTTCCTGGAGGCGTTCGAAGCGCGCACCTACGATCTGCGTTTCCGCGAGATGCGCGGTGCGATCCCGCTGCAACCCGACATCGCCATCATCGCCATTGACGACAAGAGTATCGCCGAGCTGGGTCGTTATCCGTGGACACGCACCGAGTACGCCCGACTGCTGGAAAAGCTGAAAGCCGCCCAGGCCAAGGCGGTGCTGTTCGATGCGTTCTTCCCCGAGCGCGAAGACCTGGTGAAAGACCGGACCTTTGCCGCGGCGATGAAGAAATCCGGCAATGCGGTGCTGGCCGAGCTGTTCGAGTATGGAAAAGACGGGCAAATCAGCGGGGTGACGCGCTCCCTGCCGGAGTTGCAGCGCGCCGCCGCCGGCACTGGGCAGATCAATCTGTTTCCGGACGAGGACGGGGTCAACCGGCGGGTGCCGCTGCTGGTCGAAGCCGAGGGGAAGCTGGTGCCATCGCTCGGCATGATGGCGGCGATGCTGGCGCTGGGCGAGAAGGAATTCAGCGCCGGAGCGTTCGAGATCGCACTGGGCGCGCGCCGCATCCCGGTGGACGAACAATACACGATGTGGATTAACTACACCGGCCCGCCCGGCGGTTATCCGCGCTATTCCTTTACCGATGTCGTGCACGGGCGGGTAGCGGCGGAACAACTCAAGGGCAAGATAGTGTTCGTCGGCGCGACCGCGCTCGGCGTGTACGACATGCGCGTCACGCCGTTTCACGGCAACACGCCGGGGGTGGAGATCCATGCCACCGTTGCCGACAACATCCTCAGCGACCGCTTCATCCGCCAGGGCGGGCCGGAGGCGTTGCTCGACCTGTTGTCCATCTTGCTGCTCGGCGCGCTGGCCTATTTTCTGACCACGCGCCTGAAGTTGTACGGCGCGATCCCGGCCACCGCGCTGCTGTTGGCGGGCTACATCTGGTTCGCCTACGCCATGTTTGAAAGCGGGCACTGGCTCAACATCATCTATCCGACACTGTCCGCCGTGTTGGCCTTGCTGGTGGGCGGCAGTTTTCGCTATCTGGTGCTGGAGCGCAGCGCGCGCGAGATGCGCTCGATGTTCTCCAGCTATCTGTCGCCGAAACTGGTGGCGCGTCTGGAAAAACATCCGGACGCCGCCAAAATCGGCGGCGACAACAAGGAAGTGACGGTGCTGTTCACCGACATCAAGGGCTTCACCAACTTCAGCGAATCACATCCGCCGCAGGTGGTGGTGGCGCGCCTGAACGAATATCTCGGCGCCATGGTGCAGGTGATCGAACAGCACGACGGCACCATCGACAAATTCATCGGCGATGCGATCATGGCCTACTGGGGCGCGCCGCTGAGCCAGCCCGACCACGCCGAGCGGGCGCTGCGCTGTGTGGCGGCGATGGCCGACCGTTTGGCGGCATTGCAGGCCCAATGGGCGGAAAGCGGGCTGGAAGGGTTTGCCATTCGCGGCGGTCTGAATTCGGGCGAGGTGGTGGCGGGCAATATCGGTTTTGCCGGCAAGAAGATGGAATACACGGTCATCGGCGACACGGTGAATCTGGCCTCGCGCCTGGAAGCGACGGCCAAATACTATGGCATCACTTGGCTGGCGGGTGAGAGCACTGTGAATCTTGCCGCGCAAGCCTGTCGCTATCGCGAGCTGGACAAAATCCGAGTCATTGGCAAGCAGTTACCCGTTACAATCCACGAACCCCAGGTAGGGCCGGCAGCCTTGAGTGCGGCACAGGTCGGCGCATTTCATGCGGCTTTGGCAAAATACCGGCAGCGCGACTGGCTTGGCGCGCAAAGCGACTTTGCCGGACTGGCGACAGAGTTGCCGCACGACCTGCCGTGCCGCCTGTATGTCGAGCGCTGTACGTATTTTTCCGCCAACCCGCCGGCGGCCGATTGGGACGGCGTTTTCAACCGCACGGAAAAATAAGGGGAAGAAGCGGCCGCCGTATTAAAGAGGCGGCAATAGCCGCACGGTTTAACCAACAGGGATGGACGGAGAGTGATGCGCAAGTTACTGGCGATTTTTTCGATGGGTCTGATCTGCGCCGCCGCGTTTGCGGAGGAAGTGCCGGGCGACAAAAGCAACGGCTTCATCAAGGCGGATTTCAAACATGAAATCGGGGTGGCCAAACTCGACCGGCTGCTGGGCGCGGGCGGCGGTTATCTGTTTGTCGCCCGCGACGGTGGCACGGTGGAAGCACTGCAGCCGGACGGCAAAGTGGCCTACACCCTGGCCGCCAAAGAAGGCAAAACGCAATTGCTGAAACGTCCGGCGGCGGCGGCGAGCGCGGACGACTTGCTGTATGTGGTGGACCGCGGAACCGAACAGGTGCTGCTGTATGGATTGAAGGATGGCCGGTTTCTGGGGCGCTTCGGCGCCGGCCCGCGCGGCTTTTTTGGCGCGGGAGACGGGCAGGGCCTTGATGCGCCTGGCGGCATCGCGGTGCACGAAGGGGTGGTTTACGTCGCGGATACAGGCAACCGGCGGATTCAGCTATTCGGGGTCAACGGGGTGTTTTTGCATACCCTCGAATTAAGCGCCGAGGTGCCGGCGCAAGGCGGCAAGACATTGCCCTACCAACTAAAAAAGGCGGCCGATATTGCGCTGGATGCGGCGGGGCGTCTGTATGTGCTGGATGACGGCGACAATCTGGTCAAGGTGTATGACGCGAACGGCCGCTATTTGCGGGCGCTCGCCGGGATCGACCGGCCGGAGGCGCTGACGCTGGCTGAGGACGGGGTGTACGTCGCGGACGAGCGCAGCCAGTCCATCCTCAAATTTGATTTTGCCGGCCAACAAGTTTACCAGTTCGGTTCCCGTGGCAAAGGGAAGTCGCAGACCAAAAAGATCGCCGGTCTGGCCAGTGCCGCCGGTCAGCAGGTGTTCGTCGGCGATGCGGGCAAGGCACTGATCAACGTATTCCAGACCGTTGCCGGAGAACGCATCGAACCCCTGCCGCGCGGTGCCGGCCGGGCATCGGAGAAGTGGCTGGGCGGCATCGAGCTGGATGTGCTGCGTCTGGCCGCCGACGGCAAGGGGGCGCTGTATGCCATCGGCAGCGACAAAAAGGATGGCGATCGCCTGCTGAAGTTGCAGGACAACAAGGTGGTCGGCGAACTCAAGCTGAAAGAGGTGCGGCCGGTCGCGCTGGCACTGGACGGGGCGGGCGCCATCTGGGTCGCCGACAAGAATAAAAAGCGGGTGCTCAAACTTGATGCTGCAGGCAATGAATTGCTTGGTGTCGGCAGCGCCGGCAGCGGTGCGGGCCAGTTCGGCAATCCAAGTGCTGTCGCGGTGGCGCGCAGCGGGCTGATCTTTGTCGCGGATCGGGGCAATCGTTCGGTGCAGGTGTTTCGCGAAGACGGTGTGTTTCTGAATAAATTGGGCGGGGCGGCGACCCGGTTCGAGAATCCGGTGGCGCTGGGGCTGGACCCCGGCGACAAGCTATTCGTGCTGGATGCGGGGCGCGGCAGCGTCAGCGTGTTCTCTGCCGGTGGCGAGCTGCTGCACGAGTTCGGCAAGTTGAAGGAAGGCGGCGTGTTTGGCAAGCCGCTGGATATGGCGGTGACGGCGGATGAGGTGCTGGTGCTGGACGGCAACCGGGTCAAGGTGTTCGACCATGCGGGCAAGCTGCTGCGCGTCTTCGGGGCCAAGACGACCGGTGTCGCCAGTCTTGGCGATCCGGTCGCGCTGGCCAGCGGCGGCGGGAGCACCCTGTTTGTGGCCGACCATGCGGACGGGCGGGTGGAGGCAATATCGGTGCTGTACAAGCCGCAGGCACCGCAAAAATTTTCGGCGCAAAAGAGCGTGCACGCGATTGACTTGCAATGGGCGCCAGCGCCCGCCGCCTACGTCAAGTCGTACCGTATTTATCGTTCCGCTCGCGAGGACGGTGGTTATGTGCGGATTGCCACCACCGCAGGCAATACCCACAGCGATACCGATTTAACCCCCGGCAGTCTCTATTTTTACCGCGTGGCGGCGCTGTCCGATGGCGGGTTCGAAGGAGCCAGCAGTGATGCCGTCAGCGCAGTGCCGGACAAATATGTGCCGCCCGCGCCGGCGGCGGTGCAAGTCGAAACCAACCCGTGGCAAGCCCGTTTGAGCTGGGAGGCGTCCGACCCGAAATACTTTGCCGCGTATCGCATCTATCAAAAAGAAGGCGAGAACCTGGTCAAGGTCGGCGAGGTGAGCGAACCCGCCTTCACCCGCGACGGGCTGACCCCGGAGACCGCTTACACCTTCTACGTCAGCGTGCTGAGCCGGGATGACACCGAATCGGAAAAAATCGCGGTCGAGACACAGACCGAGGTGTTCAACCGCCCGCCGCTGGAAATCGAGGTGGTGAGTCTGAAAGATGTGTTTTCCAACTCCTACAAGCAATACGAGCGTGACGGCGTCGGGCTGATCCGCCTGACCAACAACACCGACAAAAGAATGGACAAGATCCGGGTCAGCTTCGTGCTGAAGAATTTCATGGATTTTGCCACCGAGGGCAAGGTGTCCCGCCTGTTGCCCGGGGAAAGCGAGGAGCTGCCGCTGAAGGCCGTTTTCAACAACAGCATCCTGACCATGACCGAAGACAGTGCGGTGCAGGCACTGATCGAGGCCAGCTATTTCGATAATGGCAAGCGCGAGACTTACAGCCGCAATGCCACGGTCAACGTGTATGACAAGCACCGCCTGACCTGGGACGAGCGTGATCGATTCTCGGTTTTCGTCACCCCCAAGGACGAGCCGGTGCTTAATCTGGCGCGCGCGATCGTTGGCGAATACAAGGAAACCAAGGATGAGGCGCAATTGGCGGCGGCCCTGTTCAACGGTCTGGGTGTGTTTGGTCTGACCTATATCCAGGATCCGAGCAATCCCTACCAGATCACCTCGGGCCAGGCGCACACCGTCGATTATCTGCAATTTCCGCGCGAGACACTGGAACGCAAATCCGGAGATTGCGACGACCTGGTGGCGGTGTATTCCTCCGGTTTGGAAAGCATGGGCATCGCCACCCGTGTGCTGGAAGTGCCCGGGCACATGCTGATGATGTTCGCCACCGGCATCCCGGCCGACGGCGACGGCTACACCATGAACAATCTGTACGTGATTCACGAGGGAATGCTGTGGATCCCGGTGGAAACCACGCTGGTGGGCAATTCATTCATCAAGGCATGGGAAAAAGGCAGCGAAACCTATTACAAGTACAAAGACAACGGTTTGAGCGTGCTGGATATCCATACTGCATGGGAAAATTTTAAGCCCGCCAGCCTGCCTTCTTCCGACTGGAAAGCGAGCGGCCTGACCCGTGCCCTGATCGAGAAGAGGTATCCGGGCGACAGTGTTTCCGTGCTGAAGATCAGCTCGCAGATCCAGACCCGGCGCTATCTGGATATCCTCAAGGAAAAGCCGAACGATATCGACGCCAATCTGCAGACCGGAATCATCCTGGCCAAGATCGGCGACCGCACCGAAGCGATGAAATACTTTGACAAGGTGCTTGGCCTCGACGCAAAGAATGCGGCAGCCCTGAACAATCGCGGCAACATTCTGATGATTGAAAGCAAATATCGGGAAGCAGTGAATGCCTACCGCGCCGCCGCCCAAGCCAGCCCGCAGGACTCGCTGATTCAGATCAATCTGGCGCGCGCGTACAAGCGGCTGGGGCATAACAAGAGCGCAAAATCGGCTTTTTTGAAAGCAAAAAGACTCGATCCCGCCGTGCAAAAGCAATATCGCGCGCTGGCGCAGGAACTCTTGAATGCGCTGTGAGTCGGATGGCCCGGATTTAACAAGGAGATGATGATGAAAAGAGTAATCGCGTTGTTGGTTTCGCTGGGGATCACGCTGGCGCTGGCCGCACCGGTGCAGGCGTCCGACGGGGAACTTTCCCTGTGGGAGCGTTTGCGCAAGAAGATCGAGCTGTTGACGCCGAAGAAAAAATTGACCACCACCACGGCAGCCGGTGGCGTGCGCGGTTCGCTGGCGGACGCGGATGATGTCTATTGGAAGGGCGAGGCCAAGCCGGTGACCATCGACGAGACCGAACTGGAGGCATTCGGCGCCGCCGTTGCGCTGGCGGATGAGGGCAAGACAGAGGGGGCGCAGGTTGCCTTCGCCCGGTTTATCAAACAATACCCGGACAGCACCCTGCGTGCCGACGCGGTAGCGGCGCTGGGGCAGCTTGGAGCGGGCAAGTAAATCCCGCTCGGTACCGGGGCGGCTGGTAGAAAGACGCCCCAACCCCTATAATTCCGCCCCCGATTCTCGCGGATAGCGGATTCCTATGCAGTTATTGACTTTTGGTATCAACCACCAGACCGCACCACTCGCCGTGCGCGAGCAGATTGCGTTTAACGCGGAAGCGATGGATGACGCCTTGCGCGACCTGGTGGACAACGGGTCAGCCAAGGAAGCCGCGATCCTGTCCACCTGCAACCGCACCGAAATCTATTGCAATACCCAAACTCCGGCCCAGGCCATCGGCTGGCTTTCCGCCTACCACCATCTGCCCGACACCGAGATTGCGCCCTACCTTTACCTTTTGCCGCAGGCGCAGGGGGTCAAGCACGCGTTTCGCGTCGCCAGCGGGCTGGATTCGATGGTGCTGGGCGAGCCGCAGATTCTGGGGCAGATGAAACAGGCGGTGCGCCAGGCCGAGCAGGCGGGCACCCTGGGTTTCCTGTTGCACAAATTGTTTCAGCGCACTTTCTCGGTGGCCAAGGATGTGCGCAGCCAGACTGAGATCGGCGCCAACCTGGTGTCGATGGCCGCTGCCGCCGTGAAACTGGCGGAACGTATTTTCCCTTCCATCGCCGAACAAAAAGTGCTGTTCATCGGTGCGGGCGAGATGATCGAGCTGAACGCGGTGCATTTTGCCGCGCGCAACCCGCGCCAGATCACTGTCGCCAACCGCACCCTGGAGCGCGCGCAAACCCTGGCGAGGCGGATCAACGGCCAGGCGATCACCCTGACCGATCTGCCGGAACAACTGGCGCAGCACGACATCATTGTCACCAGCACCGCCAGCCAGTTGCCCATCCTCGGCAAAGGCATGGTCGAACGCGCGCTGAAGGCGCGCAAACACCGACCACTGTTCATTGTCGATCTGGCCGTGCCGCGCGATGTGGAAGCGGAAGTCGCCGAACTGAACGACGTGTTCCTCTACACCGTGGATGATATTGCCGAAGTGGTCAAGGACGGTCTCGGGGCGCGCCAGAGCGCGGTGAAGGAAGCGGAGGTGATCATCGATTCCGGGGTCTCGGATTTTGTCCACTGGATGGAGTCGCGCGAAGTGGTGCCGACCATCCGCGCTCTGCGCGACCATGCCGAGCGCAACCGCCGCCACGAGCTGGAGAAAGCCGCGCGCCTGCTGGCCAGGGGTGAGGATCCGCAAAAAGTACTGGAGCAGATGAGCAACGGCCTCACCAACAAATTTCTGCACGCGCCGACGCACGCGCTGAACCAGGTGCACGGTGACGAACGTGAAGCCTTTCTTGAACTGATTCATCGTCTGTACCACCTCAACAACGAAGAATGAAACCCAACATAGCCGCCCGGCTGGATCGTCTGAGCGAACGCCTGCACGAAGTTGATCAACTGCTGAGTACCGAAGAAGCGACGCGCGATATGGCCGTATTCCGCCGGCTTGGTCGCGAGCGCGCGGAACTGGAACCGGTGGTCACGCTGTACCAGGCTTACCGGCGTGCCGAGACCGACATCGGGACCGCGCGCGAGATGGCGCGAGACCCCGAGATGCGCGAATTCGCCGAGGCCGAGATCGAACAGGGCGAGCAGCATCTGGCCGCGCTCGACCGCGAACTGGAATTGCAACTGCTGCCGCAAGACCCCAACGACGAACGCAACGTGATTCTCGAAGTGCGCGCCGGCACCGGCGGCGACGAGGCCGCACTGTTTGCCGGCGACCTGTTCCGCATGTACCTGCGGTTCGCCGAACGCCACCGCTGGCAGGTCGAGATTATTTCCGAAAGTCCGGGCGAGATGGGCGGCTACAAGGAAGTCATCGCGCGCATCATCGGCCAGGGCGCGTATTCGGTATTGAAATTCGAATCCGGCGCGCATCGCGTGCAGCGCGTGCCCGCCACCGAAACGCAGGGTCGTATCCACACCTCCGCCTGCACCGTTGCCATCCTGCCGGAAGCCGATGACATGGAAGAAGTGGTGCTGAATCCCGCCGACCTGCGCATCGACACCTTCCGCGCTTCCGGCGCCGGCGGCCAGCACATCAACAAGACCGACTCCGCCGTGCGCATCACCCACCTGCCGACCGGCACCGTGGTCGAATGCCAGGACGGGCGCTCGCAACACCAGAACAAGGCGCAGGCGATGCGCGTGCTGGCGGCACGCATCATGGATAAACAGGAGCGGGAGGCGCACAGCAAATTGGCCGCCGAGCGCAAATCACTGGTCGGCAGCGGCGACCGTTCCGAGCGCATCCGCACCTACAACTTTCCACAGGGCCGCGTCACCGACCACCGCATCAACCTCACGCTGTACAAGATGGAACAGATCATGGACGGTGACATCGGCGAACTCGCCGGCGCGCTGATGGCCGAACATCAGGCACAGCAACTGGCGGCGATGGCGGACACCGACTGATGTGCCGCATCAGCGAGGTGCTGGCGCAGGATGGCCGAGCGTTGCAAACCGTTTTATTCCTCAGCTCGCAGGATGCGCGCAGCGAAACGCAAACCCTGTTACAGCATGCGCTGAATGTCAATCGCGCCTATCTGCTGGCGCATCCGGAACAGGAGTTGGATGCGGCGCAGACTGCGGCCTATCGCGCCTTGTTGCAGCGCCGTCTGGCGGGCGAGCCGATCGCCTACATTCTCGGCGAACGCGAATTCTTCGGTTTGAAATTCAAAGTCTCCCTGGCGACCCTGATCCCGCGACCCGAAACCGAACTGCTGGTTTACTTGGCGTTGCGGCATCTCCCGCAAGGCGGGCGCGTGCTCGACCTGGGCAGCGGCAGCGGCGCCATCGCGCTATCCATCGTCCATGCGCGCCCGGATGCCGAAGTGACGGTGGTGGATGCATCGATCGAAGCGCTGGCGGTGGCGCGGGAGAACGCGCGGCGTTTGAACATCGTCAACACGCGTTTCGTGCAGAGCGACTGGTTCGCTCGGCTTGCGGGTGAACGCTTCGATCTGATCGTTTCCAATCCACCCTACATCGCAGACGGCGACGCGCACTTGGCGCAGGGCGACCTGCGTTACGAGCCGCGCAGCGCGCTGGCATCCGGTGCGGACGGTCTGGACGACCTCCGCCGCATCATCGGCGGAGCGAACGCTCACCTCACAACCGGCGGCTGGTTGCTGCTGGAACACGGCTACGACCAAGCGGCAGCGGTGCGTGATTTGTTGTTATCCGCCGGTTTAGATGGAGTTTTTTCGGCCACAGACCTGGCCGGGATCGAGCGGGTCAGCGGTGGCGGGATATAGGCCAGCCGAGAAATATATAGGCTGATATATAGGCCGTTTGGTCTATAGGCAAGCGGTAAGCGGCTACTTACAATCCGCCCCGAGTTGCGAGTTTTGAGTTGTCAACAACTCGATCTTTCATACTCTCCTCCTATTCCGGGTCGTCGCAAGATGGCCCGTTTTTTTTGTCCCCGATTTATGGCGATATCCGGTGCGCGCAAGATTAATCGCTGGCATCGTTTATCATACGAAACGAGGCGCGGTGCAAATGTAAGAAACCTCGCTTGGGCGCGACTGACCACGCGTGAACACACTTAACCAGGGGAAATCATGCACGACATCGTT